>Ga0302347_1002896_pt1 | contig 16283 bp, 16 predicted proteins | sample PhyWR1_FD_202178 | JGI IMG/M metagenome (GOLD analysis project Ga0302347, IMG submission 202178) | Leaf surface microbial communities from wheat plants in UC Gill Tract Community Farm, Albany, California, United States - DLSL W.R1 (v2)... | ecosystem: Host-associated > Plants > Phyllosphere >...
CCAGTACGGATCTTGCGCAATCACGCCGCCAAAATAAATAGAGGCAACCAGCAGGACAATGCCAATCACTGACACTTCGCCTACGCGTCCAGGGCGCAGGAAGCGCATATAAATGCCCATAAACAGTGCAATCGGCACGGTTGAGCAGACGGTGAAGACACCCCACGGGCTTTCAGCCAGCGCTTTTACCACGATCAGCGCCAGCACCGCGAGGATAATAATCATGATTAAGAAACAGCCAAACAGTGCAATGGTGCCAGGGACCGGCCCCATCTCCTCTTTAATCATCTCACCGAGAGAGGCGCCATTACGACGAGAAGAGATAAACAGCACCATAAAGTCCTGTACTGCGCCGGCAAGGACCACCCCGGCTAACAGCCACAGCGTACCGGGTAAGTAGCCCATCTGCGCCGCCAGTACCGGCCCGACCAGCGGACCTGCGCCTGCGATAGCCGCAAAATGGTGGCCGAATAACACGTTCCGGTTAGTCGGAACATAGTTCAGACCGTCGTTATTAATGACCGCAGGCGTCGCGCGCGTTGGGTCAAGTTTCATCACCTTCTGGGCGATATAAAGGCTGTAATAGCGATATGCCACCAGATAGACCGAGACGGAGGCGACCACAATCCACAGGGCGCTGACGTGCTCGCCCCGTCGCAGGGCTACAACTGACAAACAGAATGCACCGATGATCCCGAGGATCACCCACGGGATGTGCTTGAATAGTTTTTTAGTATCCATGGTTAAACCTGGCCGTTAAAAAAAGTAAGCAGCCGTAGCTGCGTGAGTAGGGTAAGACCTGTACTAAAAGTGATATGTCGGCGCCGATCATGCCAAAGGCGGACGCGTGAAAAATGGGCAATCTGGATAAGTGGTCGTATGCAAAATTAAGCGGTCAAAGACGGGAGTAAGTGGTGAACAGACCTGAAAGGGTAAAAGCAAATATGTGATTGAGATCACACCAAAAAACACCGCTATCGGCGAAGTGAAAACGTCGGCATCCGGCGGGCATATCGACCAGGTTGCGACAGGAACAGCACGATTTTCCGTAAAGTTTTTGCTTCCCGGGCCGAAAACCCGATATCAGTTCAATGGAAGAGAAAACATGTTAAATCGTATCAAGATTGTCACCGGCTTAATGCTGGTGCTGGGATTATTTGGTCTTTTACAACTCACTTCGGGTGGCCTGTTCTTCAACGCCCTGAAACACGACAAGGATAACTTCACCGTTCTGCAAACCATCCGCCAGCAGCAATCTACGCTCAACGAGAGCTGGGTCGCGCTGTTACAGACGCGTAATACGCTGAACCGCGCGGGTATCCGTTACATGATGGATCAGAACAATATCGGTAGCGGTACTACCGTGGCTGAATTGTCACAAATTGCCAGCCGCACGCTAAAACAGGCTGAGCAGGCCTGGGCTGATTATGAAGCGCAGCCGCGCGATCCGCGTCAGAACGACGTGGCGGCAATGGAAATCAAACGCAACTATGTGATTTACCACGATGCGCTGGCGGATTTGATCCGTCTTTTAGGCGCCGGGAAAATCAACGAGTTCTTCGATCAGCCGACCCAGAGCTATCAGGACGTGTTTGAGAAACAGTATCGCGAATACTTGCTGCAAAACGATGCGCTCTACAAGCAGGCCGTAGAAGAAAACCACGTTTCTTATAATCAAACCCTGTGGGTACTGGGCGGCACGCTGCTGGTGGTACTGCTGGTGATTATGGTGGTCTGGATGGGCATTACGCGTGCGCTGTTGACGCCGCTGCATCGGATTATCGAAAGCATTCGCCATATTGCCAGCGGCGATCTGGTCAAGCCTATTGATGTTGAAGGCTCTAACGAAATGGGGCAGCTGGCTAACAGTCTGCGTCATATGCAGGGAGAGCTGGTACGTACCGTAGGTGACGTACGCGATGGCGCAGATGCAATTTACAGCGGTGCCAGTGAAATTGCGATGGGCAATAACGATCTCTCTTCCCGTACCGAGCAGCAGGCGGCCTCTCTGGAAGAGACGGCGGCCAGCATGGAAGAACTGACCGCTACCGTGAAGCAGAATGCTGAGAACGCTCGTCAGGCCAGCCAGCTGGCACTGAGCGCGTCGGAAACCGCGCAGAAAGGCGGTAAAGTGGTGGATAACGTTGTCCAGACAATGCGCGATATCGCAGGCAGTTCGCAAAAAATTGCCGATATCATCAGCGTCATTGATGGTATTGCTTTCCAGACCAACATTCTCGCCCTGAACGCCGCGGTTGAAGCGGCACGTGCAGGTGAGCAGGGACGTGGATTTGCGGTCGTGGCCGGTGAAGTCCGTAACCTGGCGCAGCGCAGTGCCCAGGCCGCGCGTGAAATCAAAAGCCTGATTGAAGACTCGGTAAACCGGGTGGATCTCGGGTCGACGCTGGTTGAAAGCGCGGGCGAAACGATGGATGAGATCGTCAATGCTGTTACCCGCGTGACGGATATCATGGGGGAAATTGCCTCGGCCTCTGACGAGCAGAGCCGCGGTATTGATCAGGTAGGCCTGGCGGTTGCCGAAATGGACCGCGTAACGCAGCAGAACGCCTCGCTGGTGGAAGAATCTGCCGCCGCGGCGGCCGCGCTGGAAGAACAGGCCAGCCGTCTGACCCAGGCCGTTGCCGTGTTCCGTATTTTGCAGGCGCAGCAGCGAGATGTCAGCGCCACCAAAGTGGCTATCGCCCCCGCGCCGGTGACCACGCGTAAAGCTGTAGCGACCGACAGCGGTGAAAACTGGGAAACCTTCTGATAGATAGCGTACGGCATTACTGATAAGTCTTGCTGCCCGGCTGGCGCGCCAGCCGGGCAGCAAAAAAGATTATCCTTCCGATTTGACCACTTTAATCTCTATCATCCCAATACCCAACTGACGCGGCGCATGGCCGAGAATATTGCCCTCGTTAGTCGACTGTGGCTCAGGCGGAACAATCACCAGCGTGTTACTGCGCGCCGAATTATCGAAATGCAGCGTTGTGGTGGAAACCTCGTGACTTAAGGTCAACGTCTGCTCTCTATTGCCTACCCGGACCGGAATTGGGCGATCGGCATTGGGTCCCCAAGCTTTAGCAGTGATGATAAGATCGAACGTCTCCGGCAGCGGCTGTTTGTACTCAATCTTGATCTCTTTGCCTAACTGGGCATTGGACCAGCGCCCCCAGGATTCAGGGCGCGAAATACCGCTAAACTGCTGCACTTCTTCCGGCGCGCCCGCAACGTTAAAAATAAAGCTGTCGGCTTTATAGCGGATGTCGTTATCCACAATTTTAAGCAGATCGACATTACGCGTGTAGCGATCCGTATCAATTACCGTATTTTTAAACGCGGTCTTGCCTTGCCATAGCGCTTTATCAACGTGCTGCACGGATTGCTCGCCGCCTAACTGTCCCTGAGAAACGCACCAGTCGGTAGAGAGCGCATACTGCGGTGACCATAGCTGCGCCATTTTATAGCAGTGGTCGACCCAGACGAAGTTATCGCGTGGGGCAAAATCGGCCAATTGAAAGCGCAGGGGTGCCGAGTATTCGCTCTCCGGCAGCGGCTCCACGCGCTTATCAGAAACACGCAGCAGCAGCGGCAGGCGGAAATGGGTCCCGGAGAAAGCAAGGGTATTTTTCTGGCTATCGACGGTGAACTCGTTTATCTCTTTTGGAAATTTCCACAGCCGCACAATATCCGGTTTCCAGCCGATGATTTTCTCTTTCATATTCAGAAAAACTTCTGAAAGTGATTGTCCGGAAACACTACTGCGTCCGAGACCAATGAAATTATCGCCACCCATGATATCCAGCACCGTGGCGCCGTTATCCATGGTATTACGCTTTACACCAGAAAGATCCTGCTGTGGTTTATCGCCGCGCAGAATAAAAAACAGATTATTTCGGTCCTGCTTATTCAGGTATTTCCAGGCAGTATTATTCATTGCCAGATGATCTGACGACACCACAATGACCGTATCTTTAAACCACGGCGATGCTTTTATTTTGTCGATAAACGCAGCGATGTGCTCCTGACTACAGCTTACGGCGCTGAATGACTGGTTAGGTTTGCCCTCATAGCTGTAGCTTTTACGCTGGCAGGTGCGCGAAATAAAGCCGTCAGGATGATGCGTATCGACCGTCAGAGCAAACAACGAGAAGCGCTTGCCGCTGCGGGAAAGCGCCTCGAATTTTTTCCAGGTTTCGTCCAGCACGGTATCGTCGTAAAAGCCCCAGTCGTTACGATAGCCCGGATCCGCGACGGTACTTTTCAGCTCTTCCGCCCCATACAGATGATCGAAACCGTGGGATTTCAGAAAAACATCTTTGCCGGCAAAGCGCAGGTTTGCGCCCTGCACGAAATAGTTCTCATAACCGGAATTTTTCAGAATATCGCCGAGGCAAATATTCTGCGGAAAGAAACTGGAAACCGAGGCCGATGCATTACCTTCAAACGGGGCAAACAGGGGAATGCCGCACTGCGATGCGACCATTCCGGCAATGGTGTAATCAGTACCGGGCAGCTGTGCGGTATGGCTAAAATCAATACTTTCTTTTTTTAGCCCCCCCAGTTCAGGCGCCAGATCCGGAAAAGCGTTTTCGTCGAAATACGTACGTTCCAGACTTTCACCGTAGATATAGACCAGATTAAGTTTCGGATGTGCGATCGTTTTCGACGGTTCTTTATACCAGTCGGCAAAATCAGGATCGCCATCGCGAGACTGTGATTTGACCAGCTCGGTAATCTGATGAAATGCCGGACTGGCATCAACAGAGGCCAGCGCCAGTACCAGCGCAAGCAGGCTGTAACCCATATGATGAGGGTGATGACGACGGCGGCGTAGCACCCAGCCGAGGGCCAAAAATACGCCGACCAGCGCCAGAATGAGGCCCGCGCCGGGTAAGATATATTTGCTGACACCCGCACCGGTGAGGCTGTTGGTCAGGGTATAAAGTACGGCATCATTAATACCGTCACCGGTAAAATAGTCGCTGGCGTAAAGCGTAATATTCAGTACGACAAATATGCCCAGTACGGCCAGCGTGACGGCAAACCACCAGATATTACGGCCTGCTTTCCAGGCATAAATCACCACGGAGGCCAGAAAAAGGGCAAGAGAGATGAGTTCTGACAACGAAATATCCTCGACAGCGCCAGGCTCTGCTGGCTGAGCATCGTTTTTTAGCGCTTACAATGTAATGGTGTTGCCGCATTGCTGCAATTATGGCGTCATAAAAATGTGTTGTGGTTCGGAATTCACCTGAAAGCGCTGTTTTACGATCGCTATCGCATTATGACGTTACAGAGGCGACCGCGGCGCAATGGCGCGGTCGTGAGTGGGAGATCAGGAGAGGAAGTTCACGCCCTGCTTTAACACCAGATCGCAGGCTTTGGTTTTTACTTTCTGTGCCAGCGGCGTTTCGCCAAGATTGCTCAGGTTAAGCTGCTCACCGTTTTTGGTGTTGAGCAGCCCCTGAATTCCTTCCAGGTAATTGGTATCTTCTTTTTGCTCTTGTTGGCTCAGGCCCAGCTTGTCCAGGACCTGATTCTTAATATTTTCGGTGCTGGTCACCGACGCCAGTTTCTGTTTAGCACAGTATTGCAGTATACCTGCCGCATTATTCATGGTGTCGGCACTTAATGCCTGCGTGCCGCCGTTAAGTAAGCCGCCGAGTGCTGAAAGTTGGCTCCCGTCCTGGCTGCCTAACTGGCTGGCCGCGCTGGAGAGTGAGTCCTGCCAGCTGGCGGCGTACGTGCCGGAAGAGAGGAGGGCGGCATTCAGAAGTACGCCGCTAAGCAAGATTTTTACCATTTTCATCGTCATACTCACGTTGTACAAGACTGTATTTCTCTGAGTATATCTCGCCTGTGGGAAAGAATTATCTTAATACTCTTTGCCGGTAATACGACTGCGGTAGCTTTCCCAGTTGAAAATGACCCACAGGCTATTGCCCAGCCGCATACGGTCCATGACCCGCTCACCGAGCAGTTTATTCATTTCATCCATATTGCTATTGGTCAGCATTCCGGTGGGGCGTTTAGAGGAAGAACGACGATCGACAATCTGATTAATGATCACTTTTTCATAGCGGGATTCGTTCTGCATACCAATCTCATCAATAACCAGAAGATCAACGCGACTGAGATCGTTAAGTAACTGTTCTTCACTGGTTTCGCGGTTGCCAAACGAATCTTTCATCGCCGACATAATATCAGCCACCGTAATGATCAGTACTGATTTACCACGCAGCAGCAGTTCATTACAAATCGCCGCCGCCAGGTGATTTTTGCCGGTGCCAGGTTTGCCAGAAAAAATAAAACTGGCGATGTTGCCATCAAATTCTTCGACATATTGCCGCGCTTTCGATAACGCATTCATTTGTCCTTCGCTCTCTACACGATAGTTTTCAAATGAGCAGTTTTGGTGCAGCGGCCGAATGCCGGAGCGATTAAAAGTGCGTTGCATCTTCATCGCCCGATTTTCACGTTCAATAGCAGCAGAGCGAATGTCGCCCTGCTCTTTTTGCCATGCCAGCAGTTCTTCACCCGTTTTAAACGCGGGTTTCACGTGTGTGGGCATCACTTTCTGTAAACGCTTCAGTAATTCGCCGACGTTTTTCATGTTCAACCTCTGAAACCGGGGGGGATATGATCGTCTGGTTCACTCAGGCTATTGATATCACGTTTTACTGTTCCACCACTACTGGCCCGGCTTATTTGCACGCTACGCGCCAGTTTTTGCTGCCACTGGACGTGATGAAAAACTTTGCCTTCGGCCTGCCAGTAGGCGGTAAACGAGGCCAGCTCTTCTGCCGTCACTGGCTGCGACAGGGCAATACCCCACAGTGCGGCCAGACGTTGAAAATCGCCGTCCGGCTGCCAGCCGGGATACATGGCAAATTTACCCATCGGCACGGCGATGGGGGCGGCAGGTGGCTCCTCGTAGAAGCGTTCATCAAGGGTGACATCGCTACCCGGACGAGCCAGCTTCGCTTCCAGCGCCAGTAACTGCGCCAGACGAGCAGGGGAGAGCGCATAAAATGCCGGTGCATTGTTAGCAAATACCGCGACGGCCTGGCCTTCTGACTGGGCCAGAACGCTGGCGTAATTCTGCAAAAAGGCATCGATACCGATGACATCAGGCGTCAAGATTCTGGAAGACATACGCTATCTCAATACTAAAAAAAGGGCGATGAGGGTAATAATGACACATAGTAACACAGTGCATGGAATGGCTGGCAGGCGGGAAAAGGATAAAAAAAGCGTACCGAAGTACGCTTATGTTGGCGATGAGATAACGGCCTCAGGCGACGATATTCAGCGTCACGTCAATGTTACCACGCGTTGCATTAGAGTAAGGGCAGACGATATGCGCAGCATCAACCAGCTTTTTCGCTTCGGCCTGATCCATACCTGGCAGGTGGATAGTCAGTGTGGCTTCAATCCCAAAACCGGTTGGTAGCGGACCAATTCCCACTTCACCTTCAACGAAAGCATCTTTAGGCATGGCGATTTTATCGCGACCCGCCACAAATTTCATCGCACCGAGGAAACAGGCGGAATAGCCTGCGGCAAACAGCTGCTCAGGGTTGGTCGCTTCAGCACCTGCACCACCCATCTCTTTGGGAACGCCCAGCTTAACGTCCAGAAAACCGTCGGATGAGGTGGCACGGCCATCACGACCCCCGGTGGCTTTGGCTTTGGCGGTATAAACGACTTTTTCTAAAGACATAGCAGGTTCCTTATATTGTTTACTATAAAATAGCGTGCGATTTAAATAGCCTATGATTAGGCTAATAGCAAAAATCAGAGGCGCTGTAATTGTTTACGAAGATCGTCAAGCTGCTGCTTAAGGGTTGCCAGCGAATCTGCCTCGCAGGCCAGCGCGCAACCCACTGAATCCGGAATAGTCAGTGCCTGCTGTTGCAGCGCCTGTCCGCTCTCGCTTAACGTCACCCGTACCTGACGTTCATCCTGAGGGGAACGCTGGCGTAGCAGCAGACCTGCGGCTTCCAGTCGCTTCAGCAGCGGCGTGAGCGTGGCGGAATCCAGGAATAGCTTTTCACCAATCTCCGATACGCTGACGTCATCTCTTTCCCACAGTACCAGCATGACCAGATATTGTGGATAGGTCAGATTAAGCGGTGCCAGCAGCTGTCGATAGAGCTTATGCAGCGCCAGATTAGTAGAGTAAAGCGCGAAGCAAAGCTGGTTATCCAGATGCAGTGGCGCGTCCAAAGGCGAAGCTGACTGTTTTTTCATATGCTCAATATAGATAGTGCACAATTTAATTGCAAGCGATTATAAATGCCTGTGGGCCGTTATTACACGCGAGGACGTTTTCGATAGAGCCACAGACCGGGGAGTGACAACCCAATGGAAAGTGCGCCGACAATAGAGGATGCTTTCAGAAAATGCGTCAGCAGCATGATCATCAACGTTTCTGAGTAGCCAAAATGGCTAATTTTGACGGCAGAAACCATCGCAGTATAGGCCGCAATACCGGGGAACATCGGAATTACCGCTGCGACGGTGAAGATTTTAGGATGGGCCAGATACCAGCGCGACCAATAAATACCGATAGTGCCCACCAGTATGGATGCCATAAACGTTGACCATTCGATATTGAATCCCGCGGTAAACATAGCCATTCGGGAGCCGTGCCCGATGGCCCCCAGTAGCGCGCACCACGGCAATGCGCGATGAGGAACGTTGAATACCATCGCAAATCCGACCGCAGGGATGGCCGAGAGGATCATGTCCTGTATCAGCGCCAGCAGAAAATCAATTATGCCCATCCGCGTAGTCCCCATAAAGTAAGCGCCATCACCACACCAATACAGGTTGCCAGCGTCAGAAGACTGGCGATTGCCCAGCGGGCCAGCCCGGTGTTTATATGTCCTTTAAACATATCGGCTACCGCGTTAATTAATGGAAAACCCGGAACAAGCAGCAGGACGCTGGCAGCCATAGCGACATTTGACGTTTCGCTAAATAAAGGAAGTCTTAACAGCAGACCCGAAATTGTCGTGGCGACAAAAGCGGTCAGGCAGAAATTAATTTGCGGATGCAGTGAGCGGTGAGTTAATACCTGACGTACGTACATCGCCACTGCACTTGCACTAAAGGTAATAAATGCACCATCCCAGCCGCCATCATTCAGTTTACAAAAACAGCCGCAGGAGAGACCGACCATGATGACCAGCAACCAGCGGGGATAACGTAGCGGCTTAATATGACTAAAACGCTTTTCGACCTCCCGGTGATCCAGCAGCTTATGCTCCGTCATAATGACAATATGCTGAACCTCAGTCACGACGTGCATATTGATACCGCGATCGCTGTTCTTACGCGTCGAAGTCAGGCACAGCCCATCTTTAATGGTGGTGAGTACAATGGCATTAGAGGAGATGGCGCTTTCAACACTGTCCATCCCCAGAGCGCGGCCCAGACGCGTTGATAGCTCTTCAACGAGCGCACTCTCTGCACCATGCTGCAATAAAAAAAGCCCACATTGAATACACAATCGCGTAATGGTTCGTTGCAATGACCGATCGGCTTGCATGGGTAGCCCTGAAATAGAAAATGCAGTGTAAAGAGCTGTTTTACCATGACTCCCCCCTGCAATAGCGGTGACTAAGATCAAAAAATGTGCAAAAAATCTACTATTGTGTCTGCCTCATCTTCTGGTTGAAGCGTAAAAAACACTGATTGAGTTGACAGGTAATGGTAAAGTTGTCATCTCACTTTTTAAAAATACAGTAAATATTTACGCAATGAATATTTTTAGTTTTTCTTAAAAGAAAATTCTGTTTTTCTACTCTGGAATTGATTAAATTTTTTTTGTCATTATGAGATATTTATAATGTTCACACTGTCCTTTCAAGAGTATGATGTGATATTAGGGATTGTTGTATGATTTTAGATGTACAATAATGGACATTTACAGGGAAAGGTAAGATTCACTAAAATGCACGTGAATATATTTGTTTTATTTATTCACATGAATGATGTTCTATAATCATAAAATAAAGTGATTCTTCGACAGGATGCGGAGGTTATTTGTATGGTATCGGGTTATTGCAAATATGGTGTTATTATCAGCAAAATACCAGTAATGCAAACCGGGCTTAGCGGTATAATGGAACTGCATTTCCCTGAGTATGAACTTACCTCATGTCGATCTCCTGAACAGTTAACGCTTTTTCAACTTCGCCGTGCTACTCTGGTGCTGGTAGACCTCTCCGGCGAATTTCATCATGCTCGTACCATTTGCGAACAGTATTATGCTTTAATTTCACAATACCGTGATATTCACTGGATATTTCTTGTCTCTCGCCCTGTTTATCCCTTAGCCGTAGAGTTTTTGATGCGTCCAGAAAGTACATTACTCTCTGATGCCGAGCCTGTTGATCAGGTTGTAAAAGCTATTCGTGCCGGGGGATTATCAACAGAACGCATTAGCCAGATGTTGTTAACTGTCGATAATGAAGATTCCCTTAGTGAAGAAGAATCTTTGGTCGTGTTAACCTTATCTGAACGTAAGGTATTGCGTCTTCTGGGCAAAGGCTGGGGAATTAATCAAATCGCGGCCTTATTGAAAAAAAGCAATAAAACGATTAGTGCGCAAAAAAATAGTGCAATGCGCCGTTTAGCGTTACGCAGCAATGCGGAGATGTACGCCTGGATAAATAGCGCACAGGGAATGAAAGAGCTGAATCTACTTTCAGCCTATGGAGATTCAATCGAATGGAAAAGAGCCCCGCAAAGCGACATATCGCTATCGTAGAACCTTGCAGAATGACAGAAGTTGGACTGCGTCATTTTTTTGAAACGGCCGCTGGCGATAATTATACAGTACATTTTTTTAGAAACTACGTTGAGTTAAAAGAGGCGCTTGATACGCGTACTTTTTTCTCTGTCATTTATTCACTTTCAGGCAGCAGAGAACAGCGGCGTGAAGGATTGGTACTGTTAAGCGAACTGAGCCAGCAGTATCCAAAAACACAGCGAATTATGCTCGCAAATGATGAGCGCGAAGCTCGCCTGGTCAGCCATCTGGCTCCCTCAGGCCTGCACGGTATTATTAGTAAAACAGCGCCTCTGGATATTTTACAGACTCAGCTTGTAACGCTTTTACGTGAAACACGTCGTATCAATGTCAATGCGCATAATCACTGGTACGTCAGTAATTCGCGTATGCTCAGTCCTACAGAACGCGCTATTCTCCAGTTTATGGCCTATGGGTACTCTATGCCCGAGATTGCTGCACAGCTGGAGCGTAATATCAAAACGATCCGGGCGCATAAGTTTAATGCTATGACCAAACTGGGCGTGAGTTCTGATATGGGGCTGTTACACGCGGCAGATATTCTCATCAATATCCCGGTAGTGGGTGAAGAATATGCGGTAAGAGAAAGCGCAATTGTCGCGCATTAAAGACGTCAGATCTGGCAAAGGATGTGCAGCCCTTCGCCAGCTTTTTCTACAGGCAGACGTCTATCCAGGTCGCCCCGGTGAGCTCAGCCATCCGCTGCGGTGAGATCCTTACGGCGCTATGCGTAGCGCCTGCCGCAGGTAAAACCTCCTGATAGTGCTGTAGTGAAATATCACAGTAGACAGCTAACGGGTTTTCCAGCCCGAAAGGGCAGACGCCTCCCACAGGATGCCCGGTGAGGACTATTACCTCATCACTGCTTAACATGCGCACTTTCGCGCCAAATGCTGCTTTTAATTTTTTATTGTCCAGCCGCGCATCGCCTTTTGCCACGATGAGAATCACCTCATTTTTAATCTTAAATGAGAGCGTCTTCGCTATTTGCCCGGGTTCTACGTGATGCGCTGCTGCTGCAAGGGCCACGGTAGCAGTACTTTGACTGAGTTCAATTATTTCAACATCGGGGGCGCGATCGGCAAAGAATTGTCGCACAGATTGCAGACTCATGAGGATCTCCAGACTATTATCCGGTTTAATCTGTCATATGCGTCCGGTCAATGTAAATGCCCAACGTAAAATGCAATGAATATTGAGATTTCTCGATCCCCTTCACATTCACTGCAACCGGTTACAGTAACCGGTTGCAGATAATCTCAATGCAGTTTAATACTACGGCTGTAACTTCCACTGTATCGAAATAATAAGAGCCGTGCATGACATATCACCCTGTGAACACTGACCCTCAAGCGTTAACCTGCAGGACGCTGGCTCACAAGGCGAAAGCATGTATAGCTATAAATAGGGCCGCTGTGCTTACGTCTATAGCCTGTCAGGAGGGCTGCTATGTCTGCTAACCATGCCGCATTTAATCTGATATTCCGCTTCGTTGAAAACTATGTCAGCCCTATCGCCGGGCGCGTTTCTGCTCAGCGTCATGTTATGGCCATTAAGGATGGTTTTATTTCCGCCATGCCATTTATGATTGTCGGATCGTTTTTACTGGTTTTTGTGTATCCGCCTTTTTCTCCGGACACGACCTGGGGATTTGCACGCGCCTGGCTGGATCTGGCTAAGCAGTATGAAAGCCGTATTTTAACGCCGTTTGATATGACCATGGGTATTATGTCGATTTATATCTGCGCGGCTATTGCCTACAATCTGGGTAAACACTACGAGAAGAAATTCCAGCTTGATCCGTTTATGGGCGCAATGCTCTCCATCATGGCATTCTTGCTGGTGGCGTCGCCGAAAACTAACGGTACCCTGCCGGTTGACAGTCTTGGTGGCACGGGTATTTTTACCGCTATTCTGGTCGCTATCTATTGCGTTGAACTCATGCGTTTTCTAAAAGCGCATAATATCGGGATCCGTCTGCCGGATGCCGTACCTCCGATGATCAAAAACTCGTTTGATCTTTTGATCCCTGTCCTGGTCGTTATTGTTACCCTGTATCCGCTAAGCCTGTGGATACAGAGTGAATTCGATATGCTGATCCCGCAGGCTATTATGTCTCTGTTTAAACCCCTGGTTTCAGCGGCAGACTCGCTACCCGCCGTCTTGCTGGCGGTATTAATCGGTCACCTGCTATGGTTTGCCGGCATCCACGGCGCGGCCATTGTTTCTGGTATGCTGCAAATGTTCTGGTTAACGAACCTTGGGATGAACCAAAGTGCGCTCGCACAGGGTGCGCCACTTCCGCATATTTTCATGGAAGCGTTCTGGACATTCTTTGTGGTAGTTGGCGGCTCCGGGGCCACCATGGGCCTGGTCATTTGCTATCTGCGTAGCCGTTCGGCGCATTTACGTTCGATTGGCCGCCTGAGTATTGTCCCCAGCGTATTTAACATCAACGAACCGGTCATTTTCGGCACTCCTATCGTGATGAACCCGGTGTTCTTCATTCCCTTCCTGCTGGCACCGATGGTGAACGCAACAATTGCATGGGGCGTGGTGAAGATGGATCTGGTTGGACGGGTTATCTCTGTTGTACCGTGGACGGCTCCTGCGCCAATAGGTGCCGCGTGGGCACTGGGCTGGGACTTCCGCGGCGCGGTTCTGGTGGTGGCGTTAGCGGTTATCTCGGCGGTAATTTACTTCCCGTTCTTTAAAGTTTACGAGAAACAATTGCTGGAGCAGGAAGATCAGGAAGCGGCACGAGTGGCAGCAGAACAGACTGCGTAATGGAATGTAGCCCGGTGGCAGAACGTCATCGGGCGCTTAAGTTACCCTATTTCGTTAATGTACAGTCGCCGCACTGCTGAACATCCGGCAGGCGATAGCGCTGGCAGCAGGTACGACGTACCAGCAATCCATCGCGTGGAACAACGGTGCGCCACAGTGGGTTATCACTGCCGTCAGTAAATTGCTTATCGAAGAAAAAGTGCTGGCGGAGCGTTTCCGTCAGCGCATCGCCGAGCAGCGGCTTCATCTCTCCGAGATACCAGTTAATCAGATAGCCGGTATTACTCCAGATAAGCTTACCGTTAATTTCGCCCGTCGCTTCCAGCGCCCTGACTACCGGTATAAGTGCCTGGGTTACCAGCTTTTCAATGCGTTTAACCGGAGACAGCGCTGAACACTGCTCATCTTCAATAACATCTATCCAGAAGCAGGCCGCACGGCCGGTTTCATGGAATTCAACGTGAAAATGTTCAGGCGAAAGGTCAGGCGCACGCTCTCCGCTTAACAGGGCCAGCATCAGCGGCGGGATCAAAAGACCGATATACCATTGCGCCCACAGAGAGAGTAAAGGCTTATCTTCGCGCGGCTGCATGGGTTGATTGCGATAGATATGATCGCCATAAAGCGCAAGCAACGTGCGCAGTTCAGCCGGGCGTGACCAGGTGGCAAGCGTCATCGCCTGCGTGGGAGGAAGCTCATCAAAGCGGATAAAATCGAGCATGTGCGTCCGATTTTCAGCGATGACATTGCGCATAGCTTCTGCCAGCGTCGCTCGCTTTTCGCTAAAAGGCGTCAGCCAGATCACATCTTCGATAATCGGTGCGGAACGATATGCCATACGCAAAGATAGATACAAATCTAAATGATAATGATTGCCAATCCTAACTATAGATAAAGACAATCGCAACTCTTTTCCGCGCTAAAAAGGGTGCTCAGGCAAAGCGAATTTCATCGCTGCTCAGAATATTGTTCCTTCCCAGATGCTTAGCTTCGTAAAGCGCTTTATCAGCACTTTCCAGCGCGCTGTCGACGGCATCACCCTGCAGATTCGCAATACCAATACTGACGGTAACATTGGTCGCTACACTTTCATTGAACATATGCGGGATCTTGAGATCGTAGACCTGCTGGCGGATGCGTTCGGCGGTTTCACGCGCCCGGCCTGCGTCACTGTTGGTCACCAGCACCATAAATTCTTCTCCGCCAAAACGCGTCACGATGTCGCGCGAACGCACGGCATCACGTATTGCCGCTGAAACGCGGATCAGCGCCTGATCGCCCATCATATGGCCATAATGATCGTTATAGGCTTTGAAATGGTCGATGTCGATCAGCAGAACATAATGTTGCCCCGAGTCGATTGACAGAAGCGTATCTAGACGGTTTTTCAGACCGCGCCGGTTATATAGACCGGTAAGTGGATCGAGCATACTGAGATCGTTCAGCGTCTCCCGCTCCTCCAGCAATTTATACATCAGGCTTTGCGCGAAGTGATCATTACGCTTTTGAATCACGTGCTGAATAGTAATACCCACCATTGGCAGGGCGAAGCAATACACCATGCGCGGCCACAATTCTCCGTCATTAAGCCACAGGCAGATTAGAAATATCGGCAGGGAGTGCAGCGTAAAAGCACTAATGTTATTGGGGAAAGAGATAGTCCCGATAAATAACACGCTTAATAAGGAAATGATCAGATAGCTAAAATCAGTGGGATCGATTTGTGAATATTTAACGGCAACATGCCATGCCCACAGACAACCTGATACAGCCGAAATAACATTTATATTTATTTTCTTATGCGGAAACCGGTAATGCCACACCAGTAGCCCTGAGCTTACCAGGGAAATAACAACGATGGGCAGCGTCAGCATGCGAGCGTTATACAGCGGGCTGATGATGATAAAAATCGTCGAGACTAAATTGAGGAACAAAAACAGCCGCAAGGAAAGCTGATATTTCTTGTCCTTCAGGGAACGCCATGTGTGTGCTGTCATATCAGTAATTCGTTATTTTACTTGGGGTTAAAAGTGTGTATCGCCAAAATGAAAAATAACGCGCTTGAAAACAGGCGCAAATATAAGGTGTCCATCGGTCTCGTTTTTAGGGCGCACAATTTATCACCTTAAGGAATGTCTGTCATTACTGCAAAAGTAAATGTACTGCTGCTTTTTTTAATTACCGCTGACAAATGAGAAAATATGCCATATGATATTGGTTATCATTATCACTGTGAGAGGCGAAAGCATGTTGCAGCGAACGCTGGGAAGTGGCTGGGCAGTATTGATCCCGGGATTTATCATGGCAGGTCTGGCCTTTGCCGATTTGTCGATTGATGCATGGCGTGGATTGATCGTTCTGGGGTTATTGCTGACGTCCGGTATGATTTGGCATAAACGACTGCGTCATTTCGTGCTGTTGCCATCAGGCATTGCATTAATCGGCGGGATGATGCTGGTGATAATGAATTTAAAGCTGGCTGGCTGAATCTGACGTGATGTACCGGAAGAGAGATAAGATATCTGGTGCGAGGGGGGGGACTCGAACCCCCACATCCTAAGGACACTAACACCTGAAGCTAGCGCGTCTACCAATTCCGCCACCTTCGCACAGTCATCTTACTTTTTTGAATTTGATATCGCCTCGTTGGTGCGAGGGGGGGGACTCG
>Ga0302347_1002899_pt1 | contig 16280 bp, 17 predicted proteins | sample PhyWR1_FD_202178 | JGI IMG/M metagenome (GOLD analysis project Ga0302347, IMG submission 202178) | Leaf surface microbial communities from wheat plants in UC Gill Tract Community Farm, Albany, California, United States - DLSL W.R1 (v2)... | ecosystem: Host-associated > Plants > Phyllosphere >...
GGCCGGGTGCTTGGACCACGGGGTCACCGGGCGTTCGTGGTGGCCGTCAAAGGGGCCGTTGTACAGGCGTTTTGGTTCCAGGAAGATCACCGGGTCATCGTTTTCGATGGCGGCAATCAGCAGGCCTTTGGCGTCGTAGGGGTTGGACGGCATGACGGTGCGCAGGCCGCATACCTGGGTGAACATGGCTTCCGGGCTCTGGCTGTGGGTCTGGCCGCCATAGATGCCGCCGCCGCAGGGCATGCGCAGGGTCATGGGGGCGATAAACTCACCGGCCGAGCGGTAGCGCAAGCGGGCCGCTTCGGAAACGATCTGGTCGGATGCCGGGTAGAAGTAGTCGGCAAACTGGATTTCGGCAACCGGGCGCAGACCATAGGCGCCCATACCGACGGCGGCGCCGACGATGCCGCTTTCCGAGATCGGGGCGTCGAACACCCGCGAGCTGCCGTATTTGGCCTGCAGGCCTTCGGTGCAACGAAATACGCCGCCGAAGTAGCCCACGTCTTGGCCAAATATCACCACGTTGTCGTCGCGCTCAAGCATCACATCCATGGCCGAGCGCAGGGCCTGGATCATCGTCATGGTGCTGGTGCTCACGGCGTTCTCCATCAGAATTTTATTGTTGTCGTTCATCTGGTTATAACCCCAATTCCTGACGTTGCCGACGCAAGTGCTCGGGCATGTCCTTGTACACGTCCTCAAAAATCGTTGCCGCGCTTGGCATTTGTCCGCCGGCCAGGGTGCCAAAGCGCTCGGCCTCCTTCTGCGCACCAATGATTTCGGCTTCGAGTTCGGCGCTGACGGCTGCGTGCTCTTCCTCGGACCAGTTGCCGGTGGCAATCAGGTGCTGCTTGAGGCGAATGATCGGATCGCCCAGCGGGAAGTGGCTCCAGTCATCGGCAGGACGGTACTTGGAAGGGTCGTCAGAGGTTGAGTGCGGGCCTGCACGATAAGTTACCCACTCAATCAGTGTGGGCCCCAAATTGCGTCGGGCACGCTCTGCGGCCCATACCGAGGCCGCGTACACCGCGATGAAGTCGTTACCGTCGACGCGCAGTGAGGCAATGCCGCAGCCCACGCCACGTCCGGCGAAGGTGGTGGCTTCGCCACCGGCAATGGCCTGGAAGGTCGAAATGGCCCATTGGTTATTCACCACGTTGAGAATCACCGGCGCGCGGTAGACGTGGGCAAAGGTGAGGGCGGTGTGAAAGTCGGATTCGGCGGTCGCGCCATCGCCAATCCAGGCTGAGGCGATTTTGGTGTCGCCCTTGATCGCCGATGCCATGCCCCAGCCGACCGCTTGCATGAATTGGGTTGCCAGGTTGCCGGAAATACTGAAAAAGCCGTAGTCCCTGACCGAATACATGATCGGCAACTGACGGCCTTTAAGGGGGTCGCGCTCGTTGGACAACAACTGGCAGATCAGATCCACCAGAGGTACGTCGCGGGCCATCAGGATGCTTTGCTGGCGGTAGGTCGGAAAGCACATGTCGTCGATGTTCAAGGCCAGGGCCTGGGCGCTGCCGATGGCTTCTTCGCCAAGGCTTTGCATGTAGAACGACATTTTTTTCTGACGCTGGGCGACCACCATCCGGGTGTCGAAAATCCGGGTTTTGAGCATGGCGCGCATGCCAGCCCGCAGGATCTCGGTCGAGACGCCTTCAGCCCACGGGCCGAGTGCCTGACCCTGATCGTCGAGCACGCGAATCAGGCCTTTGGCCAGGTCGGCGGTATCGGCGGGCTCTACATCGATAGGGGGTTTGCGCACCAGACCGGCATCGGTCAGGCGAAGGTAGCTGAAGTCGGTCTTGCAGCCTGGACGGCCGGAGGGTTCGGGAACGTGCAGGCGCAGCGGTGCATATTCAGTCATGGCTTTCTCTACGCTCGATCTTGTCGTGTTTATTAGGCGCGGGAGCTAGTTTTTGCGTCGAAAATCCGGCGGGTGATCAAGCCGGATTTTGTCCTACAACAATCATATTCCTGACAGTGAAGAATATTTCTCTGTAGTTCGTTGTGCTTTGCAGCGATTAAGGATAAGAATTCTTTATAAACACAAAAAACAGGTGCTTTTGTCTCATGCGCAAGCTAGATCGAACGGATATCGGGATTCTCAACAGCCTTCAGCAGAATGCGCGCATCACCAATGCGGACCTTGCACGTTCGGTCAACTTGTCCCCCACACCCTGTTTCAATCGGGTAAAGGCCATGGAAGAACGCGGGCTGATTCGTGAGCAAGTCACCTTGCTGGACGCCGACATGCTGGGCCTGCACGTGAATGTGTTCATCCATGTCAGCCTGGAGAAACAGGTTGAAGAAGCCTTGCAAAAATTTGAGGCGGCGATCTCGGATCGTCACGAAGTCATGGAGTGCTATCTGATGGCTGGCGACCCGGATTATCTGATCCGGGTGCTGGTGCCGAGCATTCAGGCGCTGGAACGCTTCATGATGGACTTTTTGACCAAAGTGCCCGGGGTTGCGAACATCCGGTCCAGCTTCGCCCTGAAACAGGTGCGCTACAAAACGGCGCTGCCGTTGCCGCCGGGTGGGCTGACGCTGGAGGAGTGATTCAGACCCGCAGCCGCCAGCGTTCGTTAAAACGCAACTCGACCCTGGACAGTGGTTCTACATCAATCAGGTTGAAGGATGCGCTGCTTGCGGCCAGCGCATGCAGGATGGCGGCGCGGATGACGAAGGGGTGGGTCACGACCGCAAAATGGCCTTCCTCGCGAAACTCATCGAGCCAGGCGCCGACCCGCAGGCACAGCGCTTCTACCGACTCGCCAGCATGGGGCGCCGACCCGGGGTTGTTGGTCCAGTCGGCGAGTACCTGGGGAATACTTTGCTGCAGGTCGACCAGGCGCAAGCCTCGCCACTCGCCGAAGTCGTAATCCTCCAGCGCCGGCACGATCTCGATGTCGTCACCCAGCGCCTGGGCAGTTTGCAAGGTTCGGGTTTCGGGGGCGCAAAGAATTCGCACAGGCTTCTTCAAGGCCGCAGCCATTTCCTGCGCTTGCAGCAATCCCTTGGGGTCAGCCGGTTCATCCAGAGCAAAGCGGCCCAGACGCTGGGCTTCAGTGCGGGCATGACAGATAAAACTCAGGCGGATGGGCATGATGAAGTCCTTGCGGGTAATGCGTTGCAGTAACAGGCGGCACCTGTGTTGCTCGCATTTGCAGGGGGCGGGTGCCCCTCAATTGAGATTAGGCGAGTATTATCACTGCGCATTTCTATCTCAAGGTACTTCGCCATGTCTGCTGTCCTCTTGAAAAAAATCCTTAATACCGCTGCGTTGCTGACACTGCTGGCCGGTGCCGGCTCGGCCTCTGCCCATGCCCATCTGCAACAGTCGACACCTGCGGCCGACAGCACGGTCGCCACTGCCAATGAAGTGCGCCTGACCTTCAGCGAGGGGGTTGAAGAAAAGTTCACCAAGGTGACCCTCAGCCACGACGGCGCGCCGGTTGCTGTAAGCAGCATCAAGACAGAACCCGGTAACAAGAAGGTGCTGATTGTGACCCCGGCTCAAGCGTTGCCAGCAGGCAAGTACAGCGTGGACTGGAAGGCCGTGTCGGTTGACACCCATAACAGCGCTGGTCAGTACGGCTTCACGGTGGGCAACTGAGTTGATGGTCAGCGACATGGTTGTATGCCGATTTGTGCATTTCTGCGCTGTGCTGCTGATTTTTGGCGTCAGCGCATTCAGGCCCTTGCTGCTGGCGATCAAGCCGTCACCTGCGATTGATGGTCTGTTGCACAGATTTTGCTGCGCTCTGGCCTGGCTGGCGTTGGTCAGCGGCCTGGCCTGGTTACTGCTGACCACCCATTCGATGGCCGGCAGCTGGCCTGAGACCCTGGACCCCGACACTCTCTGGCTGGTGTTGGGCAGCACTTTTTTTGGTCAGGTCTGGGCCGGGCACCTGCTGTTCAATGTGTTGTTGCTCGTTGCGCTTTATGCAAATTCCGGTTTTAAGGCCGCGTGGATCTTCAGCGTGCTGTTGCTGGCCACCCTGGCGCCAGTGGGGCATGGCGCGATGCTGGATGGCTGGCGCGGTCAACTGCTGATGCTCAACCAGTTCATTCACCTGATGTGTGTCGGGGCCTGGGTTGGCGGCTTGTCGGGGTTGTTGCTGCTGCTCACTCGTCCTGCCGGGCAAAGTGTGGATCGGGTGCTGCGGCGCTTCAGCAATCTGGGGTTTGTGCTGGTGGCCGGGATCATTGTGACCGGTCTTATCAATACCCGGGTTCTGACAGGTGCACTTTGGCCTACGCCGCTGTTCGAAGGTTTCGCACTGATCCTGCTGATTAAAGTGGCCCTGGTTGGCGTGATGCTGTTGCTGGCGTTGTTCAATCTGCTGATGAGCCGCGCTGGCCACTTTGCTGTCTTGCGCAACAGTGTGGCGCTTGAGTGGTTATTTGGCTTGATGGCCGTGGCTGCTGTTTCACTACTGGGGACCTTGCCACCGCTGATTGTCAGGTGAGTACCTGCTCATAGTGTGCGTGGCGGGGTTGCTGGCCACCTTGTGGCGGTGGCATCTGCTCGGTAGGAGCGAGCCTGCCTCCCGATAGCCTCAAGCGCATCGCGAGGCAGGGGGGCTAGATGACCAGAAACAACGCCATCAAGCCGCCGAAAATCGCCCATTTTTCCAGGTAGTAGCGCGTGCGATTGCGTTTTTTCAGTTCCTTGCCGCGCAGGCGGATTTTGTACAGCCTGGTAAACGCGCGGTTCAGGGCTCCGGTTTTATCGCCGGTATCGTTGGGGGCGCTGGCCGACGCCATGACCGTGCGGCTGAACCACTGATTGAAGGCTGCTGCCCAGCGATATTGCATGGGGCGCTCCACATCGCAGAACAGGATGATGCGATTCTCAGCGGTGGTGTTTTCGGCGTAATGGATGAAGGTTTCGTCAAACATCACGGCTTCGCCGTCACGCCAGGAGTAGTTCTGCCCGTCGACGTTGATATAGCAGCCCGGATCATTCGGGGTGTCCAGGCCCAAGTGAAAGCGCAACGAGCCCGCATAGGGGTCGCGATGACGTACCAGCTTTGAACCGGGTGGCAACTCGGCAAACATGGCCGCCTTGATGATGCCGATACCGTTGAGCAGCTCAATGGTGCGTGGGCACATTTCAACTGCCGACGGATGATTGTCGCCATACCACTTGAGATAAAAGCGCTTCCAGCCACTCTTGAAGAACGAGTTGAAACCGACATCATTCGGTTGCTCAGATCGTTTGATTTCGCCTGCCTGCATCAAGTTGCGCGCTTCGTCGCGGATCTCCATCCAGTGATCCTGCAAGGGTTGTAACTGCGGGAAATCTGCCGGTTTCAAATAAGGCTGGCTGGGAACTTTGGAGAACAAATACAGGAAGCAGTTGATGGGCGCCAGGAAGGTCGAGTGATCGCTCAGCTGGCGCCCCAGTTTATGGCGAACTTTGCCCCGCAGGTGCACATGCGCAATGGACAAAACGTAAACAGCAATAATGATGAGTTTCAAAAGTATCGTCACAAGTCAGGAGAGCGCTCCCCTGCATGCACGCAAGTAGCCCGACCTCTTGCAGGAGGTATCGGGCGCTGGTGTCTCTGGAGGGGAGCCAAAGTGTAAGGTTAAAACAGCACTTTGGGCTTTTTCCAGCGTTTCATGAAGTTTTTGTAGAGATTCACTTGCAGTCTTTGGTCGGATTGCGGATGGGGTTTTTGCAGGCAGTGCACCGGGTCACGGGCATCACCAGGTGTGATCAATGCCTTTGGCGCCCAAAGACTGGTACATCCGGAAGTGCTGAGGATCCAGCCAGCTTTCTACCTGTTCCATAAAGCGCCCGTGCCGGTCGAAAGTTGTGCGCAGGGCCTTGAGGAAAACGGTTCCTGCGGTTCGTCCCAGGAGCAACGCGTCTTCTGCACCGAGGGGGGCCGCGCTGATCCATTGATCACCGCTCTCGGCTACAAAGCCGTAGGCGGCCAAAGTGATAGTCAGCGAGTCATCTATCAGTCCGGTTCGTGGCAGGCCTTCGAGGCCGCCGGTGGCGGGCATGAGCGAGCGCTCCAGGGAAATGGCGGTGTCATTGTCACGGCGGCGGCGAACCAGAATGACGAATCGGCTCAAGCCAAATTGAGGTGCCAGCTCCGGACGCTCCTGGGTCTGGAGTTGCAGAAGCTCAGTGCAGATCCTGGCGCCTGTGTTGGCCAGGGCCTGAGTCCAGCCGTTATTCTGGTCGAGGGTAATGCCGTCGTAGGTGACGATGGCGCTGCCTTCGGCCTGCATGGCGATGTATCTGCGCCTTTCCAGCTCGGCCAGCGCTTCGCGTAGCGTGCCGGTGCTAACCCGCAGTTCCAGGGCTAGTTGCTCTTCGCCGGGGAGGGGATGGCCGTCTGCCAATAGACCGCTTTCGATACGCTGGACGAGCTCGTTGACTACCTGTTGTCTTTGGTCAAATCGTGGGTGCTTTATCATTCCCTGAGTAATAGTTGAGCAATGCCGGTTCAGCAACAAATGAGCGGGTGAAAGAGGTCGGTTACGGGAGTGCAAGCTGCCTTGAACCCTGCCGGTGTTCAGGGTTCAAGACGTGGCGCAGGCAATGCTGTCAGCCGCAGGCTTTGAGGTTGACCGGGCCGACGAACTCGTTACCACGGCCCATGACGCAGGCTACGGCCTGATTCCGTTGACGCTCCCAGGCCTGGACCGGATAGGTCTTGTTCCACGCTTCATACAGTTGCCGATCTTGCTTGGACAGGCGCAGGTCGTAGCGTTTGCTCATGTAGAAGTAGGTGCGTGCAATCATGCCGCGAATCGACGGCCGGGGCATGACCTTCTTGGCTTTGAAGTCGACCTGGGTCAGGCATGAACAGTATTGGCCCGCCTGCGCGGGGAGCCAGCCAAAACTGAAGTTGCTTCGGTCTCCGTTGACCTCGCCGATGCTGGGCACCAGGTTGTGCAGGTCGGCCTCTGCCACTTTGTAGACCGGGTCGTGGCGGGTGCAGTTTTTTCGACCGCCGCTTTGCCAGCATTGGCGCTGGTGGCCAATTTGCCAGGCGGGAACTATGTGTTCCCACTCGATACGGGCTGCACGATTGGCGTTCTTCCTGGGTACATACCCGCAGGCTTTGAGATCAACCCGATTGCCGGTGTATTTACAGCCACAATAGAACTCGGTGGACTGTGGTGCATAGAGTTTCCAGGCGACTTTCTTGGCTTCGCTGAAGGTCTGCGGAGCCGCAGCATGGGCACTTATAGCGGTAAAGAGGCTGGCTAATGCCAGTATACGAACCCTCATTGACTCAATCTTCCTCTGGTACGGTCCAGAAAACATTGACCCCGCCATCATCGCGATGGGCGATTGTGACATTGTCGTTTTCGGAGATCTCTTCTAACAGGCGCTCCCAGAATTCGGGATTGTCGCCCTCCAGTCGTTCAAGCACCGCCATTTTGTCTTTTTGAGCTTTAGGCGAGCTGATGATTTTTTGTATGCGGGTTCCGAAAATTTCGTAGGGGCTTGGAAGGGGTGGCGCTTTGACCGGTTTTTTAGCCATGATGCGATCCTTGGTTGCTGTATGGGCATACAGTATTTAACTGTATGGGATTTGGCAACTGTTTGAATTCATTTGGCTGCGGATCGGACTGCGTTTTTTCGGTTTAGTGCGAGAAGGGGAGAAAAATCAATTAATTGGACCACTCACCGGGGAGGTTGAGTGGTTTCAACGCCGGGCACTGGGCAGTGTCCGGCGTGGATCAGATCAATACTCCCAGAACATCCGCTGCAGTTCTTTGCTGTCTTGGGTTTTGGTCAGGGCGACCATGGCCAGGATGCGGGCTTTTTGCGGGTTCAGGTCGTGGGCGACAACCCAGTCGTATTTGTCGTCAGGTTGTTCTGCGTTACGCAGTACGAATCCGCCGTTATTAACGTGGGAAGAACGGATGATTTGGATGCCGTCTTTGCGCAGGGCCTGCAGGGTAGGCACTACACGCGAGGACACGGAACCGTTGCCTGTGCCAACGTGGATGATGGCTTTGGCGCCGGCCTGTGCAAAGGCTTTGTAGGCAGTGTCGTCGACGTTGCCATAGGAGTAGGCGATGCCTACGTTTGGCAGGGACTTGATGTTTTTGATGTCGAACTCGGAATCCATGGTGTGACGCTTGGCCGGCAAGCGGAACCAGTAAGATTTACCTTCAACCACCATGCCGAGCGGGCCCCAAGGGCTCTTGAATGCTTCGGTCTTGATGTTCATTGATTTGGTGACATCACGGCCCGACTGGATCTCGTCGTTCATGGTGACCAGTACACCTTTGCCCCGTGCTTCTTTGCTGCCGGCTACCGCCACGGCGTTGTACAGGTTGAGCATGCCGTCTGCGGACATGGCAGTGCCCGGGCGCATGGAGCCGACGACGATGATCGGCTTGTCGGTTTTTTCGACCAGGTTGAGGAAGTAGGCAGTTTCTTCGAGGGTATCGGTGCCGTGAGTGATGACGATGCCATCGACATCCTCGCTGTCAGCCAGTTCGGCGACGCGGCGGCCCAATTGCAGCAAATTGTCGTTGGTGATGCTTTCGGACGCGATTTGCATGACTTGCTCGCCGCGTACGTTTGCCAATTGGCTCAGTTCGGGAACACCGGCAATCAGTTGGTCGATACCCACTTTGGCGGCGGTGTAGGTCGCGCTGTTGGCTGCGCTGGCACCTGCGCCGGCAATAGTGCCGCCGGTTGCCAGGATGACAACGTTAGGTTTGGTGGTCTCTTGTGCCTGAACGGCAGGCATGGCCAACAGAAAGGCCAGGGCGGCCGGAACAATGGTTTTTAACACAGCAGGTTTCATTATTTTCTCTCTTATTGGTGGGCTTGCTGATGTACCGACATCGAGCACCGCACGTGCCTTCTCTTGCGCACGCGTTGCCTAACAAAGCACTAACTGTGCCACTGCAAAGTGTATTTTTGATGCGTCTAACTATTTGATTTATATGAATAAATTATTGTTTGTTTTTTACATTGGGCAGTTCTGGACGGATTTCCGAACAGCGGGCGGTTATTTGTTCGGAGACTCGACCGCTTGTCGGCTCGTTACAGTCTGTTTTTCACGTTGACAAAAAACCAACCGCTTTACATAGTGAGGTTCAAGCAAACGTTTGCGCGGTGCTTTTAGAGCCGTATTCTCTGGGCTCTGACCCTGTATTTTTTCAGGCTTTATCCGGGCCGGACGTTGCTCACAATAATCATAAGATCGGAGTTACTGCCATGAAGCTGCCCTTTGCTGGACGCCTTCTCGCTGTCGCCATGTTGGCCGCAGCCTCCCTGACCCTCTCTGTTGCTCACGCCGATACTGCTCAAAAACCCAAGGTGGGTTTGGTGATGAAGTCGTTGGCCAACGAGTTCTTTGTCACGATGCAGGACGGTGGCAAGGCCTATCAAAAGGCTCATTCTGCGGATTTCGATCTGGTCTCCAACGGAATCAAGAATGAAACCGACACAGCCGGTCAAATTGACATAATCAATCAGATGATCATCGCCAAAGTCGATGCGCTGGTAATTGCTCCTGCAGACTCCAAAGCACTGGTTTCGGCGATCAAGAAAGCCCGGGATCGCGGAATCGTAGTGGTCAATATCGATAACCAGCTCGACCCCGAAGTGCTGAAAAGCAAAGGTATCGAAGTACCGTTCGTGGGCCCGAATAACAGAAAGGGCGCGCGTGAAGTCGGGGACTATCTGGCGAAGCAGCTGAAGCCGGGCGATGAGGTGGGCATCATTGAAGGTGTATCGACCACCACCAATGCGCAAATGCGTACCGCAGGCTTCAAGGATGCAATGGACGCCGCAGGGATGAAAATTGTGTCGACGCAATCGGGCGACTGGGAAATCGACGGCGGCAACAAAAAAGCTGCGGCCATGCTCAGTGAATATCCGAACCTGAAGGCGCTGCTGGCGGGCAATGACAACATGGCCGTAGGGGCAGTGTCGGCAATCCGTGCGGCGGGTAAAGCAGGCAAGGTGCAAGTCGTGGGCTATGACAACATTGATGCGATCAAGCCGATGCTGGAGGACGGCCGTGTGCTTGCCACGGCTGATCAGGCGGCTGCCGAACAGGCCGTGTATGGCATCCAGACCGCGCTCAAGCTGCTCAAGAACGAGCCGGTGGAGAACCTCAAGGATGGCGTGATTGATACTCCGGTCGAGCTGATAACCAAAAAATAGTCCCATTCGCTGTCACAGACACCTGCCCGGTCGGGCAGGTGCCCGGAGAAGTTTTATGTCTGCTCCCAATGCCAGCGTGGTCCTGTCAGTCAGCGGGATCGGCAAAACCTATACGCAACCCGTTTTGACGGGCATCGATCTGGCGTTGTATCGCGGTGAAGTGCTGGCCTTGACGGGCGAAAATGGCGCCGGAAAAAGCACGCTGTCAAAAGTCATCGCCGGTCTGGAGTTACCGACCCAGGGGCAGATGCAATTCAATGGCCATGCCTACACGCCAGGCAGTCGTTCAGAAGCTGAGCGACAGGGGGTGCGTATGGTCATGCAGGAGCTCAATCTGCTCCCCACCCTGACCGTGGCCGAGAACCTGTTTCTGGATAATCTGCCCGGCCACCTGGGCTGGATCAATCGCAGGCAATTGCGCAAGTCCGCCATTGAAGCAATGGCCCGGGTAGGCCTGGAGTCCATAGACCCTGACACATTGGTCGGCGATCTTGGCATTGGTCACCAGCAAATGGTGGAAATCGCCCGTAATTTGATTGGCGATTGCCATGTGCTGATCCTGGATGAGCCGACGGCCATGCTGACGGCCCGTGAAGTCGAGATGCTGTTTGTTCAGATCGAGCGGCTTCAGGCTCGCGGCGTGGCAATTATTTACATCTCCCATCGGCTGGAAGAGCTGGCGCGGGTGGCGCAGCGCATTGCTGTGCTGCGTGATGGCAGCCTGGTGTGTGTTGAGCCGATAGCCAACTACAGCAGCGAACAATTGGTCCATCTGATGGTAGGGCGCGAACTGGGCGATGCATTGGAGCTCGGGACGCGCCAGTTGGGTGAGACGGCGCTCAGGGTCTCGGCGCTGGGTCGGTCAGACAAGGTGCGGGATGTCTCATTTGAAGTCAGAAAGGGCGAAATATTTGGCATTTCAGGTTTGATCGGAGCCGGGCGGACCGAGCTCTTGCGGTTGATCTACGGTGCTGATCTGGCAGATAGCGGCACCGTTGCAGTCGGGTCCCCGCTGCAGGTGGTCAAGAACCGCTCGCCGGCACAGGCCGTCAAACAAGGGATCGCCCTGATTACCGAAGACCGCAAAGGTGAGGGCCTGCTATTGACCCAGTCGATCAGTGCCAACATAGGCTTGGGCAATATGCACCGGGTTTCCAGTCTGGGGCTGGTGAGCGGTGTGCAGGAGGCTGCGCTGGCGCAACGCCAGATCGACGCGATGGGCATCCGCAGTTCAGGGCCCGGGCAAGTGGTGTCGCAACTTTCCGGAGGTAACCAGCAGAAGGTGGTCATCGGCCGCTGGCTGGAACGCGACTGTACGGTTTTGCTGTTTGATGAGCCCACTCGTGGCATCGATATCGGTGCCAAGTTTGATATCTACCGTCTGCTTGGTGAACTGACCCGTCAGGGCAGGGCGCTGGTGGTGGTATCGAGTGACCTGCGTGAACTGATGTTGATCTGTGATCGTATCGGCGTGCTGTCAGCAGGGCGCCTGATAGAAACGTTCGAGCGTAACAACTGGAGTCAGGAGCAGCTGCTGGCAGCCGCTTTTGCAGGTTATCAAACACGAGATGCGTTGCTCGCAGAAGCAACGCCAAAGGAAGCCTCATGAAGTCCACCGCGGCTGTGCAAAAAAGTGCACGCAACTATTACGGAACCGGCACTTATCTGGGGCTGGCTGGCGCCTTGCTGGCCATGATTGTGCTGTTCTCAAGTCTTAGCGATCACTTCTTTTCCTACGACACGTTGAGCACGCTGGCCAATCAGATTCCGGACTTGATGGTGCTGTCTGTCGGGATGACGTTTGTATTGATCATTGGTGGAATCGACCTGTCGGTAGGGTCGGTACTGGCATTGGCGGCGTCAGCGGTCAGTGTGGCAATTCTGGGGTGGGGCTGGGGCATTTTGCCTGCGGCTTTGCTGGGCATGGCTTGTGCTGCGCTGGCAGGTACGATCACGGGGTCGATCAGTGTCGCCTGGCGAATTCCTTCCTTTATTGTTTCATTGGGCGTTCTGGAAATGGCCCGGGGCGCGGCTTATCAAATGACGGGCTCACGTACGGCCTACATAGGCGATGCTTTCGCCTGGTTGTCGAACCCGATTGCATTTGGCATTTCGCCTTCTTTCATCATTGCGTTGCTGATCATTGTCGTGGCTCAGGCGGTGCTGACGCGTACGGTGTTTGGCCGTTATCTGATCGGGATCGGCACTAACGAGGAAGCCGTTCGCCTGTCCGGTATCAATCCCAAACCGTACAAGATCCTGGTCTTCAGCTTGATGGGATTGCTTGCAGGCGTAGCTGCGTTGTTTCAGATATCGCGCCTGGAAGCCGCAGACCCCAATGCGGGGTCGGGGCTTGAGTTGCAGGTTATTGCTGCGGTGGTGATCGGGGGAACGAGTTTGATGGGCGGGCGCGGCTCCGTCATCAGCACTTTTTTTGGGGTGCTGATCATTTCGGTATTGGCCGCGGGGCTGGCTCAAATCGGCGCAACCGAGCCGACAAAGCGTATTATTACCGGTGCTGTCATAGTGATGGCAGTGGTCCTGGATACTTACCGCAGTCAACGTGCACGGCGACGGAACTGAATAATGGCAACCATTAAAGATGTCGCTGCTATGGCCGGCATTTCTTACACCACGGTTTCACATGTCCTGAACAAAACGCGCCCGGTGAGTGAGCCGGTGCGTTTGAAGGTGGAGGAGGCCATTGCGCGTCTTGATTATGTGCCCAGTGCTGTCGCGCGCTCCTTGAAGGCCAAGACCACTGCGACTATCGGGTTGCTGGTGGCCAACAGCCTGAACCCGTACTTCGCCGAGTTGGCGCGAGGTATCGAAGACTATTGCGAGCGCAACAATTACTGCGTCATTTTGTGCAACTGCGACGATGATCCTGACAAACAGCGCAATTATCTGCGGGTATTGCTTGAGAAGCGCGTGGATGGGCTGGTTGTGGCCTCGGCCGGTGGAGACCTCGGGCTGGCGAGCGGTCTGGTCGGTGTACGAACGCCCATGGTCATCGTCGATCGCAATCTCGAAGGTATCGATGCCGATCTGGTGCGGATCGATCACGAGCTGGGGGCCTATCTGGCCACCCGTCATTTACTCGATCTGGGGCACAGGGCCATTGCCTGTATTGGTGGCCCTGCAATCACCCGTGTGGCGCAGCTACGTACTGCCGGTTATCTGCGGGCGTTGGCAGAAGCCGGAATTTCAGCGCCCGGGGCCTGGATGATCGAGAGTGATTTCAGCAGTGTCGGGGGTTATCAGGCGGCTGTCAGGCTGCTGGAAAACGACCGGCCTTCGGCTATTTTCGCCTGCAACGACATGATGGGTATCGGCGTTTTGCGGGCTGCTGCCGAGCGCAATATTCGAGTACCGGACCAGCTGTCAGTCATAGGCTTTGATGATGTGCAGATGAGTCGCTACGTCTACCCGGCGCTGACGACCGTCGGCCAGTCGATTTTGCAACTGGGTGAAATGGCAGCGCAGTTATTGTTGCGTCGTATTGCATCGCCCGGGCGGGCGGTGGAGCAGCGAATTGTGACGCCAAGTATCGTGTTGCGAGAGTCGACAGCAGCCTATGTCGGGGCGCCGGTGCAACCCTCCTGCAAATCCAATGGATGAGTGTCGATACATGCAAGCAAATGTAGTGGTGGTTGGCAGCCTCAATATGGACCTGGTCACCCGTGCAGAGCGCCTGCCGCGTCCGGGTGAAACAGTTTTCGGGCAGGCCTTTGGCACCGTCCATGGCGGCAAGGGCGCGAACCAGGCGGTGGCGGCAGCGCGTCTGGGTGCAAGCGTGGCAATGGTCGGGTGCGTAGGCACCGATGCGTACGGCGTGCAACTGCGTGAGGGGCTGGAGGCCGAGGGCATCGACTGTCAGGCGGTGCGTACTGTGGCGCAGGGTGCGAGTGGTGTCGCGCTGATCGTGGTGGATACCGACAGTCAGAACACCATAGTGGTGGTGCCGGGTGCCAATGGCTGTCTCGACGCTCAAGACATCATGACGGTTGACGGCATGCTGCAAGGGGCGAAGGTCATTATTTGCCAGCTTGAGGTGCCGATGGATACGGTCGGTCATGTCCTCAAGCGCGGGCGTGAACTGGATAAAATTGTCGTCCTCAATCCAGCTCCCGCCAGCGGGCCGTTACCGGTGCAATGGTATGCACTGGTTGATTACTTGATCCCGAATGAAAGTGAGGCCCGGGCACTCAGCGGGGTGCCAGTCGACTCCCTTGAGTCCGCAGAATTGGCTGCGCGCAGCCTGATGGCACTAGGGGCGAGTAACATCATTGTGACGCTGGGGTCGCAAGGTGCATTGCTGGTCAGTGCGCAGCGGGTCGTGCACTTTGCAGCCCCCAAGGTAGAAGCTGTTGATGCAACTGCCGCCGGTGACACCTTTGTAGGTGCCTTTTCGGCCGCGCTGGCCGCAGGCAAAGGGGAGGACGATGCGATCCGCTTTGCCCAGACCGCGGCCGCCTTGTCAGTGACCCGTGCAGGTGCGCAGCCCTCTATTCCCGGGTTGCAGGATATAAAGGACTTTGCCTCGTCATGAAGAAAACACCTTTGCTCAACATCGCGCTCTCCCGGGCTATTGCCTCGCTGGGGCATGGTGACATCGTCATTATTGCTGACGCCGGTTTGCCAGTGCCCAAGGGCGTTGATCTGATTGATCTGGCGCTGACGCAGGGGGTGCCGGATTTTTGCAGTACGCTGAGCACGGTGCTCAGTGAGATGCAGGTGCAAAGTCATGTGCTGGCGCACGAGCTGCTGCTAGCGCCTTGCCCGGCATTGTCAGGCATCGATCTGCACAACAGTCGGGGCGATTTGGGGGGCAGGAATTTGCTCGCTCACAGTGAGTTCAAGGAGTTATGCCAGCAAGCAAAAGTGATTGTTCGTACGGGAGAGTGCCGTCCTTACAGCAATATCGCTTTGATCGCAGGGGTTACTTTTTAAAAAATCATACAAGGAGTTAATCATGTCGCGTTTTAAGCAAATTTTTCATCATCTGATCAGGAGTGTCTTGTTTTTGTCCGTTCTCAGTATTTCTAGTGTTCAAGCTGCCGACAAAATTGATCTGATCATCGACACCGACCCCGGAGCTGATGACGTCGTTGCATTGCTGTTGGCGCTGGCCTCGCCCGAGCAGCTCAATGTGCTGGGGATTACCACTGTGGCGGGTAACGTTCGCCTGGACAAAACTTCGCGCAATGCACGTCTTGCCCGGGAGTGGGCTGGTCGTGAAGAGGTTCCCGTCTATGCCGGGGCTCCAAAACCCCTGGTGCGCACACCTATCTACGCCGAGAACATTCATGGTCAGGAAGGTGTTACGGGTGTTCAGGTGCACGAGCCTGCGAAAGGGCTTGAGCAGGCCAATGCAGTCAACTACCTGATCGATACGTTACGCGCAGCCAGGCCTGGCAGTGTCACTATTGCCATGCTCGGGCCACAAACCAACCTGGCGCTGGCCTTGATTCAGGCGCCTGATATCACCAAGGGCATCAAGGAGGTCGTGGTCATGGGCGGTGCTCATTTCAACGGCGGCAATATCACTCCTGTAGCCGAGTTCAATATCTATGCCGATCCCCATGCGGCAGACGTGGTGCTGAAAAGTGGCGTCAAGCTGGTTTATGTCCCGCTTGATGTGACGCACAAGGTCCTGACCAGCGACCAACGCCTGAAACAAATTGCTTCGCTGGGCAATACGGCCGGCAAATTGGTTGGCGATATTTTGAATGAGTACGTGAAGAACGATATGGCGCATTACGGACTGCCAGGAGGTCCGGTACACGATGCCAGTGTGATTGCCTATCTGCTCAAGCCCGAGCTGTTTTCCGGGCGAGAGGTTAATTTGGTCGTCGATACCCGCGAAGGCCCAACCTTCGGTCAAACAATTGCAGACTGGTATGACACGTTAAAACAGCCAAAAAACGCTTTTTGGGTTGAGAACGGCGACGCCCAAGGCTTTTTTGATTTGCTGACCGCGCGCCTGGGGCGGCTGAACTGACTTGAGCCTGTGTCGGCTTATGTCACTTTCGTAAAGTCGGGGTCTTTGTACTTTTCGAAAATTTGGCTGACAAAGGCTTTGGCCGACTCGGTGCCGAGCTCT
>Ga0302347_1002901_pt1 | contig 16268 bp, 16 predicted proteins | sample PhyWR1_FD_202178 | JGI IMG/M metagenome (GOLD analysis project Ga0302347, IMG submission 202178) | Leaf surface microbial communities from wheat plants in UC Gill Tract Community Farm, Albany, California, United States - DLSL W.R1 (v2)... | ecosystem: Host-associated > Plants > Phyllosphere >...
ACTGATCGAAGAGCCTAGACATATTGAAATCCAGATTGCTGGAGATCAATTTGGTAAAGCTTGCCACCTTTCTGAAAGAGATTGTTCTATCCAAAGAAGAAATCAGAAACTGATTGAAGAAACGCCTTCTCCTTTTATGACGGATGAACTTCGTGAGAAAATGGGAGCAGCCGCTGTAAAAGCCGCTGAATATATTGGATATGAAGGTGTTGGAACTATCGAATTTTTGGTAGACAAACACAGAAACTTCTATTTTATGGAAATGAATACCAGAATCCAGGTAGAACATCCAATCACTGAACAAGTTGTAGATTATGACTTGATTCGTGAGCAGATTCTATTAGCTTCTGGAACGCCAATCAGCGGAAAAAATTATTATCCAAAAATGCACGCAATTGAGTGTAGAATCAATGCTGAAGATCCTTATGCAGATTTTCGTCCTTCCCCAGGGAAAATTAAAGAACTTAATATTCCTGGTGGACATGGTGTAAGAGTTGACACGCACGTTTATTCTGGATATACAATTCCTTCCAACTATGATTCAATGATTGCAAAATTAATCGTAACAGCTCAAACAAGAGATGAAGCGATTGCAAAAATGAAGCGTGCTTTGGAAGAATTTTACATCGAAGGTGTAAAAACTACCATCCCTTTCCACAGACAATTATTGGAAAATGAGGATTTCCTAGCCGGAAATTACACGACCAAGTTTATGGAAGATTTTGTAATGGACAAAAGTTTTGATAATCATATCTAAAGATTATCATCCTTATAGATAAAAATGCCTGACTTTAAAAGTTGGGCATTTTTCGTTGTTATTATTGGATCCAAATTTATTATTTTTACAAAAATTAAAGATATGTCAACAGCAGTTCAGGAAAAGAATTCTCAATACTTCATCGACCTAGAAAATCAATACGGTGCACACAATTACCATCCGCTTCCTGTGGTTTTGGAAAAAGGTGAAGGCGTATTTGTTTGGGATGTAGAAGGCAAGAAGTATTATGATTTCCTTTCTGCCTACTCCGCTGTTAATCAAGGACATTCTCATCCAAAAATTGTAGAAGCTCTAATCAATCAAGCCAAAAAATTAGCACTGACTTCAAGAGCTTTTTACAATGCAAATCTTGGAGAATATGAGAAAAAAATAACAACTCTTTTTGGTTTTGATAAAGTTCTGCCAATGAATTCTGGTGCTGAGGCTGTAGAAACGGCTGTAAAATTAGCCAGAAAATGGAGTTATGAAGTCAAAGGTATTTCTGAAAATGCTGCAAAAATAGTCGTTTGCGAAAACAACTTCCACGGAAGAACTACGACGATTGTATCTTTCTCAAATGATCCTGATGCTAATAAAAACTACGGACCTTTCACACCTGGGTTTATAAAAATTCCTTACAATGATTTAGCTGCTTTGGAAGAAACACTTATAAATGATGCTCAGAATATTGCTGCATTTTTAGTGGAACCAATTCAAGGAGAGGCTGGTGTTTATGTTCCTGATGAACATTATTTAAAAAAAGCTTTAGAACTTTGTAAAAAATATAACGTCCTTTTCATTGCCGATGAAGTTCAAACCGGAATTGCAAGAACCGGAAAATTGATTGCTTGTCATCACGAAAATGTTCAACCTGATATTTTGATTCTAGGAAAAGCATTATCTGGAGGAATGTATCCTGTTTCTGCAGTTTTAGCAAATGATGAGATTATGAATGTAATCAAACCTGGCCAACATGGTTCTACATTCGGAGGCAATCCAATTGCTTGCGCGGTTGCAGTTGCCGCTTTGGATGTTGTAGCCGAAGAAAAATTATCCGAAAGAGCGGAAGAATTAGGACAGTTATTCCGTTCGGAAATTGAAAAATTAATTCAGAAAACAGACTTAATCACAAAAGTTCGTGGGAAAGGTTTATTAAATGCTATTCTTATTAATGACACTCCAGATAGCAAAACCGCTTGGAATATTTGTGTAAAGCTGAAAGAAAACGGACTTCTCGCAAAACCTACACACGGCAATATCATTAGACTTGCACCTCCTTTGGTTATTACAGAAGAACAACTTTTGGATTGTGTGAGAATTATTGAGAAAACGGTTTTAGAGTTTTAATCATGTCTCTTTCACTTGCTGTCATCACCTATAATGAGGAAGACAATATTGTCCGTCTTCTAAACGCTCTAGAAGATATCGTGGATGAAATTATTATTGTTGACAGTTTCTCGACTGACAAAACAAAACAAGTCTGCACACAACATCCAAAAGTAAAGTTTTTCGAAAAAAAATTTGAAGGATATGGCGAACAAAAAAATTATGCCTTAAATCTCTGTACAAAAGATTGGGTTCTTTTTCTTGATGCAGATGAAGTACCCAATGAAGATATGAAAAAATCTATAAAGATAGTTATAGATTCTCCTAATGCTGCTTACAATATATTTAAAGCGAAGTTCATCAATCATTTGGGAATTCATATCATCCGACACGGAGGTTGGGGAAATGTGATGCGTGAAAGACTTTTTAAAAGAAACGCCGCAAAATATTCTGATGATAAAGTACATGAATTCCTAATAACTACGGAAAAAGCTGGAGTTTTGGAAGGAAATATCGACCATTACACTTACAGATGCATCCACCATCACGTTACGAAAATCAACACTTATTCTGATATGATGGCTGAAAAAATGTTTGTGAGAGGTAAAAAGATAAACCGTCTCAAAATTATTTTTAATCCCATTTTTGAATTTAATAAAGTCTTCTTTTTTAAATTTGGTTTTATGGATGGAATTGCTGGATTTTATGTTGCAAAAACACTTGCTTACTACACCTTTCTGAAATACATCAAGTTGAGAGAAAAGGTGAAACTGAAACAGTTGGGAATGAAAAATCTTTATTCTGCATGATTTGGTTTTATGCTCTTTCGGCTTTTGGAATATTTGTCACTGTATACTTCAGACTGTACCTTTTTGCGGTTCCAAAGAATAGATTGACCATTCTGATGTATCATCAAATCGAAAAAGACAGTACTGAAGAACTCACCATAAGTCCTGAAAATTTGGAAAAGCAATTTTCTTACCTCAGACAAAATCATTTTACCTCTATTTTTTTCAGTGAAATCAATAAGACTTGCAGGAAAAAAATCATTATTACCTTTGATGATGGTTATGAGAACAATGCTCAATATCTTCCTCCGTTATTAGAAAAATACAATCTCAAGGCAACGATTTTTATTTCTACAAAATTTATCCAGCAGGGTTACAAATCATATAAAATGATGACTTTTGAAGATATTCGGAATTTGGATAAAAATAAATTTGAAATTGCGCTTCATAGCCATATTCACGATAATTTTAAGAATTCCAGTTTAGATTTCATCGAGAATGATCTGAAAGAGAATATGAATATTCTTGATAAAGAAAGAATACCTTACTCTAAAGTGTTGGCATATCCTTATGGTGGTTATCCAAAAAACCATCAAAAAAAAACTGATATGTTTCTACTTTTAAAAGATTTAGGACTCGAATTTGCTGTTAGAATTGGAAATAAAATTAATTATTTCCCGACAAAAAAGCCATACGAGTTGTGCCGAATTGATATAAAGGGAAATGAGTCTCTTCTAAAATTCAAATTAAAACTTATCTTTGGTAAGCTAAAACTTTTTTAAAAGTATTTATATAGCATGGAAGGTTAGAAAATGTAGCGATGGATGTAAGTGGTTTAATAATAACATATAACGAGCAAAAGAATATTCGGGAAGTTCTTCAATGTTTTGACTTTTGTGATGAGATTATTGTTGTCGATTCTTTCAGTACAGACCAAACTGTGCAAATTGCCCATACATTTCCGAAAGTGAAAATTATTCAGAATAAATTTGAAGATTTCACCAAACAAAGAAATCTTGCTTTGGACAATGCAAAAAATGATTGGGTTCTATTTTTGGATGGTGACGAGAGAATTACACCGAAATTAAGAAAGGAAATTTTGAAAACTGTAGAAAATCCGAATGCAAAAGATGCTTATTATTTTTATAGAGCGTTCTTTCTTGGACGAGAAAAAATCAATTTTTCCGGAACTCAGAATGATAAAAATTTCCGTTTATTCAGAAAGTCAAAAGCACGTTATTCTGAAAATAAAAAAGTTCATGAGACTTTGGAAGTCAATGGAACAACAGGAGTTTTAAAACATAAACTTCTTCACTATTCCTTTGAAAACTACGAGCAATTCAGAAATAAAATGTTGTCTTATGGTAGATTAAAAGGTCAGGAACTTCAACTGAAGGGTGAAAAATATAACTTCATTAAACAATGGAGCAAAGTTATTTTCAAATTCTTTAAAACTTATTTTCTAAAACTTGGAATATTGGATGGTATCAATGGATTGAAAATCAGCTATCTTCAGAGTTTATACGTCTACGAGACTTATAGAACTTTGAAGCACTAACTCAAATTCTTAAGAGTTTTATTTCTTAATATAAATAGGTTTTTTATTCTTATAAAATTGATCAACCAAGTTTTTGAGTTTTCTTTGGGTAGTAGATTCTTTTACCTTAATTGGAATTTGAGTAAAATCTATTTCTCTTATCCTTTCTATAATTTGATCTAAAGAATAATTCCTCATGAAGATTTCTTTCAAAAAATGGCTTATGATTTTGTTCCATTCTGGCTTATTTCCCCAATAATGTCCAACGACATGAGCCGCAGGCTTAAGGGGTGAATATTCATTCAATCCTAATGAGAAGGCAAATTGTTCTATTAGTCTTCTTGTCACGCCATCTGCACACATTGCATCATTAATTTCTAAAGTTAAATCAAGACAAGCAAAATGTTTTGGAGAAACACCAATCAACCCTGCGTTCCACATTGTAGAATCTTCGTCTATCTTGGTATTAAAATACGATTTTCCTTTCATTTGTTTCCACATCAGTTTTTCAGTTTTTGATGAAAGAGCCGATAGTTTTCCTTCCTCTACGTGCATAAAATTTTGTCCATTTTTCATTCCATCCCGTATAGAATCCATATTCTGATAAAAAAAAGTATCTCCATCCAAATATAGAATAGAGTCTGATGGATATTTTTTGGCCACTAACTGTAGCGCTTTGATTTTCACTCTCCAAAAAAATTGATATTTGCCTTCCCACTCTTTTATAATTGCACGGCTAATGGGTATTATTTCTATCTTATCCTGAAAAGAAGCAAATAATGATGGATCTTCTGCAACAACGATAATCCTGTCTTCAGTATTTTTATGCGCAAAAGCTGTGTAGACAGAAAAATAGACTTGCTGATAATTGTCCATGTTATTGCCAAATACCAGATAAATTATATTCATATCGGTGGAAATTTCGTTTAAAAATTTTTAATATAATACTAAGTTTATTCAACTTTATGCCAAAATTAATAAAAACAAGCTGGTCTCGATTTTTTCCGCTTGATATATTTTTACTAATTTTGGCATAAATATTCGGCAAGTATAGCCATTAAAAAGTAAAAAGGAATGATTTTTATTCAAATATAAATTTTTCTTCATCAAAAATTCTTATGAATAACTATCCATTGATCAGCGTAATCATCCCTTGTTATAATGCCGAAAGGTCGTTGGAGAAATGTCTGACTTCTGTAATTCAACAATCTTACAATAATCTAGAAATTATTTTGATTGATGATGGTTCGACCGATAATACTTCAAAAATATATGAAGACTTCCAACTTAGAGATGACAGAATAAAAATTTTCCGGCAAGAGAATTCAGGTGTTTCAAAAACCAGAAATGAAGGTTTAAAAGCTGCCACAGGTGAATATATTTGTTTTGTCGATTCTGATGACTGGGTAGAACCAGATTATTGTTCAGAATTGTATCAGCTACTTATTGAACAAAATGCTGACATTTCCATTATAGAAGCTTCATACGAAGATGAAAACGGAAATGTTGTATTTGACAAACCCACATCAGAAGAGAAAGTATTGGACGGAAAAAGGGCGTTATCTCTTTTATTGGAAGACAATGTTATCCAAAGTCACCCCTGGGGGAAATTATATAAAACATCTCTTTTTAACAATGTGCGCTTCCCAGAAAACCTGAAATGTTTTGAAGATTACTCAACACTTTTCAAGGTTTTTGATAAAGCCAAAAAAGTTGTTAAATCCAATGATAAGCTTTATCATTATATACAGCTTGATGACAGTCTTTCTCATAGTCTCTCTCCTGAAACTGCCTATTATTTTTATTTGGCGATAATGGATGTATACAAATTTTGGCAAAGTAAAACACATCTTAAAAATAACGGAAAAGTCATAAAAGATTTTATCCGAAAACTTCTGATGGTTCTTAAACGGATTCTAAGAAGCACAACCGAAAGGGAAATGCGAACAGAAAAGGAAGAAATTCGACAATCTTTTAAATCACTTTTGGTATATCCTGCTAGAGATATTGGTATAGAATTTTATCTTCATGTAAGGCTATATTATTATTATCCAAATTTGTACACGAGATTGATCTCAAAGTAATACTTCTGATTATTTTCTGTATTGTATTTACAGAAAAATGACTTAAGCCTTTTTCAAATCTTTTACATTAAAAAAACAAATTATTTGTCCGAAGATTTTTTTTGAATTCTTGGTAAAAACAAAAGAAATAAGCTAATCATCCATTTAAAAATCCGCCAAGCTACAGGATATTTTTTGATGTGTAAAACCTGCTTTACTCTTTTCGTTCGGGTCTCCTTAGCCAATTCTGCATCATCTCTGAATGCTGGAAAATATTTATTCAGTGTTATTTCTCTTTCCTGAATATAAATTGACAGATTTTCCAATTTTGCAGAGATACCGGAGAAATCATAATAACAAATAGTCTCCTTCAAATGTTTGAACGATACATTATGAAGACAAACCATGATAATAAAGAACTCCCAATCTGCACAAATTTTGTACTCTTCATTATAATAAAAGTAGTCGTTAAATAAAGATTTTTTGATAAATACAGCCTGATGATTAAGCCCACCATCATAGAAAAAACCAAAGGTTAATTTTTTCGGAGCCTTAATAACTTTTCTATAACCTTGGTCATTAAAGAAAACGGAATCTCCATATAAAATATCGATATTAGAATCGAATTGATCTTTTACTTTATCCAGAACAAACTCATCATAAAAGAAATCGCCGCTATTCATAAAGATGATATAATCGCCGTTTGCTTTCTTAATTCCTTTGTTCATTGCATTGTAAACACCAGAATCTTTCTCAGAAACCCAGTAATTGATTTGGTCATTCTGCTCAATCAACTCTTTACTGCCATCGGTGCTTCCACCGTCAATTACAACAAATTCAAAATCCTGCCAAATTTGAGCTCGTACAGATTCAAACGTTTTGACAAGTCCTTCCTGATTATTGTAGTTGATTGTTAATACTGTTAACTTCATTTTATTTTATCTTCTACTGCTTGTTTGTAAACTTCCAAACATTGTTCTGCCGCCATTTTCCAATCGAATTTCTTAGCCTGTTCCAATCCTTTTACTGAGAATTGTTTTCTTAAATTGTCATCTTTTAGTAACATTCTAATTTTACCTCTTAAATCATCTTCTGACCTGATATCAAAATATATACCTGCATCTCCCGCGACCTCTGGAAAAGATGCACTATTGGACAAAATGATTGGACATCCACAAGCCATAGATTCTAAAACCGGTATCCCGAATCCTTCGTATTGGGAAGGAAATACGAAAAATTTTGCGTTTTTATAGAAATGGCCTAACCCTTTCTCCTCAAAAGATTTCTGCTTAATTTGCTGACTCAGACCACTTTCCCTGATGAAATTAATTTCTTCTTCAGTAAATTCACCTCCGCCTGCAGCTAATAGAACCAAATTTGGATTTTCTTTTAAAATTGGATTTATAGAATTAACCAAAAAATTGAAATTTTTATAATCAGCCCTGGACCCAACATATAAAATATAATTCTTTGGCAAATTGACTTTAATATCGTTTCCAATTTTTATAGAACTCCCGTGGTGAATGACATGAATTTTATTTGCATCAATATCAGGAAAGATTTTTAGTATGTCTTTTTTCGTATTATGAGAAACCGCAATGATACGAGTAGCTTTGTAAATTAGTTTTTTTTTATTTTCTATAACTCGATAAGGATCATCAGAAAAATACTGTGGAAACAATTCGTGAATCATATCATAAACAGTCAGTACAAAAGGTTTCTCTCCAATAAGTTCAAGAAAATAAGGATTGTAATAAGTAGGTACAAAAACATCATAGTTGCCGTCCTGAAAAACTTGTTTTATAAGCTTTTCCGATTTTTTTCTTCTGAGCGTTTTTGTACTTATATTAAGAAATGAAAGAATATTATAAAATGATGTTAGAACTTTATTTCTAGATAGAAGATTGGTCGTTTTGAGATAAAAATTATCTGTATAATAAATTGGTAAAATGACTTCAACATTTTTTCTTTTCTCAAGCTCAGAAAATATTTCTGTGTAATATCTCGATATGCCGCCATAAGTTTGTTGGCCGAAAATCTGTGGATCTAATAATATTTTCATGTGGACTTAGTACTCAAAACTTAATATTTGATTTTCTGGAGCAAAGTTTTATCCGGCAAAACATATTTGCTTATAAATATCGATATGTTGTTGAACTGTCTTTTCCCAAGAGAATTTCTTGGCTTGCTCAATTGATTTTTCACTCAGTTCGTTTCTGTAAGTCTCATCATTGTAAAGTTTCCACATAGATTTTACAAGACTTTCCTGATCTTTTGGATCCAATAATACCCCAGCTTCTCCTACAACTTCGGGTAATGAAGATGTTTCTGAGACCACACATGGCGCTCCGCATTGCATTGCTTCTAGCGGTGGCAGTCCAAATCCTTCGTAAAAAGACATATAATAAAATGAATTAGCATTGCTGTAAATACTTGCCAAATCTTCATCCGGAATCCGTCCAGTTATGATGATCCTATTCTGAAAATCTTTTGCATTATCAAATTCACTGAAGATTTTATCAAAATCCCAACCTTTGTCACCCACTAAAACTAAGCAAAGATCGTCTATTTTTCTTTCAATAATAGTTTTGATAAAACACCTAATAATGTGATCGATATTTTTGCGTGGTTCTAAGGTACTGAGACTTAAAAAATACCTCTCAGGAATATTATATTTACTTTTAACCTCGTCAAATTTTTCTTTATTGTTACACCTGTAGAATAATTCTGGGGAGGCAGCCAAAAGACTCACAAATACTTTTTCAGAATCTATATAAGGCGCGTAATTCAGTAAGTCTTTTTTTGTGTTTTCTGAAACACAGATAGCATAATTATCCTTATCTATGCTTTTAATGGTATTCTCCAGAAGTTCGGTATTAGAATTATATTGCGGGAATAATATCGGAATCAGATCGTGTATAGTGACAATTTTTTTAATATTCGGAAACTTTGCCAAACTTTTGTGAATTGGATAAAAAACTGAATGATAGATATCTGCCGTATTCGCGTCTATATTATAGGTGATTTTATAGTCTAATACTTCAAGTTTTTTATATATTTTTCTGAAAAATTTTTTTTTACGAAAAGGAATAAATCTAACTCTTTTACAACTGTTAGCTGCTTTTATAACAACTCCATTTTCAGAAATAAACGTATTGATTTTTGATTCTGTATTTTTATCCTTATTAAAATTAAAGTTAGAATATAGGACTTTTAAATCGTTTCTCAATATAAAACGTCTTAAAATTTCGTAAGCAACTCTGTATACTCCCGTCTGATTATTTTTATAGGAACTCCCTATAACTTCAAGATCAAATATAACTTTTATTTTTTTCACGATGATAAATACTTACGTCTAAAATTCTATCACAAAGTATCGTAAAAAGCATTCTGATTTCTTTGCCTGTCAATGCTTTTAATATGAATCAAACAATAATCCTCATTATCGGAAGGCATTTTTTTAACTTTTTTGAAATTGATAAGAACTTCGTGAATCTTATTCTGCCATCTTATATTTTTGCCCAGTTTAAAAATTCTATTCTGATAATCTGGAAAGTTTACATAACCTTTTTCATTGACATTCCAATTCCAATTTTTAATATCAGAATCTGTAATTCCCTTGACAATATTTATCCGAGGAACAATAAAACAATCATAGTTAAAATTTTTCCAAAGAAAGAATTTAAGATTTTTTATTAGCTTTTTCTGAGGATATTCATCGGCATCAATTTGAAATAAATATCGTTTGGTAGCATGGGATATAAGATTATTTTTAAAGGTTGAAAAATCACCATCTAATTTTGAAGTAATCCTTATGATTTTTCCTCCGTGAGATTTTAATATGTTTGTTACGTCCGTATTTTCCTTCGTAACATCCTGCATTACAACAATTTCATCATTATTATCAATTAAGGGAATAAGAATATCCAGAAGCTTTTTCACTTCATTAGCCTCATTGTTTACAGTAATACCATAAGTTACGCTTGGACCAAATAATAATGCTATCAGTTTTTTTATCACACTATTTATCTTTTTATGATTGGATAATTACCTGCGAAATGTACAAAAAAATTGTCTTCTATTAGTTTTCTCACAAAATTTTTATAAATACTTGTAGGATAAAAACAATGATTTGTTTTCTTATAATACCATTTTCTAATACATCTAGGAATTCTCTCTTCAGACTTTCTTACATTAATACCTTCCAAAGTACCCTTGAGTTTATAAAGAACCTGAACATTAAAACTTGCTGGAAGTGGTGCAAACCAATTGTTAACTTGCGAAAAGTAAGCAAAAGGTGTTTCCTCAAAGCTATTGAGCTCACCTTGATTATGATTCGAATAATAATAACACTCAAAAAAATTAGCAATTTTTTTGGGTCTAAAGATGAAAACACCCCCATTTATACTACCTTCTAAATTTGAGTTAGCTTCAAAATTCCTATCTGTAAAATATTTTTCAGTCGTCTCTTCTAAAATCCTAGGAATATGTTGCCACGTTTTAATAAATTCCTCTTTACCTCTTGGATCCAAAACAGCTCCAAAGTACTTATCTTCTGGCAGGTAATCAAAAATATCAGGAGAAAATTCCGAAATTAAAATATCCAAGTCTAAAAACAACACAATATCGAAATCGATACAAAATTTAGGAATCAAAAGTTTTTGAGCTAGCAGTGTCCTGTGAAAAGTATTATCCAAAGGTCTATCTAAAATAATTAATTCTGCAGAACATTTTTTAGCATATTGATAAAGTTGAACGTTGTTATTCTCAAAAAGCCTTTTATACTTATCACCTACTACAAAAACACAAATTCCTTTTTTCATTTTAAAAAATTAATTTCCGATAAATAAAAAAAGCAATCTCAAAAATAAGATCGCCTCAATTTTTAATAAAATTAAGTAGCTCACGCCCTATCATACTCATCCTCCAACCTCACAATATCATCCTCACCAAAATAAGTTCCAGTCTGAACTTCTATGAAGACAACAAGTTTATCTGTAAGATTCATAATTCTGTGTTTAGCGCCAAGTGGAATAAAAACACTTTGTCCGTAAGTTAAAGAAATCTCTTCACCATCCAAAACAATCGTTGCATTGCCTTCGATAATGGTCCATTGTTCTTGTCTTTTATGATGATATTGGTAAGATAATTTTTGACCTGGGTTCACTTCAATTCTTTTCAGTTTATAATTTGGCTCATCCGCCAAAACATAATATTTCCCCCAAGGTCTTTCTCCGATTTCCAGCATAGCTTTTATTTTAATCTACAAAAATAGTATTTCGGAAAAGATTAACCAAATTCGAAAGACAAAACGCTCAGAATTTCTTAATTTTGCACCACAATTTTTAAGATGAAATCATAATACGATTGCATTTTATTTTTAAAGAAATTAAATATCTACAAATGAAAAAAGTAAGAGTGCGTTTTGCACCAAGTCCAACGGGAGCTTTACATTTAGGCGGTGTTAGAACTGCTTTATATGATTATCTTTTCGCAAAAAACAAAGGCGGCGAATTTGTTCTCAGAATCGAGGATACAGACACTGCCAGATATGTAGAAGGTGCAGAAGACTATATTATGAATTCTTTGGAATGGTGCGGAATTATTCCTGATGAGAGCCCAAAAGTTGGTGGACCTTATGCTCCTTACAGACAATCTGAAAGAAGAGATATTTACAACAGATACAAAGAGGAAATCCTGAAAACAGATTATGCTTATTTAGCTTTCGATACGCCTGAAGAATTGGATGCCATCAGAAAAGACTTCGAAGCTAGAGGTGATGTTTTTGCCTACAATCATCAGACAAGACAGCAATTGAGAAACAGCATTTCTCTTTCCTCTGAAGAAGTTCAGAAATTGTTGGATGAGAATGTTCCTTATGTGGTTCGTTTCAAAATGCCAATTGATAAAACTCTTAATCTTCAAGATATTATCAGAGGAAATTTCTCAGTCAACACAAACACTTTGGACGACAAGGTTTTGATTAAAAATGACGGAATGCCAACTTACCATTTCGCTAATGTGGTTGATGATTTCGAAATGAAAATATCTCACGTTATCCGTGGTGAAGAATGGTTGCCTTCTATGCCTTTGCATGTTTTATTATATGAAGCGATGAATTGGGAAGCTCCAGAATTTGCTCATTTATCATTAATTCTAAAACCAGAAGGCAAAGGAAAACTCAGCAAAAGAGACGGTGCAAAATTCGGATTTCCAGTTTTCCCGATGGATTTTAAAGATCCGGAAAGTGACGAGATTTGGAAAGGTTATAAAGAATCGGGTTATTTTCCCGAAGCTTTTATCAATATGACAGCTTTGTTAGGTTGGACACCAGCAAATGATAGAGAAATAGTTTCGATGGATGATATGATTGCAGAATTTGATCTTAATAAAGTTCATAAAGCTGGCGCAAGATTCGATCCACAGAAAGCGAAATGGTTCAATCAGGAATATTTGAAACTGAAATCTGATGAAGATGTTTTGGTCTTACTGAAAGAAATCGATGAAGTAAAAGCGTTGAATCTTTCTGATGACAAATTACTGAGAATCGTTTCTTTGATGAAAGAAAGAGCGACTTTTGTGGTTGATATTTATAACGACGGAAAATTCTTCTTCGAAGCACCAACTTCTTACGACGAAAAAGCCACTAAAAAAGCTTGGAACGAAACCACTTCTGCGGTTCTAAAAGATTTCGCTACTAAACTGAAAACTTCAGAATTTGATTCAGAAACTTTGAAAAATACTATTCATCATTTTGCAGAAGAACATTCTATCGGGATGGGGAAAGTAATGATGCCTCTTCGTCTCGCTTTGGTAGGCGAATTGAAAGGCCCGGATGTTCCAGACATTATGAACATTATCGGGAAAGAAGAAACATTGGTAAGAATAGAAAAAGCTATTAGTTTAAATTAATTTAACAATTCAAAAACCATTTAAAAAAAATAGATTATTTTTGAGGGGTTTAATCCAAACAAAATATGGAGTATTTAGAATTTGAACAGCCTGTAAAGGAATTGATCGAACAGTACGAAAAATGTGTACAACTGGGTACAGAAAGCGGAATTGATGTAGATGAATCCTGCAAAAAGATCAAAACAAAAATAGAAGAGACTAAGAAAAAAATATACAGAAGCCTTACGCCTTGGCAAAAAGTTCAGCTTTCCAGACATCCGGACAGACCTTATACACTTGATTACATCAATGGTTTGGCAGATGCAGGAAGTTTCGTTGAATTGCACGGCGATAGAAATTTCGGGGACGATCCTGCGATGATTGGCGGAATTGCCAGCATCAGCGGAAACACGGTGATGCTAATCGGAACTCAGAAAGGTAGAACTACCAAAGAACGCCAGCACAGACGTTTCGGGATGTCTAACCCAGAAGGTTATAGAAAAGCTCTTAGATTGATGAAATTGGCAGAGAAATTCAATATTCCTGTGGTAACTTTTGTTGATACACCTGGTGCTTATCCTGGTCTTGAGGCGGAAGAACGTGGACAAGGTGAAGCGATTGCCAGAAACATCTATGAAATGTGCCAACTGAAAACCCCGATTATCACAATCATAATTGGTGAAGGTGCCAGTGGAGGCGCTTTAGGAATTGGTGTTGGAAACAAAGTTTATATGTTAGAAAATACTTGGTATTCTGTGATTTCTCCGGAAAACTGTTCAGCTATTCTTTGGAGAAGTTGGGAATACAAAGAAACTGCAGCCACTACAATGAAACTTACTGCTGATGACATGTTGAAGCAAAAATTGATTGATGACATTATCCCTGAACCACTTGGAGGCGCTCATTATGATAATGCTGCAACTTTCGACAACGTGAAGAAATTCATCTTGAAAGACATCAAAACGCTTTCTAAATTGCCAGTTGAGAAATTGGTTGCTGAAAGACAAGATAAGTTTATTGCAATGGGAGAATTCAAAGGGTAGCAATTGGGTACTGCCGTTTAGCTTTTGGCTATTGGCTTGATTCCTTTGGTTTGATAAAACATAACCCCTTCAGAGTTTGAAACTCTGAAGGGGTTTATATTTGTATTGATTAACTAATTTTGATTGGAAGCCAAATCTGCGCCCCGACTTATCTCAATTTATATTTAATTTATTTGAATCGATGAACCACTTCGTAAGGTTTGAGCGGAAATCCTTTTTTGCTTATACTTTGAGTTCTATTTAATATGAAATCTTCGTGCAAAAAGATAGGGAGCGGAAGGCGGAAATAGGCGCCCAAATAATTCACAAAAAAAGCGATTCAAATAAATTGAACCGCTTTTATATTTTAGAAAAGATTCTAATTATTCAGCATCGAAATCAGCATCTGCTTCTGCAGAAACTTTTTCGCCTTCTTCTTTAGATTTTTCTTTATCTGCTTTTCTTTGAGACAAACCATCTTTGATAGAAGCTGAAACAACGCTCAACAACATATCGATAGATTTAGAAGCATCATCATTTCCTGGGATTACGAAATCCACTTTTCTTGGATCTGAATTGGTATCAACGATACCAAAAACTGGGATACCCAATTTTTTAGCTTCTGTTACTGCGATGTGCTCTCTCATAATGTCAACTACGAAAATAGCTGAAGGAAGACGAACCATGTCAGAAATAGAACCTAAGTTTTTCTCAAGATTTGCTCTTTGACGATCAACTTGTAGTCTTTCTTTTTTAGATAAAGTTTCGAAAGTACCATCTTTCTTCATTTTATCGATAGAGTTCATTTTCTTAACTGCTTTTCTGATAGTTACAAAGTTTGTAAGCATACCACCTGGCCATCTTTCTGTGATGTAAGGCATGTTAAGTTCGGCAGCGTGTTTTGCTACTACTTCTTTCGCTTGCTTTTTAGTAGCTACGAAAAGAACTTTTTTACCTGCAGAAGTTAATTTTTCCAAAGCTGTACAAGCCTCGTCCAATTTAACAGCTGTTTTATGTAAATCTACGATGTGAATACCGTTTTTCTCCATGAAAATGTATGGAGCCATATTTGGATTCCACTTACGAGTCATGTGACCGAAGTGTACGCCAGCCTCTAAAAGGTCTTTTACATTTGCTTTTGCCATGTTTTCTTGTTTTTTGTTAGTTTACTTTCCGCTTTTCTGCAATCAACTTTACTTTAGATGGGAGTAAAGTTTGGATGCTAAACGTAACGGGCAATAGGCGTTTGGCTTTTTGCTTATAGCAATTGGCTTTTCGCCGGATTAACTTTAATAAATGATTTGAAAAAATCTGCGGCCAATAGCACAAAGCCATTTGCCAACAGCAAGTCTTAACGTTTTGAGAATTGGAATCTCTTTCTCGCTTTTTTCTGACCCGGTTTCTTTCTCTCTACCATTCTTGCATCTCTAGTCAACAATCCGTGAGGTTTAAGAAGCAATCTGAATTCTTCATTGATTTCACATAATGCTCTAGAAACACCTAGTCTGATAGCCTCAGCTTGACCAGTGATCCCTCCACCAAAAACATTAACTTTAAGATCGTATTGTTCAAGCGTTTCTGTCAACAAAAATGGCTGATTTACTTTGTAAACCAAAACATCTGTACAGAAATAAGTCTTAACATCTTTACCGTTTATCGTGATGTTACCAGTTCCTGGCTTAACAAACACCCTTGCAACAGAAGTTTTTCTTCTTCCGATTTTGTGTACTGTAGACATATTAATTATTTGAATTCGTTAACATTGATTACTTTTGGCTGCTGCGCTTCGTGTTTGTGCTCAGTTCCTTCATATAGATAAAGGTTTTTGAATAAAGCCGAACCTAATCTGTTTTTAGGAAGCATTCCTTTCACAGATCTTTCTAA
>Ga0302347_1002903_pt1 | contig 16263 bp, 15 predicted proteins | sample PhyWR1_FD_202178 | JGI IMG/M metagenome (GOLD analysis project Ga0302347, IMG submission 202178) | Leaf surface microbial communities from wheat plants in UC Gill Tract Community Farm, Albany, California, United States - DLSL W.R1 (v2)... | ecosystem: Host-associated > Plants > Phyllosphere >...
GCTCCCAGTTGCGCGTGATGTAGTCGCTGCCGTAGACGTCGGCAAAGCTGTAGGTGGCCATGGCGCCGATGTCGGCGCCGGCGGCAAAGGCCTTTTCGCTGCCGGTCAGGATGATGCAGCCGATGCGGTCGTCGGCGTCGAACGCCTTGAGCGCCGCGCCCAGCTCGTCCATGAGCTGGTTGTTCAGCGCATTGAGCTGCTTGGGCCGGTTCAGCGTCACGATGCCCACTTGGCGCGTGTCCGGTCCCTGGGTGGAGATCACAATCGTTTCATACGTCATGGGTCTGTCCTTTTTGATGAAGGCTCAATCATGCCATTTGCGCTGCGCTTTTCCACGCCCGCAGCGGCGCCGGGGCGGCGCCGTTCAGGCCTTGGGCGCCAGCCAGTCGTTGACGCGCGCCTCGTTCCTGACGGCCAGACGCCAGGTGGTCAGCGCCGGGGGCAGCGTCAGCGCCAGCCGCATCAGGCGCTTGTCGCGCGAAACGAGCGCCATAACCTGCTCGGCATCGCCGGCGTACAGCAGCAGGTCGTCGAGCCGGCCCATGCGCCAGCCGGCATCCGGCGCCTGACGGGTTCTGGCTGCGGACTTGGGCGCGGCCACTTCCACCCCCAGCCATTCGTCGCCGGCCGAAAAGCCCGCCTGCTCGGCCGCGCCGCCGCGCAGCACTGTCTTGACCTGCACGCCCTGGTGTTCGCTCACCCGCAGGCCCAGGCGCTGCGCCAGCTGGGCCGGCTCTTCGAGCACCGCCACGCCGTGCTGCTCCAGCAGTTCCTTGAGCGGCAGCTCGCCCCGGCCATGCACCCAGGCGGCCAGCTCGGGCTTAAAGCAGCGCAGGCCCAGCGTTTGCAGCACGTCGGCCAGATCGAGTTCGCGCATGGGCCCGCCCTTGCAGCGCTTCCAGAGCCCGCGCATCACGTCGTCCAGCGTCTGTTCATGGCCGGCGCGGCCCTCGGCGCGCAGCGTCAGGTCCAGGCACAGCGCCACCAGCGCGCCCTTGGCGTAGTAGCTGATGGTCGCGTTGGGCGTGTTCTCGTCGGGCCGGTAGTACTTGACCCAGGCATCAAAGCTGGCCTGGGCCACCGACTGCACCTGCCGCCCCGGCGCCTGCAAGACCTGGTTGAGGGTAGAGGTCAGCAGCTTGAGGTAGCCCGCGTTGTCCAGCAGCCCGGCGCGGCGCAGCAGCAGGTCGTCGTAGTAGCTGGTGAAGCCTTCGAAGAACCACAGCAGCGAGGTGTAGTTTTCCTGCTCATAGCGGTAGGTTTCAAACTCGGCCGGGCGCAGCCGCTTGACGTTCCAGGTGTGGAAATACTCGTGGCTGATGAGGCCGCGCAGCACGGTGTAGCCGTCGGACACCTTGGCCTCGCCCCGGCGCGGCAGGTCTTTTCGGGTGCAGATCAGCGCGGTCGAGTTGCGGTGCTCCAGCCCGCCGTAGCCGTCGTCCACGGCGTTGAGCATGAACAGGTAGCTCTTGAACGGCGGCTTCTTGGCGCCGTGCCAGAAGGCGATTTCGGCCTCGCAGATTTTCTGGGTGTCGGCCAGCAGCCGCTCGCCGTCAAAGGTCGCGGCCACCGTGCCCGCCACCACAAAGCGGTGCGGCACGCCGCCGGCCTTGAAGCTGCCGCTCCAGAACGCGCCCATCTCGACCGGGCAATCGACCAGCTCGTCGTAATGGGCGGCCTCGTAGCGGCCAAAGCCCGCCTGGTTGGTCTGTTGCGGCGCCAGGCCGGTGGCCACCGACCAGCCGGCGATGCGCTTGGCGGCGGGAATTTCCAGCACATGCTGCGCAGCCTCCTGGCCTTGGACCTTCAGGCACAGGCTGGTGCCGTTGAAAAAGCCCCGGTCCGCGTCCAGCCAGGCGGTGCGCACCGAGTTGTCGTGCGCATACACCTCGTAGCTGAGCACCAGCGCACTGCCCGGCGCGCAGGCGATCTGCCAGCTGGCCTTGTCCAGCTGCTCCACGGCCAGCGGCGCAGGGCTGCGGCCGCCCTGGCGCGCTTCTAGGCGCTGCAGATTCTTGGCGAACTCGCGCACCAGGTAGCTCCCCGGTATCCACACCGGCAGGCTGACCCGCTGCAGCGCCGCCGGCCGGGCAATCGTCAGCGTGACGCGAAACAGGTGGGCATGCACATCGGCCGCCTCGACGCGGTAGTGAATCGGTGCGGGCGAAATGCGGTTGGTGGTGGCCATAAGAAGCTGCAAGGGTGGAAGCGGCCCGGCCTGCGGCAGGCACGGAGCCGGTTTTGCTATTAAAAAAAGAGCGCGTGGCGCAGGCAGCGCCTGCGCTGCGGGCATTATTTGCCAATGATTGCCGCTGCCGGCAGGCGCGCCAGCCGCACCGCGTCAGGTTGCCCCGGCGTCAGCGGTGTCAGGGCGCCTTGGCGCTGGCCAGCGTTTTTTCAATCTGCTCCGCGCCGATGGCGCCCGGTACCCGCGTGCCGTCGGCAAAGAACACCGTCGGCGTTCCGGTGATCCGGTATTTCTTGCTGAACGCCAGGTTGCGCTCCAGCGCGGCCGTGTCGCAGCTGGCCTTGGCGGCGGGCTGGTCGCGCACCATCCAGTCGAGCCAGGCTTTGCCCTTGTCCTTGGCGCACCAGATGTTCTTGGATTTTTCCACCGAGTCCGGGCTCAGGATCGGGATCAGGAAGGTGTGGATGGTGACGTCGTTGATCTTTTGCAGGTCGCGCTCAAAGCGCTTGCAGTAGCCGCAGTTCGGGTCTTCGAACACCGCCAGCTGGCGCTTGCCATTGCCGCGCACCTGGGTGAAGGCGTCTTTCAGCGGCAGGGCGGCAAAATCGATGGCGCTCAACTTTTCGACGCGCTCCTCGGTCAGGTTGCGCTTGGCCTTGGTGTCGAGCAGGTTTCCCTGGATCAGGAAGTTGCCCTCGGCGTCGGTGTAGAAGATGTCGCTGCCGTTGACGCGGAGTTCATACAGCCCGTTCATCGGCGTCTTGCTGACCTCGTCGATCTTGGAGAGCGCGGGCAGCCGCTCGGCCAGGTTCTTGCGGATCAGCGCTTCCTGTGCCAGGGCCGAGCCCAGGCTGCCAGCCAGCAGCGCGGCCAGTCCTGCAAGGCGCAAGCCGGCGCTCAGTGGGTGTTGTTTCATGGTGTTCCTGGGTTGGTGGATGGGTGGGTCGATCGGTTCCGGTGGGTCGGCGGCGCGGAAAATCTTCGGCAAGGCCGCCCTGGCAGGCGCTACAGGCCGGCGGCCTGCCGCGTCGCCCAGCGCTTGAGCAGGGGGCTGCGCGCAAAGCCCTTCATGCCCCAGTTGCGCAGCATCTGCCAGCGCTCGTCGTTCTGGGCGAACAGGCCGTGCAGCCCGTCGGTCACGGCGCCCATGGCGGCCACGTCGCCCTTGCGCGCGCGCTCGTAGCGGCGCAGCAGTTTCTCGTCGCCCAGCGCGCGCCAGTATTCGCGCTTGGCCAGCACGCCGGCCAGGCAGGCGGCATCGGCCAGCCCCAGGTTCAGGCCCTGGCCCGACAGCGGATGCACCGTGTGCGCCGCGTCGCCGGCCAGCGCCCAGCCGTTGCCCACCCAGCGGTCGGCGGTCGAGAGCGTCAGCGGCCAGCTGGCGCGCTCGCTGGTGAGGCGCAGCGCGCCGGCCTGGGCGCCGCAGACCGCCTGCAGGGCGGCGCAGAATTCCTCGGCCGGCAGCTGCTCCAGCGCGTCGGCATGCTCCAGGCCGGCCGACCAGACCAGCGCCACGGCGCTCGCATCCGGGCCGCCCAGCGGCAGCAGCGCCACGATCTCGCCGCCCACGAACCACTGGCGCGCCACGCCGCCATGCGGCCGGTCGGATTCGAGCCGCGCGGCAATCGCCCGCTGCGAATACGACTTGACGGTCCACCGCACGCCGAAGTCATTGCGGCTGCTGCTGGCCTTGCCTTCGCAGACCACCTGCAGCGCCGCCTTGGCCGGTGCGGTCACGGTCTCGATCTGCGGCTGGTAGCGCACCGCCTGGGCCAGCTGCTGCTCCAGCGCCGGCACATCGACGATCCAGGCCAGCGCCTCCTGCACGACGCTGCTGGCGCTGAAGTCGAGCGCGCCGCCGTCATCGCCCCAGACCTGCATCTGGCTGACCGGCGTGGCAAACGTCGGGTCGGGCCACACGCGCAGGGCCTGCAGCAGGCTGCGCGACGCGCTGTTGAGCGCATAGGCACGCACATCGGCTGCGGGCGGCTGGGCCGGCGGCGGCGCGGGCCGGCTGAGCAGCGCCACGCGCAGGCGTTCGCGCGCCAGCAGCAGCGCCAGGCTGCGGCCCACCACGCCGTCGCCACGAATACAGACATCAAAGGTTTTGGACATGCTTGCATTTTAGGAGTGAGTGCAAAATCCCTATTTTTTGGCGGCGCCCCGGACGCGGGCGGCTCCTTCTTGCATTTCAACCGGAACGACAGGACAAGACGTGCGCGATTCAACGAGTGAGAAACTGCCAGGTGCCGCAGCGAATCCAGACACCGCAGCAGACACGGCTTTCGATGCACCGGCCGACGTGACGGCGACCGTGGCGGCGCTGTACGTCTACCCGGTCAAGTCGTGCGCCGGCGTGCGCGTCGCGCAGGCCATCCTGACCGAAACGGGACTGGAATTCGACCGCGCCTGGATGGTGGTGGACGCCGGCGGCAACTTTCTGACGCAGCGCGAGTTGCCGCGCATGGCGCTGATCCAGCCGCAGCTCAAGCATTTTGAGATGGTGCTGCGCGCGCCCGGCATGCTGGCACTGCACATCGCGCTGGACCGGGCCGAGGCACCGGGGCGGGTGCGCCTGTGGGGCGACGAACTCCCCGCCTACGACATGGGGCCGCTGGCCGCGCAGTGGTTCACCGATTTTCTCGGCACGCCGGCGCGGCTGGTGCGCTTTGACCCCGCGCACCGGCGCCCCAGCAACCTGAAGTGGACCGGCGGCACCCTGGCGCTGAACCAGTTCAACGACGGCTATCCGGTGCTCGTCATCAGCCAAGCCTCGCTGGCGCAGTTCAATGAAAAGCTGGCGGCCCAGGGTCACGCGCCTGTCGGCATGGCGCGCTTTCGGCCCAACATCGTGCTGGGCCACGCGCCAGCCGGGCCGCAACTCCTGCCGCACGACGAGGACCGCCTCGGCCTGCTGCACATCGCCACTGCGCAAGGGCCGGTGCAGCTCAAGCCCGTCAAGCCGTGCCCGCGCTGCCCGATTCCCAACATCGACCCGGCCACTGCCCTGAGCAGCCCCGAAGTGGGCGACACGCTGCAGGGCTACCGGCAGGATGCGCGCGTCAAGGGCGCGGTCACCTTTGGCATGAATGCCATCGTGCTGGCCGGCATCGACCACCGGCTCCAGGTCGGCCAGCCCGTCCAGGCCAGCTACCGCTTCGAGTGATCCGGCACGCATCGAATACACTTTCCACCCTGTTTTTGAAGGTTTGTCATGAGTTTGAAGTGCGGCATCGTTGGCTTGCCCAACGTCGGAAAATCCACCCTGTTCAATGCGTTGACCAAAGCGGGCATCGCGGCGGAAAACTACCCTTTTTGCACCATCGAGCCCAACGTGGGCATCGTCGAGGTGCCCGACGCGCGGCTGGACGCGCTCTCGGCCATCGTCAACCCGCAGAAGGTGCAGCGCGCGATTGTCGAGTTCGTGGACATCGCCGGCCTGGTGGCCGGCGCGAGCACGGGCGAGGGCCTGGGCAACAAGTTTCTGGCCCACATCCGCGAGACCGACGCCATCGTCAACGTGGTGCGCTGCTTCGAGGACGACAACGTGATCCACGTGGCCGGCAAGGTCGATCCGATCTCGGACATTGAGGTGATCCAGACCGAGCTGTGCCTCGCCGACCTGACGGCGGTGGAAAAAGGCCTGCACCGCGTGACCAAGCTGGCGCGCTCGGGCGACAAGGACGCGGCCAAGCTGGTCGCCATCCTGGAAAAATGCCAGGCCGCGCTCAACGAGGCCAAGCCGGTGCGCACAATTGACTTCAGCAAGGAAGAAAAGCCGCTGCTGCAGCAGTTCTTCCTCATCACCGCCAAGCCGGCGATGTTCGTCGCCAACGTGGCCGAGGACGGCTTCGAGAACAACCCGTTCCTGGACCGTCTCAAGGCCTTCGCCGAATCGCAGAACGCGCCGGTGGTGGCCATCAGCGCCAAGCTGGAGGCCGAGATGGCCGAGATGAGCGACGAGGACCGGCAGATGTTTCTGGAGGAACTCGGCCAGAGCGAGCCGGGCCTCAATCGCCTGATCCGCGCGGCCTACAAGCTGCTCGGGCTGCAGACCTATTTCACCGCCGGCGTGAAGGAAGTGCGCGCCTGGACCATCCACGTGGGCGACACCGGCCCGCAGGCCGCCGGCGTGATCCACACCGATTTCGAGAAGGGCTACATCCGCGCCCAGACGATTGCCTATGACGACTTCATCGCCTTCAAGGGCGAGCAGGGCGCCAAGGACGCGGGCAAGATGCGCGCCGAGGGCAAGGACTATGTCGTGAAAGACGGCGACGTGATGAACTTCCTGTTCAGCGCCTGAAGCCCGAAGGTCGCCAGCGCGCCCAAAATCCAGGCATTTTCGGGCTTTGGCGCACGGCGGGCCTGCGCAACACGCTATCTTTTTAATAGCGGTTTCGTTTTCCGGCGGCCCAGGGTGCCGCAGGCTTTAGCTGCGCAGGCAGCGGTCAACCCAACAGCGAAAACGATTTTTGTCCTTCAATCCCACTTACCAGAGCAATGCTGCCATGACCGAACCGGTACGACTTGCCAAACGCCTGGCCGAGATGCTGGCCTGCTCGCGCCGCGAGGCCGAGCAGTACATCGAAGGCGGCTGGGTCACGGTCGATGGCGCGGTGGTCGAGGAACCCCAGTTCCGCGTCCAGGACCAGGCCATCGCGCTGCTGCCGGGTGCCAGCCTGCTGGCGCTGGCGCCGGTGACCCTGCTGCTGCACAAGCCGGCCGGCTATGAAGCCAGCGATGCACTCGGCACGCCGCCAGCCGCCACTGTCAACGCCAAAGCCGGCGCCAGCGACGGCGCCGGCGCCGGCACGGCCGCGCAGCTGTTGACGCTGGCCCACCAGGCGCCGGGCGACCGCTCGGGCATCCGCCCCTTGAAAAAGCATTTTTCCAGCGCCGAGCTCGTCACGCCGCTGGCCACGGCGGCCAGCGGCCTGGTGGTCTTCACCAGCGACTGGCGCGTGGCGCGCAAGCTGCGCGAGGATGCGCGGCTGCTGGAGCACGAGGTGGTCGTCGAGGTCAGCGGCGACATCAGGCCTGGCGGCCTGGAGCGGCTCAACCGCCTCGACCACGGCTTTACCTACCGGGGCGCGCCGCTGCCGCCGGCCAAGGTGAGCTGGCAGAGCGAAACGCGGCTGCGCTTTGCGCTCAAGGGCGAGGTGCCCGGCCAGATCGCCTACCTGTGCGAGAGCGTGGGGCTGCAGGTCACGGCGATGAAGCGCCTGCGCGTGGGCCGCCTGCCGCTCAGCCAGCTGCCGACGGGACAGTGGCGCTACCTGATGCCCTACGAGCGCTTTTAGCCGCATGCGTGGTGACGGCCTCGGATTTTCAGTGTCCAACAGGCCTTTCGCCCAGGCGCAGCGTGCGCGGTCAGCTATGGATTTGGTAGCAAAAGCCGCTCATGGCGAGAAGGCTGAAATGGCCGCGACGCGGCAGCGTGCCCCGCGGCCATCAATCTCGCGGCTCCCGCTCAGCCGCCGATCACGCCCGGAAAGGCCCAGGCCAGGCTGCCGGTCATCAGCAGGTAGCGCATGAACTTGCCGACGGCCATGTAGCCCAGGCAGGGCCAGAACGGGAATTTCAGCCAGCCAGCCACGGCGCACAGCGGATCGCCCACCACCGGCAGCCAGGCCAGCAGGCAAGCCTTGGGGCCGAGCTTTTCCAACCAGCGCACGGCCCGGCCGTGGTGGCTCGAATGGCTGTATTTGTCCGCCACCCGGTGCGCGCCGTAGCCCAGCCACCAGTCCAGCGCGCCGCCCAGCGTGTTGCCCACGGTGGCGACCAGCACGGCTGGCCAGAACATCGCCGGATTGAGCTTGACCAGGCCGAACACCGCCGGCTCCGAGCCCAGCGGCAGCAGCGTGGCCGAGATGAAGGAGACGATGAAGACCGTGCTCAGCCCGTATTCGGGCAGGGCCATCAGTGTGAGGAGGTGTTCTAGCCAGGCTTGCATGGGTGCACGAGTATAGGCAGCCCCGAAACCTGCCCCTGGCGCGGCGGTCCTGCGGATTTTCGATTGCTGAAATTTTAGGCAGCTACAATCGTTCCTCCCTTTTTGGCCACCCGCACGTCTTCAATTCCTCCCATGAACATCGGTCCCTATGCCTTGGCAAACAACGTGTTTGTCGCGCCCATGGCCGGCGTGACGGACCGGCCGTTTCGCCACCTGTGCAAGCAGCTCGGCGCCGGCTACGCGGTCAGCGAGATGGTAACCTCGCGCCGCGACCTGTGGGACACGCTCAAGACCTCGCGCCGCGCCAACCATGCCGGCGAGGCCGCGCCGATCGCCGTGCAGATCGCCGGCACCGACGCGCCCATGATGGCCGACGCGGCCCGCTACAACATCGACCGGGGCGCGCAGATCATCGACATCAACATGGGTTGCCCGGCCAAGAAGGTCTGCAACAAGTGGGCCGGCTCGGCGCTGATGCAGGACGAGGCGCTGGCGCTGCAGATCGTCGAGGCGGTGGTCGCCGCCTGCGCGCCGCATGGCGTGCCGGTCACGCTCAAGATGCGCACCGGCTGGGCGCAGGGCCACAGGAACGCCCTGGCGATTGCCCGCGCCGCCGAGGGCGCCGGCGTGCAGATGGTGGCCGTGCACGGCCGCACCCGCGAGCAGGGCTACAAGGGCCTGGCCGAATACGACACGATTGCCGCGGTGAAGGCCGCGCTGCGCATTCCGGTGGTGGCCAACGGCGACATCGACAGCCCCGAGAAAGCGCGCGACGTGCTCGCCTACACCGGCGCCGACGCGGTAATGGTCGGCCGCGCGGCGCAGGGCAGGCCCTGGATCTTTCGCGAGATGACGCATTTTCTGGCGACCGGCACCCGCCTGGCGCCGCCGCTGGTGGCCGATGTCCGGCGCCTGCTGCTCGACCACCTGCGCGACCACTACACGCTCTACGGTGAATTCACCGGCGTGCGCAGCGCGCGCAAGCACATCGCCTGGTATGTCAAGACGCTGCCCGGGGCCGAGGAATTTCGCGCGCGCATGAACGGCCTGGACGATGGCCACACGCAGCTGGGGGCGGTGGGCGAATTTTTTGACCGGCTGGGCGGGCAGACGGACCGCATGCCCGCCGCCGCGCACGGCCAGCGCGCCGCACAAGCACAAAAAGAACGAATGAACAACGATAAAAATCACGAGGAAGCCGCACGATGAGCAAACCCAATCTCGAACAATGCGTCCGCCACAGCCTGGAGAGTTATTTTCAGGACCTGGACGGCATCACACCCGACGGCATGTACGACATGATGGTCCGCGTGGTGGAAAAACCGCTGCTGGAAGTGGTCATGCAGCACGCCGCGCACAACCAGTCGCGTGCGGCCGAATGGCTGGGCCTGAACCGCAACACGCTGCGCAAGAAGCTGGTCGAGCACAAGCTCCTCAAATAACGCCTGATTTTTTCCGTTCCATTTTTCCCTGTCCCCCTAGAAAAGATACCCATGAACGCCCTGATTTCCGTTTCCGACAAGACCGGCATCCTCGAATTTGCCCAGGCGCTGCACGCGCTGGGCATCAAGCTGCTCTCGACCGGCGGCACCGCCAAGCTGCTGGCCGACGCCGGGCTGCCCGTGACCGAAGTGGCCGACCACACCGGTTTTCCGGAAATGCTCGACGGCCGCGTCAAGACGCTGCACCCGAAGATCCACGGCGGCCTGCTGGCCCGGCGCGATGTGCCCGAGCACATGGCGGCGCTGCAAACCCACGGCATCGAAACCATCGACCTGCTGGTGGTCAATCTCTACCCGTTCGAATCGACGGTGGCCAAGCCCGGCTGCACGCTCGAAGACGCGATCGAGAACATCGACATCGGCGGCCCGGCCATGGTGCGTTCGGCGGCTAAGAACTGGAAAGACGTGGGCGTGCTGACCGACGCGTCGCAATACGCCGGCGTGCTGGCCGAGCTGAAGGCCGGCGGCAAGCTGCTCGATACGACCAAGTTCGCCCTGTCGGTGGCCGCGTTCAACCGCATCAGCCAGTACGACGGCGCGATCAGCGACTACCTGTCGTCGGTCGCGTTCGACGCGGCCAAGCTCTCGGCGGCCTACGTGCCCGAACGCGCATTGTTCCCCGGCCAGTCGAACAGCCAGTTCACCAAGCTGCAGGATCTGCGCTACGGCGAAAACTCGCACCAGCAGGCCGCGCTGTACCGCGATTTGCACCCCGCGCCGGGCTCGCTGGTCACGGCCAAACAGCTGCAGGGCAAGGAACTGTCGTACAACAACATCGCCGACGCCGACGCCGCCTGGGAATGCGTCAAGAGCTTTACCGAAGCAGCCTGCGTCATCGTCAAGCACGCCAATCCTTGCGGCGTGGCCGTGGGCGCCGATGCGCTGCAAGCCTACGGCAAGGCCTTCCAGACCGACCCGACCTCGGCGTTTGGCGGCATCATTGCCCTGAACTGCACGCTGGACGAGCGTGCCGCGCTGCAGATTTCAAAGCAGTTCGTCGAAGTGCTGATGGCCCCAAGCTTCACGCCCGAGGCGCTGGAAGTGTTCAAGACCAAGGTCAACGTGCGCATTTTGCAGATCGACCTGCCCGCCGGCGGCGCAACGCCGTGGAGCCAGGGCCGCAACCTGATCGACATCAAGCGCGTCGGCTCGGGCCTCTTGATGCAGACCGCCGACAACCACGAGCTCGCCTTGGCCGACCTGAAGGTCGTCAGCAAGCTGCAGCCGACGCCCGAGCAGCTACAGGATCTGCTGTTTGCCTGGAAGGTCGCGAAGTATGTCAAGTCCAACGCCATCGTGTTCTGCGCCGGCGGCATGACCCTGGGCGTGGGCGCCGGCCAGATGAGCCGCCTGGATTCGGCTCGCATCGCCAGCATCAAGGCCGAGCATGCCGGCCTGTCGCTCAAGGGCACGGCCGTGGCCAGCGACGCCTTCTTCCCGTTCCGCGACGGTCTGGACGTGGTGGTCGATGCGGGCGCCACCTGCGTGATCCAGCCCGGCGGCTCGATGCGCGACCAGGAAGTGATCGACGCAGCCGACGAGCGCGGCGTGGTCATGGTGCTGAGCGGCGTGCGCCATTTCAGGCATTGAGCGCGCAGCCGGCTGTTGGGCCGGCGAAGCATCAAAAAAAGCGGCCCAGGCCGCTTTTTTTGATGCCAAATCAGGCTTGGGCGCATGCTGCGCCTGCGCAGGCAGCTATTGTATTGATAGCAAACCGGGCTGCATTGATCCGTTGAAAAGACCGCTGCCGTTCAGCGGCCGGCAAAAAAACGGGCAGCTGCATCCACGGTGTCCGCAATGTCCTGCGCCGTGTGCGCCGCGCTGACGAAACCGGCCTCGTACAGCGCCGGGGCGTAATAGACGCCGCTGTCCAGCATGGCGTGAAAGAAGCGGTTGAAGGCCGGGCCGTCGGTTTTCATGACCTGCGGGTAGTTTTGCGGCAGCGCATCCAATAGGAAAAAACCGAACATGCCGCCTTCGCTGTCGGCGCTGAAGGGCACGCCCGCCTGCGCCGCCGCCTGCGTCAGGCCTTCGACAAGGCTGCGCGTGCGTGCGCCCAGCGCCTCGTAAAAACCGGGTTTCTGGATCTCGCGCAGCGTGGCCAGGCCGCAGGCGGTGGCCACCGGGTTGCCCGACAGCGTGCCGGCCTGGTAAACCCCTCCCAGGGGCGCGAGGTTCTCCATCACGGCGCGCGTGCCGCCAAACGCGGCCATCGGCATGCCGCCGCCAATCACCTTGCCCAGCGCCGTCATGTCGGGCCTGAAGCCGGGAATGTGCTGCGCGTAAATGCTTTGCGCGCCCCCCAACGCAACGCGAAAGCCGGTCATCACTTCGTCGAAGACCAGCAGTGCGCCGTACTGCGTGCACAGTTCGCGGCAGCGTGTCATGAAGGGAATGCTGGCGCGAACGAAGTTCATGTTGCCGGCAATCGGCTCGATCATCAGGCAGGCGATGTCGCCGCCATGCAGCGAAAAGGCTTCTTCGAGCTGGGCGATGTGGTTGTATTCGAGCACCAGCGTGTGTTGCACGACCTCGGGCGGCACGCCGGCGCTGGTCGGGCTGCCGAAGGTCGCCAGGCCCGAGCCGGCCTTGACCAGCAGCGCGTCGGAGTGGCCGTGGTAGCAGCCTTCGAACTTGACGATCTTGTTGCGCCCGGTGGCGCCGCGCGCCAAGCGGATCACGCTCATGGTTGCCTCGGTGCCCGAGCTCACCAGCCGCACCATTTCGATGGAAGGCACGAGCTTGACGATCTCCTCGGCCAGCTCGACCTCGCGCTCGGTGGGCGCGCCGTAGGAGAAGCCTTCGAGCACCGCCTTTTGCACCGCCTCCAGCACCGCCGGATGGCCGTGGCCCAGGATCATCGGCCCCCAGGAGCCGATGTAGTCGATGTAGCGCTGGCCGTCGGCGTCCCAGAAATAGGCGCCCTCGGCACGCTGCACGAAGCGCGGCGTGCCGCCGACCGCCTTGAATGCCCGCACGGGCGAGTTGACGCCGCCGGGAATCAGGTGCCTGGCGCGCTCGAACAGGGCGGTGTTGCGGGAGGTAGCCGGGGCTGGCGAAAAGTCAGTGCTTGGTTGTTCCATTGGGGGGAAATTCAAAAGATGAATGAGAGGTCAGGTCGGCATCATCGTTGCCAGAGCGTTCGGCATCGGCCGCTTCGTCGCCAGATTCTTCGTCGTCCTCGGCCTGCGCCCAGAAAAGGCGGTCTGGCACGATATGGCCCATCCCGGGACGAAAACCGGCGTCCAGGCTGTGGTCCAGGTAAGTCAGCGCCTCGGCCGTGGCCGCCTGCAGGTCGTGGCCGTTGGCGAGCAGGGCGCACAGGGCCGCCGACAGGGTTTCGCCGGCGCCTTCGAAGACCGCCTCGAAGCGCTCGAATTTTTCGCTGTAGAGCACCGCCTGCGGTGTGGCCAGCACGTTGTCGATGAACTGGTCGGGTAACGCAATGCCGGTAACCAAGGTGTAGGGCACGCCCAGCGCCGCCGCCGCCTTGGCAATGTCGCGAGCCGATGGATTGCGCTCGGTCGGCCAGTCGGGCAGCAGCCAGCGCCACAAGGTGCTGTGGTTGCCGATGAGGAGGGTAACCTGCGGCAGCATCAATTCGCGAAAGGCATCCAGATAGCTGTCGATGCGGCCTTCTTCCCACCACGACAGGCTGGGCATGTAGGCGATCAGCGGCACGTCCGAGTAGTCGGAGGCAATCTCGGCGATGGTGCTGATGATTTCAGGACTGCCGACAAATCCGACCTTGATGGCCGATACCGGCATGTCCTCCAGGGCGGTGCGTGCCTGCTCTGTCACGGCTTCGTCATCGAAGGGAAAATGATCAAAAATTTCTGCCGTGTCGCGCAGGTAGGCCCCGGTGACCACGGCCAGCGGATGCGCACCTGCCGAGGTAATGGCCGCAATGTCAGCCGCGAGGCCGCCCGCGCCGCTCGGGTCGTTGGCATTGAATGTCATGACACACGCCGGGGCCGTATCGCTGTCCTCGATCTGGATTTGCCGACTGTCCAGCTGAGGTGGGTTGGGGTTTGCCATAGGCTTTGATTTTGCCTTGCTCGCGAATTAGCAACGCGGTCCCGATACAATTGTTGCATTCTATTCGAAGGCACCTTAAGCTGTGACTCAACCAATGACCTGGATGTGTTTGATTTGCGGATGGATCTATGACGAGGCGCTTGGTGCGCCCGAGCATGGCATTGCCGCTGGCACGCCTTGGGACCAAGTGCCCATGAACTGGACCTGCCCCGAATGCGGGGCGCGCAAGGAAGATTTTGAGATGGTTCGGATATGAGTATCCGCGCTTGCATTGTTGAAGATTGAATGCGTACATTGCGTAGCTTCAGCAGCGTGAAAAACAGGAGTAAACCCAGTGAGCATTCCCAGTTCCGGATTGAAGGTGTTGGTGATCGACGACAGCAACACCATCAGGCGCAGTGCCGAAATTTTCCTGAAACAGGGTGGCCATGATGTTTTGCTGTCCGAAGACGGGTTTGACGCGTTGTCAAAAGTCAATGACTACCAGCCCGACCTTATTTTTTGCGATATCTTGATGCCCCGCCTCGACGGGTATCAGACCTGCGCCATCATCAAGCGCAACGCAAGATTTGCAAACGTTCCCATCGTGATGCTGTCCTCCAAGGACGGTGTTTTTGACAAGGCGCGTGGCCGAATGGTCGGATCGCAGGATTACCTGACCAAGCCTTTTACCAAAGATCAGTTGCTACAAGCAGTTCAGTCCCTTGGAACTGTTAAACAGAAAGAAATGTGATGCCAATTAAAAAAGTTCTGGTCGTGGACGATTCGAAAACCGAATTGATGTTCCTGACCGATTTGCTGGTTAAAAACGGCTTCAGCGTCAAGACGGCGGAAAATGCCGAGGATGTCTTTCGCCGCCTGGCCGAAGACAAGCCGGAATTGATTCTCATGGACGTGGTCATGCCGGGACAAAACGGGTTTCAGCTGACGCGCGCCATTGCGCGTGATCCGCTGTACTCGGACATTCCCATCATGATGTGCACCAGCAAAAACCAGGAAACGGACCGGGTGTGGGGAATGCGCCAGGGCGCACGCGACTACATCACCAAACCTGTGAATGCAGGGGAATTGATGGCCAAGATCAAGGCTCTTTGCTGAGTTTTGGCATAAAACCGCAACATGGCGAACAGACAAGCCCTCAAGGAGCTGCAGACGCGGCTGGCAGAAAGATTGCAGCTTGCCAAAACCCAGGGCATTGCGCCTTTATGGCTGGCCGTTGAAGCTGGCACTAAAAAGTACCTTTTCCCCCTGGCCCAGTCGGGAGAGATTTTCCCTTGGGTCGGCATCCAGCCCGTTTCCTATACCCAGCCCTGGTTCTTGGGCGTGGCCAATTTGCGGGGCGGTCTTTACGGGGTGGTTGACTTGGCCGGTTTCATCAGCGGACAGCACTTTCCTGTCGCCAGCCGAAACGAGCTTTCCCGCACGGAGTCACGGCTTGTGTCTCTCAATAGCGCGCTTGAGGTCAATTGCGTCTTGCTGATCGACAAGCTAGCCGGACTGCGAAAACAGGAGGCTTTCATTGATTTTTCGGCACCGCAAGACGATGCCCCTGTGTTTTTTGGAAACCAGTTCATTGATCTCAATGGCGCAAGCTGGCAGGAAGTCAATCTGCAGTTGCTTGCACAAGAGGTTCATTTTTTGACCATAGCTGCCTAGCGCAACCTGCCTCCGTTTTACCTGAAAGCTTACCCATGTCTGTTATTGAAAATATCCAGAAGCTACTCAAAACCAGGCCAAGCCAGCCTGAAGACAATTTGAGCATGGACGCTGCAGGGGTGGGAACTGCGTCGCTTTCTGCTGGCAGTATGAATGAACGCTCGCGAATGTCCGCAGCAGAAGCGCAGGAAGAAATTTTCTCGCCCAGCAGCATGGCAATGCCCGAGGACGATTCGCGTGTGAATGCCGAACTCCTGAGCCTTCCCGTGTTAGGGGCCAGGCCCTTGAGCGAACACCAGAAAATCCTGGTCATTTTGCTGGCTGTTGCGATTACTGCCCTGGCCCTGGTGACATTTCTTGCGCTTGGCAAGTCTGATCGCGTGGCACAGCAGGTTGCTGCAACCGGGCAGTCTCTGATGCAGTCGCAGCGGCTGGCGAAATCGGTTTCGCAGGCACTCGTGGGCAGTGCCCAGGCTTTTCCCGATGTGCGCGAGAGTTCCGATGTTCTGGCTAAAACGGTGCGTGGAATGAAGTCTGGCGACGAAAGTTTGCGCCTGTCTCCGGTGAGCGATGCATTGCTGCCGCAGGTGGAAAAAGTCACTCCCCTGGTCGAGCGAGCCGAACAAAATGCCAACATTGTCATGGGGCAAAAAGACATTCTCCTCCAGGTTGGAGAAGCATTGCGCACGATCAATCGCCAGTCTTCCGACCTGCTAGAAATCGCTGAAACCGTTTCTTCACTCAAGCTTCAGCAAAACGTGGCGCCGACAGAAATATCCGCATCGGGCCAACTTGTGATGCTGACCCAGCGCATCGGTAAATCCGCCAATGAGTTCCTGACCATGGAAGGCGTGAGTCCTGAAGCCGTTTTCTTGCTCGGCAAGGACTTGAATTCATTCAAGGAAATCGCCCAGGGGCTTCTT
>Ga0302347_1002904_pt1 | contig 16258 bp, 17 predicted proteins | sample PhyWR1_FD_202178 | JGI IMG/M metagenome (GOLD analysis project Ga0302347, IMG submission 202178) | Leaf surface microbial communities from wheat plants in UC Gill Tract Community Farm, Albany, California, United States - DLSL W.R1 (v2)... | ecosystem: Host-associated > Plants > Phyllosphere >...
AAGCCAACTACCCAATACGGAGTGGCTCTAAAGGGCTGCTTTGCCTGCTGGCATCTCGGATGAGATTCGGCGCACGAGGCGGACGCCTCAACTCCATAAAACCCTGCTCATCCGAGCAAATCCCAGAAAGGAACGAACATGTCCCTCACGCAAATGCAGGTCTTCAACAAATACATCATGCCGGCGACCATCGAGACGCTGGCGCAGATGGTGGAACGATTTAACGCGGCCAGTGCCGGTGCGATCCGACTCACCACTGAAGGCTTTGATGGTGACTTCTTGCAGGAGTCGTTTTTCGCCGCCATTCACTCTGCTCAGCGCCGCGTAGATCGTTACTCTGCCAATGGCACTGCTACTCCGACCGACCTGACTCAGCTGAAGCACTCCAGCGTAAAAGTCGCGGGCGGCTTCGGTCCGGTTCGCTTCGAGCCTTCACAGCTAACTTGGTTGAATAAGCCTACTGCAGAAGGCATCGAGGTCGCTTCTCGCAACTTCGCTGAAGCCCTGATGGCTGACCAGCTGAATACTGCCATTGCCGCTCTGGTAGCCGCTATCAGCAACAACGCCGAGGTGGTCAATGATGTGTCGGCTACTGCTGGCATCAGCTACGTTGCAATTAATGAAGCACACGGCAAATTCGGCGACCACAGCGGCAACCTAGTGGCGCAGATCATGAATGGTGTGACCTTCCACAAATTGATTGGTGCCAACTTGGCTAACGCCGGCCAGCTGTTCCAGGCGCAGAGCGTGCGGGTGGTCGACATTCTCGGGAAGGCGGTGATTGTTACAGATGCTCCGGCTCTGTCGTCTGCTGCGGTAGTTGACCCTGCAGCGCCGGCGAAGCTGAAGGTGCTGTCTCTGACCGAGGGTGCAGCCAGCGTGTTCGATGGCTCGGACCTTGTCAGCAACATCGAAACCTCCAACGGTAACCAGCGCATCGAGACCACGATGCAGGTGGACTACTCCTTCGGCCTAGGCCTCAAGGGCTACACCTGGGATGAGGTGAGCGGCGGTAAGTCGCCGAGCGACGCGGGCCTGGCTACCGGCTCCAACTGGGACAAGAACGCCACTTCGAACAAGCACACCGCTGGCGTTATCACCATCGGCGACGCCTCCAAGTAACCCCAGATGCCAAGTCGAGCCATGCGCTCGGCTCGGCGAGGATGCGGCATGAACAATAAGATTTGGTATCTGCCTGGCCCGTTTCATCGGTACCAGGAAGACGTGAAAGCTTTGGCAAGGGAGGCTGGTCTGCGCATCATCGATGCGAACGTGACCGCAAACCGTGACGGTGCGGCCAAGGATGTTCCAGCGGTGACAGTGAAGCAGGTCGCGCGGAGTGAGGCCGAGAGCCAGCTGGTGGTGGTCACTGGCCAAGCATCACTGGATCAGGAAGAGCTGATTGGCAAGCTTCGCGCCGAAAGCGGCGCCATTCGCGTGCTGATCGAGTCCGCTGAGGGCCTGATCCCGCTGGAGCACCCGGAAGCCGGAGAGCTGCCGATCCGCTTGTTTGATGCCCTCAGTGGCATTCATCAAGGTATCGCCGGGATCAAGGCTGAGCGGGACAGCCTCTCTACTGAAAACGAAAGCCTGCGTGGCGAAGTTACTAGCCTCAAAGCTGCGGCGAGTAAGCCTGCTGATGACAGTGCCGAGATCGAAGCTCTCAAAGCCGCACTCGATGCAGCCAGTGTCACCTACCGCTCCAACGCCTCGAAAGAAACACTGGAAAAACTGGTGGCTGAACTGTCCAAGGAATAACCCATGACCGACTTCATCACTGTTGCGCAGGTGGATAGCCTGCTGGGCGTCGAATGGACGACCGAAGACAAGAAGCCTCGCGCGGTGCTGATGGCGAACACCTGGCTCACCGAGCGAGTGCGCGAGGTGTGTATTTCGACACCTGACGCAATCATCCAGGCCGGGGCAGAGATTGCTAGGGAGGCTGCATCAGGGGCTTTGTATGGCGCCCAAGCTCGCGAAGTCGTCGGAACATCCGTCAAGGCCGGGAGCGTCAGTACCAGCAAGACGTTTTCCGAGGGTTCAAGGGCTATGACGGCAGGCGAGGCTTTCGCCTTGGCACTGATCAGGCCTTGGATATCGACTAACCAGATAAAACTGGTAAGGGGCTGATATGGGATTACGTGAGGATATTCAGGCCGATATGGCCGAAGCTTTCGATACAGATTTGGCTGACGCAGTGAAAGACTTCACAGGCGGTATCACGCTGCCGGGCACATGGGATCCAGTAACAGAGGAGTCGGCGGGAGAGGTGGTTATCGCCTATTCGGGTCGAGGCGTCTTTGATGCATACGAGGTGCGACTGGTGGACGGAATCAACATCAAGTCAACTGACCAATTGCTTATCGCACTCACCAACGAAGTAACCGGCGTGCCGCAGGTTGGCCACAAGATCAATGGTTTTGATGTGCTAAATGTCCAGCAGGACCCGGCTGGTGCGCACTGGGAAATACAGGTGAGGGCTCTGTAATGGTCGGCTGGAGCATTCCGCCCTCAGTGTTTGCGGATCAGATAGACGAGGAAGTCAGCAAGCGAGTTCGTACAATCGCCCTCGCTCTGCTCAATGAAGTGATCGAGCGATCTCCCGTTGGTAACCCAGACCTGTGGAAGAATCCGCCGCTCCCTGGGTACGTTGGCGGCCGATTCCGTGGCAGCCATATCGTCAGCATTGGCGCACCGGTTTACACCGTCACAACCAGTGTCGACCCTAGCGGGTCGGACACGCGCAGCAAGGGGATGGCCGCGTTATCTGGTCTTGAGCCTTACACGCAGATTTTCATTCAAACCAATTTGCCGTACGCCGAACGCTTGGAGCAGGGCCATTCAGGCCAGGCTCCAGACGGCCTCTACGAACTGGCATTCATCAGCGTATCTGAGGTTTATCGATGACCTACGAAGACATCCGCATAGCCATCACGGCGCGTGCTGCGGCCTTCACCGGCATCGACAAGGACAGGCTATTTCGTCCCAATGATCAGCTCACCGCCGCCAATCTGGATGCGTCAGGCATCTTCAAACCTCCCGCTGACGGCCTCTGGTGTCGCATGATCATTCAGCACGGTACGGCCTTTATGGCGGGGATGGCTGATAAACCCTACTCCCGCAAGCCGGGACAGATCGTCTTCCAGTGCTTCGCACGACCGCGCACAGGTATGAAACCGCTGAATGTGCTGGCAGATGCGCTTGAAGCTCATTTCGGCTACTGGAGCTCTGGTGACCTTGAGTGCATGGAAACCAGCCAAGAAGTTGTTGGTAATGACGGGGGTGGCTTCTACCAAATCAATACAAAAGTCCGGTTCCGCGCCGGCTGAACCTGCAGCACCCATCCCACCCGCGCTGAGCGGGTTTTTTTATGCCCACAAAAAGGTGGAAAGAATGAGCTCCGGCGCAAAGATCGTCAGTCACATCATTCCCGAAGTGACACCAGGCATTACCCCAGTAACCGGCACTTGGAGCACGCTGCGCCTGACAGGCAATACGCTAACTCCGACCCCAACCACTGCAGTAAGCGATGAGATTTCCGACTCTCGTATCAGCCAAGGTTCCATAGTCACTAGCGTCGACATTGCTGGCGAATTGGCTGGTGAGTTGTCGTTTGGTACGTTTGACCAGTTACTGGAAGCTGCTTTCTATGGCAACTGGGCCAATAACGTTTTGTCCGTCGGCGATGTTCGCCACACGTTCAGCCTTGCCAAGGGCTACATGGATGTTGGTGTGTACAGTCTGTTTAAGGGCGCACATGTCAGCACCTTTGCCCTCGACATCCCGTCAGACGGCAAGATAACCGCCACCTTCGGTATGGCGTGTCTCGATTACACCGACAGCGATACACCAATCGTCACAGCAAGCGAACCACCAACCATTACACCGTTCGTGTCTGGCCTTAGCGTCGGCACGGTTCTCGCTGATGGTGCTTCGCTGGCGGGTATTGCTTGTATCTCGGCAATGACAATCAGCTTGGACAACAGTCTTCAAGCGCAGCGCTGCATAGGCAACACCATGCTTGGCCCGGGCGCACAGATTGCAACTGAGGCAGCCATCACCGGCACTGTCGTATTGGCTTGGTCCAAGCGCGCATGGGAGCTCTGGAAAAACAGCTTTACTCGAAAAACCATTGCGATTGAGTTCCCGATCACTGACAGCCTGGGCAATCAATACATCTTTGATTTCCCGGCCGTGGAAGTTGACGGTGATCTTCCGAGCGGCGGCAAGCGTGACTTGATCGAGGTGACGCTCAACTACACCGTGGCCAAGATCAGCCCGACCATCACTCGCATCCCATTTGTTGCCCCGTAAATTCCGCTCCTTTGACTGCCCCGGTGTTCACGCCTGCCGGGGCGGTCCTTTTATGGCATGGCGTTGAGGAATCATCATGGCTCTGAAACTGAAGAAGAAAGACTCTGTACAGGCTGGCGCTAAGTGGGTGGACTTCGATGCGGAAACGAAGGTGCTGCTGGCGGGCACGGACAATATTGAATACCGCGTTGCCCTTGAGCGTCACAACCGTCGTGTCCAGCGTAACGATGCCCGCTTCGGCGAAGGGCAGGTTGGCGTCGTCGAAGGTGAGCTAACCGACTTGCAGAACCATGCAATGCTGCTCGCGCACTTCATCGTCAAGGACTGGAAGGGCGTTCAGGATGACGAAGGCCGTGAACTGGAGTACTCGACAGGTGCTGCCGCCGAGCTGCTGGAGTCCAACGTGGAGTTCCTTCTGTTCGTGCTCCAGGGTGGCACCAAAGTGGCTGCGGAAGCCGAGAAGGAGCTGGTTGAGACCGTGGGAAAGCCGTCGACCGGTTCGAGTGGGAGAAAGACTGGTCGGGCGGTGAAAAGCGAAAGCTCATCTATCAACGCCTGAATATAGCGATTCCGGATGAGCCAGCCACCGACACGATCACCGGCTATTTGTTGAATACTTTCCGCAATATCTGTCGTGGCAGGCGATTCATCTCGACTATGGCTGGCGCCTTCCCGCTACCGCTTTCTGCCAGAGAGATTTCTGACTGGCTTGATGCTCATCCATCGCCATTGCCGCGGCGCCACGTTGACGAGGTGGTGTTTGCGCTGGATGCGATCTGTCTGGCTGAAGAGGGGGAGGGTTGAGTGATTTTGTTTGGGCTCAGGTAAGGTGGTAAATTGCCGGGTCACTCACCTTGGATGATCAGCCATGCAGCCAAAACGGAAGGCTAGCGAAATATTTGAGGAGCGAGATCGCATCGAGGCCGAGCTATATCGAACATTTGTTGTCGATGAGGTTTCTGTCGCACGACTTCTAAAAGCCATCAAATCTATCCTGAGCGACCCGTATATAGGTGTCTTGGAGCGTGCGTCTCTTTTCGCCGAAATGGCCCACCTTTATAGCTACAAACGCGACACTGCCGCAGCTATTGACGCGTTAGCCCAGGCTGAAGCACTTGGTTTTGATCGAGTATCCCTAGCCCTTAGCAAGTCGGAGGCTCGCTACATGATCGGCAGTTTCTCTGAAGCCTTGTCTGCGCTGGAGTCTATAGATATGAGCGAGCTAACTCCGGGTCAAGTAACTGCAGCGATGCACCAGGTAGAGATCACTTGTGGTTACGGTTCGTTCGAGGAGCGCTATTACCCGAGCGAAAGTCAGAGATATGAAGCGCTGAAGCTTTTGGAGGGTTACGGTGTCACCGAAGGGGACTTGATAGCGAGGCTCGACAGTGTGGCAAAGTTCATCTCTGCCGAGATAGACCATCCACTACTCGGCTATAAGTCTTTTGCTGACAGCGATGGCGACTGTTTTCTCTACCGATTTGCAGTTAGGAAGTCCGTTCCTGAGGTCGCCGAGCTCAATAGGAGAATTATCAAGCATCGTCTCGATCACTTCGATGACCCTATCGATATGGCCATTACCATTAACGCGATGCCTTTCAGTCCAGAAATGAGAGATGACCGAGCGAGGACTTATCATGTCGATCTCTAGCATGGATTTGTTGGCTCTCGCTAAGTCGCTTGCAGACGATCCAGAGTCGGAAGCTCATCATCGGTCAGGCGCAAGCCGGGGATACTATGCTGCGTACCTAGCCGCAGAGCAGCTGGACAGGCTTCTTCAGCTCCCTGACCCGGCTGGGCGCAGGCAGGGTGTTCACGAGATGTTGATAAGGCGCCTGAATGCGCATGGGTTTAAGGAAGAGGCTGCAAGGCTTCGTGACGCGAAGAACGTTCGCCGAGACGCGGACTATAAAGTCAGCGATGATTTTTCACGAGGTCAGGCGCAAGAGTCTGTTCTTGCCAGCGAGCTGCTAACTATTGAGCTGGTGCAGCTTCACGAAACGGCTCAGATCATGGGGTATAAATAGTAAGCGTGACCAGAAAACCCATTCTCGAGATGGCGCTATGTCACTGTCATTCCATCCACGCTGGATGGGCGGACAGGGAGCTTGACGTTACTGAGGGATCGTGCAGGCTCTGAGCGTCAAGCTTACGGGCGAGGTGAGCGCCAATAGTGTTTACTTCTGTTGACGAAACGGTCGACTGAACCTATAGTTCGCTTCGTCTGAGCAGCGGCCACTACTTTATACGGGTCGTTGTGCGACATACAAAGGGTCCCTGAGGGGGCCCTTAATACTTTCTAGGGACGGAAAATGAATCGTTTAGGCATTTTCGTTGACGCCGGTTATCTGTTTGCGCAGGGCTCTCAAGCCATTACGGGCGATGTAGTTCGGCGTCAACAGCTGTCACTAAACGAGCAATCCGTGATCACCCAGCTAATTGGGACGGCGGAACAGCTTTCAGGTGGCACCCCTCTCCTACGTATCTACTGGTACGATGCTATTGGGCCAAGCGGTCCAACGCTTGAACAAAAGCGGCTTGCTAGCAGCAACAACGTCAAGGTTCGAATGGGCACTCTCAATGGTAGCGGCCAGCAAAAAGGTGTCGACTCCATGATTGTAATCGACATGATCGAGCTTGCTCGGAATCACGCAATCGCGGATGCAGTGTTGATTTCTGGTGATGAAGACGTTCGCGTTGGCGTGCAGTTTGCTCAAAATTATGGTGTCAGGGTTCACCTTATTGGGATCGCGAATGAGCACGATAAGAATCACCAGTCACTGAGCCTGATTCAGGAAGCTGACACTCACACTGAGTGGACGCCTGAAATCATCAACTCTTTCCTGAGTGTTCGCCAAGCCCCGGTAAGACCTCGCCTCGTTCCCGCCGTCGATCCAGCTGCAAGGCCGGCCGTAAATGAGTCGGTAGCGAGTGAAGAGGAGGCTGCCAAGATTCTCGAAGATCTTATCGAGGCGCTTGTAAATGCTCTAGTCCCTAACGATCTTATTGCTCTGAAGGAGCATTTGAAGCACAGCGCGTCACTCCCTAGAGAATTTGATGGCAAACTTTTGGGAACCAGTCGCGATGCAATTAAGCGCGATCTCGAACAGCCCGAAAAGAAATTTGCCAGAAAGAAATTCATTGAGCTAGTAAAGAAAAAGTAAATCGAATTTCTACAATTAAGCCCAGCCCCCGCGCTGGGCTTCTTGCATCTGGCGGGTCGGATAAATCCTAGGCTGGCCGGACTACTCTTGGATTGCTGCAGACTGCGGATCAAGAATAGCGAGCAGCATCTGGTCGTGCTCTTTGCGCGTAGCCCTGTAGAACATGCACCGATCTAGCAGGATCCTTTTCATGCTCCTGGCTGATGCGAGGTGCCTCGGTTCGACAGAGATCGTTGCGGTCTTGCCACTACGGCTATCGGTGACTTCCAGTTGGTAGCGCCCAATTAAACCGTCGTCTCGCTTTGTGTGGCCGAGGAATTTGAATGTGAGGGTGGTTTCTAGCACGTTAATCTCCGATGACGGCAGGCTGAGGCTTTACGTATTTGGCTAGAGCTGAGGTTGGTACACCGGAGCTTTAATTGATGGAAAAATCTTTAGAGTCACAGCTGTTGTCGACCTGACATTTGTTGACTGGTACCCGAGGGCCTTTCGGCTCCACTGCACTAAGGCGATACATAGCCAGAACGCCTGCGTAGTAGCTGCCAGGCACCCCTGGGAAGCCGGTTTTTTCACCATCTTTGAAGCGGCCTTCATAAATTGGAACGACCTCGCCGCTCTGTGGAGCGAGACTTACGGAGATCCTTCCAGAGGGCCTGCAGTGAATGATCATTACAGCGTTCGTGCGGTGGCCATTTGCTGACTCATCAAATGCGCGAACGATGTCATGACCATCAGGCTTGCGGCAACTTGCGCCGGGGATAGTCGCCGAAACGCCTTCTGCGCGAGCCTCATTGCCCAAAGCAGATGGCATGTAGAACATCAGATTTAGCCCGATCAATACGCTATCCGGAAGCGGCGAGAGCCGGTCCTCGAAACTATTTCGCGCACTAAGCAGCGCCGGCTCGAAGTTCTTCTTGATTATGTCGGTTGTGGCTTCAAGGCAAGCGCCGCCAACTGCAATGATTACCGCGATGAAACCTCTGGAGAGGCATTTCTTGAGTGACAGCATCTTCGCATCCTTACATGTTTGAAAAAGCCCAGTCCATCTGGGCTTTAGGCTTGCATTGGTTTGGATTGAATCCCTAGCTCGTCACTGAGGCCTCTCAGATCAGTCGATTGACCAACAGTCTCATACTTTCAGGTAGCGCCAAATTTCTATAAACCCGCCCCGGCGGTTTTTTATGCCCGGAGAAAAACATGGCTGAGCAAAAATCCCGTCTTGTCCTTGAAATTGACAGTCGTGATGCCGAGCAAAAAGCGGAAGACGTGCGCAAGGCTCTGGGTGCACTCGAAGATGCAGGTATCCGCGTCAAGCCAGCCATGGATAAGGCTGGGGCTGGAATTGATGGTGTCGGGAAGGCAGGATCAAAGGCGGGAGAAAGCCTTGGCCAACTAGGCAAGTCGGCAGATGGATCAGCCAAATCAACTGCCAGCAGTTCGGAAAGCTATGCAGCGGCGAGTACTCGGCTGCTTGCAATGGCAACCAACTCCCTGCAGGCCAGCGATTACGTCAAGGCATTGTCTGCCAGCACCTCTGCAGCATCTGTCTCCTTCGACGCGGCCAGTGACAAGGTTAGAAGCCTTTCGTCTCTCGCTGCTCGCCTGCGGGCTGAATCGGATGCTCTGGTTGGATCAACCGACAAAGCCGCGGTATCTACTAGAAATGCCTCGGTCGCCACCGACCTTCAGGTGAAAGAGCTGGCCGAACTACTCGGCAAGATCAATCCTGCTGTGGCTGCACTGGGTCGCCTGGACGATATGCAGTCCAAGCTTGGGCAGTTTCACAAGGCTGGTCTGCTCGATACGGAGACGTTTAAGGACTATTCGACGCGTCTCGATAGCACTCGCCAAGGTTTGTCCGCCTTTGATGAGGGGCTCTCGAAAACAGGTATCAGCGCCAGGCAGACAGAGACGGCGTTGCGTCAGCTGCCTAGTCAGTTCACGGATATCTTCACTAGCCTAGCTGCAGGGCAAAACCCTCTGCTGGTATTGCTTCAGCAGGGCGGGCAGATCAAAGACTCGTTCGGCGGGATAGGCAACACCGTCGACGTGCTCGGCGGCAAAGTTAAAGGCTTCTTCTCTTCGATTGCAGGCAGTAGTGCGGGCATTGCTGGCTCTGGTGCCGTATTGGGTGAGTTGGCATCCAAGCAAGAGGCTGTCGCGGAAGGGTCGGAGGCTGCAGCTGACGGCCTAGGGGGTATGGCAGATAGCGCAAACACAGCTGCCGACGCTTCAAAAAACGCGAAAGAAGCGGCAGATGCACTGGGGCTGACTGGAGTTCCAGTATCCGCAGGGCTTGGACTGGTCATTGCGGCTGCAACGGCATCTGCAGCAGCGCTCGCGCTGATGATCTACGGGTATAACAAGGGTAGCCAGGAGGCGGACGCTTTCAATAAGGCGCTGATCCTTACTGGCAATTTCGCTGGCACCTCATCTGATCAGCTCGCTGATTTGGCCATGCAGGTAAGCGCAGTTAACGGCACGACCGGGCAGGCTGCTGAAATTCTTGCTGGACTAGCCGGCAGCGGAAAGATTGCCAGCGAAAGCTTTGAGACCATCGCAAATGCCGCTATAGCCATGGAGGATGCGACAGGGAAGTCTGTCGACGCCACTATTGCCGAGTTTGTGAAGATCTCAAAAGACCCGGTGTCAGCGGCCAAAGAGCTCAATGACCAGTACCACTTCCTAACTGCCTCGGTTTACTCGCAAATTGCCGCTCTGAAAGAGCAAGGCGACACCATTGGCGCTGCTGACCTTTTGACGAAAACTTATGCTGATACTGTTCAGTCGCGATCCAAGCAAGTAACCGACAACCTAGGTCTGTGGGAGCGAGCATGGAAAGGCATCAAGGATGCAACTAGTGGAGCCTTGGACGGGCTTAACGATATTGGCCGGGAAAAAACTTATGCCGAAAAAATTAATGATCTGAAAGCCAAGCTAACAGGTGCAAATGCCTACGATGTTGGTGGGCTAAGGATGAATGCAGGGGCTGTCAGCGACAAAGAGCGCAAGCAGATTCAGGGGCAAATCAGTTTTCTTGAATTACAAAGTGAGGCCGAGCAGGCTCTTTCAAAATTCATTAAAAACTCCCAGACCCAGCAGGAGTCTGCGATTGACGGCATCGCTCTTATCAGCCGAGAGGCTGAAGCCGCTCAAACGCAGGTGCAAAAGCTCCAGAAGAGACTGGGTGAGCTAGATAAGGCTCGTCAAAAGAATATTGATAACAACAGCTATTCGCCAGCACTTGAAAAGGACTACGAAAGTGCTGTTGCGAGCGTTCAAAAGCAAATAGCTGACGCCCAGAAAAAGACAACCCCAACCAAGCCCTACAGCGAAGACGCCGGCCAAAAGATGCTGGATGAAGCCCGCCAGCGCTTCGCAGTACTTCAACAGCAAGGTCAGGCGATCACGGATCAAACCAATGGAACTACAGCACTCGGCACGGAAGCCAAGAAGCTCATTGAGCTTGAAACAATGCTGGCCAACCTCAAGACCAAGGGCACGCTGACAGCATCGCAGAAACAGCTTCTTGCCATGGGCGAACTAAACGCTGCCCAGCAGAAGCTCAATGCGGGCCTGGAAGAGCAGAACAAGCTGGCATCGGTGCAGGTTCAGAATGCTGCAAAACTCAAGGCGTACCAAGACAACCTGACATCACGGTTAGATTCATCTCAGGAGGAGCTGAATAGCCGACTTGCAGGGGCTGGTCTTGGGGGAGAGGCGAAGAGCCGTCTTCAAGAGGATCTGAAAATCCAGCAGGACTATCAGAAGCGCCTCAACAAACTGACCAACGACTACACCAACAGCACCGATAAAAGCCCAGGCCGAACAAAGCTTTATGACGACGAGGTTGCACTAGAGAAGTCTGCTTTAGACAAGCGGGTCGAGCAACAAAAGGGGTACTACGCAAGCCTTGACGAGCTCCGCGGTAACTGGCTCGCTGGCGCCTCCACCGCTTGGCAGAGCTACCTCGAGATAGCGACCAACTACAACCAGCAAACTCAGGAAGCTACAGCGCAGCTTTTGGGAGATACAACATCGTCCATATCTGACCAGATCCAAGGCTTGGTCAAAGGCACCACAAGTCTTGGCGATGCGTTTGGCAACTTGGCTGGGACGATGTCCGGCTCTGTGCTCCAGGCTCTTTCTGATATCGCTGCGAAGTGGGTGGTGGTCCATGCGCTGAAGATGGCGGGTATTACTGCAGAAACCGGCGCAGTCGTTACCTCTGAAGGCATTAAAACAACCGCAAAACTGACTACTGATGCAGTGAGTACGAGCTCAACGCTAGCGGCAATCGCCACGACCCTGGCGGCTAACGTATCAGCTGCGGCAACCACTATCGCTTCATGGCTGCCAGCGGCACTTGTTGCCTCGATTGGTTCGTTCGGTGCTGCTGCGGTAGTAGGTGGTACGGCTTTGATCGCGGCCTATGCGTTAATCAAAGGCTTCTCATCTGGTGGGTACACCGGCGCTGGTGGAGTTAACGAGCCAGCCGGCATGGTGCACAAGGGTGAGGTGGTTTGGAGTCAGGCGGATATCAGCCGGTTTGGTGGTGTCGCAGCTGTTGAGTCGCTACGGAAGGGGAATGTGTCTCCGATCGGAGTGGCTCGATCAGGTTCTGCAGGCTCATCAGCTGGCAAGTCGTCTGGCACCTCAACACCCACGCCACTGACTGTAAACCTCATCGAAAACCCAAGCAAAGCCGGTCAGGTTGAGCGCGGGAGAAATTCCGATGGATCGGAGTCTCTGACCCTTTTCGCTGCGCAGATCCGTGCGGGCGGTAACGAAGCGTCAGATACGTTCGAGTCTGTTTACGGGCTCAAGCGAAGCCCTGGCTAAAAGGTGATCCATGACCCCAATCGAACAGTGCTACGCCTCTGGCGGCGACATGATCATCAAGACCGTCGAAGTCCGGGCAGAAGGAGAGAGCGCCACACTGCTGTTTTCTCAGGGCTTCGATGACTGGACGTGCGGTACCGAGGACGGCAGGGAGCTGACCTTCCCGGGTGTGGCGATGGGGGATGCGCTGCCCAAGAGTGACGGCAGCGGATACCAAAGCTTGAACATCGAAATTGATAACACTCTGGGCAACGTGCAGAAGGTCGTCGAGGAATACCGACTTGCTGGGAAACGGATTTACATCACTCACCGCGAATATCTGCTGAGCGATCTGAGTTATCCAACATCGATTTACCACCTCACGGTGCTGGATCGAGAGTACGCCGACAACACCGCCAAGTTCTCCTGCGGGTTCTTTGACCTGCTGAACATTGGGTACCCGCGAGACAAGCTCACCACATTGGTCGCACCTGGCCTGAAGTACATCTAACCATGCTTAAACACTACTTATCCGCCCCTTACCGGGATGGCGGTCGGGGACCTATTGCCTTCGATTGTTGGGGACTGTGCATCGCGGTTCGCCATCAGCTACTGGGTCTGCCTCTGCTGCCCAGCCTGGGCGCTGTAGGCAAGGACCGGCTACGCGAGAACACCCACGCTTACCACGATCTGAAGCAGGGCATGGAAACGTGCCCTCCAGAGGTCGGCGCCATTGCGGCGGTGTTCCGTGGCGCGCTGTGCCTGCATGTCGGCGTGGTGGTCGAGGCTGATGGCAGGCTCAAGGTGCTGGACACCAACCCAGGCGGTGCACGACTGCGCACCGTCCGTGAGTTTGAAACTGACTTTCCAAGGGTGGTCTTCTACCGTGATCGAATTTTTCCCGAATAAGATGGCTGGCTCGGCGCCGATGGTCACGTACACGACTGATCGGCGCATGACGCTGGAGCAGTGGCTGATCGAGCAGTCGCCCAGCTACCAGCGGATGGAGTCGCCTCCGATCAGCATTGTGCTGAATGACGAACTGATTGAAGCGAAGCGCTGGCACAAGGTGGTTTTCAAGCCGTCTGATCATGTCGAGATCTATCGCGAGCCCAAGGGCACTGACCCCTTCAGCATCACCTATGCCCTGTTCGCAGGCGCGAAAGCGGTGATGAAGATGATGGTGCCGAAGATGCCCGGCATGCCTTCCAACTCTACTGTGCAGGGCAACCCTCTGACCGAGGCCAGCGCCAAGGGCAACAAGGTCAAGCTGGGCGACACCATTCGCCAGATCGCTGGGCACCAGAAGGTATACCCGTCCTACCTGGCTGAACCACGCACCTGGTTTGTTTCTCCACGGGAGCAGTGGATCGAGATGCTGCTGTACGTCTCGGCGGGCGATCTGGATATCCCTATCAGCAAGATCAAGGTGGGTGAAACTCCACTGATTTCGCTGGGTGCCGATGCCCGCGTGACGATCTATCCACCAGATGCGGATGTGTCGGGTGATACCGCATCGATGCTCTGGTACAACGTGGCCGAAGTGGGAGCGAGTTCAAGCGGATCTGCTGGCCTGCAGTTGACGGTTTCGAACAGTATCACTCCATCGGCGCGGGCTTCGGCCTACCAGTTCAATGGGGATACCATCTCGATCCCTGCGGGAGCGGGTGCGTTCCCTGCGGATTGGGTCAGCGGCTTGGTGATTCGTGCGCTGGCTTACTACGAATACACGGTCATCGATGGTGGGACGGGTCGCGACATCGTCCAAGGCCCTCTGGAGATGCTCAACCCTGAAGTCGGGATGCCGATCGAAGTCGTGGGTGCCAACGGCGGGCAGTACATCGTCAACAGCTACACGCCTTATTCGCCTGCAATACCGCCCGGCGCAGGTACGCCTTCAACGCTGCGGGGCTCCAGTGCTCCGTCGCGCTACGACTTTGATGTGACACCGTTGACGCTCACTGTCAGTCGAGGCGGGACGGCACACCCGGTCACCCTGGACACTGCGACAACCGACCTTGCCGGTCTGGTGTCGGCGTTCAACGCTGCCAAGGGCGCTGCGCCATTCATTGCCAGCGCCTCGCTGGGCCGACTGCTGATCACGGAAACGTCCGCTTTTACCGGGCTGCCGCTGACATCAATGGACGCGACTCTTTTCGGCAGCAGTCCAATCAGCAGCACCGGCACTGCGCCAACCAGCGGGTCGCCTGAGCAGCCCGCAGAGATGACCTTGAACTATGACGGCGGAGCGCCTGCGAATGGCCTTGCGCTGGGTACTGGCTTGGCCTGCATTGGTCCTAGAGGGTTGCGGTATCGCATCATAGCCTCCGGTATTTCCATTATTGAGGTCGAGCGTCTGACCTCCGCAGGTGCCGTTGATGAGGATTGGCCTGGGTTCAGCTATCTGGAAACCGTCAACAGCGTGATCAACCTCGACCCCTCCAGCCTGCAGGGTGGGTACCGCGGTCCCTTCGTCTGCAGCCCGGTCGGTGAGAAGGTCACCGCCATCGAGTACTCCGTCTTTGCGGCCAACGGCCTGATTGGTCTCGGAAAGAAAGGGGACATGTACGCTATTTCATCAGGCCACCAGTTTGAGTACCGGGATGCGGATGTGGCCGGTGCTTGGACGGTATTACCGAAATGGGTGAGTGGTGCTTCACGTGACGCCCAGGGCTTTACCTTCCGATATGAACTGCCTTATCCAATGCGCCCTGAGTGTCGTCTCAAGCGCCTACCCAAGATTGGCGGCGCGAATGCTGACGAGGTCAACGACGACATGATGTGGTACGGCCTGCGCGGGCTGCGTCAGATTCGCCCAACCAGTTATCCGGGCATGACAGTCATCTCCGCCAAAATCCGTGGCGCTGACCGGCTCTCAGCGCAATCAGAGAGCCAGGTGAATCTGGAGGCCACCCGAATCCTGCCACTGCGCAGCGGCGGCGCCTGGCAAACACCTGCACCTACACGCGACATCGTGCCGTGGGTGCTGAATGTACTCAAATCGCTGGGCTACACCGACGCCGATATCGACCTTGAAGAGTTTGACCTGTTGCACGCGTCCTGTGTTACCGATGGCCAGCTCTACGACGAGACGATTGATGCCTCAAGTATTGCCAAGGAAGCGCTGAACAATGCTCTCGCCTGCGGTTGGGCTGAGCTGACCATCGCTAACGGTCTCATCAGGCCAGTCCGTGATGAGCCTAGAGCCGTATTTGAGCGCGAGTACGGCCCTAAGACCCAAACCTACTCGCCGCAGAACATGACCACCGCCTTGAAAATCAGCGGTCCTCTCCCTTCGATCAATGACTATGACGCCGTAGACGTTGAATTTTATTCGAGTAAAAGCTGGGCATGGGAAACCGTTGAATGCCGATGGCCTGGTGATGTTGGGCTGAAGGTCGAGAAGGTCAAGCTGCCCGGGGTGACTGATCGAGACCGCGCCTATCGGTGGGGTATGCGCCGCCGGGGGCACCAACTTTTCCGATCGGATACTTACACCTGGGCGACCACGCTGGCCGGGCGCAACTCGGGTTACTTGAGCTTTTGCGCGGTGGCCAGTGATACACCGGGGCTTTGTCAGAGCGCGCTGTTATTTGGCGTTCAGCCGGTCATTGGCGGGCTGGTACTGGAATCATCGGAGCCGCTGGATTGGTCTGCCGGCGGCGCCCACAAGATCGGAATCAGTCGCTTGGACGGCACGTTGTCCGGACCTTATCCGGCCACTCAAATCGATGAGTTCCACGTCAGGGTCGATGACCTGGACTTCGTGCCCAGCAACGATCCAGCCTTGAATTCGCCACGCCTGCTCTTCGGACCTGCTGACAAATGGGCTTACCCGGTACTGGTGACTTCTGCCGATCCTTCCGGTGGAAACGTTTCAATGAAGGGAATGCCCTATGACGCCCGCGTTTACACCTACGACCACGCCACGGCGCCTGACTGATAAAGGATCTGCTAAC
>Ga0302347_1002905_pt1 | contig 16258 bp, 15 predicted proteins | sample PhyWR1_FD_202178 | JGI IMG/M metagenome (GOLD analysis project Ga0302347, IMG submission 202178) | Leaf surface microbial communities from wheat plants in UC Gill Tract Community Farm, Albany, California, United States - DLSL W.R1 (v2)... | ecosystem: Host-associated > Plants > Phyllosphere >...
CAGCGCGCCGAGCAGACCGACGAGACCGTCGGCCACTCGTTCGATGGCATCGAGGAGTACGACAACCCGCTGCCAAAATGGTGGTTCATGCTGTTCGTCGGCACCATCATCTTCGCCCTCGGCTACCTGGCGTTGTACCCAGGGTTAGGCAACTGGAAAGGCCTGCTGCCGGGCTACAACTACCTCGACAACGACAAGCAAACCCCATTCGCCAATGGCCAGACCGGCTGGACCGGCGTACACGAATGGGAAAAGGAAATGGCCAAGTCGGACGCCAGGTTCGGGCCGATCTTCGCCAAGTTCGCTGCGATGCCGATTGAAGAGGTGGCCAAGGACCCGCAAGCCTTGAAGATGGGTGGCCGCCTGTTCGCCTCCAACTGCTCGGTGTGCCACGGTTCCGACGCCAAGGGCGCCTATGGCTTCCCCAACCTGACCGACGCCGACTGGCGCTGGGGCGGCGAGCCGGCCACCATCAAGGAAACCATCATGAAAGGCCGCCACGCGGTGATGCCGGCCTGGGCCGAAGTCATCGGCGAGCAAGGCGTGGCCGACGTGGCGGGCTTTGTGGTGACCAACCTCGATGGCCGCAAACTGCCGGAAGGCGCCAAGGCCGACGTGGAAAACGGCGCGAAACTCTTCGCCGCCAACTGCGTCGCCTGCCACGGCCCGGCCGGTAAAGGCACCCCCGCCATGGGCGCACCCGACGTGACCCACCCGGGTGCATTCATCTACGGTTCGAGCTTCGCCCAATTGCAGCAGACCATCCGCTACGGCCGCCAGGGCCAGATGCCTGCGCAGGAGTTGCTGCAAGGCAATGACAAGGTGCACTTGCTGGCGGCATATGTGTACAGCTTGTCCCATGCGGACAAGAAGGCTGAGGAGCAGTAAGCCTTTGCAACACTAAAGCCCCGCACAGTGAACACTGCGCGGGGCTTTGTTTTTTCTGCAAGGGATACTCACCGTTCGTAACTTCAAGCTTGTTCCTCACGCGACCAAAGTAGTAACGTGCCTACATCTAGCCAGAAGAAGGGGGACACCCCATGAGCATCACCACCATTTCCAGCCGCGAATTCAACCAGGACACAAGTGGTGCCAAAAAAGCCGCCCGCCAAGGGCCGGTTTTTATCACTGATCGCGGCAAGCCTGCCCATGTACTGCTAAGCATTGAGGAGTACCAGAAACTCACCGGCCTGCACGCCGATATCGTTGACCTGCTGGTGATGCCGGAAGCGGCCGATATCGACTTCGAAACCGAACGCGCCGTGATCACTCATCGCCCCGTGGACCTCTCTTGATGTATCTACTCGACACCAACGTAATCTCTGAACTTCGCAAACCCCAGGCGGACGCAAAGGTGGTCGCCTGGGCCAAAAGCGCCGTCGCAAACCGTATGTTTATCTCGGCGATTACCTTGAAAGAGTTGGAAACCGGGGTACTGCGCATGGAGCGCAAGGACCCGGCCCAGGGCAAGGTGTTGCGTACCTGGCTCAAGCGCCATGTGATACCGGCGTTCGATGCCAGGATATTGCCAGTGGATGCCGCCGTTGCGCTGCGCTGCGCCCACCTGCATGTGCCGGACCAGGCCAACGAAAGTGATGCGTTGATCGCCGCAACTGCCCTGGTGCACGGGCTCACCGTGGTCACGCGCAACGTCAGTGACTTCACGTCCAGCGGCGTTCCATTGATAAATCCATGGGACGAATGACCTGCCTGCCGACGAAAACCGGCCATACTTCCCAAGTCAATTGATCCAGATCACATATACCATCAATTGATTTCCCCCAACGCGACCAAAGGTCGCACCCTTTGAGGGAGATCGGGGGCGTATCATTACGCCACTGCAACACCCCCAATTTGACCCCGGTTGGCACGTACTGGCCGAGGCAAATCTCCACCGCCGTGGGATGCAATGATGAGCGACCAAATACCGGTACATAACGTTACCCCGCCTGCCAAAACCGTCGACCTCTACGCGTCGCGAGAAAAAATCTACACCCGCGCCTTCACCGGTCTGTTCCGCAATCTGCGCATGCTCGGTGGCGCTGTTTTGTTCCTGCTCTACTTCGGCACCGTATGGCTGAACTGGGGTGGCCACCAGGCCGTGTGGTGGAACCTGCCGGAGCGTAAGTTCTTTATTTTTGGCGCGACCTTCTGGCCGCAGGATTTCATCCTGCTGTCGGGCATCCTCATCGTCGCGGCGTTCGGGCTGTTCTTTATCACCGTGTACGCCGGGCGCGTATGGTGCGGTTACACCTGCCCGCAAAGCGTGTGGACGTGGATTTTCATGTGGTGCGAAAAGGTCACCGAAGGCGACCGCAACCAGCGCATCAAGCTCGACAAAGCGCCCATGGGCGCGAACAAATTCCTGCGCAAATTCAGCAAGCACACGCTGTGGCTGCTGATCGGGTTTGCCACCGGCATGACCTTTGTCGGTTACTTCTCGCCGATACGCGAACTGGTGTTCGACTTCTTCACCGGCCAGGCCGATGGCTGGTCGTATTTCTGGGTCGGTTTCTTCACCCTCGCCACCTACGGCAACGCCGGCTGGCTGCGCGAGCAGGTGTGTATCTACATGTGCCCGTACGCGCGCTTCCAGAGCGTGATGTTCGACAAGGACACCCTGATCGTCTCCTACGACCCACGCCGTGGCGAGCTGCGTGGCCCGCGCAAAAAAGGCATCGACTACAAGGCCCAGGGCCTGGGCGATTGCATCGATTGCACAATGTGCGTGCAGGTGTGCCCCACCGGCATCGACATCCGCGACGGCCTGCAGATCGAATGCATCGGCTGCGCCGCCTGCATCGATGCCTGCGACAACATCATGGACAAGATGGAGTACCCACGCGGCCTGATCAGCTACACCACCGAGCACAACCTGTCGGGGCAGAAAACCCAAAAGCTGCGCCCGCGCCTGATCGGGTATGCGCTGGTGTTGCTGGCGATGATCAGCCTGTTGGCGGGGGCGTTTTTCATGCGCTCGCTGGTGGGGTTCGACGTCAGCAAGGACCGCGTGCTCTACCGCGAGAACGCCGAAGGGCGGATCGAAAACGTCTACAGCCTGAAGATCATGAACAAGGACCAGCGCGACCACACCTACGTGCTCGACGCCGCCGGCCTCCCCGACCTGAAGCTGCAGGGCAGGCGCGAAATCAAGGTGGCCGCTGGCGATATCGTCAGCATGCCAGTGGAGCTGTCCAGTGCGCCGGAGCAATTGCCGTCGAGTACCAACGAGGTGAAATTCATCCTCACCGATGCCGACGACGACAGCGTTCGTATTGAAGCCAAGAGCCGATTCATCGGCCCCCAAGTCCGTTAAACAGAGAGCCCAACAATGCCCGCAGCCACTGCCGCAAGCCCCTGGTACAAGCACCTTTGGCCCTGGATCATCATCGGGATCCTGGCCTGCTCGGTGACCTTGACCTTGTCCATGGTGACCATCGCGGTGAACAACCCGGACAACCTGGTCAACGACAACTATTACGAGGCCGGCAAAGGCATCAACCGCGCCCTGGACCGTGAACTGCTGGCCCAGACCCTGCAACTGCGCGCCAAGGTGCACCTGGACGAGCTGACCGGCGAGGTCGAGGTGCACCTCACAGGCAACAGCAACCCGGCTACCCTGGAACTGAACCTGATTTCCCCGACCCAGCCCGAGAAGGATCGCAAGATCAACCTTGCCCTCAGCGCCAGCGAGCCCGGGCGCTACATCGGCCAGGTCACCGACAAGGTCGACGGCCGCCGTTTCGTCGAGTTGCTCGGTGTGGAAGGCGACCGCACCTGGCGCATGTTCGAAGAAGAACAGGTCAGCCACGACAAGGACTTGCTGCTGGGCGATGAGCCGTTGCAAGGTGCCGAGGACCTTAAGAAGTAAAAGCCGCGCTTCGCGCATCGGGGGCAAGCCCCCCTCCCACCTTTGATCTGTGAATACATTCAAAATGTGGGAGGCGGCTTGCCCCCGATGAGGCCCTCCCAGCCAACCAAGATCAATAACCATGCCCACCCCCTGCTACCACTGCGCCCTGCCCGTCCCCCCCGGCAGCCGCTTCACCGCCGTGATCCTCGGCGAGCGCCGCGAGCTGTGCTGCCCGGGCTGCCAGGCGGTGGCCGAAGCCATCGTGGCCGGCGGCCTGGAAAGCTATTACCAGCACCGCAGCGAAGCCTCGGCCAACCCCGAGGCGCTGCCGGTGCAGTTGGTCGACGAACTGGCGCTGTACGACCGCGCCGACGTGCAACAACCCTTCGTGCGCCATCAGGGCGACCTCGCCGAAACCACCCTGCTGATGGAAGGCATCAGCTGCGCCGCCTGTGGCTGGCTGATCGAAAAACACCTGCGCAGCCTGCCCGCCGTGGCCGAAGCGCGGCTGAACCTCTCCAACCATCGCCTGCATGTACGCTGGGCCGACGGGCAATTGCCGTTGAGCCAGCTGCTCAGTGAGTTGCGCCATATCGGCTACGCCGCCCACCCTTACCAGGCCGACCGCGCGGCGGAACAGCTGGCCAGCGAAAACCGCCTGGCCCTGCGCCAATTGGGAGTGGCCGGGCTGCTGTGGTTCCAGGCGATGATGGCGACCATGGCCACCTGGCCGGAATTCAATATCGACCTGAGCCCCGAGCTGCACGTGATCCTGCGCTGGGTGGCGATGTTTCTGACAACCCCCATCGTGTTCTACAGCTGCGCGCCGTTCTTCAAGGGCGCCATGCGTGACCTGCGCACGCGGCATCTGACCATGGATGTGTCGGTGTCCCTGGCGATTGGTGGCGCCTACCTGGCAGGCATCTGGACCGCAATCACCGGCGTCGGCGAGTTGTACTTCGACGCGGTGGGCATGTTCGCCCTGTTCCTGCTGGCCGGCCGCTACCTGGAGCGCCGCGCTCGGGAGCGCACAGCCGCCGCCACCGCGCAACTGGTCAATCTGCTGCCGGCGTCGTGCCTGCGGCTCAAGGCCGATGGCCAGAGCGAACGCATCCTGCTGCGCGAACTGGCCATAGGCGACCGCGTGCTGGTGCACCCGGGCGCGGTGCTGCCGGCGGATGGCGTGATCCTCGACGGCCACTCCAGCGTCGATGAATCCCTGCTCACCGGCGAGTACCTGCCACAGCCCAGGCACGTGGGCGATGCCGTCACGGCGGGCACGCTGAACGTCGAGGGCGCGCTGACCGTGCAAGTCCGCGCCCTCGGCCACGACACCCGGCTGTCGGCCATCGTGCGCCTGCTCGAGCGCGCCCAGGCAGAGAAACCGCGCCTGGCGCAGATCGCCGACCGCGCCGCGCAATGGTTCCTGCTGTGCTCGCTGATCGCGGCGGCCGTGATCGGCCTGGTGTGGTGGCAACTGGACCCGTCGCGAGCCTTCTGGATTGTGCTGGCGATGCTGGTGGCGACCTGCCCGTGCGCGTTGTCGTTGGCTACCCCCACCGCCCTTACCGCCGCCACCGGCACCTTGCACAAACTCGGGCTGCTGCTGACCCGCGGCCACGTGCTGGAGGGCTTGAACCAGATCGACACAGTGATTTTCGACAAGACCGGCACCCTCACCGAAGGCCGCCTGGCCTTGCGCGCGATCCGGCCCTTGGGCACCACCAGCAGCGACCTGTGCCTGGCCCTCGCCGCCGCCCTCGAAAACCGCTCCGAACACCCGATTGCCCGCGCCTTTGGCCGTGCGCCATTGGCCGCTGACGAAGTGCTCAGCAGCACCGGCCTGGGCCTGGAAGGTCGCGTCGGCGAACGCCTGTTGCGCATCGGCCAGCCTGGTTTCGTGTGTGAACTCAGCGGCTGCCCGATCCCCACCTCACCCAACGAAGCCGGCCAGTGGCTGCTGCTCGGCGACCGCGAGGGCGCCCTCGCCTGGTTTGTGCTCGATGACCGCCTGCGCAGCGACGCCCCGGCCCTGTTGGCCGCGTGCAAGGCGCGCGGCTGGCGCACCTTGCTGCTGTCGGGAGACACCTCGCCGATGGTCGCCAGCGTGGCCGCCGAACTGGGTATCGACGAAGCCCACGGCGGCCTGCGTCCCGACGACAAGCTGCAAGTACTGCAACGTTTGCATCAGGAAGGCCGCAAGGTGCTGATGCTCGGCGATGGCGTCAATGATGTGCCGGTGCTGGCCGCCGCCGATATCAGCGTTGCCATGGGCTCGGCCACCGACCTGGCCAAGACCAGTGCCGATGCGGTGCTGTTGTCCAACCGCCTCGACGCGCTGGTGCACGCGTTTTCCCTGGCGCGGCGCACGCGTCGGGTAATCATTGAAAACCTGCTGTGGGCCGGGCTGTACAATGGCCTGATGCTGCCGTTTGCCGCCCTCGGTTGGATCACTCCGATCTGGGCGGCGGTCGGCATGTCCCTCAGTTCGTTGACCGTGGTGCTCAACGCCCTGCGCCTGACTCGCCTGCCGAGTGCGCAGGCACCCAGCGCCCCGACCCTAACCCGCCCACTGCCGGCTTGAGCCGCGCGGGCCTGGAGTGCAGATGCCAGCTCTATACGTGATGATCCCGGCGGCGCTGCTGTTAGTCGGTGTGGCCATCTACATCTTCTTCTGGGCGGTGGACAGCGGCCAGTACGACGACCTCGACGGCCCGGCCCACAGCGTGCTGTTCGACGACCAGGACCCCAACCACCTGGCCGCCGTCGACGAGGCCAATCGCCCCGAGCAGCCGCCCAAAGAACCTCCTCATGCTTGAATTGGCGCCGCTGCTGGTTTCCGCGCTGATCCTCGGCCTGCTCGGCGGCGGCCATTGCCTGGGCATGTGCGGCGGGCTGATGGGCGCGCTGACCCTGGCAATTCCCAAGGAGCAGCGCAGTCGGCGGTTTCGCTTGCTGCTGGCGTACAACCTGGGGCGCATCCTCAGCTATGCCACGGCCGGCCTGCTGATCGGCCTGGCCGGCTGGGCGGTGGCCAACAGCCCGGCGGCGATGTTCATGCGTGTGCTCGCCGGCTTGCTGCTGATCAGCATGGGCTTGTACCTCGCCGGCTGGTGGAGCGGCCTGACCCGCATCGAAAGCCTCGGGCGCGGCCTGTGGCGCTACATACAGCCGGTGGCCAACCGTTTGCTGCCGGTGTCCAGCCTGCCGCGCGCGTTGCTGCTGGGCGCGCTGTGGGGCTGGTTGCCGTGCGGGTTGGTCTACAGCACCCTGCTGTGGGCCGCCAGCCAAGGCAATGCGCTGGACAGTGCGCTGCTGATGCTCGCATTCGGCCTGGGCACCTGGCCGGTGCTGCTGGCCACCGGGCTGGCGGCTGAACGCGTGACGGCATTGCTGCGCAAACGCAGCGTGCGCATGGCAGGCGGGCTGCTGGTGATCCTCTTCGGCATCTGGACGCTGCCCGGCCCGCATCAGCACTGGCTAATGGGCCATTGAAAGGCCATGTGGCATAGCGCCGCTCCCCGTTGATGCAAATCAACATGGCTTAGCGGTCACGCCCCTAGACTCGGCCCACTAGCCTATCCGGGGGACCGCCCGCATGCTCGACGCCATTCGTTGGGACACCGATCTGATTCACCGCTACGACCTGGCGGGACCGCGCTACACGTCCTACCCCACCGCCGTACAATTCGACAGCCAGGTCGGCACCTTCGACCTGCTCCACGCCCTGCGCGAGAGCCGCAAGGCGGTGCGGCCGTTGTCGCTGTATGTGCACGTGCCGTTCTGCGCGAACATTTGCTACTACTGCGCCTGCAACAAAGTCATCACCAAGGACCGTGGCCGCGCCCAGGCCTACCTGCAACGCCTGGAGCAGGAAATCCAGCTGGTCGCCTGTCACCTCGACCCCAAGCAGCCGGTGGAGCAACTGCATTTTGGCGGCGGCACGCCGACCTTCCTCAGCCACGACGAACTGCGCCAGGTCATGGCCAGCCTGCGCCAGCACTTCAACCTGCTGGACGATGACTCCGGCGACTACGGCATCGAGATCGACCCCCGCGAGGCCGACTGGGCGACCATGGGCTTGCTGCGTGAATTGGGCTTCAACCGCGTGAGCATCGGCCTGCAGGACCTCGACCCCGACGTGCAGCGCGCAGTCAACCGCCTGCAAAGCCTGGACGAAACCCGAGCGGTGATCGACGCGGCGCGCACCCTGCAGTTTCGCTCGATCAACCTCGACTTGATCTACGGCCTGCCCAAGCAAACGCCGATCAACTTCGCGCGCACCGTCGAAGAAGTGATCAAGCTGCAACCGGACCGCCTGTCGGTGTTCAACTACGCGCACCTGCCGGAGCGTTTCATGCCCCAGCGGCGCATCAACAGTGACGACCTGCCGTCGCCAGCCGCCAAGCTGCTGATGCTGCAAACCACCATCGAACAACTGACCCAGGCCGGCTACCGCTACATCGGCATGGACCACTTCGCCCTGCCCGACGACGAACTCGCCATTGCCCAGGAAGAAGGCACCTTGCAGCGCAACTTCCAGGGCTACACCACCCACGGGCATTGCGACCTGATCGGCCTCGGTGTGTCGGCCATCAGCCAGATCGGCGACCTGTATTGCCAGAACACCAGTGACCTCAGCGCCTACCAGAACACCCTGGCCGGCGCGCAATTGGCCACCAGCCGTGGCTTGCGCTGCACCACGGACGATCGGTTGCGACGGGAAGTGATTCAGCAGTTGATCTGTACTTTCAGCCTGGCATTCGAGCAGATCGAACAGGCCTTCAACATTGATTTTCGCCGGTATTTCGACGACGTTTGGCCACAACTCGAGACCATGGCCGAGGACGGCCTGATCGAGTTGGACGCCCAGGGCATCCGCGTACTGCCGGCCGGGCGCCTGCTGGTGCGCTCGGTGTGCATGGTGTTCGATGCCTATCTGGAGCACCAGAATCGGCAGCGATTTTCACGGGTGATCTGATTACATCGAGAGCGAGGCGGTCTTCATCGCGTCGTCGGCGCTCATGCCTTTCATCGACTTGGCCAGGGAGGTTTGCGCCGACATCAGCCCGGCCTGCAAAGAACTGATTTCGCTTTGCAGGGCGCTGGTTTTCGCACGTGCCTCTTCCGGGGAGAGGTTATTGGCCGCGGCGACCGCTGCCAGCTCCGCCTGTTTTTCGGCGATCTGCTGTTTCAACTGACGGATCATTTTCAGCACTTGCTTGACGTTATCGGCAAGGCCGCTGTCATCGATATCGGCATTGGAACTCTTGGCCGCCCCCGCCGCCTTGAAGGCATCGGCAGAAATGGTCACGGTCACCCCTTCAACCACCTTGGTTACCGCTGCCGGTGCGGCAGTCGCAGCTTTTTCCTCGGCCACAGGCTCTGCCTTGGCTTGCGGCACCACGGGGATGCGAATGGACGGGTTGTTGGCAGCAATAATGGACATGTTCAGAGCTCCGGCTCTTGGAGGTACACCGCAGTATCGGCCCCGATACAAAAAGCTTTATACCGCTGCCGGTTTTTTGTACAGGCTGGCCTGACCGCACCCCAGTGCGTTACCCTTACGTCTTATGTGTGTTTTCCCACAAGGATTTAAGAAATGTCCGAGCCAGTCAAACTGCGCGCTCATAGCCAGGCTCATTGCAAGGATTGCAGCCTGGCCCCCCTCTGCCTGCCACTTTCGCTGAATCTGGAAGACATGGATGCGCTGGACGAGATCGTTAAACGCGGTCGCCCGCTGAAGAAAGGCGAGTTTCTGTTTCGCCAGGGCGACAAGTTCGATTCCGTCTATGCAGTGCGCTCGGGTGCATTAAAGACATTCAGCCTGAGCGATGGCGGCGAAGAACAGATCACCGGCTTCCACCTGCCCAGCGAACTGGTGGGGTTGTCGGGCATGGACACCGAGATGCATCCGGTGTCGGCCCAAGCGCTGGAGACTACATCGGTATGCGAAATCCCCTTCGAACGCTTGGACGAATTGGCCCTGCAACTGCCGCAACTGCGCCGCCAGTTGATGCGTGTGATGAGCCGCGAAATCCGTGACGACCAGCAAATGATGCTGCTGTTGTCGAAGAAAACCGCCGACGAGCGCATCGCCACCTTCCTGGTCAACCTGTCGGCGCGCTTCCGTGCCCGGGGTTTCTCGGCCAACCAGTTCCGCCTGAGCATGTCGCGTAACGAAATCGGCAACTACCTGGGCCTCGCGGTGGAAACCGTGTCCCGCGTGTTCACGCGTTTTCAGCAGAACGAGTTGATTGCTGCCGAAGGCAAGGAAGTGCATATCCTCGACCCGATCCAGCTGTGCGCGCTGGCCGGTGGTTCCCTGGAAAGCTGATGACAAGGCTTGCGGCCGCGCCAATCGGCGAGGCCGCAGGTATACTTCGAGTCCGTTTCCAGCCCAGGACTCTTCGACGATGACCTTCGATTCGTTCGACATCAAATCCCTGATCCGCCCCGTCATCGACTTCCCCAAGCCTGGGGTGATCTTCCGTGACATCACGCCACTGTTCCAATCGCCCCGCGCCCTGCGCCTGGTGGCCGACACCTTTGCCCAGCGTTATGTCGAAGCCGACTTTACCCATATCGGTGCGATGGATGCGCGAGGCTTTCTGATCGGCTCGATCATCGCCTACCAACTGAACAAACCGCTGATCCTGTTCCGCAAACAGGGCAAGCTGCCGGCTGACGTGCTGGCCGAGGGTTACCAGACCGAGTACGGCGAAGCCTTCCTGGAAGTGCACGCCGACAGCCTGTGCGAAGGCGACTCGGTGCTGATGTTCGATGACCTGATCGCCACCGGCGGCACCTTGATTGCGGCGGCCAACCTGGTGCGGCGCATGGGGGCGAAGATTTTTGAAGCGGCGGCGATTATTGATCTGCCGGAGCTGGGGGGGTCGCAGCGGTTAGAGGATATGGGCATTCCGACTTTTTGTTTGACGCAGTTTGCGTTGACTGAAAGGTAGCCTTTGTCTGCACTGGCCTCATCGGGGGCAAGCCCCCGATGAGGCCCTCAAAAACACTGCAAATCACAACCCCATCTGCTTACTGATGATTTCATTCATCACTTCCCGAGTCCCGCCACCAATGGACAGGATCCGGTTATCCCGATACAGCCGCTCCACCAGGCTGCCGCGCATATAACCCTGCCCACCCAGAATCTGCACGGCGTCATAGGTAACCCGGTCGGCCGTATCCGTGGCCAAATTCTTGGCCATGGAAATCTCCTTTATCACACTCTTGCCGGCCGCCATCTTCGCCGCCTGCCGATAGGTAAACTCCCGCGAAACTTCCACCGCCGTGGCCATCTCCGCCAGGCGATGCTTGAGCACCTGGAATTTGCCGATGGGTTTGCCGAACGCCTCGCGCTGGCTGGCCCAGTTGAGGCTTTCCTCCAGGGCCATCTGCGCGGTCATATTGGCCATCAAGGCCAGCGCCAGGCGTTCGCTCTGGAAGTTGCCCATTATGCAGGCAAAGCCCATGTTCTCGGCGCCGATCAGGTTGCCTACGGGCACCCGACAATCATCGAAGAATAATTCGGCGGTGTCCGACGCCCACCAGCCCATTTTTTTCAGGGGCTGGCCGACGCTTAAACCGGGGGTGTTCTTTTCGATCAGCAGCAGGCTGATGCCGGCAAAGCCTGGCCCGCCGGTGCGCACGGCGACGGTGTAGAAGTCGGCGCGGATGCCGCTGGTAATGAAGGTCTTGCTGCCGCTCACGCGGTAATACTCGCCATCACGCACGGCGCGGGTTTGCAGGTTGGCCACGTCGGAGCCGCCGCCGGGTTCGGTCACGGCCAGGGCGATGATCTTTTCGCCCGCCAGCACCTGGGGCGCCACGCGCTCGCGTACCTCGGGCCGTGCCCATTTGACGACGGGCGGCAAACCGATATCCAGCGAGCCCAACCCCGCCACGACGCCGCCGGAACCGCAGCGCATCAGCTCCTCGCTGGCCGCGACCTTGGCGAACAGGTCACCTTCGTGGCTACCGCCCAGGGCTTCGGGGTAGCCGATACCGAGGATCCCTGCCGCACCGGCCTTGAGGTACAGCTCGCGGGGAAAGCTTTCGGCCTCCTCCCATTGCTCGATACCCGGCAACAGCTCGCGCTCGACAAAACGGCGCACGCTGTCGCGGACCAATTGGTGGCTGGGGTCGAAGTAGTCCTGATAGGCAGACATCGGCAAGCTCCACGGAGGGGTGGAGGGAAATTACCAAGCGCTTGCTTGGTTTTCAAGCTGAACGCAGTTATCACCGACAATACAAAAACCAATGTGAGAGGGGCGGTCTTTAGAGCGCGATCGGCTTGCGGCCAGCGAATGAGTGCGCCAAGGTCCCGCCATCCACCAACTCCAGCTCGCCACCCAGCGGCACGCCATGGGCGATACGCGAGGTGATCAGGCCTTTGTTGATCAGCAACTGGGCGATGTAATGCGCCGTCGCCTCGCCTTCCACCGTCGGATTCGTGGCCAGGATCACTTCGGTAAAGGTGCCCTGCTCTTCGATTCGCGCCACCAGCTGTGGAATGCCGATGGCTTCCGGGCCCAGGCCGTCGAGGGGCGACAGGTGCCCCTTGAGCACAAAGTAGCGCCCGCGATAGCCGGTCTGCTCCACTGCGTACACATCCATCGGCCCTTCGACCACACACAGTAAAGTGTCGTCGCGGCGTGGGTCGGCGCATTGCGGGCAGAGTTCTTCTTCGGTGAGGGTGCGGCACTGGCGGCAGTGGCCCACGCCGGTCATGGCCTGGCTCAGGGCCTGGGCCAACCGGGTGCCGCCGCTGCGGTCACGCTCCAGCAGTTGCAGCGCCATGCGCTGGGCGGTTTTCTGGCCGACGCCTGGCAACGTGCGCAGGGCGTCGATCAGTTGGCGAATCAGGGGGCTGAAGCTCATGGGCGATGGGTCCGACAAAACAACGAGACGCGGTTTATACCCGCGCCTCGAAGTAGCGTCAAATCCTCAGTCCTGCGCGACACGTACCACCAACTTGCCGAAGTTGCGCCCTTCGAGCAAACCGATAAAGGCTTCGGGCGCCTGCTCCAGGCCGTCAACCACGTCCTCGCGAAACTTCACCTTGCTCTCGCGCACCCAAGGCGCCATGGCACTGATGAACTCCGGATGGCGGTCGCCGTAGTCGTCGAACACGATAAACCCCTGAATACGCACGCGCTTGGTCAGCAAGGTGCGTTGCAACGCCGGCAGGCGATCCGGCCCGCTCGGCGCTTCATGGGCGTTGTAGCCGGCAATCAGCCCGCACAGCGGCACACGCGCCTTGGGGTTGAGCAACGGCAGCACTGCATCGAAGACCTTGCCGCCGACGTTTTCGAAGTAGATATCCACGCCTTTGAAGCAAGCCTGGGCCAGCTCGTCGGCGAAATCCGCGCTCTTGTGGTCGATGCAGGCGTCAAAGCCCAACTCGTCCACCACGTAGCGGCACTTGTCGGCGCCACCGGCGATGCCCACTACGCGCAAGCCCTTGAGCTTGGCCACCTGCCCCACCACCGAACCCACGGCGCCGGATGCGGCCGCCACCACCAGGGTTTCCCCGGCCTTGGGCTGGCCGATGTCCATCAGGCCCATGTAGGCGGTCATGCCCGGCATGCCCAGCACGCCCAAGGCCATGGACGGGCTGGCCAGGCCCTTGGGCACCGGCATCAGGTTGCGGCCATCGGAAATGCTGTGGCTCTGCCAGCCGGTGGAGCCGACCACCAGGTCGCCCACTTCGAATTTTGGATTACGCGACTGCTCGATACGGCTGACAGCCCCACCGGTCATCACTTCGTCGATTTCCACCGGCGCGGCGTAAGAAGGTGCGTCGCTCATGCGACCACGCATGTAGGGGTCAAGGGACAGGTACAGGGTTTTCAGCAGCACCTGGCCGTCTGCCAACTCCGGCAGGGTCACGCGCTCCAGGCGAAAGTTTTCCGGGGTGGGCGCGCCCTGGGGGCGCGAGACCAGCACGATTCGCTGATTGAGGGTCTGTTCTTGAGGCATCAGGGGCTCCTTTAACGAATGCTTCGGTATAGGGTGCAGACCATGGCTGCCGCGCCAGGGTTCGATTGGATTGGCACAAACAAAAATGCCAGGCACGGGGCCTGGCATTGGAGTCTAGCTAATGTTGCGGGATCAGAACGGCAGCTTCATGCCCGGTGGCAGTTGCATGCCGGCGGTCGCGGCGCCCATTTTTTCCTGGCTGTTGGCTTCGATCTTGCGCACGGCGTCGTTGACGGCCGCGGCGAACAGCGCTTCGAGCATTTCCAGGTCATCTTCGCTCACGCCTGGCAGCACGCTTGGGTCGATGCTCACACGCTTGATGTCGTGACGACCGGTCATCACCACGCTGACCATATCGCCACCGGCCTTACCGGTGACTTCGGCGTTGGCCAGTTCTTCCTGCATCTTGGCCATTTTTTCCTGCATCAGGCCGGCCATGCCACCTTTCATCATGGGAATCACCTCAAAAGTACGTGGATCAATTAGTAGCCCGGTGTCAGGACGCCTGGGGCACCGGGGCTTCGACGGGTTCAATAGTATCGTGACGGACTACCGCACCGAACTGTTGCATCATTTGCTGGATGAGCGGATCGGCGTGGATCGAATCTTCGGCTTCGCGCTGGCGGTTGATACGCCGGCGCGTGGCGGCCTGGGCCGGGGTTTCCTGCTCGGGCTTGATCAGCTCGATGGCGATGGTCAGCGTGCGCTCATGGTACTGGTTCAGCGCGTCGTTGAGGCGGCGCTGCTGGGTCGCGTTGAACAGGGCGCTGTGGGCCGGGTCCAGGTGCAACAGCCAGTGGTCGCCATCGACCGCGATCAGGGTGCAGTTGGCGGCGATGCTGCCGGTCATGCCGGAAATCGGCAGTTTCGGGAACAGTTCCAGCCATTGCAGGGCCAGGCCGGTGGCCGGCGCCGCTGCCGGCTCTGCCTCGGGTTCCGGGGCCGGTTCGGCGGTGTGTTCGCTGGCCAGCTCGTCCAGGTAGCTGTAGGCCGAATCCATGTCCGGCTCGATGTAGTCTTCGTCCAGCGGCGGTTCGTCGTCGAGGTCGATGCCCGGCGTTGCGGCCTCGACCTGCGCCACGCTCGGCTCCGGCACGGGCGCGGCGACCCACTCCGGCGCGTCCGGCACTACGCTGTCGGGCGTCGGTGTGGGCATCGGGGTCAGCTCGGGCTGCTCGCCGGTGGTTTCCAGCACCGGTTCCACGTAGGGCTGCTGCTCGGGTTCAGGCTCGGCGTCTACCGGGTCGTTCCATGGCAGGTCGACGACGGGCGCAGGTTCGGGCTCAGGCACCACAACCGGCTCGGGCTCGACCGCAGGCGCGGCCACCACAGGTTCAGGTTCAGGTTCAGGCTCGGGCGCAGCAACCACTGGCGCAACCACCGCCGCACCAGCCACTGGTTTGGCGGAATCAACTGTGGCCTGGCTGATCCCCACTGGCTTTAGCGGCTGTCTCGGCGCATCGGCCGAGTCTGCGGGCCGGAAGGCCAGCATCCGCAGCAGGACCATCTCGAAGCCACCGCGCGGGTCGGGCGCCAGGGGCAGGTCACGGCGGCCGATCAGGCCCATCTGGTAATAAAACTGTACGTCTTCGGCCGGCAGCGCCTGGGCCAGGGCCAACACGCGGTCGCGGTCGCCATGGCCGTTGTCGACACCTTCAGGCAACGCCTGGGCGATGGCAACGCGGTGCAACACATTGAGGATTTCCGAGAGCACGCCATTCCAGTCCGGGCCTTGCTCCGACAGGTGGCGCACCGCCTCGAGCAGCGCCTTGGCGTCGCCTTCGATCAGTGCGTGCAGCACGTCGAAGACCTGGCCGTGGTCCAGCGTGCCGAGCATGGCGCGCACATCGGCGGCCATGACCCTGCCTTCACCAAAGGCGATGGCCTGGTCGGTGAGGCTCATGGCATCGCGCATCGAGCCATCGGCGGCGCGGCCGAGCAGCCACAGCGCGTCGTCTTCGAACGGCACGTTCTCGACGCCCAGCACGTGGGTCAAATGCTCGACCACGCGCTCGGGGGTCATGTTTTTCAGGGAGAACTGCAGGCACCGCGACAGAATCGTTGCAGGGAGTTTCTGCGGGTCGGTGGTGGCCAGGATGAATTTGACGTACGGCGGCGGCTCTTCCAGGGTTTTCAACAGCGCGTTGAAAGAGTGGCTGGACAGCATGTGCACTTCGTCGATCAGGTAGACCTTGAAGCGGCCACGGCTCGGCGCGTACTGCACGTTGTCGAGCAGCTCGCGGGTGTCTTCGACCTTGGTGCGGCTGGCGGCGTCGATCTCGATCAGGTCGACGAAGCGCCCTTCGTCGATTTCCTTGCACACCGAGCAGGTGCCGCAGGGCGTCGACGTGATACCGGTTTCACAGTTCAGGCATTTGGCGATGATGCGCGCGATGGTGGTCTTGCCTACCCCCC
>Ga0302347_1002907_pt1 | contig 16251 bp, 16 predicted proteins | sample PhyWR1_FD_202178 | JGI IMG/M metagenome (GOLD analysis project Ga0302347, IMG submission 202178) | Leaf surface microbial communities from wheat plants in UC Gill Tract Community Farm, Albany, California, United States - DLSL W.R1 (v2)... | ecosystem: Host-associated > Plants > Phyllosphere >...
TGGCCCGCCAGGCCAGTGCGGTGATCATGCTGGCCTACGCGCTGATGATCGGCGTGACCTCGATCCTGGCCATCGGCACCGTGCTGCAAGTGCTGTTCGGCCTGCCGTTCTGGATTTCGGTGTTGTTGGGTGGTGGCGTGGTTGTGGTCTATTCGACCATCGGCGGCATGTGGTCGCTGACCCTCACCGACATCGTGCAATTCGTGATCAAGACCGTGGGGCTGATGTTTATCCTGCTGCCGATCTGCCTGTACCGCGTGGGCGGCTGGGACGAACTGGTGGCCAAGCTGCCAGCGTCTAGCTTCAGCTTCACCGCGATCGGCTGGGACACGATCATCACCTACTTCATGATCTACTTCTTCGGCATCCTGATCGGCCAGGACATCTGGCAACGGGTGTTCACCGCCCGTGACGAAAAGGTTGCCAAGTACGCCGGCACCTTCGCGGGTTTCTACTGCATCCTCTACGGCCTGGCCTGCGCGCTGATTGGTATGGCGGCGCACGTGTTGATTCCGGACCTGGATAACGTCAACAACGCGTTTGCGGCCATTGTGAAAATGTCGCTGCCCGACGGCATCCGTGGCCTGGTGATTGCCGCTGCGCTGGCCGCGATGATGTCCACTGCCAGTGCCGGCTTGCTGGCTGCATCCACCGTGTTGACTGAAGACCTGTTGCCGCGTTTGCGCGGGGGTAAACAGTCGAGCCTGAACATCAACCGCCTGTTCACAATGCTGACCGGTATCGCCGTGCTGGGCATTGCGCTGGTGGTGAGCGACGTGATCAGCGCCCTGACCCTGGCCTACAACCTGTTGGTGGGCGGCATGCTGATCCCGCTGATCGGGGCGATCTTCTGGAAGCGCGCGACGACGTCGGGGGCAATCACGTCCATGGCCCTGGGCTTTGTGACTGCGCTGGCTTTCATGATCAAAGATGGTTTGGACGCGAACACGCCGATCTACTACAGCCTGGCCGTGGGCCTGGTGAGCTTTGTGCTGGTGAGTTTGCTGTCGCGCCGGCCACAAGCGGTGGCGGCTCGGGCGGTGTAAGAAAGAATAATGCTTGGGAGGACTTCTTCAGCGGGTGCGACGTCGGATGTCGCGCCCGTTTTTTTTGACCTTGCATAAAACAACTGTGGGAGTGGGCTTGCCCGCGAGTGCGGTGAGTCAGTCAATGATTTATCGACTGATACACCGCACTCGCGGGCAAGCCCACTCCCACATTTAAAACTGCCATGGCCCAGCGAGCGCGGAATTTACCGGCGGCGTGGACGACGCTGCTCATCGTCGGTGCGAATCGGCACCGGTTGCAGTGGAGGCTCGATCAAGCCCAGTGCAACCCCAACGTCATGGAGCCAGTTTTGGATTTTCTCTTTCATGGTTGCCCCCTTTGAGGGTAATGCTGGTAGGCGCAAGTTCTGTCGCCTTTTCCTACACTGATAGTAGCCCTAAGTCCTACGTAATGCTTGAACGAAAGCACAACGAACTATTACTGAATTGATCCGAATCCTGACTGATCGTTCAAGCAATCGCGCGGGTGTCTGGTAATAGCTCAGCCTTACCCGCCTGCTGGAGGTCGATCCACGCATTGAGGTTAGCGCCGAGCATACCCTTTCGCCACATCAGCCAGGTGGTCGCAGTGGCAAAAGGCCCTGTCAACGGATGAACGGACACGCTGTCCTTGCCCGGCAGGCTGTCGAGCATGGATTCGGACATCAGCGCCACACCGGAACCGGCGATCACGCACGCCAGCATGCCCTGGTAGGACTCAATCTCGATGGCGCGCCCCATGGCCACCCGCTCGTGGGAAAACCAGGTTTCCAGGCGCGCACGGTAGGCGCAGCTGCGTCGGAAGGTGAACACCGAGCGGCCAGCAACGTCCTGGGGCCCGCGCACCGGTGGGTGGTCGGCTTCGCAAATCAGCACCAGGCGCTCTTCGCACAGGGGTACGCCGTCCAGCGTGGCGATTGTGATTGGGCCGTCGACAAAGGCCGCATCCAGGCGCCCGGTGATCAAGCCTTCAAGCAGCTCGCCGCTGGGCGCGGACTGCACCTGCAGGTTCACCATCGGATACGACTTGTGATAGCGCGCCAACAGCTTCGGCAAATGCACTGCCGCCGTGCTGTACATGCTGCCCACCACAAAATCGCCAGCCGGCTGGCCGCCTTGCACGGCGCCATGGGCTTCATCATGCAGGGCCAGCAGACGCGTGCTGTAGTCCAGCAACACCTTGCCAGCAGGAGAAAGCTGCAAACGCTGGCGCTCGCGCACAAACAGCTCTACACCCAACTGCTCCTCCATTTGCTTGAGGCGGGTCGACAGGTTCGACGGCACGCGGTGCAGGCGCTCGGCAGCCCGGGTAATGGAGCCCTCCTCCGCCACCGCCTGGAAGATGCGCAATTGACTGAACTCCATACCTTTCTCCAAAACTGAACAAGTTACTCACTATTATTCAATTTTACAGAAAGTCAATCCGCTTTAGCCTGAGGGTCATCGCTTCTTTGCAGGAGACCTGAACATGTCACCCCTGATCCGCTTACTCGCAAGCTTTGTCGCCCTGATGATGGCCATGGGCATCGGCCGCTTCGCCCTCACCCCGCAGATGCCGCACCTGCTCAGCGAAGGGCAGATCGACCTGACCGGCGCCGGGCTGATTGCCGCGGCCAATTACCTCGGCTACTTCGTCGGTGCGGTGGATTCGATCTTCGCCCGCAGCCACCACCATGTGCGCGGTCGCCTGTATGGCGGCCTATGGCTGTGCGTGCTGCTGACGTTTGCGTCGTACTGGGCCCATGGGTTCTGGCCGCACCTGCTGTTGCGCTTTGGCACCGGTGTGGCCAGTGCCTGGGCCCTGGTGATGATCACCAGCCTGAGCCAGCCGCTGGCGATTGCCGCCGGGCGCCCACGTCTCGGCGCCCTGGTGTTCGCCGGCCCGGGCCTGGGGATTTTTCTGACCGGGTTGCTGGCGCTGGGCTCCAACCTGCTGGGGCAAAACTCCGCAACGTTATGGCTGGTGTATGGCGTGGTCGCGCTAGTGATGTTGCTGGCGATCCTGCCCTTTCTACCCAAGCCCGCCACCGGCACATCGGTGGCCAGCCATACGCAGGCAGGCAGCAACGGCAGCATTGCGCACCTGTGCTGGATCTATGTGTTGTACGGCTTGGGCTACATCATTCCGGCGACGTTTCTGTCGCAGATGGCCAGCGCGCAGTTCAAGGGCGCCTGGCAGGCGGATCTGTTCTGGCCGTGCTTTGGCCTGGCGGCGGCGATCGGCGTGGTAGTCGCCAGCCTGCGTCGCAAGGACCCGGACACCACCCGTCGCTGGCTGATGACCACCTTATGGCTGCAAGCTGCGGGGGTTTTTGCCTGCCTGCTGGGCAACGGCTGGGGGTTGGCGTTGGGTGTGTTGCTGTGCGGCGCGCCGTTCCTGGCGTGCATGCAGTTGGTGATGGCGCGCTTGCGGGACGTGGCGCCCCACGGCTACCAGCGCAACACTGGGCTGCTCACCGCCAGCTTTGCCATCGGTCAACTGAGCGGGCCGTTGCTGGCATCGGTAAGCAGCCACCTCAGCGGCGGCCTGCAACCGGTATTGGTGATCGCCGGAGCAGGCCTGCTGCTGGCCGGCGGGATATTGCTCAGCCCGCAACCAGCGGGGCTGGCGCGCGAAGCTGCTCGCGCCGAGCCAACACCAGGAAAAACAGCCCACCCAGGAAGCACCCGGTAAACCAGGCGAAGTTGGCCATGCCCTGCAACGCCGGGGTGAACGTGATCGCGACGCCCACCAGCGTCGCAGGCACCAGCGCCTTTACCGCCGTCCAATTCACGCCGCCATCGAAGTAATAGCGCCCGCTCGGGCTGTCATCGAACAGCGCATCCAAGTCGATTTTCTGCTTTTTGATCAGGTAGAAATCCACCAGCAGAATCCCGAACAGCGGGCCAATGAAGGCCGCGAGGATATCCAGGGTGTAGTGGATCATCAGCGGGTTGTTGAACAGGTTCCACGGGGTGATGAAGATCGACGCCACTGCCGCGATCATCCCGCCGGCGCGCCAGCTGATCTTGCTCGGCGCCACATTGGCGAAGTCAAACGCCGGGGACACGAAGTTGGCGACAATATTGATACCGATAGTCGCAGTGACGAACGCAAAGGCGCCGAGCAGCACCGCCATGCTGTTATCGATACGCGAGACGGTGGCAATCGGGTCGTGGAGCATTTCGCCAAACACCGGCAAGGTGCCCGATACGATCACCACGGTCACCAGGGAAAACGCCAGGAAATTCACCGGCAGCCCCCAGAAGTTACCGCGTCGCACATCCTGCATGCTGCGGCAGTAGCGGCTGAAGTCGCCGAAATTCAGGGTCGGCCCGGAGAAGTAAGACACCACCAGCGCCGTCGCCACAATCACTTGGCCAAAGGCCTGCCAGCCCGACAAGGATTTTTCCGACAGGGTAAAGCTGATATTCGCCCAGCCTGCTTTCCATACAATCCAGCCCGCCAACGCGAACATCACCGCGTACACCACCGGCCCCGCCCAATCGATAAAGCGGCGGATAGACTCCATGCCAGCCCAGAACACCGCCGCCTGCAGCACCCAGAGGCTGAGGAAACCAAACCAGCCCAAGTAGGACAAGCCGGCGAAATGCGGTTCTGCATATACCGCCATTTGTGGGAAAAACCGCAGCACTACGATGATCAAGGCGCTCGACGCCAGGTAGGTCTGAATCCCGTACCAGGCCACGGCGATCAGGCCGCGAATCACCGCAGGAATATTCGCGCCAAACACCCCAAAGGCCAGCCGGCAGATCACCGGATACGGCACTGCCGCTTGCTGGCTCGGCTTGGCGACCAGGTTGGCAATCAACTGCACGATGCAGATACCGGCGAGCAAGGCGATCAACACCTGCCAGCTGGCGAGGCCCAGGGCAAACAGGCTGGCGGCGAATACATAGCCGCCGACGCTGTGCACGTCGCTCATCCAGAAGGCGAAGATGTTGTACCAGGTCCATTTTTGCGGCAGCGGGCCTAGGTCCTGATTGTACAGGCGCGGGCTGTAGCCTTTGGGCAAGTGTTCGGTCATTGCTGGGCTCCTCGAAATACCGGCCTGCGCTACCGTCGCGGGTGCATACGGTAGGCGGCATGGTTTGTATACGAAGGAGTCAGCAGAATACGTGCCAATGGCACACAATCCCTCTACAACGGGGTTCCAAAGGGTTTATGAGAAGGGCCGGCGCTCAGCAACGGTGCACATAAATCCTGTACACAATCATTGGTGCACTCGATGTGCACACAGGTAGCCAACCGTACAACAGGCTGCCGTCAGAACGGTGCCCCACGCCATGTCCATCACCGCCAACCCGGCCGACCAGCCTTGCAGCGTGGCCCAGTTGCTTAAGTCGTAGGTGCCGTAGGCGACCAATCCCAACAAAGAACCCAGGCGCGCGGCACGTTGCCAGCTGGCGCTTGGCAGGATCACCAGCACCACACAACCGAGGGCATACAGCAGATAGAACAGCACGGCGGGCAGCAGGCGCGGCTGATCAAGCATCAGCGGGCCCAGCAGGGATTTGTAGGTCGGGCCCATGAGAACACCGAGCCAGAGGCCGTCGAGCACCAAAAAAGCCAGCAAGGTGCCGAGGTAAGCGAACAGCGATTTTTTGGACATGGATGCAACCTCTGTAAGCGCCCGTTGGCGCCTACAGAAGAGCAAACCGCACTCAGCTTAGTTCAATGCGATCCGCGTGAATCACGATCTGGCCCTGCTTGTAGAGAGCACCAATTGCCTTCTTGAAGTTGCCCTTGCTCACGCCGAACAAGTTGCTGATCACCGCCGGGTCGCTTTTGTCGCTGACCGGCAGGCTGCCGTTGTTTTCACGCAACTTGGCGAGGATCTTCGAGTTAAGGCTGGAGGCCGCTTCCTGGCCGACCGGTTGCAGGCTCAGGCTGATGTTGCCATCGGCGCGGATCTCTTTGATAAAGCCTTTTTCTTCTTTACCCGGGCGCAGGAACTTGAACACTTCGTTCTTGTGAATCAGGCCCCAATGTTTGTTGTTGATGATCGCCTTGAAGCCCATGTCGGTGGCCTCGGCCACCAGCAGGTCGACTTCCTGGCCCACCTGGTAATTGGCCGGGGTCTTGTCCAGGTAACGATCAAGGCGCGCCGTCGCGGTGATGCGCTTGGTGTGCTTGTCGAGGTAGACGTGCACCACACAATACTCACCGGCAGTCATCTGGCGCTTTTCTTCCGAATACGGCAGCAACAGGTCCTTTGGCAAACCCCAGTCGAGGAATACACCAATGCTGTTGACTTCGACTACTTTCAAACTGGCGAACTCGCCCACTTGAACTTTCGGCTTTTCAGTCGTGGCGATAAGTTTGTCATCGCTGTCCAGATAAATGAAAACGTTAAGCCAGTCTTCATCTTCACTCGGAATATCTTTGGGGATGTACCGATTAGGCAAGAGGATTTCACCGTCTTGCGCACCGTCCAGGTACAAACCAAAGTTAGTATGTTTAACCACTTGCAAACTGTTGTAGCGCCCGACTAAAGCCATTTCCAATACCCTCATTGCGTGGGCGGCATTCTACCCGAGTTGCGCCCGCTACGCGCGCGCGCCTTGCAAATCACGGGCTGGCGTGGCGTTCTACTGGCCCCGCCCCGCTCGTCCGATCACGTGGCTGAATTTTGCCATGCGGCCCGCACTGATTCGCGCAGTGGTTTCGAGTCAAAACAGTAAGTTAGCCGCTTATTTCAAGGACGAACTTTGGCTATTTCCAGCCGCAGCACTTATTCCTGGAGGATATTTGCCAAGCAATTGTCAAGTATTTCCTGTACGATGTCTGGCCAAGTTAATTTTCTACAGGTTAGTGGCCGCCATGCGTGTAAAAGCATCCAACAGCAAAGCAAAGCCAGCTCCCGCCGTCGAATCGATCAACAGCCAGATTGCTGCTTTCCTCAAGTCCGGCGGCGAAATCCAGCAAATTGCCAAGGGCGTGAGCGGCCAGACTTTCGGCCCGTCCAAGCAGATCAGCCTGGGTAAAAAGTAACACCGCGCAATACACCTGGTCCCTAAGCGCCTTGCCTTCAAGGCGCTAGGACTAGAGCACGAGACACCCTCCTGAAACACCCAATATCACGCTAATCGACGAACGGGCCTCACCGCCGGGCATTCGCCGGTATCCTTGCACACGTCTAGCACGGGCCTCTGCCGCCCTTTTTCGTTACTGCTCCTCGCTTTTCATGGAGTGAAGCATGCTCAAACCCTGCATTTTCCTGCTCGCAGCCCTGGCCGCCAGCCCCCTCGCCGAAGCGCAGATCTTCCAGCGGGAATTGGGCGACTTCGACCTGAAATTGGGCACCACTCCCAGCCGCAGCATGGCTCAGGGCCTGGTCAAACCGACCTCGCCAGGCAGTGACGCGTTCCACGGCGGCCTCGACCTGAGCCACGACAGCGGCCTGTATTTCGGGCAGTTTTCGCCGAGCATGGGCCTGTCCCCCAGCACCAACCTCGAAGTCGATTCCTACATGGGCTTCAAACACCCCTTCGACCAGACTCTGGGCTACGAAGTGGGCCTGATCCACTACAGCTACCCCAAGCTCAGCCCCCTCGACAGCCAGGAGTTCTACGGCGGCCTGAACCTGCTGGGCAACCGCTTCGGCGCCTCGTTCAGCAACGACCCGGACCGCCAGGACAGCACGCTGTTTGCCGACCTGGGGGGCACACAGCCGTTCGGCATCGGCGTCAGCATGAAATACACCACCCATCAGCTGGGCACCCCGGTGTCGGTGGCAAACGGCTCCATCAGCACCTTCAGCGACTGGTCGGTGCAGTTCTCTCGGCAGTGGATGGGCGTTGACCTGAACCTGATCTACAGCGACTCCAGCCTCAGCGGCGGCGATTGCTCGGCCTACTCCGGACACAATTCGCAATGCGATGGCCTGTTGACGCTGAAGGCGGCGCGGTCGTTTTATTGATGGGCTGAACTGTCGCGCGCGCCGCAGGTTCACATGCATTAACTCCCTCTGCCCAAGGACTCGCTCATGCTGCGTCGGCTCAAACTACTGCTGGTATTGCTGACCCTGAGCCTGGCGCTCGCCAGTTGCAGCCGCGTGGGCCTGGCCTACCGCAACCTGGACGTGATCATCCCCTGGACCCTCAACGACTACCTGGACATGAACGCCGGGCAAAAGAGCTGGTTCAACGACAAACTCAAGGAACACCTGGCCTGGCACTGCACCACGCAATTGCCTGGCTACCTGGATTGGCTGGATCGCCTGCAACAAATGGTCGATGACAACCAGGTCACCGATGCCGCGTTGAAGGCCCGTACTGTCGAAGCCGAACAAGCCATCGCCGACGTCGCCCGTGAAATCACCCCGTCGGCGATCGAGCTGCTCAAAGGGCTGGATGATCAGCAGGTCCAGGAAATGAACAACGCCCTGGCCAAGGACCTGCGCAAACGCCAGGACGAATACCTCAAGCCGCCGCTGGACCAGCAGATCAAGGAGCGCGCCACACGTATGAGCAAACGCCTGGACACGTGGATGGGTCCGCTGAGTAGCAGCCAGCAAAACCGCGTGACCGCCTGGTCTATTGCCTTGGGTGAGCAGAATCAGGAGTGGATCGGCAACCGCGCCCGTTGGCAGGCGCAATTTATCGAGGCGGTGCAGCAACGCCGGAGCGCCGACTTTACGCAGAAGATGCAGCAGCTGCTGGTGGATCGTGAAAGCCTGTGGACCCCGGAGTATCGCGCGGCGTATGCCCAAACGGAGGCCGCAGCACGCAGCCTGATTGTCGATTTGATGGCTGAAAGTACTGTGCAACAACGTTTGAAACTGACGCAAAAAATCGACGGTGTGCGCAGCGACTTCAAAGCCCTCAAATGCTTAAAGGCCGCCGCAATTTAAAAATGTGGGAGGGGCGGTGCGAAGATTCGACTTGCCCCCGATTGCGGTGCATCAGTGACAGATAAGCTGCCTGACACTCCGCTATCGGGGGCAAGCCCCCTCCCACATTTGACCTGTATTGTGCCGGTTAGGCGATCTGCGCCTTGGAGGCCACCTCGGCAAACGTATCCGGGTCCAGCGCATCCGCCTGCTCATCCAGCACCTGGCGCGGGTGATCATTGCCGGGAATCGAGCTGTCGATCAGCGCCAGCAACTGCGCGCCGAGCGGGGTCAGGATGAAGTTCTCACCATTGCCGCCCTGATCCTCCGGCCGCGACTCAATAAACCCACGTTTGAACAACAGCGCTTCGTAATCCGCGGCAGTTTTTTTCAACGCATCCAGATTGCCCGTATCCTCGCCCGCCGTGGCCTTCTCGGCTGCTTCCTGCTCGGCATACTTGCGCGGCGCGAAGCTGCCTTCGCCGTTCTGCACTTCGTGCAGCAGACGTTCGATCAAATCCCAGTTGTAAGTCGTCATCCTGATTCCTCCTGCAGGCCGGTGGAAAAGTAGCCCGTCAAAAGGTGTGACCCCAGCGCGCCGCCCGCCGTTCAACCGGCCGGACGGGCGCCATTTCTCTGAACTTTCCAGACGTTCGCCGCCTCAACTGAACATCATCACCAAGGAGGTCCGAACCATGAAAACCCTGAGAAACCTGGCCGTCGCCGCCGCCCTGCTCAGCGCCCTGCCCGTCTGGGCCTGCACCCCGGAAGAGGCCACGGCCAAGCGTGAAGCATTGGCCAAGGAAGTCACCCAGCTGACTGAACAGAACCCGACCAAGGCCAAGGAAATGAACGCCGAACTGCAGAAGATGGACCTCGACACTGAAAGCGCGGAATTCCCCGACAAGTGCCAATTGATCGACGCGCGCATGAAAGAATTGAAGGAAGCCGCCGCCAAGGCGAAAAACTGAGGGCATAAAAAAACCGGACAGCGTCCGGTTTTTTCACATCAGCCCCGTGTTACTCGGCGGCTGGCGCTTCTGGCTTGCGGCGCTTGAGCGGCGCCATGCCGTCCTTGCTGACGAGCGACAGGTTGTCGGTCTTCGGCCGGTTGGCGATTTTGCGCTTGGTCGGCGACTTGGCGCCGGTTTTCTTCTTGTCGCCCTTGGCGTCGGTCTTTTTCTTCTTCACGCCAACCGCCTTGCCCGACGCCTTGACCTTCTTCGGCCCCGTGTAGGTGCCTTTGACTTCCTTGATGGTGCGGCGCTCGAACGACTGCTTGAGGTAGCGTTCGATGCTCGACATCAGGTTCCAGTCGCCGTGGCAGATCAGCGAGATGGCCAGGCCATCATTGCCGGCACGCCCGGTACGGCCGATACGGTGTACGTACTCGTCGCCGCTACGGGGCATGTCGAAGTTGATCACCATGTCCAGGCCATCCACGTCCAGGCCGCGCGCGGCAACGTCGGTGGCTACCAGGATCTTCACGCCGCCCTGCTTGAGGCGATCAATCGCCAGCTTGCGGTCTTTCTGATCTTTCTCACCGTGCAGGACGAAGGTTTTGTAGTCCTGGGCCACCAGACGACCGTAGATACGGTCAGCCGCAGCGCGTGTGTTGGTGAACACGATGGCCTTCTGATAGGTCTCGTTGGCCAACAGCCAGTTCAAGATCTGCTCTTTGTGCACGTTGTGGTCGGCCATCACGATCTGCTGACGCGTGGTCGCGTTCAGGTCGCTGACGTTGTTGACCTGCAAGTGCTCAGGGTTGTTCAGGACCTTGGCGACCATGTCGCGCAGGGTCGAACCGCCAGTGGTGGCGGAGAACAGCATGGTCTGCTGACGGTTGACGCACTCGCCTACAAGGCGCTGCACGTCGTCGGCGAAGCCCATGTCGAGCATACGGTCGGCTTCATCCAGCACCAGCACTTCGACTTCCTTGAGGTCGAGGTTGCCGGCGTTGAGTTGCTCGATCATGCGGCCCGGGGTGCCGATCAGGATATCCGGCACCTTGCGCAGCATGGCGGCCTGGACCTTGAAGTCTTCGCCGCCGGTAATGATGCCGGACTTGATGAAGGTGAACTGCGAGAAGCGCTCCACTTCCTTCAAGGTCTGCTGGGCCAGCTCGCGAGTTGGCAGCAGGATCAGGGTCTTGATGCTGACGCGGACCTTGGCCGGGCCGATCAGGCGGTTCAGGACCGGCAGGACGAAAGCGGCGGTCTTGCCGCTACCGGTTTGTGCCGTCACCCGCAGGTCACGCCCTTCGAGCGCGAGCGGGATGGCCGCTGCTTGCACAGGCGTAGGCTCGACAAATTTAAGCTCGGCCACGGCTTTGAGCAGGCGTTCGTGCAGGGCGAATTGGGAAAACACGGGTGCTACCTCGAAGAAATACAAAAAATCAGCTGCATAGGGTACCGGTTTCGGGCGCCCAAACCGAGTGTCTTTACGCGAACGGTGCTAATCAGCGGCTTTTTTGTCAGGGCATTTGTCCAGAACGTCAACTTTGCCGCACTTAAATGCTCTAATCGCCCCGTGTTGTCTTACAGAAGATTTGGTTTTACCCATGGATATCAAACAGCTCTGGCTCAATGCCCAGGACCTCTGGGGCGCCCTCGACGAACACCCGCTGCTGCATGCCAGCCTCGGCTTGCTGGTGTTGCTGGTGGTGGCCCTGCTGCTCGGACGGGTGGCGCGCTACCTCATCCTCCACGCCGTCAAATTGCTCGGCCGGCAACCGGCGCTGCACTGGCTCAATGACCTGCGGCACAACAAAGTCTTTCACCGCCTGGCACAGATGACGCCGTCGCTGGTGATCCAGTTCGGCCTGTACCTGGTGCCGGACCTGAGCAAAACCGCGATCCTGTTCATCGGCAACGTCGCACTGGCGCTCACCATCCTGTTCATGACCCTGGCCGTGAGCGCCCTGCTCAATGCGCTGCTGGACATCTACGCGCGCACCGAACATGCGCGCACGCGCTCGATCAAGGGTTACGTGCAGTTGGCCAAGATGGTGCTGTTCGTGTTTGCCGCGATCATCATCGTCGCCACCTTGATCGACCGCTCGCCGCTGTTGCTGCTGTCCGGCCTCGGTGCGATGTCGGCCGTAATTCTGTTGGTGTACAAGGACACGCTGCTGTCGTTCGTCGCCAGCGTGCAACTGACCAGCAACGACATGCTGCGCGTCGGCGACTGGATCGAGATGCCCCAGGTCGGCGCCGACGGCGATGTGGTGGACATCACCCTGCACACCGTCAAGGTGCAGAATTTCGACAAGACCATCGTCTCCATCCCCACCTGGCGCCTGATGTCCGAGTCGTTCAAGAACTGGCGCGGCATGCAGGCCTCCGGTGGGCGCCGCATCAAGCGCAGCCTGTATATCGACGCCAGCGGCGTGCGCTTTTTGCATGACGACGAAGAAGTACGCATGACCCAGGTGCATTTGCTCACCGATTACATCAGCCGCAAACAGGCCGAACTCAAGGCCTGGAACGAAGCCCAGGGCAACAGCGCGCAACTGTCGGCCAACCGCCGGCGCATGACCAACCTAGGCACCTTCCGCGCCTATGCCCTGGCCTACCTGAAAAGCCACCCGGACATACAGCCGAACATGACCTGCATGGTGCGCCAGATGCAAACCACCGCCCAGGGCGTGCCGCTGGAGATCTACTGCTTCACCCGCACCACGGCGTGGGCCGATTACGAGCGGATCCAGGGCGATATCTTCGATTACCTGCTGGCGGTGTTGCCGGAGTTTGGCTTGAGTTTGTACCAGCAGCCGAGCGGCAATGATTTGCGCACGGGGATGTTGCCTGCGGTGTTGGGTGCAAGTCATTTACCTGAACCGCAAAAAGCCTTGATCTAGAGCGATTCAGCACAGCCATCCAATCACTGCGCTAAACATTTGGCGACTCTTGGCCTCATTGGAAATCCTTTGAGGCAACGCCGATGCGCGCTCCAACCTTGTACTCACTGCTGCTGGCCGGCACTTGCAACAGCGTGATGGCGGCGGGGTTTATCGAGGATTCAAGCCTCGATGTGCTCAGCCGCAATTTCTACCTCGACAACAAAGAGCGCTCCCCCGCGAGCAAACCCCACAAGGAAGAATGGGCCCAGGGCTTTATTGCCGCATTCACCTCCGGGTTCACACCGGGCACGCTTGGCGTGGGGGTCGATGCCCACGCGTTTGTCGGCCTGAAACTCGATGGCGGCAAAGGCCACTCCGGCACCGGCCTGTTACCCGTGGACAGCGACGGGCGCAGTGAGCGCAATTATTCCAGTGCGGGCGGCGCACTCAAGCTGCGCCTGGCGAAAACCACCCTGTCGGTGGGCGAAATGACCGTCGAAACGCCAGTGTTCGACACCTCGGACAAACGCCTGCAACCCGAATACGCCAGCGGCCTGCTGATCGACAGCCGCGACATCGACGCCCTGCACTGGCAGGCCGGCCACTTTACCGCCTTCAAGAACCAGGACGCGTCCAGCGGGCATGGCGATTTCGATGGTTATGGCGCCAGCACCCGCAGCGGCGCCATCGACTTTATCGGCGGGCAATTCTTCGAGGGCCAGCCCGTGGGGGGCGCCCTGTACACCTCGCAATTGAGCGACACCTGGCGCCAGTACTACGCCAACCTGCACTGGTCGCCGGCCGACTGGCTGCTCGACGGCAATATCTACCGCAGCGAAGATCAAGGCCGCGCCGTGGCCGGCGCCATCGCCAACACCGCCTACAGCCTGGCCGGCAAGTACAGCTTCGGCGCACAATCGGTGACCCTGGCCTATCAGAAGATCAACGGCAACACGCCCTTCGACTTCGTCGGCGGCGACTCCATCTACCTCGCCAACTCGATCAAATACGCCGACTTCAACGGCCCCGGCGAAGGCTCCTGGCAACTGCGCTACGACCTCAACCTCGCCACCTTCGGCATTCCCGGCCTGAAGTTCATGACCCGCTACGTGACCGGCCGCGGCATCGACGGCACCCACGCGCCCCTGGGCGGCGCCTACAACCCTTTGGATGCCGACAGCGGTGCGTACCAACCCCAGCAAGGCAGCGGCGGCCGCCACTGGGAACGCGATATCGACCTGCATTACGTGGTGCAATCCGGCCCGGCCAAGGACCTGTCGGTGCAGCTATCCCATGTCAGCCACCGCGCCAACAGTGCCCAGGCCGGCGACGATATCGACCGTGTGTACGTGGTGGTCGAATACCCGATCAAGCTTTAGCGACGGCCGAACGCACGCCCAGGCGACTGATCCACACCGCACCCACAATCACCAACCCGCCGAGGGCCAGGCGGCCCAGCGGTTCGTGCTGGTTCCAGATCAGCAGGTTGAGCAACAGGCCCACCGGCACATGCAGGTTGTTCATCACCGCCAGGGTGCCGCCGTGGACCAGGCAGGCGCCCTTGTTCCACCAGTACATGCCCAGCGCGGTGCTGACCAGGCCGAGGAACACCAGCACGCCCCATTGCAGCGGCGCCTCCGGCAGGAAGTTGCTCTTGCCGAACATCAGGAATGCCGGCAACACCACGATCAACGCGCCGAGGTAGAAATACCCGAAGCGCCGGTAGTGCGGCAGGTCGCTTGGATGACGTGCTACCAGGTGCTTGTACATCACCTGCCCGGCGGCATAGGTGAAGTTGGCCAGTTGCAGCAGCAAAAAGCCCATCAGGAAGTGCGGGGTGATCTGGTCGAAACGGATCACCGCCGCGCCCGCCACCGCCACCAGCGCGGCAATCAGCGCCCAAGGGTTGAAGCGGCGGTTGATGGCGTCTTCGATCAGGGTCACGTGCAATGGCGTAAGGATGGTAAACAGCAGCACTTCCGGCACCGTGAGCACGCGAAAGCTCAGGTACAGGCATACGTAGGTGATACCGAACTGCAACGCGCCGATCACCAGCATGCCGCGCATGAAGGCCGGTTCCACCGAGCGCCAGCGGGTCAGCGGGATAAATACCAGCCCGGCCAGCACCACGCGCACCAGCACGGCGAAGTAGCTGTCGACGTGACCGGCGAGGTATTCGCCGATCAAGCTGAAGGAAAATGCCTGAATCAGGGTGACAACCAGTAGATAGCCCATGCGCGCCTCGTTTCGAATGGGCGCGACATTAAAGGTTTTCGGCGGTTGAAGAAACTCGGGGCAAAAAAAACCCGACCTCGCTAAAGCGTCAGTCGGGCAGGAGCACTCAGGAGCAAAAAGTGCAAAGGGAGGTTCGTTACGCGTACTTGAAGGGTTTGCGTGGGTGGATATAAACACCACCCGATTATGTGACGATTAAACGATCAGGCCACCTGGGCCAACAGCGCCTTGGCGTGGTTGATGCCCTTTTCCTGGAAATCACCGCTCAGGTTCACGCCCTCGGCATGAATGAACGTGACGTCGTGGATGCCGATAAAGCCCATCACCTGGCGCAGGTACGGTTCCTGGTGGTCGGAGCTGGCACCGGTGTGGATGCCGCCACGGGCGGTCAACACAATGGCGCGCTTGCCGGTGAGCAACCCCTGAGGGCCGGTCGGTGTGTACTTGAAGGTCACACCGGCGCGCAGCACGTGGTCCAACCAGGCTTTAAGGGTGCTGGGGATCGCGAAGTTGTACATCGGCGCGGCCATCACCAGCACGTCGGCGGCCAGCAGTTCATCGGTCAATTCGTTGGAGCGGTCGAGGGAGGCCTGTTCGTTGCCGTTGCGCTGATCGGCGGGCTTCATCCAGCCGCCGAGCAAGTCTGCGTCCAGGTGCGGCACCGGGTTGAGGGCCACGTCACGCACGCTGATCTGATCCGCCGGGTGGGCCGCTTGCCATTGGCTGATGAACTGCCGGGTCAGTTGGCGGGAGATCGAGTCCTGCTGGCGGGCGCTGCTTTCGATGATCAGAACATTGGACATGGCTTCGTAGGCTCCATCTGTATTTGCTGTAAGTCGATGGAGTGAAGATTAAACAGAGCCAATTCGATAAAAAAGCGCAAAAAACTGCTACAACCCATCTAGAAATTTGTTTATATGCGAAGTATTCCTGTAGACATGCTCCGCTGCTGCTTTATTTTGGGGCGCACGCCAAAGCGATTCGCATCTTGATAATGGCGCGATTGAACTTGACCGTGGTGTTGGTGCTTTTACCCGCCGGTACCGTCACCGTGCGGCGACGTGGAGCTTCCGGGCCGTTGGTGAAGGTGACCGAACACACGGCGTCGTTGGTGCCGTAGTTGTTCAGTTGGATCGAGCTGATGTCGCCGTCCACGTCGGACGGGGTGTAGTCGATGCTCACGCCGTCGATTTTTTTAGTCACGTCGATGGGGTAGGCAAACGCGCTCATCGGCAGCAGCGCCAGCAACACACAACAGAATTTTCTCATTCGGCAGTCTCCAATAAGGACTGTC
>Ga0302347_1002908_pt1 | contig 16242 bp, 12 predicted proteins | sample PhyWR1_FD_202178 | JGI IMG/M metagenome (GOLD analysis project Ga0302347, IMG submission 202178) | Leaf surface microbial communities from wheat plants in UC Gill Tract Community Farm, Albany, California, United States - DLSL W.R1 (v2)... | ecosystem: Host-associated > Plants > Phyllosphere >...
GGATGGTCAAAAGTTATCTGGGCTATTACAAGCAAGCCGTTGAGCATTTTATTGAAACCGCTAACTATTTTGAGAGATATGCAAAAGAAGATGAAAATACAACAGTGAAGATCAATAATGAAAGAGGTTATTTTAACAGTATCTACAGGCTTAGCACCTGTTACAAGCATTTGCATCTTTATCAGAAGGAGGATTCACTGATTAACATAGGATTGGCAGGGCTTCAAAAAAGGAGCGAATTTCTGCCCGAGTTGGGATTATTCAGAAAAGGTAAAGGTATTCAACTGCTTCGACAGGGCAGGCCTGCGGAAGCATTGGAAGAATTGACGGCTGCCAGGGATATTCTCAGCCGTGTCGAGGATCACGCCTCTTTGACGAACGTCTATTTTTACATGGGAAATTCATATCAACAAAAGAATGACAGGATGAATGCGGTCAATTATTTTAAAAAAGTAGATTCACTGGTCAACAAATTTCGTTTCATTACACCGGAGATCAGATCCAATTACGAGATCCTGATCAATGATTCAAAAAGCAAGAAAGATAAAGACATTCAGTTGTACTATACCGGGCAGCTGCTGAAGGCGGATTCGATTATCAATGCTGATTTTGCAATGCTTTCTGCAAAACTTTACCGTGAGTACGATACCGATACCCTAATGGAAGAGAAAAAGAAGCTTGAAAAAAAACATGACAAGGACCTGGCATTGATCTATATTGCAGTGGGAACCGGGATGATCTCCATGTCTTATATCATTGTGAGGTCTCGGAAAAGGGAGAGGAGGCTCACACTTCAGTACCGGCACCTGCTCACCAGATTGCAGGAGTCTGAAAGGCAGCAGCCCGCACAGGACCTTCCGTTGCATACAGATGAGAAAAGTCTTTACAGCGCTGAGATCATCGAAGACATACTGAACAAATTGAAGGAGTTCGAGAATAAGAAGCTGTTTCTTGAGCAGAATCTTACCGTACCGACAGTTGCCAAGATGATGGGGAGTAACCGAACCCATCTGTCTTACGTTCTTAATGTCCATATGGGTATTACGTTTCCAAGTTATCTTAAACAGTTGCGGATCAACTATATCACCAAGCTTTTGCTGGAGGAAAGCAAATATCTGAACTACAGCATCGACGCGTTGGCAGTTGAATGCGGCATGACGAACCGTCAAAAATTCTCTTCCCATTTCCTTGAGATCAACGGCATGAGACCGACCGATTTCATCAGAAAAAGGCAACAGGAGCTAAGAGACAATTGATTTTATCTGTTTTTAACCCGATTTTTACGTGAACATTAAAAGATAAACGTATGAACGGAAAGCATTTTAGAAAAAGGATAGACAAGATCTGGTCAGATCTCAACAAAGCTTTGGATCAGATCAACAGGATCGACAACAGCATTATAGGCCGAGCAGAAGAAATATTGATGGAAACCGATTCGGCAATAAAGCAATTGAAAGAACTGCTTCGTCAATACGAGTTCGCCGATTGGAGCGAAGAGATCTGGTTCTTCAAGATGACCAAGCCAAAATTTATTGCGATCTATATCTATTATTCTAAAGTATTGTCTATTGAAGCTTCAAAGCCTTTTGCGGATCCTGAAGTTCTGAAGGAATACTATGAAAATGAGAGAGCCGGCCTCTTGCATTTTTATCATGAGTATAAGGAATTCATCAACTATTACCGTCGGAAATCAACCTATCTTGATAAGAAATACTTCGTACGATTTAAGTTTGACTTTAAACTTAAACTCAGTCCCGAGCTGTACAGTTATGATGAAGAATTTTCAACATCCCATGATCATCTTATTTCGCAGATCCTTGCGAATGATATGCTGGAGCAGTTTCTTACCAGTAAAATCAATTCTGGCGATTATCCGGGAAAAGATGTGGAAATTCCTAAGCAGATCGAATGGACAGCCCCTAAGGTGGCACTGACCGAACTGCTGTATGCCCTTCATCTCACCAAATGTTTTAACGGCGGTCATTCCGACCTTGCGGAAATTTTCAGATGGGCAGAAAATTCAATGAACATTAATTTAGGGAATTTCCATAAGACTCTTGCGGAGCTTCGTCTGCGGAAAACGGACAGGAGTAAATTTCTTTCTTTGCTGCAACAAAATTTTAATCAATATCTGGATGATCTTGATGAGTAATTGATCTTTTTCTTCATATTTTATATTTTTTTTGTCCTGAATGATGTTTTCAGGATGCATTATTTGTGTTTTTCGGTGAAATTGATGTAAAATTATTTGATTCCACAGTTATCACTATTGATCGCGTGTTTATTCATACGTTTTGCAATGATATTTTTCGGTAGTACCGAAGAACTACCGAAAACCGCATTCTTTGATTTTGAAACTTTGCAATGTTACTATTTTATAATCGGACATTCAATATCAAAACTATGGAAAAGAAAAGCATTGACCCCAAAACACCGATTTGGCAGCTCACCGTGGCTGAATTCCTTGAGGTATCGAAAAATCTTAGCTTTGAGAAGAAATATGAATACGGGCTGAAAGGCCTGGCCAAGATCCTGGGATGCTCGGTCTCGAAAGCATCGGAAGTGAAATCTTCGGGCATTCTTGACAAGGCGATCATTCAGAACGGCAATATCATCATTATTGATAAGGAGAAAGCTTTACAGCTTTTCGGAAAGAAATAACGATGTACTATATTGAGCTCATCGACAGGTTCTGGCTTTTCGTTGAAAAGACGAAACCCGGCACGGCTGCCATCTCATTGTATCTGTATTTACTTCAGATTGCTAAACAAAAAGATGCGTACCAGTTTACGATCTCTGATATCGAATTGGCAAAAAGGCTGGGCGTAAACAGGGCTACTGTAAAAACAACCAGGCAAAAGCTCAGCAAATTCGGCTTGATCGAATATTATCGCGAGCAAGGTGCCGCCGGAATTTGCAGGCTGATGGTCAATTACCCTTTAGAGTCAACAAGTTTTGGCAAGGTTCAAAATGAACCTACATCAGGTATTATCGATTTCTTTGGACGGAATGAGAACGTTTTACAAATTGAGGAAATTGATGAGAAGGATAATTCATCTGTAACCGTTGATGAAAATATACTTGTAGAACCTACCAGTCTTTTAATAGACGGCAAAGTGGTGCCGGGTCCGGAAGAGTTCTTAGACTATGCCCGAACGTTGGATGCTTATCATCTCGAACTCGATGATCTGATTATGGCAAAGTATTCAGGCTGGCTTAAAAATAAATGGAAAAGCGCTTCAGGAAGACCCATAATCAATTGGCAGTCATCCCTGAAGAATGTTTTGCCTTTTCTGACTTCGGAAGTTGTTCAAAATGAGCTGACCGTACACAATATACCTGAGATCAGACATCCGAAAGAGCAATAGTGAATTTTAGAATGTAATAAGTGATTAAAAATAAAAAATTTATGATATTTCCTCAGAAGGACCAAAGACTTGTCAAAAAGGATTATACAGCAAGGACAGGGAAGGAGCCGGAAAGAATCAGGCTGGGAAATGGTTTTGTAGATGATTTTATATTTGAAGATCAGGAAGCGGCCGATATTCCGATCAATGCGCTTCGGGTCATATTTAATATCATTGCTACTATCAGCAGCGAGCAGTTCAGGCCTGAAGACCGTCCGCAGCAGCTGTGTTTGTTTGAGGAAGAGTTTGAAACTGAGAATAACATATTTACCTCAATGAAGATCAGGAACCAAAAGATCTCACCAAGTGGTTCCAGCAGACAGGTGATCGATGCCTATGAGTTTCTTGCGAGATTCAGAATGGGATGGTACACGTCTTTGAATTCAAAAGGAAGGGAGATCAGGACTTTTGGAGGGCTTATTTCTACACCAAGCTATGAAGACCGTGGATATACCAGCTTTCTGATCAGCAGTTACTGGCTTAAAAAACTGATGGTCATTCCTGAGTATAATTATGTGCTGTATAATCTGGTCTATAACATCAGGAACAATAAGCATATCATCTTTGCGATATGGTTGGCAAAAATACCGCAGACCGGGACAATCCTGAAGCTTTCCACATTGAATAGAAAGTTTGGGCTCAATTATAAGACGGCCAATGATCTATGCTTTAAATTTCTGAAACCTGCGAGATCAAATCTTGATCGCTATAATAATTTGTCCTTTCATTTCAAATATAAAGGTGATATGATCTCGATTATACCGTATTCTACAGAATTTGTTATAAAAAACACGATAAATGCAGATGAGACGAAGATCGATATTACAAGAAGACTACGGTATTTCAGGAAACGATATGGCTTACATGATGATGAAATGCAACAGTTTTCATATCAGTACAGAAACATTTATCAGACAAGGGAACTGATCGAACAAGCATTCAGGGAATTTATCAAGGCAAACAGATTGAAAGGTACACCATCCACTGAAATCCAAGGGAAGTTTTTTTTGATGGAAATCCAAGACAATATTATCAAGCTCTATTGTGAAAGCAAAATCGGAAAGCTACTGCCGAACGGCTATCCTGTCATTTTCTGAATTCGGAATGGCACTCATCCGTATTTCGGAATAGCGCTCATTCCAATTTCGGATTTGTGCTCGCTGAAGTTAATGATGTGTTAAAAGAATAAGAATTAGGAATCACATATCGGAATTGGACTCATTCCGGAAAATCTGGTAAGCCTGCTTTTGTTAATTATACCTCAAGATTGTGGATAGGGTTCTAATCTGAGGAATTTATTGTAATTGAAAACGGATTTACGCTCATTTTAAAAATGCTGCTTCTTCGGATTTCAACTCATTTTAATTTCGGAAATGAACTGATCTCTATGTCGGAATTGGACTCATCCCGAAAATCATCCAAACGGTTTCTAAGACTGCAGTACATCAAATAGCTAAAAGTACAGTGAAAAGGATGAAAAAGTTATTTTTTTATTTAAAAGGAATTGGTAAGAAAAAGGTGCTTTAAAAAAGAAAAAAAATGAATTGCGAAAGAATTAAACAAAATGTCAGCATCCGCTCGGTGTTGGAATCATTCAGTCTTTTTCCTGCCAAAGAAAATCGCAGAACCGCTTTTTACTTTGCGCTGGATAGGGAAGAAAAAATTCCCAGCTTTTGTGTGGATTTTATCAGGAATGCGGCTTTTGATTTCGGTACAGGCAGAAAATACGATGTAATTTCGATCGTGCAGCAAATCAAGAAATGTTCTGTTTCGGAAGCATTAAAATATCTCTCGTCGTTTAATTTTATTGCTGGTGATGAACATTTGACTAAAGAACTACAATCAAAACCTCAATATAAAATTTTAAAAATTAGCGAAATCAAGCATCCTGCGTTGATTCAATATCTGGAATTACGGAAAGTTGCAGAGCAGAAGAAATGGGTACGGGAGGTTCATTATGAGTTGGGAGGAAGGAAATATTTTGGAATCGGATTTAAAAATAATTCCGGTGGATTTGAAATAAGGAATAAGTATGCTAAACTCTGCTTGGGCCCTAAAGATGTAACTTGGATCAACAATTCAAATAATATGAATAATGAGGTGGCCGTTTTCGAGGGCTTCTTTGACTATTTGACGTTCAAGAATCATAAAAGTCAATCAGAATCTGCGTGCGTTTTTTTAATTTTAAATTCTACATATATGCTTTTTAAAGTTGAAAAATTACTGAAGAGATACGACAAGATCTCGCTTTTTCTTGATAATGATAAAAACGGAAAATCAGTCGCAGTAAAAATTAAAAATAAATATGATAATGTTGAGGATTATTCGGTACTGTATCAGGATTTTGAAGATATGAATGATTGGTTTGCAAGAGGTATAGCAGATTAAACTTCCTAAGCTGATATTGCTCAGTTATTCGGCAGTATTTTGAAATGTTATAAAAGTTTTACTCCAAATAGATATAAAAACTCTTTTACAGAATAGGAAAATTTACCGAATTATTACGGATTTCCGTAATTTTAGGATTAATATTTTTTTTACTTTTAATAAATTAATTAATACATCATGGAAAATAGGTTAAAAATAAAAAATCTTACCAATGGTGGAGTAGAGTTCAGCTTTAGTAATATTACCATCAATGCGACTCTATGAACACTACTAATCAAATCAAGACATTTATTGTAATGCCATGTTTCAATGAAGAAGATAATATAAGTGAATCTTTATCATCATTAGGATTTTCTAATGAATCTATTCAAGAAAATTTGGACGTAAATCTTGTTATAGTCGATAATAACTCGACAGACTCTACTTTTTCGATTGTTAGTAGGATTAAAGATCAATTTCCAGGAAGAATCCACATAATTAGAGAGTCTGAACAAGGATATATTCCCGCTAGGCATGCCGGAAATATTTATGTTAAAGATCTGGCTGAAGAGAAAGGTTGGGTAATTGAAGATATTTTAATATTACAGGCTGATGCAGATACTGTCTATTCGAAAGGTTATGTGTCTGAAATGAGGCGTGCAAGTATTTTTTTTGGCTTAAATACGATGCTTGAAGCTTATAGCGAATATCCAAAATCATTTAAGTATAGATTTGCAGATTATATTTATTTATGTAATGAAATTGATCATACTTTGGATTCTTTTTTTGTAAAAAGTAAAACATATGATATTATTGTTGATGATAAACAATGTGCATACAGATTAGGAGATTATTTTCGATGGGGTACCCATATTAGAGAGTTTTTGGCAAATGGCGATGAGATTTTTGCAGAAACAACAAGATTGTTTCTGAAAGCAAGACTTTTTGGTGCGACTAAGGTAATGCTCAATAGTGTTTATGCAGAACATTCACCTAGGCGAATACTGGAACATCCAATATTGCAATATGTTACAGCAGGATTTCCCAGAGAAATGGTATGGAAAATAAAATGGTTAGATAAAAATATAAATATAAAAGAATTTTTTAAATTAAAAGATTGTGATTCTATTGCATGGGATGATATAACTAATGTTAGGATTGTTCACTTGATTTCACTTTTTAATGTATTACCTATCTATATAAACAGGATTCTAGGTATAAAAACTACAACGTGTTCCAATATCTTATATGACTCGATATCGGATTCATTACCACTTTGTAATAAGGAGATATTGATGGTAAATCCAGGCCAACTTATTCTTAATGTTTTACATGTCGTTGAGCAGAATCTTACAAGCATAAAGCGCTTAATATATAATGAGATAGATGGAAAAACTGGCGATAAAAATATTAGTAAAAAAGGAAGATAGTTTTATTATTTTTTTTAATTTTATAGTTTAAATAAAAATTTATTATGGAAAATTTTTCAATCAGCGGATCGCCGATGGCAAATCCAAAAGATAAGTTGTTGCCAAAACTAAAGCAACTTAACACGACTCACCCTGCATTAAATAGAATGCGTTCAAAAGCAATGCAAGTTAGCGGGAATGAAGCTATAACTGACTATAGCAGAATGCATCATCGCCATAACAGGTCGTAATTAACTATCTTAATAACAGGAAGGGTTCTAATTTATTGCCTTCCTGTTAATTTTTTTATTATGCAAGTATCAAATCAACCAATTATAAGGTGTTTTCTCTTAAAAGTTGCATCAAGGTGTAATATTAATTGTGATTATTGCTATATGTATAATCACTTGGATCAAAGTTATAAATCACAGCCTAAAATAATGTCTGCGGAGATATTAAAAACTGCAGCAACCAGAATAAATGAATATGTAGTAGAAAATTCGATCGATCGTATTGCAATAGTTTATCATGGAGGCGAACCATTGTTATTGGGTGCTGAAGTGCTTGCAAAACATGTTGAATATGTCAGGAATATAATTCGACCAGAGACGATAGTCGATTTTTCTCTACAAACCAATGGGGTTCTATTAAAAGAGACTGACTTAGAGCTTTTTGAAAAGTGTGGATTGCAGGTTTCATTGAGTCTAGATGGTGGGCAAACTGCAAATGATAAACATAGATTAGATCACAGAGGTAAATCAACTTTTGCAGACACAGAAAAAGCATTAAGATTACTTGAAAATAAACCTAATATTTTTGCTGGTGTTATTGCAGTAATAGATCCATTTAATGATCCTTCTGAAATCTTATCTTTTTTTAGCAATTATGACATACCGCAACTGGATTTTTTATTACCTGATGCTAATTATGTCACTATCCCTCCTCATAGAAATGAACAACCGAATATATATGAAAATTGGTTATTGAATTGTTTTGATTTGTGGTTTGATCATTATTCCGCTTTGAAGGTAAGGACATTCGATTCTATTTTGGCATCTCTTCTTGGTGCTCCAAGTGAAACGGATGGATTTGGTTTTGGTGATGTAGGATTAATTACAATTGAAACGGATGGGACTTATCATGATCTTGATGTTCTTAAGATAACAGGAGAAGGTACTAATCTTACTCGTGGTGACGTGAAGACGACTAATATTGCTTATGCAATCAATTCTGAAAGTGTAAAGAAACATAGGGAATTACTTCGAAAAGATGGATTGTGTTTGACCTGTCAGGAATGCTCGGTAGTAGATGTATGTGGAGGTGGAGCTGTAGCTCATCGTTATAGTGATACAGGCTTTTTAAATCCTAGTATATACTGTAAAGAGCTTAAAAATCTTATTGAGCATGCTAACAAGAAAGTAACAGATCAATTGCAGATAGAATTTGATACAAATTCTATATCGCAGATTAGTGAAAATGATATCCAGGAGTATGAGCTTGAAACAGGAGTGAATAATTCATTTATAAACATTTTGGAAAGCTTTAGAAATAGTCAAAGCGAAATGTTTATGATAACTATTTCACAAATTAATAAGGAGGAATATAATGCAACAGTAGAAGAAATTCTTGCTCTTGAACCTAACACACTTAAACAAATTGCCACAAGTCCTGCTGTTGTAGCGTGGACTGAAGTTATAAAGAGAAGGTTAGATGGGAGCGAAGCTAAATCTGTAGATGGAGAAACTCTTCCAATTGATCTTAAATATTTACAAGACATTTTAAATTGTGATATTACTAATTTATTTGCTTGGCCTAAATTACAGAATTCAGATAAGTGGTTGAGACTGCCCTTTGGCAGCAGAATTTACTTTGAAAATTTATCTCAAGTAACTGATGGACAGACTGTGATAAATAAAGCCCTAAATCTTATTGTTAAATGGAAATCCTCTATTGTTGATGAAATGAAAGCTATATCACCAGATATACTTTTTATTAGAGATTTAGATGCACCACTAGATAGGGTAGTTTCATTCAGTGATAATAGTGTACCAGGTGCTTTGTATGTACAGCTAATGCGAAATGACAAATATATTCATCCAGCCGATCTGGCTGATTCCATTATACACGAGCATCGTCATCAAAAGTTATATCTTTTGCAACGTGTTTGTCCAATTGTCTACTCAGATTATCCTTTGGTAGCATCTCCTTGGCGAGAAGAATTAAGACCACCAAGTGGATTATTTCATGCTTTGTATGTGTTTGTAGAGCTGCTGGATTTCTGGACATTTTTACGGAAATCTAAAGAACAAGACCTGACTGATGTAGCAATAAATAATTGCCGGAAAATTTCGGATCAACTAATAACAGGTTTTGAAGTAATAGACAAATGTGACCTAACTCTATTAGGACGTGAGTTGCTAAATTGTTTAAGAAGTAGATGTGAATATCTAATAATAGACGATGAAAATTAATGCTAAAAATTTACCTAAGACAGAAGAAGATATACAACAATTTTTGGTGGATTATTTTTCTGGAAAAGATATTAGAATTCTAGAACAGGATCATAATTATATTGATGTTTTTTTAAGTAATCACGAATCGTCCGATTATTACATAGATCCTAATATCTTAGAAGGACTGCAATGGTGGGATAAAAGCATTATGGTAAAGCAAATACCCGATCAGTTTCGAAATCTTGTAAAATATCAACTATCACTTAACGACAATTGGACTATATATAGTTGGAGTCTTTGGCTGGAACAAAGATTTTTAGAAAATGATGTTCCGAATGAGATCGTTATATTACATATAGACGACCATACTGATTGTATGCCTCCCTTATTGTTCAAGAAAGATAATTTATTTATTAATCCATTCAATAATGAGGAAGTCAATTTATTTAATCCAAATACTGTAAAGCGAGCTATTGAAAGCGGTGCAATTTCTATTGGGAGCTTTATGACATTATTTCTGCATAGCATGCCTAGAATACAGTTTCGACATCTAATGCCAAAACATCGACTTAGTAAAGCGCAAGTATCAGGCAAAGTAAATCTTGGGTTTTTAAGTGATGAGACTATACAACCCTATCAAGAACGTCCATGTTTAATTTTCTCACCACATGAAGGTATAAAATCTAATCTTGAATATTCAGTGTTTACTGAAATTGATGACTTTCTAAAAGATATTTCGGATACTGCCGCTATATTACTACATGTTGATATGGATTATTTCAACAATCGATTTGATGGAGATTCGGATTGGAGATCTCATGAATTCAATCATGACCCCACTGCAGAAATAGTTTATAAAGATATCGAAGAGATATTTTCGACAATAGAAAAAGGTAGTATTGCAAAGAGAATTGAAAATTATACGGTTGCTTTGTCTCCTGGTTTTTTTCCTGTTGAATTTTGGAGCGAAAGTGTATCTATTATCAATAGAATATTAAAAGAAAAATCATGAATAAAATAACACCAATTTCTGATAAAGACAGCCAAATCTCTTTAAAGATTGGAAGCGGTCAAAACTTACACGATAAAGTGAGGGGAAAATATTGGCATATATATCTTGGTGAGCAAAGGGTTGGTAAAATATACATTGATTATAATACTGATGAAGTATTGGGCAATCATCCATCAATAGATATTTTTATAAACAAGCAGTTTCAAGGTCAGCACATAGGTAGAATAGCTTATGCAATGGCTTGTAAAGAGAGCGGTCTTGATGAGATCTATATGCATTCACGAAAGTCTAATGCCGCATCAATTAAAGCAGCTTCAGATGCAGGTTTTGTCGAGTTGCAAAGACCTGAGTTTCGGCAGGTTGTTATGGTGTGGAAAAAATAGTAATTTCAGTATTTTTTCTTTCCTATAATATCATAATTAAATCTGTATTAGAGATAAATTAAACTAATGATTCCACTCGATAAGAAAAAAAGACTTAGTGAAATTATTGATCTAGCTTGGGAAATTTTATTTGAAAGTATCATTTCAGGTAAACTTTCAATTAATAAAGAGTCCTCTTTGCAACTACATTTATCCAAACTTATTTTTGATCTGGGCAATTTGTATTGTGTTCTTCCAGAAGAGACTTTTAAAATTGAAATGGAAACCAATTATTGCAATAAAAGCATTGATATAGTTTGCGGTTTTGGGAATATCAAGGCAGCAATAGAACTTAAATGTTTTATGAAAGCAAGTAAGAGGGCTAAAGATTTAGATTGTTATGATGCATTATTGGATATAGAGAGATTGCAAAATTTTGATGATTTTAGTATTAAAAAGTTTATATGCTTAACTGATAACAAATATTATCCGCAAACTTTGCAAACTGGTCATGGGAAAACTGTTACACTAAATAATGGAACCATTTATGTGGCAAATTATGAAATAATTCCTGGTTGGGCGGAAAAATGGAAAGTTAATCGAGACAAACCAATTGTTTTTAAAAATGATGTCACATGTAATTGGACTTCCAGAGATCGGTGGCATTTTTTGAAAGTTGATATTGATGATTAAATTTATAAATCTCACAAAGCCGTGAAGAAAAGGAGTTTATATTATCTGGAAGTAGAACTATAGTTTGTATTAGGCTAATAAAACGATCACTAATTACTGTATTTTCAAAATACAAGGCTATTCAAAAGCTCCTTTTGTCTGGCAGCATCTCAATTTGGAACAGCCTAAAAGCTTTGAAGAAGCATTTGATATAAAGGTATGCAACTGGAGGAAATGATGATTTCAAGTTTGGTGTAATGAATGTGAAAAAGTGAGATTACAATCTGATGGATTGAATGATAAATCTTAAGAATTTGCAAAGATTAAATTGATCTGTGAAGATTGTTATTTCGAACTGAAAAGTTTAAATAACAAAGTGAAAAATTAAGAAAAATAAGTCTCAAAAATGATTCAATTTCAATTCATGATAAAATATATTTAAGCTGTTTATTATAATAGATAAAATTAAGCTCAAAGGGTAAAAACTAACTGTCTATGAAAAAAATTATAAGATTAAAAATTAAAATTCTCAATAATTTCTTTAAATAGACTTTATGTAAGTATCAAATAATTAATATTTTATACTGTAAATAATACAATGAGATGTCGTATTATTCAACTCATTTTTCTTCTCGGCAATCCGATCTCGTGTTCCTGCGGATAAGGTTTTCTGGAAGTCATACTCACATCCTCTCTGATATTATGGTATGCCTCGAATTGCTTTTCTTTATCCAAGGTGTATCGAGGGTCAGGAATGAACGGCATTTTTGCCATTTTTAATATTGTAATGGTGGGGAAATGAAAATCTACTTCTACAATTCCTAACAATAAGTAGCATCCACCTCCCTGAAAAGGATATTGTTGTAAATTGTCCGGGAAGTGGGCCGTGTCAAAATACTCTCCTTCCGCATCGATCCACGTTCCAAAAAACATGGTGCCTCTCTTGGTGGGAACGTGTTTCCTGGAGATCAGATAGGCCAGCATCTTGACCTGTCTTTTGTGGTATTTCGTCAGATCTTTGGCCATCACGCTGCCCCTGTATTTCGTTTGTAATAAGTCGAATGGACTTACCGAAACCGGAAATCCTAAAATTTCAATTTCATCAAATGCATCTTCCAAGTGATGTCTTTGTACTTTTGGTAGGGCATATTCTTTTTGCGGTTCTTCAAACAACGTCACGTCTTTAAAGATCGGCCTGTTTCCTGCTAAAAGAAATCTGGCTTCGATCAGCAATTCGTGCTTTTGCTTACCGGTAAACCGGAATGCGCCTATGAATATCAAAGTTTGTAAGGTCTCGATACCAATGGGGATTCTCTTGACAAAGTTTTCCAATGATGTGTAATAACCATTGTTTTTTCTTTCTTCAGGAATTAAAACTGCAATTTTGCTTTCAAGCTTTTCAATATGCATCAGCCCTAAATAAACATCAGTTGCGTAAACCGTGGTCTGGTATTCACTTAGGTTGACACAGGGGTTTAATATACTTGCACCTGACATTTTCGCTTCGTGGACATATACCTCTGTTCTGTAGAAGCCGCCGCCATTATTGATCGCTGAAACCATAAACTCAATAGGATAGTACACTTTCAGATAAAGGCTTTGGTAGCTTTCTACGGCATAGGATGCAGAGTGGGCCTTGCAGAATGAATAGCCGGCAAAGGATTCTATCTGCCGATAGACCTCTTTGGAGAGCTGCTCAGGGTGGCCCAGCATTTTGCAGGATTCAAAGAAGTGGTCTTTGACTTTTTGCAGCGCAGAGAGCGAGCGCCCTTTACCGCTCATCGCACGACGTAAGACATCTCCGTCGGCAGGGGACAGGCCTCCGAAATGAAGAGCTATTTTTATAACATCTTCCTGGTAAACCATAATGCCGTAAGTCTCTCCCAGTTCTTTTTCAAAAACAGGATGGAAATATTCAAATTGATCAGGGTTATTGTGTCGGAAGATGTACTCCTTCATCATTCCACTTTGTGCTACACCCGGACGTATGATTGATGACGCCGCCACCAATACTTTATAATTGTTGCATTTCAATCTTCTGAGCAGCCCGCGCATGGCCGGGCTTTCAATATAGAAACAGCCTATCGTTTTTCCACGGCTCAGAAATTCATTGCATTTCTCTTCGTCCTTTGACAAGCTGACGTCACGTATGTCGACCTTGATGCCTCGTTTTTCTTCAATTAAGCTTACGGTATCTTTGATGGTTCCCAGACCCCTTTGAGAAAGAATGTCGAATTTTTCAAGACCAATTTCCTCGGCCACGTGCATATCGAACTGGACGATCGGAAATCCTTTCGGAGGCATTTCCAATGCTGAATAATTGGTGATGGGTTCTTCGGAAATTAGAATCCCGCAGCTATGCATACTTCTCTGGTTGGGAAACTTTTCCAATAATTTCCCGTATTTGTGGACCAATCTGGATATGGAATTGATGTCGTGCTGCTCTACGGATTTGGTAGCCAGTTCATCAAGCTCTTCTTTGGGAAGACCGAATGCTTTACCCACTTCGCGGAAAATAGATCTGTATTTGAACTCAACGTTCGTTCCGCAAAATGCCACGTGGTCTTTTCCGTATTTATCAAAAATGTATTGTAAGATCGCATCCCTGTTCTGCCAGCTCCAGTCAATGTCGAAATCCGGCGGTGTCTTACGGTTTAAATTCAGGAATCGTTCAAAATAGAGGTCAAGCTCTAGCGGACAGATGTCCGTTATGCCAAGGCAGTAGGCCACAATGCTATTGGCGCCACTTCCGCGACCGACGTGCATAAACCCCATCCGGTTGCTGTACTGGATAATGTCCCAGGTGATGAGAAAGTAAGCACAGAAGTTCAGTTGGTCAATGACACTAAGCTCCTTATCCATCCGGGCTTTAGCCTTTCCGTCATCATCAGAATATCTTTTGGTGAACCCATTGAAGGCGAGTTCTTTCAAAAGCTTTATGTCGCTGTCTTTACTTTCTGTAAAATTCTTTTTGTTTTTTGGCGTTTTATAATCGAAATCAAATTGACATTGTTCCAGCAAATGTTTGGTGTTTTCAATGATTTGAGGATAATGTTGGTATTTTCTTAACAGCGCATCGGTTGGAATCAGTTTTTCATTTTGTCCACATATGTCATTTTCATCAAGCTTTGTGACCAGCGTATTCCGGTCGATGGCGCGCAGGATCTTATGTAGCGTATATTCTGTCTTTGTCGTAAAGGTCACAGGTTGTAAAATGACCATTCTGGGCAGATACTTTTTCAAAATCGGATTGATCAAAAGATTGATCTCTTCAGGGCGTATCCCGATGAATTCGTTTCTGTTCAGCTTATCCGGATAATTGCTGAGTGGATAGATGACAAATACGTCAGTCAGATCAGGATGATGAAGTGGAAGATCGATCCCTTCGCAATTGTGTTTTGTCAAAAGCCTGTTGATCTCTCCGATGCCTGATCGATCTTTTGCCAGGCAGATGTAATGCTGCCTGTTATCGTTTCTGATATCCACTCCGAGTACGGGCTTGATATTGTTCTTTTCACATAACCTGTGAAAATCATAGATGCCGGAAATACAATTGATATCGGTCAAGGCAGCTATGCCGATCTCGAGTTCAACGCAATGCTGAACCAGTTCTTTAACAGAGATGGTGCCGTATCGCAGGCTATGATATGAATGACAATTGATAAACATTGGAATCTATAGGTTTAAAAATCCTGAAGCTCTTCCTACGCTGTCCGAACCGAACCTCATTTTAATTTTGTCCAACGTCTGATAAAGACTGATAAGCTCTTCCGTATCTTCAAACAGGTTCATCTGGTGACAGCCGTGTACCAGGCCGGTGAACTTGACACCGATAAGTCGGATCCGCATCCTCCTGGAATACACTTTATCAAATAACTCTAATGCATACCTGAGCAATGTATGATCGGACGACGTGTAGGGGATCCTGTATTGCTTGGTCTCTGTATCGAAGTTGGAGTATCGGATCTTTATCACCACAGTAGAGGTGAGCCACTTCTCCTGGCGGAGCTGGAAACATAACTGTTCTACCATTCCTGACAATATGCTTTTTATTCCGTTGACATCGATGGTATCCTGGGAAAATGTATTTTCTTTTGAAATGGATTTCCTTTCCGAGTAGGGTAGGACAGGTGACTCATCGATGCCATTGGCTTTTTTCCAGAGTTCCTCTCCATTTTTTCCGATCAGCTGATGTAAAACTTCAACCGGTGTTTCCGATAAGGTCTCGATGGTTCTGACTCCCAACCTGGATAAGAGCTGAAAAGTGACATTTCCGACCATAGGGATCTTCTTTATGGAAAGCGGATTCAGAAACGGCTTGATGTTCTGTTCCGGAATTTCAAGTTTGCCAATAGGCTTGGATTCGGAGGTCCCGATCTTTGAAACGGTCTTATTGGTGGATAGTGCAAAGCTGATAGGTAGTCCTGTATTCTTTTTAACAGCCTCTGCAATTTCAGTGGTCCATTGATAACAGCCGAAGAACTTGTCCATACCGGAAAGGTCAAGGTAGAATTCATCGATACTTGCCTTTTCCAATACAGGAACCTTTTCCTGGATAAC
>Ga0302347_1002910_pt1 | contig 16237 bp, 9 predicted proteins | sample PhyWR1_FD_202178 | JGI IMG/M metagenome (GOLD analysis project Ga0302347, IMG submission 202178) | Leaf surface microbial communities from wheat plants in UC Gill Tract Community Farm, Albany, California, United States - DLSL W.R1 (v2)... | ecosystem: Host-associated > Plants > Phyllosphere >...
GACACCGCTCTTTACATTGAATCCTCAAAAGCACTTCAGGAAGAATTTCAGGAATATCTATGTTTTCAAAAAGTTCACCTATCCGAATTCCAAAGTGATGATGATCCGTCTTATCGAGGAACAGCTTTCCGGAAGGACCATCGAAATGAAGGTTAACTACTCGGATATTCTTAAAGCCGACACCTTCTAGCAGACAAGGCCAGTCATAATTTCAATCTACTAATTTTTTAATTAAAGAAAATGCAGGAACAACAACATCAAATTAAAATTTATGGCTTTCTACAGAAGGCAGTTTATGCGGTAGTTGCATTGGATTGTGCTTCTCTGTTTTACTTGAATGCCGACATCCCTGTCGTTTCCAATCTCCTAAATAACTTCTCGAAAATGAGTTTTATCTATCCTCCGCTCAATGCCAAGTTTGCCACATTGGTTTTAATAGGATTGGTTGCGGTAGGAACAAAAGCTAAGAAAAAGAAAGACTTAAATATTGCGACAGAAATAGTCATTCCAATGGTAATGGGATTAATGATGATCTTTTCATCACTGATCTGGCAGAAAAAAGCAGGAAACACTGAACTTCCCAAAATATTCCCTGGAATGAACCTGTACCAAGTTATCTACGCGGTACTCTCTTTCCTGGGTGCCGTTATCCTCCAGATGGGTGCAGACAGCATCTCAAAGCTGATGCAGCAGAAAATGGGAAAAGACCGATGGAACGTTGAGGAAGAATCCTTCGATCAGAATAAAGAGCTGGTCAGTACGGATACGAGTATCAATATCCCTTATTTATTCCGGTACAACGGGAAGATCAATAAAGGCTGGATCAATATTAATCCGTTCCGAGGAACAACGGTGATCGGAACACCGGGAAGCGGAAAGTCCTTCGGAGTGATCAATCCGGCTATCCGGCAGATGATCGCCAAAGGTTTCTGTCTCTGCATCTATGACTTCAAATTTCCGGATCTCGCGCAGATTGCCCAGTATCATTATTTGCTGAAAAAAAGCCAAGATTCGGATTATCATTACAATTTTCACGTCATTAATCTGAATGAGGTCGAAAAATCAAAAAGAGTCAATCCGTTTCATAAAAAGTATATCCAAACTTTAGCGGAAGCACAGGAAATGGCGGAATCGATGGTGTCGTCATTACAGAAGGGCGGCAGCAGTTCGGGAGGCGGCTCGGATGCTTTCTTTACGCAATCCGCGATCAACTTCCTTTCATCCTGCATTTACTTTTTTGCCAGGCTGGAAGATGGAAAATATTCGGACCTGCCGCATATTCTTGCCTTTATGAACCGAAGCTACCAGGAGATCTTTGATACGCTGTTCACCAATGAAGAGATCGGCTCTCTACTGTCTCCCTTCAAAACAGCCTATGATAACAGAGCCTTCGACCAGCTGGAAGGACAGATCGGCACCTTGAAGATATTCCTGTCCCGGCTTGCGACCAAAGAAAGTTTCTGGGTGTTTTCCGGTGATGAAGTGGAACTGAAAATTACAGACCGGGAAAATCCTTCCATTTTGATATTAGCTTCGGATCCCGGAACGCAAGATATTAATTCAGCATTGTACTCTTCGGTTCTGAACAGAACACTGCGGCTCATCAATTCCAAGCATAATCTGCCGGGAGGTATTATCGCAGACGAGTTCCCAACCATCTACATTCATAAGATCGATAATGTGGTTGCCACTGCAAGAAGCAACAGGGTGGCTGTATTACTCGGGCTTCAGGAGATCCCACAGCTCCGGCAGTTTTACAAAAAAGAAGTGGCGGATACCATTTCTGCGATTGTCGGAAACATTCTTTCCGGTTCGGCGAGGGATAAAAATACACTGGACTGGCTGGAAAAGTTGTTTGGAAAGATCAAACAGAAATCTTATTCCCAATCCATCTCGCAACAGGGAACAACAACCAGCATCAATGAAAAGATGGACCATATGATCCCAGCCGGAAAGATCGCAGCCCTGAAAACAGGTGAAATGGTCGGGATGATAGCACAAGGCGAAGAAAATGATACGGACGAATACAAGACCTCAGCAATTCACGGAAAGATCAATCTGGATTTGAAAGCCATTAAAAAGGAAGAACAAAACTACGTCCCGATGCCGGTCTACTATTCATTTACAGACAAAACGGGAAAAGACCGGAAAGAGGATATTCTGATGACCAATTTCCGGAAGATCAACAAGGAAGTGGAACTCATTGTAAACGAACACATAAAAAACAGCGTAGAATGAAATCAACACTTAAACGGTTGTTATTAGGAATCCTTTTATCCCTACACTTATGCGTGTTCGGACAGTTCAATACGCTTACACCCATACTGCCAAAGAAAACCGACCATCCCATCCTGGCGGAGCAGATGAAGGAGGCAGACGATCCAAACCAGAAGAAAGGAAAAAATTTCTGGAAGGCTATTTTTAATGGCGGTAAGGCTGACCTGAAGAAAGAACTGGATTCCTTGAAAACAATGATCAGAGAAAACTCTAAATCCAACAGCAAAAAATGGGGGGTGCAAAAATTAAAGGATTCGCTGATTCTGGAACTCCAGGGTCAGGTCATTAATTCCGAACAAAAAAGAAATGCTAACCAACAGAAGAATGAATTTGAATACACATTAACAGATGCTGAGTTCCCGAAGATTTCAATGCCATTGGACCGAATCATTTCCGTTACATCACCTTACGGCAAAAGAATACATCCGATATTAGGAACCATAAGAATGCACAACGGCATCGACCTGAAAGCTTATTACGAAAACGTATATGCCGTAATGGACGGAATTGTTTCCGAAACTGGTTGGGATTTGCGGGGCGGAGGCCAATATATTAAAGTGAAACATTACAACCGCTTTGAAACAGCCCACCTGCATCTCTCAGAAATCTATTATAAAGTCGATGAGTTCGTTAAAGCGGGATTTGTGATCGCAAGAAGCGGCAATACCGGAAACTCAACCGGAGCGCATCTGCACTTTTCTGTCCGGGAAAATGGTAAGTATATCGATCCTATACGTTTTCTCAATGACCTTGTCAACGCTCATCATTTGATCTCATCATCTTACTAAATACAATAAAAACACTTACATCTAAAATAACAAAATATACGACTATGCAACATCCAAATTTACCGACAGAAGACCTCAAGAGCTATGGCATCATCAATGAGGATCTGACATTTACCGAAAAATTAAGTCCTGAAGATGTTCAAAAGTTTTTGCGTGGTGATACCATCGTTGCTGATAACGACAGGAACCGCGCTACTTTTCAGCTTACGGACAATAATACCCAGCTGAAGGTCATCTTCCTGGAACGTGATAAAAGCCTATCGGAAATTCTCGAACAGAGCAGAGATAGAGTCCAATACACGGACGTTAAAGATCTGTCAAAATCTCCGGCTGATTGGAACATTGAGAAGAAAGCGTTCATCTTCGATAAGGAAAACGGGAAAACTGTGGAATTCGATTTAATTAAAAATGCTACCGAACTCACCGCCATTATCGCCGATCAGAAGGATGTACAGGAATTAAACCGATACAAAGCAGAACTGCAAAAGATAAAAAATTATCTCTACGACAAGATGGATCAATACCCTGAGATTGCGAAAGATATTGCCAATGATTTGAATATTGTTGATAAGCAGATCAGTTCTGTTTCCGCCATTTCCAATACGGAACAGCAGGCAGAAAATCATCATCCTAGTGGTGTTCAGCTTGATGTAAACGACCGTGATCGATACGAAGATGCCAATCGCCACCGGGAAGAAGAGCAGGAAGAAGAATTACAAAGACATAAAGGAAGAGGAAGATAATTTTTATTCGAAAAAATACAGATGAAAAGCAATGAAATTTTATACTCTAAGGGAAATAATGATGAATGCCATACTCCCGGATATGCAGTGCTCCCGATCATAGAATATATACCTCAAGATGCCATTGTATGGTGTCCGTTTGATACACAAGAAAGCCGATTCGTGAGCGAGATCGCAAAAGAAAATAAAGTTGAGTTTTCACATATCCGAAACGGGCAGGATTTTTACTACTATGAGCCTGAAAAGTGGGATGTCATCATATCAAACCCGCCTTACACCAATAAAAGGAAAATTTTTGAAAGATGTTTGGAATTCAATAAGCCTTTTGCTCTGCTGATGTCAAATACCTGGCTGAATGATGCGGCTCCAAAGCAATTGTTTATGGATAAAGACTTACAGTTGCTGATGTTTGACAAGAGAATCAAATTCAATTGTAATGGAGTGGTTAACAATAAAATAACTTTTAGCAGCAGCTATTATTGCTGGAATTTTCTTCCAAAGCAGATTATTATGGAAATTATATCAGAGAATAAATTATGAATTTTAAAGTAACCGAAAGCTTAATTTATGAGCCATCTCTTTCTAAAGGTTGGGAATGGATTCATTACGATGACGGCAGTGGATCACTCATCAGCCCGAGTGGTAACACTTACTACAATTATGACCTACAGACAAAGGAATATCGTTTACCTTATGGCCGTAATGACTGGACAAGTTTAACAGGTAGTGGTGATCAACTTATAAGCCTAACTGAATTTAAAAAATTCGCAGAAAATGAACTGACAGAAAGAGCATTTACCAACGATATTTTTCCGAAACTTTCAGAAGAAGAACGCACAGATCTGCTGAGTTTTAATAGCTCTTTAAAAGAGAGAGACTTTACTGTGAAAAATTTAAACATTAGCATATCTCAAAGGCAAAGCTATTTAGAAAAGATGGAATATGGAACAACGAACGGAGACTATTCTTTGACTGAGCAACAATTGAAGCAGCTTCCGGATTTTGTTGACCGCCATCATCTATCAAAAAATGATAAATATGAATTGGCCTACGGTCTACTGGAAAAACAGCAATATGCTGAAGCCTACTCCATATTGCCGGGAGGGCAGATCATCAAGATGTATCTCGATGAGGACGGAAATTCATCATATCGGCCCTTATCGATCAACGAAGTAAAATATAACAATCAAAATCACAACATTATGGAAACACAAAAAGATTTCGACCAGGTAAAATACCTGAAAGACCTGATGAAATATCTTGGATTTGGAGAAGATGAAAAACTCCACAAAGATTTAGAACAAGGAATCAGTGCAAAGAATCAACAGTTTGAAATAAAAACTTCTTCCGATAAAACCTTACCGGGAAATAAAGTCGATTTTACGTTAAAGTTTAACAAAACGGAACGCGGAGGCATTTTTCTTAATTCCTACAATGCAATACTGACGAATGCAAAGGGCGATGACCGATCTCATAATTTCACGGTCACAAGGGAAAGCAACTTCACCGCTAAAGAAGCAATCAATCTCTTGGAAGGGCGAAGTGTTAAAATTGAATTTCAGAATCCAAAAAGCAAACAGCAGGAAACCGCTTTTGTACAATTTGATTTTGAAAAGCCCAAAACCGAAAAAGGAAATTACTATTTCCAGAATTTCTATCAGAATTATGGTGTGGAAACCGATAAGATCGTAGAAAAATCCAAGCTTGTTTTTGACAAACCGGAATGGAAGGACAATACCATAAAATCTTTGGAAAAAGGAAATGTGGTGAAAGTAAAATTTGAGCAAGATGATAAGGTGATCGAAGGGAAAGCCGTGTTAGACCCTCAGAACCGAAACCTGAAGTTGTATGATTCCGAAATGAACCGGATCAATACCAACAAACCGCTGGAAGGACTGGAACAAGACAACAGGCACGAAAAAAATAACGTGAAAGAGCAAAGCATTAAACGATAAATAATACCTGACCAATATCCGAAAGCGGTGGGTCATTGTGATCTGCCGCTTTTTTAAATCGGTCAAAAATGAAATCAAAGATTCGCAAACACAAAATTTAAATAAAAATGAATGTGAGTAAAAAAAAATTAATATTTCAGTATATACTCCTGTTACTGGTGCTGACCTCCTGCCACAAAGAAATCAAATCGGAAAAAGGCGGAATTGACCTTATTTCAAATGTCTATTTTGATGCTTCCAAAGGATTGGATAAAATGCAAAACTTCCACCTTTCCAAAATTAATTATCAGAATGATTCCATCATCGAACTGGTTCCTGACCTGGAATTTCCTGAAATGACAGCCGCAACCTATTTCATCAAAGACTCGGTCTATTACGACATCGGCAATGAAAACAAGATTGGAAATGCAACACCCTTGCTTCCGGCAATGAGCAAATACCAACTTGCAAGATCGGTGTATAACAAAACGAGCGGAGCAGTATTTGCGAAAGAACCGCTTCTGAATTACAGAAACCGCCGAACATTAAGCGACACGGTCCTTTTCAAAAAGAATTACAAACGCTTTGAAATCAATTCCCCCTGGAATTATACCCGGTATTACATTTATCCCACCGACACGATTCTGCCTTATACCCTTTACAAAGAAGTCGGCAGGGATTATCACGGCAGAATTGAAAGAATAGATTCCTACGATAAAAAGAAGGATATATTCGTGACCCTTCAGTTGATTCCCAGAAAGAATTGGGACGATACCGCTAAAGAAATTTTTGAATTTAACCATTTTGTAAAAAACAGAAGAAAGTGAGTAGCGAAGAAGTTTCAGGAAATTTCCCTGGCGATATTTACATAACGGAAGGAACTAAAAATGAAATGATCGTTTTTACAAGCAGTGAAGACAGGCTTGCATTTTTAGAGCTCCTCCGGTTAAACAGGCAAAACAATAACAGGACTCTTGTAACCCTAAATTCCAATGAAAATACAAGGAAATTCCTGAACAGGTATCAGAATTTTGACGGTAAAATGTTCCTTTGTCTGAATGGTTACAAAGCCGGTGATCTCGTAACCGGAAAAATTCTTAGTGCATTCAAAGATAAAAACATCAAAGACATCAGATCGTTGTACGGAATTTCCGAAAATGGAAATCGAAATCTCAATGACTACCTGCATAACAAACTAAATAAAAATGGTATTTTAGATGAATCAAAAAATGAAGCCGGTGAAAAAGACAGAACTGGATCCGAAAGAATTTCCGACACTCAGCACCTGGGATCCGAATCTGCTGGAAGAAGTATTGGAAAACTTAGCGAAAGCAGCCAATCCGAACAAAGCAGAAATCACACAGGCGGACAAAGTTTGGACCGCGACGATGCTGGAAATGGACTTGCAGACGCAATCCGGGAGCATTTGGTCGGAGACAGAGACCGAGGACGATCCAATGACAGAACACAACCGAGAAATGATGAACAAGATGAAGCAGGAGAACATTCCGTGGGCGCAATCGTATCCGGGAGAACTGTATCCGGTAAAGAAGAACGAGGAAGATCAGTTTCCGATGTAGAAGGTCTTCTATCAAAATATAAAGGTCATAAGCTGACCAATGAACAAGTTGCCGAAGTCGTTTCCGCAGCTTGTTTCGTTTCTGACGATCGCCGAGTTCATCTTAAAGAAAATCTTGTCATCTCCGATGATCTGAAGGAAGTATGCAGCCAATTCCGAAGCGGAGGAATCGCTAAAGAAGGCAGAGGAATTTTAGATGAATATTACACCGATTCAAAAATTGTTGATGCGGTCCGAAATTTAATCAAAGACCATTTTAAAGGCCGGAATGAAATTTCTGTCTTAGAACCCAGTGTCGGAACGGGCAATTTCCTGTACGCCGCAAAAGAACTGGAACCAAAAGTCAATATCACTGCTTTTGAGATCAACAAAACCACCGCAAAAATTGCAAAAATCCTTCATCCGGATACAGAAATTAACTTCCGTTCTTTTGAAACCGAGTTTATTGATGAGAGAGGAAATAAAAAAGCGTTTTCAACGCCATATGATTTAGTCATCGGTAATCCGCCTTATGGTGATCACCGTGGTTTCTACAAAGGTTTAGGGGAAGAACCGAAAATTTCCAAATATGAAGACTATTTCGTGAAACGTTCTTTGGACTCCTTAAAACCCAACGGACTTCTGGCAATGTTGCTGCCATCGGGCTGGCTGAACCGGCAGAAGAATCTACTCAATACCCACATTATCGAAGGCTTCCGTCTGCCTAATGGCGCTTTTGCAGGAACACAAATCGGAACCGATATCATCATTCTCAAAAAAAACGGTCAGAAAATCTCTACAGACATTTCCAACTATTTTGAAATTAACCCTTCAAGAATTTTAGGTGAAATACGTGAAAAAACAAACCGTTTCGGGCGTCTTGAAAATTATGTGTACGGGAATCTGGAGGATGCACTATCTAAAATCCAGCAATTTAAAAACAAAAAAGAAACGGAACGAATTGGTAATCTGTTTGAAGACCTATTTTTTGAGGCTGAAGAACAAAGTAGAACTACGGATTCTACTTCTGTGCAAAAGAAAGATTTCACCCAAACGAATCCGGAAGGTATTGGTGATAAGGAAAAAAGTAAGATTAGCCATAATGAAGTCCGGGAAAAAATTGAAGCTGTATTGTCTAAGCTCAATGCCATAAAATTCAAGTCGCCCGCGGCTCTAAAAGAAATTTTAAAATACAAAAAGCTGCAATCCGAGCTGTCTGTTCAACCAAAGAAATTTTCAAAAGAGAAAATTGATGACATTCTGCAAAAAGCTGAAAAGATCCTTCACTTACAGGAAACTAAAAATACGGAGTATAGGTATCAGTCCAGCCCGGAACTTAAAAAAGGAATTTTAAAATACCATTTTTCCAAACCCGATGAGATCGTTAATACCTCACTGCAGAACAAGTCGGATATCCTGGAAGAAGAGCTTGAAGCATTCCGGGATACTGCTTATAACGGGACTTTGCACAACTACGGGAAGCATTATCGTTTTGCCAATTTTATTGACGGCAAATGGGTTCACGATTTTTATTATGCCGAAGGAAATATCTATGCAAAGCTGGAGCAGCTCGAATTGGACTTTAGGCATAAAAATGCGGTTGGAGGAACACAGGACCAATATAACAAACAGTTAAATCTTCTTTTAAATGCGCTTCCGAAACCAAAGATTTTAGATGAAATTTTTATCAGTCCGAATCACGAGTTTGTTAACCAGTTTAATTTAGGAACCGTTGAAAAAGACCGATGGAACCCAAACACCAGGCAAACAGAATCCGCAACGGTTAATTATAATCTCGCTGAAAAATTCAAAGATTTTGTAGGTACCTTATCCAGCGAGGCATTCGCCGGATCCTCCGCCTGGGAAGTAAAAGGTTTTGTAGACAATGAAACCGTTACGGGAAGTGATAAGGAACGGAATGCTTTGGTTCGGGAAAGAAGAAAAGCCGCAGCCAATGACCTGTTCCAGAAATTTTTGAGAGAAGAATTAACGGATGATTTGAGGGAGCGTTTTGTAAAGGATTTCAACAGGAATTACAACAATATCCACGTTCCGGATTATTCAAAGTTTCCTCTATTCTCAAAGATCCACAAGAACTTTAAAGGCTGTGAGCTTAGACTCACTGAAGTGCAGAAAGCAGGAGTCGGAAGGCTGACCACCAAAGGGGTCGGTTTGCTCGCACACGAAGTCGGATTTGGGAAAACCTTGTCAGGGATTTTGTCGATGCACGAGGCAATGGAACGGGGAAATGCCAAAAGGCCATTGATTGTAGTTCCCAATGATAGTATCCTCAAGCAGTGGGTCGAAACTATATTTGAAGCCATTCCTGACGCAAAATTGAATGTTTTAGGGAATCTCGGAAAAGATTATGACCTCTCGAAATTTGATAATAAAGACGGTGAAATCACCATCGTGACCTATGAGGGCTTCAACAATATCGGTTTCTCTGAAAGTATTACTCAAAATTTAGCTTCCAAATTCTCCTACATCTCCGAAAGTGAAATGCGAAGCGTTAATTCCATCAGCGAGAGAGATTTTCAGAAAGAATTGGAGAAAGAGAAACAGATTGAAGGGAAAATGAAGCGTGGAAAGATCTACGACTGGGAGGATTTCGGTTTTGACCATTTAACCTACGACGAAGTCCACAACGCCAACCATATTGTAGGTAAGGTGAAAATTGAGGATCGCCGGTTTGCTTCCGACTTCAGAAGCCAGAATCAGCAGACTTCGAAATTGGGCATCAATACCTGGATGGCGGCGCAGTACATTCAGGACAAAAACAATGGCAGAAATGTCACCTTGCTTTCGGCAACACCGTTCACTAATAAACCCCTTGAGTATTACTCGATATTGTCGCTGATCGCTAATAAACGCCTGGAAGAATCCGGCTACTTTAATGTCAATACGTTCTTTGAAACTTTTATGGAAGCCGATACCGATATGGAGATCGATGCAAAAGGTGACGTGAAGTTCAAGGCCAATGTCCGCCGGTTTAAGAATAATTCTTTGTTTCAGCAGCTTTTGTCGGAATTTATTGACATCAAAGGAGAAGAAGACAATCCTGAGCTGAAACGTCCCAATAGGATCAACAAAGAATATAAAATTGAGCAGAATGACCTGACCAGGGAACAATATGATCTACTCAATGACAGCTTCGATGACACCCAGCAGGGAGCCATCCTAACGCATATCCTTAATGCCAGGCTCATTGCAATTTCGCCCTACCTATCGCCTTATTATGATGGTGAAATGCCATCTGTCAATGAATTTATCGAAAATTCTCCGAAGCTAAAGCTGACAATGGATTTGATCCGGCAGAACAAAAACGACATTCCTGATTCCGGACAAATTATTTATTCTGAATTGGCGGTATGGGAGTTTCCTAAGCTGAAAAAATACCTTATAAATGAAGTCGGTTATAAACCGGAAGAAATCGGAGTCATCACCGGAGCAACAAGCAAAACCAACAGGGTAAATATTCAGGATGACTTTAATGCCGGGAAAATTAAAGTGGTCATCGGAAGTGAAGCGATACAGGAAGGAATGAACCTCCAGGAAAATACCAGCGATGTTTATTTGCTTTCGCTACCCTATAATTTTACTTCTTTACGACAAGTGGAAGGACGCGCGTGGCGACAGGGAAATAGGAATGAAAATGTACGGATTAATTTTATGCTTACCAATGACAGTATTGATGTATTTATGCTTCAGAAATTACAGTCTAAGCAGGCGAGATATCTGGAAGCTATGAAGAAGGGAGCTGATGTGTTGGACATTTCGGATATCAGCGCACACGAACTTAAAACCTCTATCATCACAAATCCTGAAACGCGGGCTAATATTGAAATCGAGTTGCTAAAGAAGAAAATTGAAAGTGAGAAAAATAAATTTCTGGCAGATATTGCATTTGTCCTTAGAAAACAAGAAGATTTTCTTAAGGTGAAAGAGATGTTGACCAAAGCCGAACAAGCTTACTACAGAATATTAGGCTATTCTGAAAATGGAGATGGTAATACCGATTACTGGAAAAATCAACTTCCATCTTACCAGAAAACGATTGACCTTGCTAAAGTGGAAATTCAGAAAACAATCGAATTTTTAGGTGAAAAAGGGGTTAATGTTGCAGAAATCCAAAAGCAAATTAATGATACTGAATTAAAGATTGCTGAACTGAATCAAAGATTAGAAGGACTTTCCGAACTGAAACTGATACTACTTGATAAGTATAAAGCGGAGAAAAAAGAACGATTGAAGATTATTAATGAAAGAGATTTCATGAAAGAAAGAAGTAATGAGAATCAAGAGCTATTTCGTTTATCTTCAAATACAATCTCATCTAGCAAAGGATTTTTGGATTCTAGAATCAATCAGGTAGAAGGCTATTCTAATTTATATAATCAAGAAGTAAAAATAAGAAGATAATTTAAAAGCTAGTTCGGAAAACTTGTTCATAATTTGAACTTTTTTACTTGCAGAATTGAGCAGAAATTTTTAGTTTTATTACGTAAAATTTAAATCAGGATTTTACCACTTTTTTGCCAATGTTCTATTTAAGGCCATTCACAGAGATGCTACAGCGAAAATCTTATCCATAAAGCGATGAAAAATGGGTGCAAAATCCCTCACTTTCTTATCCAAAATCAGTTTATTTTAGATGTGTAATTTTAATACTAGTTTAACCTACTATTCGACTAATAACTTTATCTTGACACACCGTTCAATAAAGTACCAATAGTAGTAAATGTTTGCTTAGCAACATGAAAAATTGCATCTTGATTGATTCTGCATATTTTACTAGTATAGCCTCATAGCTTTTTGCATTACTTAATTTTCTATTTACTGGAGACTAAATATTACTACAGAGATTTGAAAATATCAATGAGATTTTAAAGCAAAACTATTGCTTATTTAGTTCTCTAATATTTCACCTGAATTCTTTTTTGGTCAGGGCCGTTTCACGGTTCGATCTTGCTAAGTAACTTATAAAAGAATCTTTGTTGATCCAGCTTTTCACCATACATTCAACTTGTTTCTAAAATAAATCAGAGCCAACTTAATTCAATTATAGCCGAGACAGCACTTTTAGAAGAAAAATCTAAAAATCAAAGTAAGAGGAAATCCTAATTCTAGGTAGCATTTTTTTACTTTACGGAAAACCGTAATGGTATAATATAAAACCTCTTTACATTTACTTTACTAACCAAAAATTATTTATTATGAGTGATGATTTAAATAAAAGAAGACCTCAAGACGCGACAAAAATCAACGTGAACGAAAGTTGGGAACTTGACTATTGGTCAAAAGAACTAGGTGTTACCAAAGAACGGCTGAAAGAAGCTGTAAGGGCTGTTGGAACTTCTGTTGAAGATGTGAAACATTATCTTGGAAAATAGTGTGAGTTTCAATTTAAGTAATGAATCCTGACGAGAGTTAGGATTTTATTTTTATTTAAGATAAATTCTGCATCATTAAAAATAATTATGTTATACTATTTCGTAGAAGAATTATTGCTAAACTGATTATAAATGGGCGTAACCATAAATATTACGGGAGTTTTTTTAATTATATTTGGACATAAAATATAAACTTAACTATGATTTATGATTTATTATTTCATAAAATCGTTTTATGTAGAAGTCATTTTATAAAGAGTTTTCGAACAGATATATTCTCTTTATTTAATAGAAAATAACGCCTAAATCTGCACTGTAGCACTCTTTAAATTTGAGTGTTTAATGATATAAAAAATAAATGAACCACGCTGTACACAATAAATTAGTCTCCTTTATCTGGAGCATTGCCGATGACTGTCTTAGAGACGTTTATGTAAGAGGAAAATATAGGGATGTCATCTTGCCGATGGTTGTTCTGAGAAGATTAGATGCTCTGTTGGAGCCAACAAAACAACACGTTTTGGAAGAGGTAGAATTTCAGAAAAACACAATGAAGTTTACCGAATGGGATGATAAGGGAATGACTGCTGCCTCGGGTTATGTTTTCTACAACACCAGCGAATGGACTTTACAGAGTCTTCACGGAAATGCCACGAATAGCCAACAAATTTTATTAGGAAATTTTGAAGATTACCTGAATGGCTTCAGTGCCAACGTGCAGGAAATCATCAGCAAATTTAATCTTCGCGCACAGATCAAGCATATGGCTAACAAAGATGTTTTGCTTGATGTGTTGGAAAAATTTACGTCTCCGGATATTAATCTGACGCCTTTTGAAAAACTGGATTCCGGCGGTAGAAAACTACCTGCTTTGACGAATCTGGGAATGGGATATGTTTTTGAAGAGCTGATCCGTAAATTCAATGAGGAGAATAATGAGGAAGCGGGAGAACATTACACACCGAGAGAAGTAATTGACCTGATGACACATATGGTTTTTGAACCGATAAAAAATCAAATTCCGTCTGTGATTACCATTTATGATCCTGCCTGTGGAACGGGCGGAATGCTGACGGAGTCTGAAAATTTTATAACTGATCCAGAGGGAGAAATCAAAGCAACCAATACTTCTGTGTATATGTTTGGGAAGGAAGTGAATGATGAAACCTACGCCATTTGCAAATCGGATATGATGATTAAGGGTAAAGACCCGGAACATATCAAAGTTGGTTCTACGCTTTCTACGGATGAATTTGCAGGAACAAAGTTCGACTTTATGTTGTCTAATCCACCCTACGGAAAAAGCTGGGCGAGTGAGCAGAAATACATCAAAGACGGAAAAGACGTCATCGACAACCGTTTTAAAATAAAATTAAAAAACTATTGGGGCGAGGAAGAAGATGTGGATGCCGTACCGCGTTCGAGTGACGGGCAGTTACTGTTTCTGATGGAAATGGTGGACAAAATGAAAACTTTGACCGATAAAAATAAAATCGGAAGCCGTATTGCTTCGGTACACAACGGTTCGAGCCTTTTTACAGGGGATGCCGGCGGTGGCGAAAGCAATATCAGACGCTATATTATTGAAAACGATTTGCTGGATGTGATCATTCAGTTGCCGAACAATATCTTTTATAATACGGGCATTACCACCTACATCTGGATTTTAACCAATAATAAACCTGTACAACGAAAAGGAAAAGTACAGCTGATTGATGCCAGCGAAATGTACCAGAAACTGCGCAAGAATCTTGGGAATAAAAACTGTGAACTCAGTAAAACCCATATCAGCGATATTGTGAACTGCTATCTGGAGCTGAGTGAGAAGGAAAGAGAAGGCGAACAAAAACTGGCAAGCAAAGTGTTTGACAACAGTGATTTTGGGTATTATAAAATCAATATCGAAAGACCTAAGCGACTGAAAGCCCAGTTTACAAAAGAGAAAATTGAAGTGTTGAAATGGGATAAAACACAACCTGCATTTTCTAAAGAACTGTATGAAAAATACGGAATGGAAGTGTATGGCGGATTGGAAAAACACAAAAAGGAAATTGAAGATCTGGTGGATAAAAAGGAACTCAGCATCAATGCGAAACAGCTGTCTGCCTTTCTGAAAAAAGAAAGTTGGGAAAAGCAGGAAGCTTTGTATCAAACAGCAGTTCGTCTGATGGAAGTTTTGGGCACGGAAGTCTATACCAACTTCAATGCATTTGGAAACAAGGTAGATGAAGTGCTGAAAATGGATAAAACCAAACTGTCTGCTTCGGAGAAAAAACAGATCCTGGATACCGTAAGTTGGTATGATGAAGAAGCTGATAAAGTGGTAAAGAAAATCGAGAAACTGAACGGTCAGAAACTAGCAGATTTGCTGGACTTTTTAGGATGCAAAGAAAAAGATTTACCTTATTACGGCTACTTTGCATCAGAGAAGAAGGGCGAATACACCATTTATGAAACCGAAAGTGATTTGCGCGACAGCGAAAGTATTCCGTTGAAAGAAAACATACAGAATTATTTTTTGAGAGAAGTACAACCGTATGCCGAAGAAAGCTGGATTGCTTTGGATTCTGTAAAGATTGGGTATGAGCTGAGCTTCAACAAATATTTTTACCAACCTGCACCATTGCGCAGTCTGGAAGAGGTGACGAAAGATATTTTGGCACTGGAACAGGAAGGCGACGGATTGTTGGCTGAAATCTTAAATTTTTAGACGATGCAACGATACGAAAAATACAAAGACAGCGGTGTGGATTGGATTGGGGTGATTCCGGAGCATTGGGAAATCCGAAGAATTAAAACTTTATTTAAAGAAATTAACGAAAGAAGTTTTGATGGTTTAGAAGATTTACTTTCTGTTTCACAATACACTGGAGTTACAAAAAAAAGTGATAAGATTGAAGAAGGAGATTTGTTAACAAACGCTTCAACTTTGGAAGGATATAAACTTGTCAAGAAAGGAGATTTAGTTAGTAATATTATGCTCGCTTGGAATGGAAGTCTTGGTTTTTCTCCCTTTGATGGTATTACAAGTCCAGCATATTCTATTTATCGGTTGAAGAATTTCGGTGAGAAACAATTTTTTCATTATTTGTTTAGAACTGAAAAATACAAGGCTGAATTTAAAAGACAATCTTCTGGAGTAATAGAAAGTAGATTAAGACTTTACAGTGATGATTTTTTCGGTATTTTTTCAATTCTTCCTCCACCAGACGAACAACAAGCTATCGCCACTTTTCTCGATGATAAAACCGCCAAAATAGACCAAACGATTGCCAACAAGCAAAAAGAAATCAACCTGCTGAAAGAACGCCGACAAATCCTCATCCAAAAAGCCGTTACCAAAGGTTTGGATGATACCGTAAAACTAAAAGACAGCGGTGTGGATTGGATTGGCGAAATTCCAGAGCATTGGGAGGTGAGGAAGTTGAAATATTTTATTCAAAATTTAGAAGGTGGTGTTAGTGTTAATGCCTCTGAAAGTGAGAGTGCTGAAGCTGAAGATCTCGGGGTTTTAAAAACTAGTTGTGTTTACAATTATTATTTT
>Ga0302347_1002911_pt1 | contig 16234 bp, 23 predicted proteins | sample PhyWR1_FD_202178 | JGI IMG/M metagenome (GOLD analysis project Ga0302347, IMG submission 202178) | Leaf surface microbial communities from wheat plants in UC Gill Tract Community Farm, Albany, California, United States - DLSL W.R1 (v2)... | ecosystem: Host-associated > Plants > Phyllosphere >...
GTCTGATGCAAGTGCTGGTCGCTCCCATCGTGTCCGAAAAGGCCACCATGGTTGCTGAAAAGTCCAACGTCGTGACGTTCAAGGTGCTGCAGAGCGCTACCAAGCCCGAAATCAAGGCCGCTGTGGAATTGATGTTCAAGGTGGAAGTCGCCAAGATCTCTGTGCTGAACACCAAGGGCAAGGCCAAGCGCTTTGGCAAGACCATGGGTCGCCGCGACAACGTTCGCAAGGCCTACGTCATGCTCAAGCCAGGTCAAGAGCTGAATCTGTCTGGGGAGGCCGCTTAAATGGCAGTCATCAAACTCAAGCCCACGACGCCTGGTCAACGCGGTGCCGTCAAGGTCACGCGCGATCACCTGCACAAGGGCGAGCCGTATGCACCCCTGCTGGAACCCCAGTTCCAGAAGGCCGGTCGTAACAACAACGGCCACATCACCACCCGTCACAAGGGCGGTGGTCACAAGCATCACTACCGCGTGGTGGACTTCCGTCGCAACAAGGACGGCATCCCCGCAAAGGTCGAGCGTATTGAATACGATCCTAACCGTACGGCCCACATCGCTCTGGTGTGCTATGCCGACGGTGAGCGTCGCTACATCATTGCTCCTCGCAACCTGGAAGTGGGCGCGACCATTGTCAGCGGTTCGGAAGCTCCGATCCGCGTGGGCAACACCCTGCCTATCCGCAACATCCCCGTGGGCTCGACCATTCACTGCATCGAATTGCAAGTGGGCGGCGGTGCACAGATCGCGCGTTCCGCAGGTACCTCCGCCACGTTGCTGGCCCGTGAAGGCGTCTACGCTCAAGTGCGTATGCGTTCGGGCGAAGTGCGCAAGATTCACATCGAGTGCCGCGCAACCCTGGGCGAAGTCGCCAACGAAGAACACAGCCTGCGCCGTCTGGGCAAGGCCGGTGTGAAGCGCTGGATGGGTATTCGTCCTACCGTTCGCGGTGTGGTGATGAACCCTGTGGATCACCCGCACGGTGGTGGTGAAGGCAAGACCGGTGAAGGTCGTCACGCAGTTGACCCATGGGGCAACCTGACGAAGGGCTACCGTACCCGTAACAACAAACGCACGCAATCGATGATTGTGTCGCGTCGTAAAAAGTAAGGGGTAGCAAATGACTCGTTCTCTCAAAAAGGGTCCGTTTGTTGACCATCACTTGGTCGCCAAGGTCGAAAAGGCCGTCGCAACCAAGGATAAGAAGCCAGTCAAGACCTGGTCGCGTCGTTCCATGGTTCTGCCCGATTTCATCGGTCTGACCATTGCTGTGCACAACGGCAAGCAACACGTGCCGGTCTATGTTACGGACCAGATGGTGGGCCATAAGCTCGGCGAATTCGCCTTGACGCGCACCTTCAAGGGTCACCCCGCGGACAAAAAAGTCCAGAAGAAGTAAGGAACGACCATGTCTGAAACACGTGCAGTCCTCCGGGGCGTCCGTCTGTCGGTGGACAAAGGTCGCCTGGTCGCTGATCTGATCCGCGGCAAGAAGGTTGATCAAGCTCTGAACATCCTGACGTTCACGCAGAAAAAAGCTGCTGTGATCATCAAGAAGGTTCTTGAGTCCGCCATTGCCAACGCTGAGCATAACGACGGCGCCGATATCGACGAACTGAAGATCACCACGATCTACGTCGAACAAGGCACGACGCTCAAGCGCTTCACCGCGCGCGCCAAAGGCCGCGGCAATCGTATCAGCAAGCCCACGTGCCATGTGTACGTGACGGTTGGCAACTGAAAGGCCTGGAAGAATATGGGACAGAAAATCCATCCTACCGGCTTCCGTCTGGCTGTTAGCCGGAACTGGGCCAGCCGTTGGTACGCAAGCAACCGTGACTTCGCCGGCATGCTGGCCGAAGACATCAAGGTTCGCGAGTACCTGAAGGCCAAGCTGAAGAACGCCGCTGTGTCGCGTATCCTGATCGAGCGTCCTGCAAAGAACGCCCGTATCACGATTTACTCGGCGCGTCCCGGCGTGGTGATCGGCAAGAAGGGTGAAGACATCGAGAACCTCAAGAAGGAACTCGCTATTCGCCTGGGCGTGCCAGTGGCAGTGAACATCGAAGAAGTGCGCAAGCCCGAAATCGATGCCAAGCTGATCGCTGACTCGATCACCCAACAGCTCGAAAAGCGCATCATGTTCCGCCGTGCCATGAAGCGCGCCATGCAAAACGCTATGCGTTTGGGCGCTCTGGGCATCAAGATCATGTCGTCGGGCCGTTTGAACGGTATCGAAATCGCTCGTTGCGAATGGTATCGCGAAGGTCGCGTGCCACTTCACACCCTGCGTGCCGACATCGACTATGGCTTCTCCGAAGCCAAGACCACCTACGGCATCATCGGTGTCAAGGTGTGGGTGTACAAGGGTGACACTCTGGGCCGCAACGACCTGCCTTTGGCAGAGACGCCGCGTCCCGAAGAAGAGCGTCGCCCCCGTGGCCCGCGTCGCGACAGCCGTAATGGCGATCGCAACGCTGGTCCCGGCCGCGGTGCACCTCGCCGCCCAGTGGGTGGCAACGTGGCTCCGGCCGACGGCAGCGATAAGCCTGCCGGCGCCGGTGCCGACACCAACGCCGTTAAGCGCGTTCGCAAGGCAGACGCGCCCGCTACAGCAGCGGACGGTAAAGGAGAATAAAGATGCTGCAACCTGCTCGCCGCAAATATCGCAAGGAGCAAAAGGGTCGCAACACCGGTATTGCAACGCGGGGTAACTCCGTTGCATTCGGTGACTTCGGCCTGAAATCCACGGATCGTGGCCGTTTGACGGCCCGCCAGATCGAAGCTGCACGTCGTGCAATTTCCCGTCACGTGAAGCGTGGTGGTCGTATCTGGATCCGTGTGTTCCCTGACAAGCCAATCTCGACCAAGCCCGCAGAAGTGCGTATGGGTAACGGTAAGGGCAACCCTGAGTACTACGTCGCTGAAATTCAGCCCGGCAAGGTGCTCTACGAAATCGTGGGTGTGCCAGAAGAGTTGGCACGTGAAGCGTTCCGCCTGGCTGCTGCCAAGCTGCCGCTGCGCACCACGTTTGTTGCACGCCACATTGGCGCTTAATCAGGAGAATTCAAAATGACGAAAACTACTGAATTGCGCCAAAAAGACGTTACCGGCCTCGAAGCTGAAATCAAGTCCTTGCAAAAGGCGCATTTCGGCCTGCGCATGCAGAAGGCTACGCAACAATTGGCCAACACGAATACGCTGCGCTCCACGCGCCGTGACATCGCTCGTGCCAAGACCATCCTTGCTGAAAAGCAAGCCGCCAAGTAATAGGAGCCGACATGACGGAAGCTAAAAAATCCCTCAAGCGCACCTTGGTTGGCAAGGTGGTCAGCGACAAGCGTCAAAAGACTGTGACCGTTCTGGTCGAACGCCGTGTGAAGCACGAGCTGTACGGCAAGATCGTTGGCAAGTCCAGCAAGTACCACGCCCATGACGAAAATGGCGAATACAAGCTCGGCGACACCATCGAAATCACGGAAAGCCGTCCTTTGTCCAAGACCAAGAACTGGGTTGCGACCCGTTTGGTGCAAAAGGCTGGCCTGCTCTAAAGCCTCTCAGGCCTTAGTGCTGCAAAGCTGAGAAAAACGACCCACAATGTGGGTCGTTTTTTCGTTTGGGACTGCGCTTTTTGCGCGGCCCAATTTTTTAGTCGAGAACCGGAGCTTTACATGATCAAAGTTGGAGATACCCTGCCCGCCGTCACGCTGACAGAATACGTTGCCGTCGAAGGCAATGGCTGCAGCATCGGCCCGAACGCCGTCAAGGTGCAGGAAGCCGCTGCCGGCAAGACGATCGCCATCGTGGCCGTGCCTGGTGCATTCACGCCTACCTGCTCCGAAAAGCATCTGCCCGGTTACGTGGAACAAGCCGATGCGCTCAAGGCCGCCGGCGTGGACGAAATCTGGTGCCTGTCGGTCAATGACGCCTTCGTGATGGGCGCCTGGGGCCGCGACCAGAACGTCGGCAGCAAGGTGCGCATGATCGGTGACGGCGATGCCGCTTTCGCCAAGGCCACGGGCCTGACGCTGGACCTGAACGGCAAGGGCTTGGGCCTGCGCAGCAACCGCTACTCGATGCTGGTCAAGGACGGCAAGGTCGTGCAACTCAACGTCGAAGGCCCCGGCAAGTTCGACGTCAGCGACGCCGCAACGCTGCTGTCCCAAGTCAAGGCTTGATCTGCCGGCACCGCCGCTTGCGGCGGGAAATGAAAAAGAGCGCTTGGCGCTCTTTTTTTTCGCCCCTTCGGGCCGGGCGAGGGCTTAGAACAGCTCTGCCTTGAGATAGTGGCCGCCTGCCGCGGGATTGAAGTAATAGGGCGGAATTTCCTCGAACCCAAGCTCGGCGTAGAGCGCGCGCGCGGCTTCCATGTCGTCGAGTGTGTCGAGCAGTACGCGGTCGTAGCCGGTCTGGCGCGCCAGGTCGAGCATCGCGGCGGTGATCTCGCGGCCCAGGCCGAAGCCGCGGAACGGCCGGCGCACATACAGGCGCTTCATCTCGGCGGCATTGGGGTAGTCGCTGGCATCGAGCGGCCGCAGCGCGCAGCAGCCCGCGAGCGCACCGTCGACGGTGGCCAGCAGCAACTGCCCGCGCGGCGGTGCATATTCACCGGGCAGGTGGGCCAGTTCGGCCGCGAAATTCTGAAATTCCAGGTCAATGCCCGTGCTGTGAGCGTATTCCTCGAAGATCTGGCGTACGACGTCCAGATCTTGCGGAAAAGTCGCTGTCAGCAGGGCCACAGAAGGCTTATCCACAGGCGGGGCGCAAAAACAACGGAACCCGCAGTGTAGCGGTATGCGCGCGGTATGGTGAAGGCCGGTGCTGTTTCAAAACTGACCTATGCCCCAGGAGATGGCTGCGCACAGCAGTGCTATCCCCAGCGCGAGCAGGCGCTGGCGACTGCCATCGGCCGCCGCCGGCAGCGGGTGCGTGAGTTCGCGGTCGCCGCTGACCATGGCGCGCACCAGCGGACGCCGGCGCGCAAACGTGTACCAAGCAATGGCCAGAAGGTGCAGTCCCAGAAGTGCCAGCAGCAGGTATTGGCCCAGTTCGGCATGCCAGCGCGTTGCAGCCTCGACGATGTCTGCGGACACCAGCCGGCTCAGCGGTCCGGCATAGAAAATGGCGTCGTCGCTGAACAGGCCGGTGGCTACCTGGGCCAGCAGTACCGCGAGCATCGCAAACACCGACAGCGCGCCCAGGGGGCTGTGGCCGGCGCTGTGCGCGGGGCGGTCCTGTCCACGCAGATAGTCCAGCAGCTGCCGGGGCGCATAGAGAAAGCTGTGAAACCGCGACCAGTGGCCGCCGACCAGCCCCCAGACCAGGCGAAACAGCAGCAGCGCGAGCACCACATGGCCCAGCCGCAGATGCCAGATCATCGCGTTGCCGCCGATCTTGGCGCTGACGATCATGGCGATGGTGCTTGCCGCCAGTGACCAGTGAAACAGGCGGGTCGGAAGATCCCAGATGCGGACGGTATGGAGCATGGTGGTGCAAGGATAGCGAATCGCGCGGCGCGCGCGTTGCCTGCGCCGCCGTCCTTCACCATAATCCTGCGTTGGAATTGAGGTTTTTGTCCATCACCACAAGAAAGTCCCCATGAAAGCAATCTGCGTTCTGGCCCTTGCGGCCCTCACTGCCTCGTTGAGTCTTCCGGCTGCGGCCCAATTCGCCAAGAAGGACGAGGCGATCGACTACCGCCAGTCGGCGCTGAGCGTGATGGCCGCGCACTTCGGTCGTCTGGGCGCAATGGCCAAGGGCGATATTCCATTCGATGCCAAAGCCGCTCAGGAGAACGCGGACATCGTGGTGTTCATGTCCCGTCTGCCCTGGGCGGGCTTCGGGCCGGACACTGAAGGCGGCAAGGCCAAGCCCAATGTCTGGACGGAAAATGCCAAGTTCAAGGAGCTTGCCGGCAAGATGGAAGCCGAAGCCGTGAAACTTGCGGCGGCGGCAAAGCAGAACGACCTCGCCAGCCTCAAGGCGGCATTCGGCGCCACGGCAGGCAGCTGCAAGGCCTGCCACGACAGCTTCAGGAGTCGCTGACCCCCCTGAGCGCCTGCGTAGCATGACGCCATCGCTGCGGGGCGGCCCTTGCCCGGCGTCCCTGATCTGGAGCACGCCAGTTTCAGGGGCTGTGAGTCGAAGGACGCGAAATCAGGCTTCGGCCAGCAGCTTTTCTATGAGCCTGTGCAGCTCGGCGAAATCGGGCGCACCGATATAGCGTTTGACGATTTCACCGCGCTTGTTGACGATGAATGTCGATGGCGTGAGCTGCACATCGCCCCATTGCTTGGCGACCGCGCCGGTGTTGTCGATCGCGACCTTGAACGGCAGCTGGCGGCTTTGCGCGAAGTTCACCACGTAGCTCGGTGGGTCGTAGCTCATGGCGACGGCCACGGTCTCGAAGCCCTGCGGCTGGTACTTCTTGTAGGTGGCAATGATTTCGGGCATTTCGGCCACACAGGTGGTGCAGCTCGTGGCCCAGAAGTTGACCAGCGTCACCTTGCCCTGCAGGTCGGCGGTGGTTTTCTGGCTGCCGTCGAGCAGCACGAACGTCGACGCAGGCGCGGGGCTGCTGCCTGCATTCAGGTAGATGAAGCCGCCGACGCCGGCGACGGCGGCAAGCGCCACGCCTGCAATCCATGTTTTGATAGCCATGTGTCGATTGTGCCCAAAGCTGCCGGGAATCCGGAGGTCAGGGGTTATGAGTGCGGCCGCGCGCACAAAGTTCACTGCGCGCTGCAGCCAGCGGGGTGTTCGGGTTGACCACAATCAAAGCTTGTGGCCGGATTGCCCGACGCACACGGGCCGCGCGCCATAATGCTGTACATCCTTCCATCACTTCATGAACACGCGCATTCTTCTCATCACCCATGCTCCTCTGGCGCAGGCGTTGCGCGACTGCGCGCTGCATGTGTTTGCCGACAGCGCAGACGACGTGCTGACCATCGACGTCGGCGCCGATGAGAGCCCCGACGACACGCTGGCGCGCGCGAGCGCATTGCTGGGCACGAGTGGCTCTCCCGTGCTGGTGCTCACCGATGTATTTGGCGCTACGCCCTGCAACGTCGCCCAGCGCCTCGTCGCCGGACGCGCGGCCCAGCTCGTGGCGGGGGTGAACCTGCCCATGCTGTTGCGCGCTGTGAGCTATCGCCATGAAACACTTGATGCCGTCGCGGCGCGCGCCGTGGTGGGCGGTATCCAGGGAGTGATGGCCGTGGCCGCCGCTCCATTGCAGAACCAGAATTTCCGTTCTTTCCATGATCAAGACCACCATCACCATCAGCAATAAGCTGGGCCTGCATGCGCGGGCATCGGCCAAGCTCACCAAACTCGCGGGCAGCTATCCCTGTGAAGTGTGGATGACCAAAGGCGAGCGCCGCATCAACGCCAAGAGCATCATGGGGGTGATGATGCTCGCCGCCGGCATTGGATCGCAGGTGGAACTTGAGACTTCGGGTGAGCGCGAGCAGGAAGCCATGGATGCGCTGCTGGCGTTGATCAACGACAAGTTTGGCGAAGGACAATGAGCCAGGCGCGCTGCTGACGCGGCGCAGCTGACTCGACTGGCGGGTCGCGACGCGCAGCGTGCGCAACGTGGCCGGCCATGACTGACTGAGGGACAGTCCGGATGACGTTTGCAATTCATGGCCTGGCAGTTTCCCGCGGCATAGCCATCGGGCGGGCGGTGCTGGTGAGCTCGAGCCGCATCGAGGTGCAGCACTATTTCATTGGTACGGCCGAAGTGCAGGCCGAGGTCGAGCGCGCGCGCACCGCGCGCCAGGCGGTCATCGAAGAACTGCAGCGCCTGCAGACCGAGATGCCGCATGACGCGCCCGCGGAACTCGACGCGCTGCTCGACGTGCACCTGATGCTGCTGCAGGACGAGTCGCTGGTGCATGGCGTCGAGCAGTGGATCTGCGAGCGCCTGTACAACGCAGAGTGGGCACTCACAACGCAGCTCGAGGCCATTTCGCGGCAGTTCGACGAGATGGAAGACGACTACCTGCGCGAGCGCAAGGCCGATCTCGAGCAGGTGGTGGACCGCATTCTGCGCCACCTCAAAGGCGTCGCCAGCCCGGTGCCGCCGTCACGCCCCATGGTGCCTGGCGCCGCACCCGAATTGCCGCTGATCCTTGTGGCGCAGGACCTCGCGCCGGCCGACATGCTGCATTTCAAGACCAGCGTGTTCGTCGGTTTCGTCACTGCGGTGGGCGGCAAGACCTCGCACACCGCCATTGTCGCGCGCAGCATGGACATTCCGGCCGTGGTCGGCGCGCGCGCCGCGGCGCAGCTGGTGCGCCCCGACGACTGGCTGATCATCGATGGCAATGCGGGCGTGGTGATCGTCGATCCTTCGCCCGCGATTCTTGCGGAGTACGAAAGCCGCCAGCGCGAGAGCGCGCACGAACGGGAAAGCCTGGCGCTGCTGCGGCACACACCCGCCGTGACGCTCGACGGCCAGCAAATCGAGCTGCTGGCCAACATCGAGCAGCCCGGTGACGGCCCGGCCGCGCTGCAGGCCGGCGCCCAGGGGGTGGGGCTGTTCCGCAGCGAATTCCTGTTCATGGGCCGCGACGGTCCGCTGCCCGGCGAGGAAGAGCAGTACCAGGCGTATCGCCAGGCCGTCGAAGGCATGCAGGGCCGGCCCGTGACCATACGCACCATTGACGTGGGCGCCGACAAGCCGCTGGACAAGGCGCAGGCCAAGGAGTACTCACTCAATCCTGCGCTGGGCCTGCGGGCGATACGCTGGAGCCTGGCCGACCCGAGCATGTTCCGCACGCAGCTGCGCGCCGTGCTGCGCGCCGCTGTGCACGGTCCCGTGAGCTTGCTGTTTCCCATGCTCGCGCACCAGAGTGAAATCGAGCAGACCCTGGCCCAGGTGGACCTGGCCCGCGCCGAACTCGATGCGCGCGGCATGGCCTATGGCGCGGTGCAGCTGGGCGCGATGATAGAGATTCCGGCCGCGGCGCTGATGGTGCGCATGTTCCTGCGCTATTTCGATTACCTATCCATAGGCACCAATGATCTGATCCAGTACACGCTGGCGATCGACCGCGCCGACGAGGCTGTCGCCCATCTGTACGACCCGCTGCATCCGGCGGTGCTGCGTCTCGTCGCCGACGTGATCGCCGAAGGGCGGCGCCAGGGCAAGAGCATCTGCGTCTGCGGTGAAGTGGCCGGCGATGTGGCGATGACGCGCCTGCTGCTGGGCCTGGGCCTGCGCAGCTTCTCCATGCATCCGGCGCAGATCCTGGCCGTCAAGCAGGAAATACTGCGCGCCGATGCGGGCCAGCTCGCTGCCTGGGCACGGGAGGTGGTGCTGGCCGACGACCCTGCCGCCTTGCTGGAAGCCGGCCCCATGCCGTCAACTTCGTGAAACTGCGGGGATCCACATTCTTTTTGAAAATAGTTGAGATTGGTTCTCATTCACGTGTTATGATTCATCCACTGACGCAGCACATATCCTGGTGGGAACAGTGCTCCATCGGTTTCAGTTTCATCGTGGGGCGACTCGTGGGCCTGTTAAGCCTTCAGTCGTTTTTTGCCAGCCAGCGGCTCGCCGGTTAGCCAGGCATTTTTTGGTGGAACACAACGAAGAAAGCCTTCCAATGGAAGGCTTTTTGTTTTGGCGGAGGCGTCCTGTAAATCACGCCGCATGACGTGATGCCGCCGTTCGCTCGTCGGTGTATTCAGGGCGAAAGGGCGCGAGGGACCAAGGCCCCGCGCGCAGGGCAGCCGGATCAGACGCCAGCTGCGTGGGCCTGCTCGTCGGCGTGGTAGCTCGAGCGCACCATGGCGCCGACGGCCGCATGGCTGAAACCCATCTTGTAGGCTTCTTCCTCGAACATCTTGAACGTGTCGGGGTGCACATAACGGCGCACCGGCAGATGGCTGTTCGAGGGCGACAGGTACTGGCCTATGGTCAGCATGTCGATGTCGTGCGCGCGCATGTCGCGCATCACCTGCAGGATTTCTTCGTCGGTCTCGCCCAGGCCGACCATGATGCCGCTCTTGGTCGGCACGTTGGGGTGCAGCGCCTTGAACTTCTTGAGCAGGTTCAGGCTGAACTGGTAGTCGGAACCGGGACGCGCTTCCTTGTACAGGCGCGGCGCGGTCTCGAGGTTGTGGTTCATCACATCGGGCGGCGCGGCCTTGAGGATCTCCAGCGCGCGGTCGTCGCGGCCGCGGAAATCGGGAACAAGGATCTCGATCTGCGTTGTTGGCGACAGTTCGCGGATGTTCTTGATGCATTCGACGAAATGGCCGCTGCCGCCGTCGCGCAGGTCATCGCGGTCCACGCTGGTGATCACCACGTACTTGAGGCGCAGCTGGGCAATGGTCTTGGCCAGGTTCAGCGGCTCGTCGACATCAAGCGGATCGGGGCGGCCATGGCCCACGTCGCAGAACGGGCAGCGGCGCGTGCACTTGTCGCCCATGATCATGAATGTGGCCGTGCCCTTGCCGAAGCATTCGCCGATGTTGGGGCAGCTCGCCTCCTCGCAGACGGTATGCAGCTTGTTCTCGCGCAGGATGTCCTTGATTTCATAGAAGCGCGTGGTCGGCGAGCCGGCCTTGACGCGGATCCACTCCGGCTTCTTGAGCACTTCGCCGTGCTCGACCTTGATGGGGATGCGCGACAGCTTGGCCGCGGCCTTTTGCTTGGCCAGCGGGTTGTAGGTGGCTGCGGACTGCGCTTCGCGTACGACGTCTGTGGTGCTCATGGCTCTTGTTTCTCAGGGGGCGAGCCGGATTTCCAGCTGTCGGCCAAGCACATGCGCAGCCTCGTCCCAGGTTGTCTGGACACCGATTGTAGAAAGATCCACGCTGGGCAACCCGGCATAGCCACAAGGATTGATGCGCGAATAGGGTTCAAGATCCATTGCAACGTTCAGCGCCAGACCGTGGTAGGTGCAATGGCGGCTCACCTTGATGCCCAGTGCGGCGATCTTTCCCAGGCCGCTGAAGTCGGGCACGGGCGCGTCGCTGCCGGGCAGGCGCAGCTGCGGGCGCTGCTCAAGCATGGCGTGGCTCGATGGATCCGCCAGGCGCACGTAGATGCCGGGCGCGCCTGCGACGCGGTGGCCGGTGACGCCGAAATGCGCGAGCGTGCGGATCACGGCCTCCTCGAGGCGATAGACGTATTCCTTGACGAAATAGCCGCGGCGCTGCAAGTCAAGCAAAGGGTAGGCAACGACCTGGCCCGGGCCATGGTAGGTCACCTGTCCGCCGCGGTTGGTTGCCACGACGGGGATGTCTCCGGGCAGCAGCACATGGTCGGCCTTGCCGGCCAGCCCTTGCGTGAAGTGCGGTGCATGTTCGCAGATCCACAGCGAATCGGGCGTGTCGGCGCTGCGCTGCTGCGTGAGGTCCTGCATGGCCTGGACCGTGGCCTGGTAGTCGGTGCGGCCCAGCAGCCGCGTGTCCAGCGCGATGCCAGACACCGTCACAGAACGACTTTGACGTGGGGATCCGAGGTCAACGCCATGTAGAGGCTGTCGAGCTGTTCGCGGCTGGTGGCCGTGACGGTGATGGTCACGCCCAGGTACTTGCCGGTGCTGCTGGGGCGCAGTTCCACGGTGCTGGCGTCGAAGCCCGGATCGAACTGGCGCGCGATCTTGGTGATCGACGACACCAGGTGCTCGTGCTGCAGGCCCATGACCTTGATCGGGAACAGAGACGGGTACTCGATCAGCGAGTCCTTGCGTGCCGCGGCCTCGTCGTCGGCGCCAATGACGTGGGCGGTAGGGGGGATGGGTGTTGACGAGCTCATGACAGAGACTTTCAAAGGTTAATACCTTGTCGGGGCGGACGGTTATGCGGTAATGTTTCGCGGGTCTGGCGCGCCGTGAACGGAGCGAAAAAACCTATACGGGCCAAAGGCTTGCAAGCATTGTTGTGTGACCTGGGTGTGACTGCCCGAGAAGGCTAATTTTGGCCACACCCGTAACAACCCCTATCTTACGGCAGGGGTTTTTACTTATAATCAGAGGCTTTGTGAAAGTTTCAGTCTGCGACAGGTTGCCAAATGACAAAAAAATACGCACCCGAGACTGAAGCTGAGGCCGAAGATTCTGACTTCAACCCCCTGACTGCCGAAGAAGCGCAGCAGTGGCGCCAGCGCAATCCGCCGGTGTCACCGTGGCGAGTGGTGGCAGGGCAGGTGCTGGTAGGTGTGCTGGTGTCGGCGCTGGCGTGGCTGGTGAGCGGCAAGCCCTCGGTGGGCTGGTCGGCAGCCTACGGCGCCCTGGCGGTGGTCTTGCCCGCAGCGTTGTTTGCGCGCGGCCTGGCCCGCCAGCAGGCTGCACCCCATGCGGGCGCGGCGATGGTCGGGTTCTTCGGCTGGGAATTGGCGAAGCTGATGTTGTGTATTGCGATGTTGGCAATGGCGCCAAAACTGGTCGCCGGATTGAGCTGGTTGGCTTTGCTGGCCGGCATGGTGGTAACGATGAAAACGTACTGGATTGCGCTGCTGATGCGGCGCTCCAGTGTCCGAAAAACCGATTGATATTGAGAGAAGAGTTGCCCGATGGCCGCAGACGCGCACGCACCAACTGCAAGTGAATACATCGTTCACCACTTGCAGCATCTCCAGAACATCAAACAGACGAGCATCGTCGATTTCTCGGTAGTCAACTATGACTCCGTGGTCGTCGGCCTGATCGTCGGTGCTCTGACCCTGTTTGTTCTCTGGCTGGCCGCCCGCAAGGCAACCGCTGGCGTTCCCGGTCGCTTCCAGGCAGCCGTCGAGCTGCTGGTCGAAATGGTCGACAACCAGGCCAAGGCCAACATCCACAATGCCGAAAGCCGCAAGTTCATTGCACCTCTGGCGCTGACGGTGTTCGTCTGGATCTTCATGATGAACGCGATGGACTTGCTGCCCGTCGACCTGCTGCCCGTGCTGTGGCAAGGTGCGACCGGTGACAGCCACGCCTATCTGCGCGTTGTTCCTACCGCCGACCTGTCGACCACTCTGGGCCTGTCGTCCGGCGTTCTGCTGCTGTGCTTCTGGTACAGCGTCAAGATCAAGGGTGCAGGCGGCTGGGCGCACGAACTGGTGACCGCGCCTTTCGGCACCAGCAAGAACCCCATCTTCGCCTTTATCCTGGGCATTGTGAATCTGCTGATGCAGATCATCGAATACGTTGCCAAGACCGTGTCGCATGGCATGCGACTGTTTGGCAATATGTACGCTGGTGAGTTGGTATTTATGCTGATTGCCCTGATGGGTGGTGCGGCTGCCATGTCTCTCTCTGGTGTGTTGCTCCCCGTGGGGCACATCATTGCAGGTTCTATCTGGGCGATCTTCCATATCTTGATCATCACCCTGCAGGCCTTCATTTTCATGATGCTGACGCTGATTTATCTCGGCCAAGCACATGAAGCCCACTGACCCTTTCTTTCTTTCCTTTCACTTTTTTAATCCTCTGGAGTCATCATGGAAAACATTCTCGGTCTCGTCGCTCTGGCTTGTGGTCTGATTGTTGGTCTGGGCGCTATCGGCGCTTCGATCGGTATCGCTTTGATGGGCGGCAAGTTCCTGGAAGCTTCCGCTCGTCAACCCGAGCTGATCAACGAACTGCAAACCAAGATGTTCATCTTGGCCGGTCTGATCGACGCTGCTTTCCTGATCGGCGTGGCTATCGCTCTGCTGTTCGCTTTCGCCAACCCGTTCGCTCTGGTCTAAGCTCCCCCTCAACGCCCATATAGAAAGGTGTTGCCGTGAGTATCAACGCGACCCTGTTCGTTCAGGCCATCGTCTTCCTGATCCTGGTGCTGTTCACGATGAAATTCGTGTGGCCCCCGATCGCGAAGGCCTTGGATGAACGAGCCCAGAAAATCGCCGATGGCCTCTCCGCTGCCGACAAGGCCAAATCCGAACTGACCGCTGTCAACAAGCGCGTCGAGCAGGAACTGGCCCAGACGCGCAACGAGACGACATCGCGGCTTGCGGACGCCGACCGCCGCGCCCAGGCCATCATCGAAGAAGCCAAGGCACGTGCGACTGAAGAAGGCAACAAGCTGATTGCAGCCGCCCGTGCAGAAGCCGAGCAGCAAGCAATTCAAGCCCGTGAGGCACTGCGCGAGCAGGTCGCTGCGCTGGCCGTCAAGGGCGCTGAGCAGATTCTCCGCAAGGAAGTCGATGCCGGCGTCCATGCAGATCTGCTGAACCGCCTCAAGACTGAGCTGTAAGGAAAGCAAACATGGCAGAACTCGCCACCATTGCCCGCCCTTACGCTGAAGCCCTGTTCAAAGCCAGTACCGCCAGCGGTGCGGATTTGAACAGCACAGTCGCCTGGGTGGAGGAATTGGCGGCGGTTGCCGCCGATTCGCAATTGCGCCAACTGGCAGACAACCCCAAGGTGAGCGAAGAGCAGCTGCTCGACGTTTTCACGGGTGTCGCCGGTTCGGCACTCCCCGATGCCGCTCGTAATTTCCTGCGTGTCATCATTGAGAACGGCCGCGTGAATGCGCTGCCCGAGGTTGCAGGCCAGTTTCGTGGTCTCGTCAACCGGCTCGCGGGCTCGTCGGATGCGGTGGTGTACAGCGCCTTCCCCATCGAGCCTGCCGCACTGACGGAGCTCAGCGCTTCGTTGGAAAAGCGTTTTGGCCGCAAGCTGCATCTCACCGTTCAGCCCGATGAGTCGCTGATCGGTGGCATTCGCGTAGTCGTGGGTGACGAAGTGCTCGACACCTCGGTCAAGGCCCGTCTGGAACAAATGAAAGCGGCCCTCACTGCTTAACTGCACTGAGGTCCCGGCTAAACAAAGAAAGAAGGAAAGAGTCATGCAACTCAATCCCGCAGAAATTTCTGAATTGATCAAGAGCCGCATCGAAGGTCTGGCTGGCAGCACCGATATCCGTAACCAAGGCACCGTGGTGTCGGTGACGGACGGTATCGTGCGCGTGCACGGCCTGTCGGACGTGATGCAAGGCGAAATGCTGGAATTCCCGGCAACCGCTGACGGTCAACCCTCGTACGGTCTGGCCCTGAACCTCGAGCGCGACTCCGTCGGCGCCGTGATTCTGGGTGAGTACACGCACATCTCCGAAGGCGACACCGTCAAGTGCACGGGCCGCATTCTGGAAGTGCCCGTGGGCCCCGAGCTGATCGGCCGCGTGGTCAACGCTCTGGGTCACCCCATTGACGGCAAGGGCCCGATCAATGCGAAGATGACCGACGTGATCGAAAAGGTCGCACCGGGCGTTATCGCACGTCAATCGGTTGACCAGCCGCTGCAAACCGGTATCAAGTCGATCGACTCGATGGTTCCCGTGGGCCGTGGCCAGCGCGAACTGATCATTGGTGACCGTCAGACCGGCAAGACTGCCGTGGCCATCGACGCGATCATCAACCAGAAGGGCCAGGGCGTGACGTGTATCTACGTTGCGATCGGCCAGAAGGCTTCGTCGGTCAAGAACGTCGTGCGCGCTCTGGAACAAGCCGGCGCCATGGAATACACCATCGTGGTGGCTGCCACCGCTGCCGAATCGGCCGCGATGCAGTACGTGTCGGCCTACTCGGGCTGCACCATGGGTGAGTACTTCCGCGACCGCGGCGAAGACGCACTGATCGTTTATGACGATCTGTCCAAGCAAGCCGTGGCCTACCGCCAGGTTTCGCTGCTGCTGCGCCGCCCACCAGGCCGCGAAGCGTTCCCCGGCGACGTGTTCTATCTCCACAGCCGTCTGCTCGAGCGTGCAGCACGCGTGAACGCCACTTACGTGGAAGAGTTCACCAAGGGCGCCGTCAAGGGCAAGACCGGTTCGCTGACCGCTCTGCCTATCATCGAAACCCAGGCGGGTGACGTGTCGGCTTTCGTGCCTACCAACGTGATTTCGATCACCGACGGTCAGATCTTCCTGGAAACCAGCCTGTTCAACGCCGGTATCCGTCCCGCGATCAACGCCGGTATCTCGGTGTCGCGCGTCGGTGGTGCTGCCCAGACCAAGTTCGTCAAGGGCCAGTCCGGCGGTATCCGTACCGATCTGGCTCAGTACCGTGAACTGGCTGCGTTCGCGCAGTTCGCTTCCGATCTGGACGAATCCACCCGCAAGCAGCTCGACCGCGGTGCCCGCGTGACCGAATTGCTCAAGCAAGCCCAGTACAGCCCGCTGTCCGTGGCCTTGATGGGTGCTTCGCTGTTCGCAGTGAACAAGGGCTACATGGACGACATCGAAGTCAAGCAAGTGCTGCCCTTCGAAGCCGGCCTGCACCAATTCCT
>Ga0302347_1002912_pt1 | contig 16232 bp, 14 predicted proteins | sample PhyWR1_FD_202178 | JGI IMG/M metagenome (GOLD analysis project Ga0302347, IMG submission 202178) | Leaf surface microbial communities from wheat plants in UC Gill Tract Community Farm, Albany, California, United States - DLSL W.R1 (v2)... | ecosystem: Host-associated > Plants > Phyllosphere >...
AGGACTTCCAGGTCAATCCGAAAATTCAGCAAACCATGACCTTCGAGCATGCTGACAGCTGGAAGTACGGCGACAACTTCTTCTTCCTTGACCGTATCTTTTACAACGGCAAGAAAGACGGCAACGTCGGCCCGAACACCTATTACGGTGAATTCACCCCGCGTTTGTCGTTCGGCAAGATCTTCGACCAGAAGTTTGAATTCGGCCCGATCAAGGACGTACTGCTGGCCATGACTTACGAGTTTGGCGAAGGCGATACCGATGCCTACCTGATCGGTCCGGGTTTCGACCTGAATGTGCCGGGCTTTGACTACTTCCAGTTGAACTTCTACCAGCGCTTCCCGGAAGGCAGCCGTGCCGGCCGAGGCGTGTGGCAGATCACCCCGGTGTGGTCCTACACCCTGCCCCTGGGCAACTCCGATGTGCTGATCGACGGCTACATGGACTGGGTGGTCGACAACGACGAGAACTCCCGTGGCACCTACCATGCCAACCTGCACTTCAACCCGCAGGTCAAATACGACCTGGGCAAGGCCCTGAGCTGGAGCGCCAAGCAACTGTACGTCGGTGTGGAATACGACTACTGGAAAAACAAGTACGGTATCGAAGACAGCGGCGCATTCAAAACCAATCAGAACACCACCAGCCTGCTGATCAAGTACCACTTCTGATCCACCGCTCCCGGGCGCGTCAACGCACCTGGGGCACCTGCAGCAACCCCCGCAGCATCAGGTCCAGGCTGTCCAGCGCAGCGGCCAGACGCTGCGGCGGGTTGTCCGCTTCGGCAATCCAGAACGACGCATCCATCAACCCGCCCTGAATCAGCCGCGCCAGCGCCTCGGGATCGGTGCGTTGAATCACCTTGGTGTCCATCAGGCTTTGCAGCATCGATGCCATCGACAGGCAGCACACCGACTGGGTGTTCTGCACATATTGCGAACCCAGCACCGAAGGCGCATCACGCAACAGAATGCGCTGCACCTCGACTTGCAGGGCCATTTCCAGATACAGCCGGCACTGATCCTGAAAGCCTTGCCACAGGCTCTCTGCCTGCTCAAGCACCTGCGCCAGCTGCGCATCCAGCTCGGCATCGATCTGTTGGGCCACGGCCTTGAACAGGCCTTTCTTGTCACCAAAATGGTGATACAGCGCGCCACGGGTCAGCCCCACCGAGGCGGTCAATTCGTCCATCGACGTCTGCGCATAACCCACTGAACTGAAAGCCAGACGGGCCGCTTCAAGCAGCTTGCCACGGGTTTCTTCGATCATTTGCGACCGCGCTTTGGGCGCCATGCCTGTCACCTTTATTTTTGGATACGCGACGTATGTTAATTGACATACGCCGTGTATGCGTATATTTCTACATACGCCGCGTATGTGATTGCCGGCACTCACACATTCCCGTAGCAGCTGCCGAAGGCTGCGTCCGGTTGCGAAGCAACCGTAAAGCCAGTGGATGCGGTTTTCCTGAAAACCCGCATTCATTGGTTTTACGACGACTGCGTCGCCGAACGCAGCCTGCGGCAGCTGCTACAAGAGCAACCCCCAACACTGTTCCGGAGCTTGTATGGCCAACCCCTATCGCGAGATTTTCAGCGCCCCCGGCACCAAGGCTTTCAGCGGTGCGGGCCTGATCGCACGGATGCCGATCTCAATGGTCGGCATCGGTATCATCACCATGCTGGCACAACTGCAAGGCTCCTATTGGCTCGCCGGCGGCGTGGCAGCCACCTTCGCCCTGGCCACGGCCCTGCTGGCACCGCAGATTTCACGCTGGGTCGACCGCTACGGCCAGAGCCGCATCCTGCCCGGTGTCACCGCCATTGGCGTCAGCGGTTTGCTGGCCCTGCTGCTGTGCAGCCATTTTGGCGCGCCGGACTGGACCCTGTTTGTATTCGCCGCACTGTCGGGCTGCATGCCCAGCATGTCGGCGATGGTGCGGGCACGCTGGACCGAGCTGTACCGCGGTTCGCCCAAGCTGCATACGGCGTTTTCGTTCGAGTCGGTACTCGATGAGGTGAGCTTTATTATCGGCCCGCCGATTTCCGTGGGCCTCAGTGTCGCGCTGTTCCCCCAGGCCGGACCACTGGCGGCAGCCATCCTGCTGGCCATTGGCGTCAGCGCCTTTGTGCTGCAACGCAACACCGAGCCACCGGTACACCCGCGCAGCAGCGAGCACCAGGGCACGGTTTTGCGCCAGGGCGCGGTGGTGGTCTTGCTGTTGGCCCTGCTGGGGCTGGGCACGATTGTCGGTACGGTGGATGTGGTCAGCGTGGCCTTTGCCCAGCATCAAGGCCAACCGGCTGCCGCCAGCATCGTACTGTCGATGTACGCCTTGGGGTCGTGCGCTGCCGGGCTGGTGTTCGGCATGCTCAAGTTGAACATGCCACTGCCCAGGCTGTTTGTGCTCGGCGCACTGGCCACGTCAATCACCATGGTGCCGCTGCTGTGGGCCGACAGCATCGCCACCCTGGCGGTGGGCATGCTGGTTGCCGGGCTGTTTTTCGCGCCGACCCTGATTACCGCCATGGGCCTGGTGGAAAACATCGTCCCGCCGGCCAAACTGACCGAGGGCCTGACCTGGATGATCACCGGCCTGGGCATGGGTGTCGCCCTGGGCGCGGTGCTCGGCGGCTGGGTGGTCGACGCGTACGGCGCCCAAACCGGCTTTACCGTATCGCTGGCCGCAGGCGGCGTCATGCTGTTGTTCGCGGTGCTGGGCTATCGATTGCTGCAAGACAGCACCCTGCCCCGCGCCGCCTGTGCCTAAGCCTTGATGGCGTGCCAGACCTTGCTTGCAACGGACACCACCGCCAGCACCACCGCGCCGGCAATGATGCCGGCGACGGCGTTGAGCAGGGTCGGCACGATGGCCGAGACCACGCCCAGCCATTGCGCGCTGCCTTGTGCCACGTCTTCAACCCAGTGATGCAACGGCGGCACACCGTGGGTGAGGATGCCGCCGCCGACCATAAACATGGCCGCTGTGCCGATCACGGTCAGGCTTTTCATCATGTACGGGGCGGCATTCAACACGCCACGGCCAAAGCTGCGCTGGAACCGTGGCCAGGTCCCGTCGCCGGTTTTTTTGCTCAGGTACAGGCCGCCATCGTCGAGTTTGACGATGCCCCCCACCACGCCATACACCCCGACCGTCATCACGATGGCAATACCCGACAACACCACCACCTGCTGCATCAGCGGTGAGTCAGAAACGATCCCCAGGGTAATGGCAATAATTTCGGCGGACAGAATAAAGTCCGTACGAATGGCGCCCTTGACCTTGTCCTTTTCATACGCCGCCACATCCACGTCCGCACCGGCCAGCGACTCCTGCAAGGCCTGGCGCTGGCTTTGGGCGTCGGCCTTGTTGTGGGTCAGGCTGTGGGCGACCTTCTCGAACCCCTCGAAACACAGATAAGCGCCGCCCACCATCAGCAGCGGCGTGACCGCCCACGGTGCAAAGGCACTGATGGCCAGCGCCGCAGGGACCAAAATCGCCTTGTTGCGAAACGACCCCTTGGCCACGGCCCACACCACCGGCAACTCCCGATCGGCGCGCACGCCCGAGACCTGCTGGGCGTTGAGTGCAAGGTCGTCACCCAGCACACCGGCGGTTTTTTTGGCGGCCACTTTGGTCATCAGTGCGACGTCATCGAGCACAGCGGCGATATCGTCGAGCAACATCAGCAGGCTACTGCCAGCCATAAGAAAACGTCCTTTAAGATTGAATGGCCACAAGCATAGCGCGTGCCGGCCGCAAAGCTGCAATCTTGAGCCGCTTGCAAGCCCGGTGCTACCATGCCCGACCGCCCCAGCCGGCAAGGACATATCGGGTTTATGAGCAGTATCCGCGAGCGTAACAAAGAACTGATTTTGCGTGCCGCCAGTGAGGAATTCGCTGACAAGGGTTTCGCCGCCAGCAAAACCAGCGACATCGCGGCCAAGGCCGGTGTGCCCAAGCCCAACGTCTACTACTACTTCAAATCCAAGGAAAACCTCTATCGCGAGGTGCTTGAGAGCATTATCGAGCCGATTCTGCGGGCATCGACGCCGTTCAATGCCGATGGCGAACCCAACGAAGTGCTGAGCAACTACATCCGCTCAAAAATCCTGATTTCCCGCGACCTGCCGTTTGCCTCCAAGGTGTTCGCCAGTGAAATCATGCACGGCGCCCCGCACCTGAGCGAAAAACAGGTTGAGCAGCTCAACGGCCAGGCCCAGCACAATATCGCCTGCATCCAGACCTGGATCGACCGTGGCCAGATCGCCGCCATTGACCCCCATCACCTGATGTTCAGCATCTGGGCCGCGACCCAGACCTACGCCGACTTTGACTGGCAGATATCGGCCATTACCGGCAAGGCCAAACTGGACGACAGCGACTACGAAGCGGCTACGCAGACCATTATCCGGTTGGTGCTCAAGGGTTGTACGCCTGACTGAAGGCCTGCACAAAATCTGTGGGAGCGGGCTTGCTCGCGATGGTATCGACGCGGCTCAACAGGCACACCGTAGCGCCTGAATCGCAGGCAAGCCAGCTCCCACAGACAGCAAAGGCCTGTGGTCAGACCACCACACCTGCATCCGCCCGCAAGCCCAGCACCTCGATCGCACTGATCGCACATTGTTCGTCGATATCCGAGGTATCACCGCTGATACCCACTGCGCCGATCACCTGCCCCGCCTCATTACGGATCAACACCCCGCCCGGCGCCGGTACCACGTCGCTCTGGCCCATGCCGTTAAGTGCCGCAAAAAATGCCGGACGCTGTTGCGCGTCCAGCGCCAGCAAACGCGAGCCCTTGCCCAGCGCAATCGCGCCCCAGGCCTTGCCTATCGCGATGCTGGGACGCAGCAGGCTGGCCCCGTCTTCGCGCTGCAACGCCAGCAAATGCCCGCCACTGTCGAGTACCGCCACCGTCAACGGCGCGGCATTGATCTGACGCCCGACGCTCAAGGCCCGGGCCGTCAGTTCTAAAGCGACTTTCAAGGTTAAAGCACTCATGGTTGCCATCCTTATCTTGTTATGGAAAGCCTTCTGCACACCTCGCAAGGCATACTGGATAACAATAATAGAACACAATACAAATGCACTTTGTATACAATTTTTAGGCGTCCAAAAATTAAACATCGACGCGACCGCCTAAATACAAGGCTCGCGACTCGGCAGTCACTGATTCGATAAAAGCCATTGACCTGCATGGTGGAGGATGAATACACTCGCTCAACAGCCACTTGTATACAATTACAAAACGTAAGAGGCACAAAACAATGAGCAAAATGAGAGCAATCGAAGCCGCCGTTCTGGTGATGCGTCGCGAAGGTGTCGATACCGCGTTCGGTATCCCGGGTGCCGCCATCAACCCGCTGTACTCGGCCCTGCAAAAGGTCGGTGGCATCGATCACGTCCTTGCTCGCCACGTCGAAGGCGCCTCGCACATGGCCGAGGGCTACACCCGCACCAAGGCCGGCAATATCGGCGTGTGCATCGGCACTTCGGGCCCGGCAGGCACCGATATGGTGACGGGCCTGTACAGCGCTTCGGCCGACTCGATCCCGATTCTGTGCATCACAGGCCAGGCTCCACGGGCACGCATGCATAAAGAAGACTTCCAGGCCGTCGATATCACCACCATCGTCAAGCCCGTCACCAAGTGGTCAACCACGGTGATGGAGCCGGGGCAAGTGCCTTACGCCTTCCAGAAAGCCTTTTACGAAATGCGTTCCGGGCGTCCTGGCCCGGTGCTGATCGATTTGCCGTTCGACGTGCAAATGGCTGAAATCGAATTCGATATCGAAGCCTACGAACCGCTGCCACTGGCCAAACCCACGGCCAACCGGCTGCAGGCCGAAAAAGCCCTGGCCATGCTCGATCAGGCTGAACGTCCGCTGCTGGTCAGCGGTGGTGGCGTGATCAATGCCGACGCCAGCGACCTGCTGGTGGAGTTCGCCGAACTGACCGGCATTCCGGTGATCCCGACCCTGATGGGCTGGGGCACCATCGCCGATGACCACCCGCTGATGGTGGGCATGGTCGGCCTGCAAACCTCGCACCGTTATGGCAACGCCACCCTGCTCAAATCCGATGTGGTCCTGGGCATCGGCAACCGTTGGGCCAACCGCCATACCGGCTCGGTGGATGTCTACACCGAAGGCCGCAAATTCATTCATGTGGATATCGAGCCGACCCAGATCGGCCGGGTGTTCAACCCGGATCTGGGCATCGTTTCCGACGCCGGTGCCGCGCTCAAGGTGTTCCTTGAAGTGGCCCGCGAATGGAAAGCCGCCGGCAAGCTGAAAAACCGCAGCGCCTGGCTGCAGGACTGCCAGCAGCGCAAGGCCACGATGCAGCGCAAGACCCACTTCGACAACGTGCCGGTCAAGCCGCAACGCGTGTACGAAGAGATGAACCAAGTATTCGGCAAAGACACCTGCTACGTCAGCACCATCGGTTTGTCGCAGATTGCCGGCGCGCAATTCCTGCACGTTTACAAGCCGCGTCACTGGATCAACTGCGGCCAGGCCGGCCCGTTGGGCTGGACCATTCCGGCGGCACTTGGGGTGGTCAAGGCCGACCCGAGCCGCAATGTGGTGGCGCTGTCCGGCGACTATGACTTCCAGTTCATGATTGAAGAACTGGCGGTGGGCGCACAGTTCAACCTGCCGTATATCCATGTCGTGGTGAACAACTCCTACCTGGGACTTATCCGTCAGGCGCAGCGCGGGTTTGAAATGGACTACTGCGTGCAGCTGTCTTTCGACAACCTCAATGCACCTGAACTCAATGGCTACGGCGTCGACCATGTTGCGGTCGCCGAAGGCCTGGGTTGCAAGGCATTGCGTGTGTTCGAGCCGGGTGATATCCAGCCTGCCCTGCGCAAGGCCCAGGAGCTGATCAAGGAATTCCGCGTACCGGTAATCGTGGAGATTATTCTGGAACGCGTGACCAATATCTCGATGGGCACCGAAATCAACGCCGTAAATGAATTTGAAGACCTGGCGCTGGTGGGTAACGATGCACCGACCGCCATTTCGATGCTGGATTAATCAATAGCCCTTACTTCGCCCTCTCCCACGGGAGAGGGAACCACAGGAGTCCACCATGCCGCGTTTTGCCGCCAACCTGTCCATGCTGTTCACCGAACAGGATTTCCTTGTCCGTTTTCAAGCGGCTGCCAACGCTGGTTTTCATGGCGTTGAATACCTGTTCCCCTACGACTACAACTCGGCCGACATCAAGGCCCAGCTGGAAGCCAACAAGCTAACCCAGGTGCTGTTCAACCTGCCGGCCGGTGACTGGGCCAAGGGTGAGCGCGGGATCGCCTGCCTGCCGGACCGGGTTGAAGAGTTCCGTGCCGGGGTCGACCTGGCCATTGCCTACGCGCAAGTGCTGGGCAACGACCAGATCAACTGCCTGGCCGGCATCCGCCCCCAGGGCGTGGACGACGCCACGGTCGAAAACACCTTCGTCGCCAACCTCAAATACGCCGCCGACAAGCTGCAGGCGGTGGGCATCAAGCTGGTGATGGAGTCGATCAACACCCTCGACATTCCAGGCTTCTATCTCAATAACACGAAGCAGGCCCTGGCGATCCAGGACAAGGTCGGCAGCCCCAACCTGTTCCTGCAATACGACATCTACCATATGCAAATCATGGAGGGCGACTTGGCCCGCACCATGCAAACCCATCTGCCGCAGATCAACCATATCCAGCTGGCCGACAACCCGGGCCGCCATGAGCCGGGCACGGGCGAAATCAACTACCGCTTCCTGTTCGACCACCTCGACCGCATCGGCTATCAGGGCTGGGTGGGCTGTGAGTACAAGCCGCTGACCAGCACCGAAGCCGGTCTTGTATGGCTCAAGACCCATAACGCGGTGTAACAGCCACCGTAGCAGCTGCCGCAGGCTGCGTTCGGCGGCGGAGCCGTCGCAAACCCGGTGTTCGCGCTTCTACTGATACACCGTGCCAGTTGATTTCACGACGGCTTCGCCGCCGAACGCAGCCTGCGGCAGCTGCTACAGGTAAACAAAACAGCACTAATAAAAACAAGAGGATTTGTCATGGCTAAAATCGGATTTATCGGCACCGGCATCATGGGTTCACCTATGGCCAGCAACCTGCAGAAAGCCGGGCACAGCCTGTTTCTGTCGACCCACCACGGCGCCGCCCCGGCCGACCTGGTGGCTGCCGGCGCCATCGCCCTGGCCTGCCCGCGAGAAGTGGCCCAGGAAGCCGAATTCATCATCGTCATGGTGCCGGACACCCCGCAGGTCGAGGACGTGCTGTTCCGTGAAGATGGCATCGCTGCGGGCCTGAGCCCGAACAAGGTGGTGATCGACATGAGCTCGATCTCCCCTACCGCGACCAAGGCTTTCGCTGAAAAAATCAACGCCAAGGGTGCGCAGTACCTCGATGCGCCGGTATCCGGCGGTGAAGTCGGCGCCAAGGCCGGCACCCTGAGCATCATGGTCGGCGGTGACGAAAAAACTTTCGCCCGCGCCCTGCCCCTGCTGCAAAGCATGGGCAAGAACATCACCCTGGTAGGCGGCAATGGCGACGGCCAGACCGCCAAGGTGGCCAACCAGATAATCGTCGCCCTGAATATCCAGGCCGTGGCTGAAGCCCTGGTGTTTGCTGCGAAAAACGGCGCTGACCCGGCCAAGGTTCGCGAAGCGCTGATGGGTGGCTTTGCCTCCTCGAAAATCCTCGAAGTACACGGCGAGCGCATGATCAAGGGCACTTTCGACCCGGGCTTCCGTATCAGCCTGCACCAAAAAGACCTCAACCTGGCCCTGGCCGGTGCCCGCGAACTGGGGATCAACCTGCCCAACACCGCCAATGCCCAGCAAGTGTTCAGCACCTGTGCGGCCATCGGTGGCAGCAACTGGGATCACTCGGCGCTGATCAAGGGCCTGGAGCACATGGCCAACTTCTCGATTCGCGACAAGTAAGCCCACCGGCCTCCCCTCTTTGGGGAGACCGCACTACCTGTAGTCGCTGCCGAGGCACGAAGGCTGCGAGTTCTTGATCATGCAGGGAGCCAATCAAGAGCTCGCAGCCTTCGTGCCTCGGCAGCGACTACCAGGTAACAATCATGAGTTCAAACCCCTGCCCCGACTGGGCGACGGCCCTGTGCGCCGGGTTCAGCCAGATCTTCCTTCAGCGTCATCCCCTGTGCGGCGTGCTGTGCCTGCTGGCCATCCTGATCTGTGCCCCCACCCTGCTCGGTGGCGCCTTGCTTGGCGGTATTGCCGGGCTCCTCACCGCGCAACGGCGCGACTACCCCAAGGCCGAGCGCCAGGCGGGTCTCTACAGCTACAACGGCATCCTGCTCGGCTTGCTGCTCAGCCACCAGCTTGAATGGTCGGCCCTGCTGCCCTTGCTGATCATTGCCAGTGCCGGGCTGAGTACGATGCTCGTGCACCAGTGGCTCAAGCGCGCCAGCCACGGGCAAAGTCTGCTGGCCTATACCGCGCCGTTTGTGGGCATTGGCTGGATCCTGCTGCACCTGACCAACCCGCCGGCCCAAGCCGTGGACCACACCCAGGCAGTCAATAGCCTCACACTGGCACAGGGGCTGTTCAGGGGCGTTGCCCAGGTCATGCTGCTGCCCCACCCTCTGGCCGGGCTGTTGATCGTTATCGGCCTGTGGCTCAGCAGTTGGCGGGCGGCGCTTTGGGCCATCACCGGCTCACTGGCCGGCATGCTGTTTAGCTTGTATCAACAGGACACTGCCGCCGCCCTCAGCGGCCTGGCTGGCTATAACCCGGCGCTCGCCGCTCTGGCCCTGAGCCAGCAACCACGCCGGCCCTGGCTGCCCGTGGCGGGCATCATCGTCACCTTGCTGATCACGCCGGGCTTTATTGCCCTGGGCCTGGCGCCCCTGACCGCCCCGTTTATCCTCGGTTGCTGGCTGGTGCACGCCAGTGTGCGCATCCTGCGCCCCGCACAAGAACAATGCAGGTTGCGCATTGAGCGTTAATACTCGAATCTTCTGACATTTGGGCATCGAGCAACCTGCATGAATAACAATGACTGGCGCCAACGCCTGTATGTGATGGTCTTTCAGGCCGACACAGCTGCGGGGCGGCGCTTCGACACGGCTTTGCTGCTGATCATCCTGTGCAGCCTGGTGGTCGTGGTGCTCGACAGCATCAACAGCATCCACCGCGACTACGCCAAGCTGCTGGCCTATATCGAGTGGGGCTTTACCTTTGTATTCGCCGTGGAATACGGCCTGCGCCTGTATTGTTCGCCCAAGCCGCTGCGTTATGCCTTCAGCTTCTACGGCCTGGTGGATTTGCTGGCCATTGTGCCGGGGATTCTGGCGATCTATTACAGCGACGCGCAGTACCTGCTGATCATCCGCATCATTCGAATGTTGCGGATTTTTCGTATCCTCAAACTGCGCCCCTACCTGAGCCAGGCCAATTACCTGCTCTCGGCCCTGCGCGGCAGCAAGCAGAAAATCATCGTGTTCCTGGTCAGTGTCTCGACCCTGGTCACGGTGTTCGGCAGCCTGATGTATGTGGTCGAAGGGCCGGAAAACGGCTTTACCAGCATCCCGGTGAGTATCTACTGGGCCATTGTCACCCTGACCACGGTAGGCTTTGGTGACATAGTGCCCAAAACCGTAATGGGGCAAGTGATCTCGGCCATGGTGATGATCACCGGTTACTCGATCATTGCCGTGCCCACCGGCATCTTCACTGCCGAACTGGCCAACGCCATGCGCGGCGAACAACTCAAACATGACTGCCCCACATGCAAGAAGAGCAACCATGAACAATCAGCGTCTTTTTGTTCGCGATGCGGCAATGCGCTATTTGCAAAAAAAGCATAACCACAGCACTTTTTAATCTTTTAAGGACTATGCGACAGTCGCTATAGTTACTGGCAATTTGCCCTTATTGCTCCCTATAACAAGGAACGCGCAGTGAAAAAACTCTTTAGTGCCTCAATTCTGGCCGCTGGCCTGGCCCTTGGCAGCGTCGCGAGTGCAGCGACCCCACCGCCGCTGCTAAACGTGTCCTACGACGTGATGCGTGACTTCTACAAAGACTACAACGCAGCCTTCCAGAAGCACTGGGCACAAGAGCACAACGGCGAAAAGCTCAACGTACAAATGTCCTTCGGCGGTTCCAGCAAACAGGCCCGCTCGGTGATTGACGGCCTGCCGGCTGACGTCATTACCATGAACATGGCCACCGATATCAACGCCCTGGCCGACAATGGCAAGCTGGTCCCGGAAAACTGGGTGACCCGCCTGCCGGACAACAGCGCGCCGTTTACCTCGGCCACCGTATTTATCGTGCGCAAGGGCAACCCCAAGGCTCTGAAAGACTGGCCCGACCTGCTCAAGGACGGCGTACAGGTGATCGTGCCGAACCCGAAAACCTCGGGCAACGGCCGCTACACCTTCCTTTCGGCCTGGGGCTATGTGCTGAAAAACGGCGGTGACGAAACCAAGGCCAAAGACTTTGTGGCCAAGTTGTTCAAACAGGCCCCGGTTCTCGACACTGGCGGTCGTGCAGCCACCACCACCTTTATGACCAACCAGATTGGCGACGTACTGGTGACCTTCGAAAACGAAGCGGAAATGATCGCCCGCGAATTTGGCCGCGACCAGTTCGAAGTGATCTACCCGAGTGTATCGGCAGAAGCCGAGCCGCCGGTGAGCGTGGTTGACAAAGTGGTCGACAAAAAAGGCACCCGTGCCACGGCCGAAGCCTACCTCAAGTACCTGTGGTCGCCTGAAGGCCAGGAAATCGCGGCCAAGAACTACCTGCGCCCGCGTGACCAGGCCATATTGGCCAAGTACAACGACCGCTTCCCGAAAGTCGATTTCCTGTCGGTTGAGAAAACCTTCGGCGACTGGCGCGACGTGCAGAAAAAGTACTTCAACGACGGCGGCGTGTTCGACCAGATCTATAACGCGCAATAATTCCCTGTCCTGTTGCAAGCCCGCCTCCCATTGTGGGAGCGGGCTTGCTCGCGAAGGGATGCCCACGGTACGCCTGACAGCCCCCGTCGCCTGCATCGCAGGCAAGCCAGCTCCCACAGCTTTTGCAGCACCTGCAAAAGCCTGTACATATCAACAGTAAAAAAACTTGCCCTCGCGCCCGACTCTGCCCATGCTGTGCATCTTCTGCGATGCGTGAATGAGTTGAGCGATGCGGCTGTTTCTGTGTGAAAAACCCTCCCAGGCCAAAGATATTGCTGCCGTGCTCGGTGCCAGCCGCCGTGGTGATGGCTGCTGGGTGGGCGCCAATGCCACCGTCACCTGGTGCATCGGCCACCTGCTCGAAACCGCCCCGCCCGACGCCTACGACGAACGCTACAAGCGTTGGGTCCTGGCTGACCTGCCGATCATTCCGGAAAAGTGGAAGATGCGCGTCAAGCCCAAGACCGCCAGCCAGTTCAAGGCCGTCAAGCGCCTGCTCGGCGAAGCCACAGAACTGGTCATCGCCACCGACGCCGACCGCGAAGGCGAGATGATTGCCCGCGAACTGGTCGAGCACTGCCGCTACCGCGGCCCCATCCAGCGTCTGTGGCTGTCGGCCCTGGACGATGCGTCGATCCGCAAGGCCCTGGCCGCGCTCAAGCCCGGCAGCGAAACCTTCAACCTCTACCACTCGGCCCTGGGCCGCTCGCGGGCCGACTGGCTGATCGGCATGAACATGAGCCGGCTGTTTACCCTGCTCGGCCGTCAGTCGGGCTATCAAGGCGTATTGCCAGTGGGCCGGGTGCAGACCCCGACGCTACGGCTGGTGGTCGACCGTGATCGCAGCATCAGCGACTTTATCCCCGTGGCCTACTGGGCCATAGACGTACAGCTCAGGCACGACGGGCAGTTATTCACCGCGCAATGGCGGGCCGATCCCGACACCTGCGACGACCAGGACCGCTGCCTCAACCAGGCCCATGCCCAACAGGCCGCAAGTGCAATGCAAAACGCCAGCAGCGCCCGGGTGATCAAGCTGCGCACCGAGCGCATGCGTGAAATCGCGCCATTGCCGTTCGATCTGGGCACGCTGCAGGAAGTGTGTTCAAAAAAGCTCGGCCTCGGCGCCCAGGAAACCCTCGACATTGCCCAGGCCCTGTACGAAACCTACAAGGTCGTCACCTATCCGCGCAGCGATTGCGGCTACTTGCCACAGAGCCAGCACGGCGAAGCCGCGTCGATTCTCAGCGCCTTGCAGCAGGCTGACCCGTCACTGGCACCACTGGCCAGCCATCTGGACCCGCAGCGCCGTTCACGGGCCTGGAACGACGCCAAAGTCAGCGCCCACCACGGCATCATTCCTACAGCTGCTGCAAAGAATATTGAACGCCTAAGCGGCAAACATCGCGCGGTATATACCCTGATTCGCGCACGTTACCTCGCGCAGTTTCTGCCCAACCACGAATACGACCGCACCCAGGCCGATTTTGATTGTGCAGGGCAAAACCTGCGGGCCGTCGGCAAGCAGATCGTCGAGCCCGGCTGGAAGCGCGCCCTGCCCGAGGCCCTGGCCCCGGCCAAAGGTCGCGAAGCCCCGGCTCCACAGCCTCTGCCGTTATTGCGCGAAGGTCTGGATTGCGCGATTGCTGCCGTCAACCTCAAGGACCTGTGGACCCAGCCGCCCAAGCCTTTCACCGAAGGCGATCTGATCAAGGCGATGAAAAACGTCGCCAGGCTGGTGCAAGATCCGCTGCTCAAGCAAAAACTCAAGGACACCACCGGTATCGGCACCGAAGCCACCCGCGCCGGAATAATCCAGGGCTTGCTCGATCGTGGCTACCTGAGCAAAAACGGCAAGGCCCTGGCGGCGACCGCCCCCGCCTTTAGCCTGATCGACGCCGTGCCCCGTGCCATCGCCGACCCCGGCACTACGGCCATCTGGGAACAGGCACTGGACATGGTGCAAAGCGGCGAAATGACCCTCGACGTATTTGTCGCCAAACAGGCGGCCTGGATGAGCAAACATATCGAACGATGCAGCGCCATGACCATGACCATCAGCGGCCCGGCCAGCCCGGCGGGAGTTGCGCCGGCCTGGAAGAAAAAACGCAAGGCCACGACGGGCAAGGCCAGGCCCAAGCGCGCCGTCAAAGCCAAAGGCGCTTGAGCCTTATAGCTGCAATTGCCCCGAAATACAGGTCACGGCCGAACCACCCACCCAGATATCTGCGCCCACCTGTTCGATAGACACCCGCCCTGCCCGACCCATGGCAGTGCCCTGGCTGGCCACATAGCGCGACGGGGCCAGGCCCTCGCCGATCAGCCACTGTGCCAGCCCGGCATTCAGGCTGCCGGTCACCGGGTCTTCGGGCATGCCCTCACCGGCAATAAAAGCGCGCACTTCAAACTGCGCCTCAGCACCGTCCCGCTCCGGGCTCCAGGGAGCCACAACACCAATGGCCAAGCCCGACAACTGCGCGTAGTCAGGTTTCAAAGCCAGTAGCTGCTCGCGATCACCTAACAACAGCGCAACCCAGCCGGGGCCATTGTCGACCCAGCGGGCTTGCACGACAGTGTGCGGCTCGATGCCCAGGCCACGACAGATCCGCTGCAACAGCGCCTCCTCGACGGCCCCGTGGCGCAACAGCGGTGGCGCCATAAAGGCCAACTGCCCGCCACGACGGCGAATACGGATCAACCCTGCTGCGCATTCCTGCACGATTTCCTCGCCACGAGGTACACCCCCTGCTTCCAGCCAGGCATGGCAACTGCCCAGCGTGGGGTGCCCGGCAAAAGGCAGCTCGTTGAGGGTGGTAAAAATTCGCAGGCGATAATCAGCTTCAGGACTTTGTGGTTTCAGTACAAAGGTGGTTTCACTCAGATTGGTCCAGCGTGCGAAGTCGGCCATTTGCGCATCGCTCAGGCTGTCCGCATTCAACACCACGGCCACCGGGTTGCCCTTGAGGGCAATGCTGCTGAAAACATCAATTTGCTTGAATTCGAATGGGCGCATGACCGGCTCCTGATAATGATCAGCAAGCACCCTACACAATATGCGTAGCCGCTGGCGAGGCAGCGGCTACCACATCACACAATCAGACCAGGTCCGTACCCTCACGTTTAGCCTTGCGCATATCGCGCCACAGGCTGACGCACAGGGTCAGCATCACGGCCCCGGCGATGGCCGGCCAGATCAGGACATACAGCGTTAAAGCGAAACTGGACATGGGGTGGCTCCTTTTTCAGTGGCATCGACGTTGTGGTGGAAGGCCACGACTCGCTCGTTGATGCAGGCAAAATCAAAGGTTTCGTTGGCCAGCAAGCTCACCAGAACGCACACCACGGTACTGACACCGTAGGCGGTCAGTGAACTGAGCAACACCGGGTAATCGCGCAGAAAGCCAAACGCGAAAGGCGCCAGTATCAAGAACGCCAATCCACCCATGACAAAGCCCACACGCTTGCCAAAAAAACCGAACGCCATCAGGCCAATCACCACCCCGCCACCGATCGAGGCACAGAGTTCAAAGAACAGCGCTACCGCGCCTTGCATCTGCAGCAGTTCGAAGCGGGCGACCAGAAACATCACAAACCCGGCAATCGCCGCACTGGTAAAGGCAGCATTGGTAATCCGCTGCCAATACAGGCTGGCAATCACGGGAAAGACAATCGCGCCCCACAGCGCACCGACAAAAATCAGCATGGTCAGGATGTCGAGTTTCATGCTGGCAAAAATCATCGCCAGCATGGTTGCCAGCACCATGGTCAGGCGCCCGACAAACAACATGGTTTTGGGATTCGGTTTGCCCTTGGCAATGTTCTTGCCATACACGTCAGTCATCACCAGCGCCGACAAGGCGGACAGGTCGGAATCCGCCGTGGACGACAGGGAACCGATCACCATGATGAAAAACAGCCCCACCGCAAACGGCGGCAAGTAGGTCGAGGCCATTTGCGGGATCAGGTTGTTGAGGTCGCCATCCTGCGGCTCGATACCCGCCAGCAAGGCCAGAAAACCCAGCATGCCCAGCCCGATCACAATCGAGGCATAACCGATGGTGGCGGTGACAAATGTCGACTTCATCAAGTCTTCACGCACCGCAAACAGGCGCTGGGCGATGGTCTGGTTACCAATGGCGTAGGCCAGTACGGCTACGAAGTAAGGTGCGCCCTGCTCCAGAATCGCGGTTTTCGAATAGAAGCTGGCTTGCTCGGGGGTGATCCTCGGCATGCCCTGGGCGAAGATTTCAGGGCCGCCCAACTGGAAGAAAATAATCGGA
>Ga0302347_1002913_pt1 | contig 16230 bp, 15 predicted proteins | sample PhyWR1_FD_202178 | JGI IMG/M metagenome (GOLD analysis project Ga0302347, IMG submission 202178) | Leaf surface microbial communities from wheat plants in UC Gill Tract Community Farm, Albany, California, United States - DLSL W.R1 (v2)... | ecosystem: Host-associated > Plants > Phyllosphere >...
ACCTACGACAACGTCAACCGTCACTGCGACGTGCTGGTCGTGGGCGCAGGCCCCGCCGGCCTGGCCGCTGCACTGGCGGCTGCGCGCAGCGGTGCCCGCGTGATCATCGCCGACGAGCAGGAAGAGTTCGGCGGCTCATTGCTCGATTCGCGCGAAAGCCTCGACGGCAAGCCGGCTGCAGAATGGGTCGCCAGCGTCATCGCCGAGCTCAAAGCCCTGCCGGACGTGGTGCTGCTGCCACGCGCCACGGTCAACGGCTACCACGACCATAACTTCCTGACCATTCACGAACGCCTCACCGACCACCTCGGTGACCGTGCGCCGATCGGCGTGGTGCGTCAGCGTATTCACCGTGTACGTGCCAAGCGTGTGGTGCTTGCCACCGGTGCGTGCGAGCGTCCGCTGGTGTACGGCAACAACGATGTGCCGGGCAATATGCTCGCGGGTGCGGTGTCGACCTACGTGCGCCGCTACGGCGTGGCACCGGGCAAGAAACTGGTGCTGTCGACCAACAACGACCACGCCTACCGCGTGGCGCTGGACTGGTTCGACGCCGGCCTCACAGTGGTCGCCGTGGCCGATGCGCGCCACAACCCACGCGGCGCGCTGGTGGAAGAAGCCCGGGCCAAGGGCATTCGTATCCTCACCGGCAGCGCCGTGATCGAGGCCCGTGGCAGCAAGCACGTCACCGCTGCCCGCGTGGCCGCGATTGATGTGAAAGCGCACAAAGTCAGCAGCCCCGGCGAATGGCTGGACTGTGATCTGGTCGCCAGCTCCGGTGGCTACAGCCCGGTGGTGCACCTGGCCTCGCACCTGGGCGGCAAGCCGACCTGGCGCGAAGACATCCTCGGTTTCGTGCCGGGCGAAGCACCGCAGAAACGCGTGTGCGTGGGCGGTATCAATGGCGTTTATGGTCTTGGCGATTCGTTGGCCGACGGTTTTGAAGGCGGCGTGCGCGCGGCCAGCGAAGCCGGGTTTGCGCCGGTGGAAGGCACCTTGCCCAAAGCCTTGAGCCGTCTGGAAGAGCCGACTCTGGCACTGTTCCAGGTGCCCCACGACAAAGCCACTGCACGGGCGCCCAAGCAATTTGTCGATTTGCAGAACGACGTCACCGCCGCAGCCATCGAACTGGCGACCCGCGAGGGCTTCGAGTCGGTCGAGCACGTCAAACGCTACACCGCGCTGGGCTTCGGCACCGACCAGGGCAAGCTGGGTAACGTCAACGGCCTGGCGATTGCCGCGCGCTCGCTGAACGTGACCATCCCGCAGATGGGCACCACCATGTTCCGCCCCAACTACACGCCGGTCACCTTCGGTGCCATCGCCGGGCGCCACTGTGGGCACATCTTCGAGCCGGTGCGCTACACCGCGCTGCAAGCCTGGCACGTGAAGAACGGCGCCGAGTTTGAAGACGTCGGCCAGTGGAAACGCCCGTGGTACTTCCCGCGCAACGGTGAAGACCTGCACGCGGCGGTAAAGCGTGAATGCCTGGCCGTGCGCGACAGCGTCGGCCTGTTGGACGCGTCTACCCTGGGCAAGATCGACATTCAAGGCCCGGATGCCCGCGAGTTTCTCAACCGCATCTACACCAATGCGTGGACCAAGCTCGACGTGGGCAAGGCGCGCTACGGCCTGATGTGCAAGGAAGACGGCATGGTTTTCGACGACGGCGTGACTGCCTGTCTGGCCGATAACCACTTCCTGATGACCACCACCACCGGCGGCGCGGCCCGCGTTCTTCAGTGGCTGGAAATTTACCAGCAGACCGAATGGCCGGACCTCAAGGTGTACTTCACCTCGGTTACCGACCACTGGGCGACCATGACCTTGTCCGGCCCCAATAGCCGCAAGCTGTTGAGTGAGGTGACCGACATCGACCTGGACAAGGACGGCTTCCCGTTCATGACCTGGAAGGAAGGCCTGGTCGGCGGCGTACCGGCGCGGGTGTTCCGTATCTCGTTTACCGGTGAGCTGTCGTACGAAGTCAACGTGCAGGCCGACTACGCCATGGGCGTGCTGGAAAAAATCGTCGAGGCCGGGAAAAAGTACAACCTGACCCCGTACGGCACCGAGACCATGCACGTACTGCGCGCCGAGAAGGGTTTCATCATCGTCGGCCAGGACACCGACGGCTCGATGACGCCGGACGACCTGAACATGGGCTGGTGCGTAGGGCGCACCAAACCGTTCTCGTGGATCGGCTGGCGCGGCATGAACCGTGAGGACTGCGTGCGTGAAGAGCGCAAGCAACTGGTGGGGCTCAAGCCGATTGATCCGAACGTGTGGCTGCCTGAAGGCGCGCAGCTTGTGCTGGATGCCAAGCAGACGATCCCGATGAAAATGGTCGGCCACGTCACCTCAAGTTATGCACACAACTCCCTGGGTTATTCGTTTGCCATGGGTGTGGTCAAGGGCGGCTTGAAGCGCATCGGCGAGCGGGTGTTCTCGCCGCAGGCGGATGGCAGCGTGATCGAGGCGGAGATTGTGTCTTCGGTGTTCTTTGATCCGAAAGGGGATCGGCAGAACATCTGATAGGCCGCGGTGCCTGCATCGCAGGCAAGCCAGCTCCCACATTTTGAATGTGTTCGCAATTCAAAAATGTGGGAGCCGGGCTTGCCCGCGATGAGGCCCGAACAGTCACTGCAAGACTTACAGAATTCAAACAGGTGCTTTATGACAGCAGCCAACGTTTACCAACAACGCCCCACCACCGGTGCCAAGGCCGAGTCGTCGCTGCACCATGCCGACCTCGCCAGCCTGGTGGGCAAGGGCCGTAACAATGCCGGCGTGACCGTGCGCGAAAAGAAACTCCTCGGCCACCTGACCATTCGTGGTGACGGCCACGATGCCGCATTCGCCGCCGGCGTGCACAAGGCTCTGGGCATCGAGTTGCCCGGCGCCCTGCAAGTGATCATCAAGGGCGAAACCAGCCTGCAATGGCTCGGCCCGGATGAGTGGTTGCTCATCGTGCCAAGCGGTGAAGAATTCGCCGCCGAGCAGAACCTGCGCGCCGCCCTGGGCGAGTTGCATATCCAGATCGTCAACGTCAGCGGCGGCCAGCAGATTCTCGAACTGAGCGGCCCGAACGTGCGCGACGTGCTGATGAAGTCCACCAGCTACGACGTGCACCCCAACAACTTCCCGGTGGGCAAGGCGGTGGGCACGGTGTTCGCCAAGTCGCAACTGGTGATCCGCCACACGGCAGAAGACACCTGGGAGCTGCTGATTCGTCGCAGCTTCTCGGATTACTGGTGGTTGTGGCTGCAGGATGCCTCGGCCGAGTTCGGCCTGAGTGTTCACGCCTGAGGAATAAACCATGAGCCGCGCACCCGATACATGGATTTTGACTGCCGACTGCCCCAGCGTGCTCGGCACGGTGGACGCGGTCACCCGCTACCTGTTCGAACAGGGCTGCTACGTCACCGAGCACCATTCGTTCGATGATCGCCTCTCGGGACGATTTTTTATTCGGGTGGAATTTCGCCAGCCAGACGGCTTTGACGAGCAGGGTTTCCGCGATGGCCTGGCCACGCGTGGTGAAGCCTTTGGCATGATCTTCGAGCTGACGGCGCCGAACTATCGGCCAAAAGTGGTGATCATGGTGTCCAAGGCCGATCACTGCCTCAACGACCTGCTGTACCGCCAGCGCATCGGTCAGCTGTCGATGGACGTGGTCGCGGTGGTGTCCAATCACCCTGATTTGCAGCCGTTGGCCGACTGGCACCAGATTCCCTACTACCATTTCCCCCTCGACCCCAACGACAAACCGTCCCAGGAGCGTCAGGTGTGGCAGGTGATTGAGGAGACGGGCGCGGAACTGGTGATCCTTGCGCGCTACATGCAAGTGCTGTCGCCGGAGCTGTGCCGCAAGCTGGACGGCAAGGCGATCAATATTCATCACTCATTGCTGCCGGGGTTCAAGGGTGCCAAGCCTTATCACCAGGCGTACAACAAGGGGGTGAAGCTGGTCGGTGCCACGGCGCATTACATCAACAATGATCTGGATGAAGGCCCGATCATCGCCCAGGGCGTGGAGGTGGTGGACCATAGCCACTATCCCGAGGACTTGATTGCCAAGGGGCGGGACATCGAAGGGCTGACGTTGGCGCGCGCGGTGGGGTATCACATTGAGCGGCGGGTGTTCTTGAATGCCAATCGCACCGTCGTTCTCTAGATCGCTATCGCAGGCAAGCCAGCTCCCACATTCTGGGTGTGTGAACCCAATCCACTGTGGGAGCTGGCTTGCCTGCGATGAGGCCCTTACAAGCAACACAAGAAACAGCATCTGTAACCCGAGCACTTAACGCGCTGCCCATCCCAATGGGCAACGCAGTTCCATAAAAACAACAGCGAGGTGAAAGCATGTCTGGTAATCGTGGTGTCGTGTATCTCGGCAACGGCAAGGTCGAAGTACAGAAAATCGACTATCCCAAAATGCAGGACCCCCGTGGCAGGAAGATTGAACACGGCGTCATCCTGCGCGTGGTTTCCACCAATATCTGCGGCTCCGACCAACACATGGTGCGTGGCCGCACTACCGCTCAGACCGGCCTGGTGCTCGGTCACGAAATTACCGGTGAAGTGATCGAGAAGGGCAGCGACGTCGAGAACCTGAAAATCGGCGATCTGGTTTCCGTGCCGTTCAACGTGGCGTGCGGCCGCTGCCGCTCGTGCAAGGAACAACACACCGGCGTGTGCCTGACCGTCAACCCGGCCCGTGCCGGTGGCGCCTACGGCTATGTCGACATGGGCGACTGGACCGGCGGCCAGGCTGAATACATGGAGAAAATCCGCGACCTGACCTGCCTGTCCGACATCCTGCCGACCGGCTACCACGGCGCCGTCACTGCCGGCGTTGGCCCAGGCAGCACCGTGTACATCGCCGGTGCCGGCCCGGTCGGTCTGGCTGCTGCGGCCTCCGCGCGCCTGCTGGGCGCGGCGGTGGTGATCATCGGCGACGTCAACCCCGTGCGCCTGGCGCACGCCAAGGCTCAGGGTTTCGAAATTGCCGACCTGTCCACCGACACCCCGCTGCACGAACAGATCGCCGCACTGCTGGGCGAGCCCGAAGTGGACAGCGCGGTTGACTGCGTGGGCTTCGAAGCGCGCGGCCACGGGCATGACGGCGTCAAGGCCGAAGCGCCGGCCACCGTGCTCAACTCGTTGATGGGCGTGGTGCGCGTGGCGGGCAAGATCGGTATTCCGGGCCTTTACGTGACCGAAGACCCTGGCGCGGTGGACGCCGCCGCGAAAATGGGCAGCCTGAGCATTCGCTTTGGCCTGGGCTGGGCCAAATCCCACAGCTTCCACACCGGGCAGACGCCGGTGATGAAGTACAACCGCCAACTGATGCAGGCGATCATGTGGGACCGCATCAACATCGCCGACATTGTCGGCGTGCAGGTCATCAGCCTGGATGACGCGCCGCGTGGGTACGGCGAGTTCGATTCAGGTGTGCCGAAGAAGTTTGTGATCGATCCGCACAAGCTGTTCAGTGCGGCGTAAATAAAAGGGAAGTGATAAGGGCGACCGCAAAGTCGCCCTTATTAATTATTGCGGTGCTGTGAGTCGTAGATTAGGAACAGCAGTTTCACCATTTTCTACCAGCGTTTTGCCGCCGTAGTCACAGCGCAGTTTTCCATTCACTACATTGAACGTCTCTGCTTTAAGTTCATATTTAGCTGCCAGGTAATCATCTTTAGTGCCACCTGTTTGGCCCGTCCACTCCTTGCCACCGCTCTTGGCGGTGTATTTGAAACCGTCGACGCTATTGTGGTTTATGGTTTCCTGAAATGCTTTAGATTTAATGGTGCTAGGCGCCGGGCAGTCCTTGATATCAGATGCATGAGCGCCTCCGGCCAATACACAAGCAGCCAGCATTCCTAAGGCGAATTTATAATTCATATCTAATCCTTAATAGTGATTTGCGAGGAGGAGTCTGAATGCTAAGCAGGCACGTTGACGCTGGATACTGTGAGAATTAACAGTTTTTTATAATGGTTAGTTACTGAAGCTAGTCTGTTTATTGCAAATCTCGTTGTGGTTGGAATCACCAGGATTGCGTGTGCCGGTATAGAAAAGGGCGACATAGCGTCGCCCTTTTGTTTCTGGTGTTTAGGCCTGTAGGCGTCGGCTGATCACATCCAGCAGATCACAGCCATCGCGCAGTGGAATGGCGCAGAGCAGGGCAAAGTCCTGGAGGACGACGTTGTTTCAATCGGGTAGTCAAACCCGTGTTGCCATGTGGACGAACGCCGAGCTACAAACGCAATCCTGCGCCACGAGCAAGTCACCCAGCCGATGAGGTTCAAATGTGGGAGGGGGCTTACCCCCGATAGCACAGTGTCAGTCAGCATACTTGTAGCTGATCCACCGCCATCGGGGGCAAGCCCCCTCCATGGGTTCTGCTGTGTTCTATAGATTTGAGTCAGCGGGTAGCCAGTGCACCCTGGTACACCGTCGGGCCTGTCGGTTGCTTGCTCAGCGAACCGCCCTTGGTTTCCGAACTCACCATCAACTCCACTGGTTTGCTGATGGTTTCCTGCTGGCGCGGGTTCAGGCCGATGATGCCTTTGCCGTCCTCGGGCAACAGCCCCAGGGAAACGGGCGTGCCGCCTTCGGGGAGGGCCCACAGTTCAAGGCTTTGGTCGGGCGCCGGTGCCGTGGCGGCAATCGGCTGCACTTCCAGGTAATCCTTGTGCGCCATGATCTGCGCGGCCGGCTGCTGGGCGGTGGTCACCAGGGTGGCGGCGGATTTGACACTGTCTTTGGTGTAGAGCGCGCCGCCGACACCGGCCACCACGACGACACAGGCGCCGATAAACAGGCGCGGGCGGCTCCAGAATGGAGGCTTGTGCTCAATCACTGGGGGTTGGATCGCAGTCATAAGTCTCTTCCTGACAAATTTTGTAGTCAGTGCATGGACCTTACCAATGACGATGGGTTCCTGAACCCATCGTCGGCGATCTTCGTCAGAGTGATGCCAATTGGCCTTTATATAGCACTGGTCCGGTAGGTTGGCCACTCGGTGAACCGCCTTCGGGTTCGAGGGTGACAGCGAGGGTGGCCGGGGCCTGGAGCAGCGTTTGCTGCGCCTCGCTCAGCTGAATTCTGCCCTTGCCTGCAGTCGGCACCAACCCCAGGGAGATCGGTTTGCCACCCGCTGGAATAACCCATAATTCCAATGCCTGCGCAGGCGTCACTGCGGCCAGGGCCAGTGGTTCAACCTGCAGGTGATCGGCAAACGTGTCGATCCGCAACGCCGGCTGCTGGTCGGCGGCGACCAGCGTGGTGCGGTATGCAAGGCCCGTGTCGCGCTGGTAGAGCACGCCGGTCAACACTGCCGCGATCAAGGCGCATGCGGCAGCCAGCAGGCGCACCTTCATCCACCACGGTTTTTTTGCCGGTACGTGCACCCGCTGCGGCTCGATCCGCGCCTGGATGCTTACCCACACGTGATCGGGCACTGCGCGTTCGGGCAGGCTGCCGGTGAGGCTGGCAAGCGCCTCCTGCCAATGCCCAAGCTCTGCGCGCAGCGCGGCATCGTTGAGCAGAAGGGCGTCGAAGCGGCGACGGGCGGTGGCGGGCATAAGGCCGATTGCGTAGTCGGCGGCCAGGGCGCGGCGCAGGGCGGTGGTGTGGTAGTTCATGATTCAAGGCACCTGCGCAGGCGCTCCATGCCGCGACGAATCCAGGATTTGACCGAGCCCAGGGGGGCCGCCAGGTGTTCGGCCAGCTCCGAGCACGACAGGCCTCGAAAGTAAGCCATGGTGATCGATTGGCGCTGCATGCCGTCGAGGGTGTCCAGGCAGCGGTTGAGTGCGCGGGCGTTGCGTTCGCTGTCGAGCTGGTCGTGGGCGCTGGGGCTGTCGTCGAGCAGGGCGTCCTGCTGGCCGTCAGCGAGAGGCTGCTCACGGCGTTTGCGCAAGTGGTCGATGGCCAGGTTGCGGGTGATGTTCACCATCCAGGTCATGGGCGCCGCCAAATGTGGCTCGTAGCGCGACGCGTTGTACCAGATGCGCACGAAGGCTTCCTGCAAGACCTCCTCGGCGAGGTCCGAACGGCCCATGAAGCGGTAGGCCACCCCGTGCAGGCGCGGCGAAACGCTGCGGTACAGGGTTTCGAACGCCTGGCGGTTGCCCAGGGCGCATTGGGCCAGCAGCGGGCGTAATGGGTCAGCATCGGTCAGCGTAATGGGGTTTCTCCAGGCTCTCGAACGAGGGCGACGGGACTGCGCACGGTGGGCAAAGGGTAATTCAATTTGCGCAGTCATTCCATCCAGCTCCGAGGCGGCCTGTCAGTGCTATACGCAGGCCGCAGCGTTTCGGATGCGGTTGGGAACAAGCCCTGTCATCGCCAGTCCAACACCTGCTTTCACCCCCCACCTGCAGAGGTTGTTTCGATGAAGATTTCACGCGGTTTCGCTTTTTCCTGCCTGATGACCCTGGTAGCGGCCCCGGTGTTTGCCGCAGGGTTCAGCCTGGGTGATGCGGCCAATGCGATTTCCGGCATGCAGGGTGGCAACAACAAGGCCGCTGCCGCCGCACCGTCGTCCGAGACGGCCGGTTTGCTGAGCGCACTCACCTCGCAACTCAACGTTACCCCCGAACAGGCCGTTGGCGGCACCGGCGCCATGCTGGGCCTGGCCAAAAACCAACTGAGCGGCAACGACTATTCGCAATTGGCCAAGAGCGTGCCGGGGCTGGACAAGCTGTCCGGCGACAATGCACTGGGCAGCCTCGGGGCCTTGAGCGGGATGCTCGGCCAGAGCGGCGGCAGCAAGACCCGCGGCCTGGACGGCCTGCTGGGCAACGTGAAAAACACCAATGACCTGAACACGGCGTTCAGCGCCCTGGGCATGGACAGCGGGATGATCGGCCAGTTTGCGCCAGTGATCCTGCAATACCTGGGCAGTCAGGGGGCCAACGGCTCGGTACTGGGCAAGCTGGCCCAGGCCTGGGGCACCGGCAGCTAAACCTGCTGCGCGCGCAGCTGTTCGATGCGCGCGTCTTTCTCCTTCCAGAGCTGGTTGACCCAGTTCTGGACGGTCTGGCGAAACACCGGATCGTTCTCGTAATCCCCCTGCCACAACGCCGGATCCAGCTCGCGGGTGCGGATATCGACGATCACCGTTGGCACGCCGCCGCTGATCAAGTCCCAGAATCCGGGGATCCTTTGCTGTGGATAGACCACGGTCACGTCGAGGATCGCGTCCAGCTGTTCACCCATCGCTGCCAGCACAAACGCCACGCCGCCCGCCTTGGGCTTGAGCAGGCGGCTGAACGGCGACGCCTGCTGTGCCCGCTTGGCTTCGTTGAACCGTGTGCCTTCCAGGTAATTGACCACCGTCACCGGCTGGCGCTTGAACAGTTCGCACGCCTCTTTGGTGATCTTCAGGTCCTGCCCCGCCAGCTCCGGGTGCCTGGCCAGGAACGCCTTGGTGTAGCGCTTCATGAACGGGTAGTCGAGCGCCCACCAGGCCAGGCCCAGGAAGGGCACCCAGATGAGTTCTTTTTTCAGGAAAAACTTGAAGAACGGCGTGCGCCGGTTGAGTGCCTGGATCAGGGCCGGGATATCCACCCACGACTGGTGATTGCTGATCACCAGGTAGGAGGTGTCACGTCGCAGGTCGGCGCCGCCGCGAATGTCCCATTGGGTCGGGATGCACAGCGAGAAAATGAGCTTGTCGATCTCGGCCCAGGTCTCGGCGATCCACATCACCGCCGCCGAGGCATGGTCGCGCCAGCGTCCTGGCGCGACCAGCTTGAGCAGCGCGAACACCAGCAACGGGCCGATCAGGATCAGCGTATTGAGCAACAGCAGCAACGTGACGCAACAGCCGGTGAGCAGGCGGCGCATAAGCAACTCTTGGAATTCCTGTGGGCCGCTCATCATAAGCAAGCAACGTCCGCAGGCCAAATCGCAAATCGCCCGACGAATGTTTCACACCGGGCACGCTATGCTCGGTCATCCAACTAAGTGCCGGGTTTGCGGTCTAGAATCCGCCCACCTTCTTTCGAGGAAATCACGCCGTGAAATTGCTCCTTGCCGCGTTCACCCTGGTTGCCCTGCCCGTCATGGCCGCCGAACCGACCCTCTACGGGCGCTACGAATACATCCAGTTGCCGGAGATCGGCGAGACCTTCAAGGCCAAGATGGACACGGGTGCGCTCACCGCCTCGCTGTCGGCCCGCGACATCCAGACCTTCACCCGTGACGGCGACGACTGGGTGCGCTTTCGCCTCGGCGGCCAGGACGCGTCGAACAAGGTCTACGAGCACAAGGTTGCGCGCATCAGCAAGATCAAGAGCCGCGCCGACGAGGATGACGACAAGGACGAGTCCAGCGTGACCAAGCGCCCGGTGATTGACCTGGAAATGTGCCTGGGCGACGTCAAGCGCACCGTCGAGGTCAACCTCACCGACCGCAGCAGCTTCAACTATCCGCTGCTGATCGGCGCCAAGGCCTTGCGCGAATTCGGCGCGGCGGTGAACCCGGCGCGGCGCTACACTGCCGATAAACCGGATTGCTGACGGACCGCCATGGCGCATATCCTGATTGTCGAAGACGAAGCCGCAATTGCCGATACGCTGATCTTCGCCCTGCAGGGCGAAGGGTTCACCACCACCTGGCTGACCCTCGGCCAGGCGGCGCTTGCGCATCAGCGCCAGACCCCGGCCGACCTGGTGATTCTCGACATTGGCCTGCCGGACATCAGCGGCTTTGAAACCTGCAAGCAACTGCGCCGTTTCAGCGAAGTGCCGGTGATGTTCCTCAGCGCCCGGGATGGCGAGATCGACCGGGTGGTGGGGCTGGAGATCGGCGCCGACGACTACGTGGTCAAGCCGTTCAGCCCGCGTGAAGTGGCGGCGCGGGTGCGGGCGATTCTCAAGCGGGTCGGCCCGGTGGTGGCACCGGCGGTGTTCCAGATCGATCTGGAGCGCATGCAGATCACCTATCGCGGCCAGCCCCTGAGCCTGACCCGCCATGAATTCCGCCTGCTGCAGAGCCTGCTGGAACAGCCCGAGCGGGTATTCAGTCGCGAGCAACTGCTGGACGCGGTGGGCGTGCCCGCCGACGCCGGCTACGAGCGCAATATCGACACTCACATCAAAAGCCTGCGCAGCAAATTGCGCAGCGTGGCGGCGCAGGCCGAGCCGATCCAGACCCATCGCGGCCTCGGCTACAGCTACAGCCCCGGCAACAGCTGATGCGCCTGGGGCTGCGGATTTTCCTGGTGTATGCGCTGTTTATCGGCCTTACCGGTTATTTCGTGCTCAGTACCGTCATGAACGAAATTCGCCCCGGTGTGCGTCAGTCCACCGAGGAAACCCTGGTGGACACCGCCAACCTGCTGGCCGAAGTGCTGCGCAATGACGTGCAGAACGGCACCCTCGGCCAAAGCCATTGGCCCGAACTGCTCAAGGCCTACGGCAGCCGCCAACCGGGCGCGACCATCTGGGGCCTGCCGAAAAACCAGGTCAACCACCGCATCTACGTGACCGACGCCCAGGGCCGTGTGCTGCTCGACTCCACGGGGCAAGCGCTGGGCCAGGACTATTCCCGCTGGAACGACGTGTACCTGACCCTGCGCGGCGAGTACGGCGCGCGTTCCACCCGCAGCGACCCCGACGACCCGGCCTCGTCGGTGATGCACGTGGGCGCGCCGATCCGCGACAACGGCCAGATCATCGGCGTGGTCACCGTGGCCAAGCCCAACAGCTCATTGCAGCCCTATGTCGACCGCACCGAGCGCCGCTTGCTGTGGTACGGCGCCGGGCTGGTGGTTCTCGGCCTGCTGCTCGGCGCGTTGCTGTCGTGGTGGCTGAGCGCTGCCTTGCGGCGCCTCACCGCCTATGCCGAGGCGGTCAGCGAAGGACGCCGCGCCGAGTTGCCGCATTATCGTGGCGGTGAGCTCAAGCAGTTGTCCACCGCCGTAGAGCACATGCGCACGCAACTGGAAGGCAAGGCGTACGTTGAGCATTACGTGCACACCCTGACCCACGAATTGAAAAGCCCGCTGGCGGCGATTCGCGGCGCTGCGGAGTTGTTGCAGGGCGACATGAGCCGCGAGCAGCAGCAGCGCTTCGTCGGCAATATCGACAGTGAAAGCGCGCGCCTGCAGCAGTTGATCGAACGCCTGCTGAATCTGGCGCAGGTCGAACAGCGCCAGGGGCTGGACGAGCAGGCGAGTATCTCGCTGGCCGCGTTGGTCGATGAGGTGCTCAAGGCGCAATGCGCGCGTATCGAAGGGGCCGGGCTGCAAGTCGAGCAGGCCATTGCGGCGGATGTGCAGGTGTTCGGCGAGCCCTTTCTGTTGCGCCAGGCCCTGGGCAATCTGCTGGATAACGCCCTGGATTTCACCCCGGCGGGCGGCACGCTGAGGTTCAGCGCGCAGGTGCGGCATCACGATGTAGACGTCAGTCTGTTCAACCAGGCGCAGCCGATTCCTGACTACGCACTGCCGCGCCTGAGCGAGCGCTTTTACTCGCTGCCGCGCCCGGCCAGCGGACGCAAAAGCACCGGCCTGGGCCTCAACTTTGTCGAGGAAGTGATGAAGCTGCACGGCGGCGCCATGGACATCGGCAATGTGCCGGGCGGCGTGCAAGTGGTGCTGCATCTCCACACAGTCTCCACGATGCCCACATAAATCGCCCACATGCGGGTTTCACGCTCTGCCCATCCAAAACAGGGAGAGCCCCGATGAACCGCAGCCTGCTTTTCAAACTTGGCGCCATTGCGCTGTTGATGTTGCTGTTGCTGATTCCGCTGCTGATGATCAACGGCATCATCAGTGACCGCCAGCAGAGGCGCGACGACGTATTGACAGATATCGCCCGCAGCTCCAGTTACGCACAGCGCCTCACCGGGCCGGTGATGGTAGTGCCGTATCGCAGGACCGTGCGCGAGTGGAAGCTCAATGAAAAACTCAATCAACGCTACGAACAAACCCGTGAAGAACGCGGCCGTCTGTATTTCCTGCCGGAGCGTTTTGAGCTCGACGGCCAGGTGCAGACCGAACTGCGTGCACGGGGCATTTACCAGGCGCGGCTGTTCCATGCCAATAACCGCATCAGCGGGCGTTTCGAGTTGCCAGAGCAATTGGGCATTACCGAGCATTTTGCCGATTACCGCTTTGAGCCGGCGTTTCTGGCGGTGGGTGTCAGCGATATTCGCGGCATCGAAAATGCGCTGAAACTGGAACTGGGCAGCCAGCGCCTTGAATTCGCGCCGGGCTCCCAGGTGGACTGGCTGGGGGAGGGCGTGCACGTGGCGCTGCCGGCGCTGGACAGCCACAAGCCCGCCGCGCTGGAGTTCGCCTTTGACCTGCGCCTGCAAGGCACCGAGCAGTTGCAAGTGGTGCCGGTAGGCAAGACCAGCCAGGTGTCACTCGCGTCCAACTGGCCGCACCCCAGTTTTATCGGCAACTTCCTGCCGACGCAAAGGGACGTTACGGACAAGGGCTTTACCGCCCACTGGCAGACCTCGTTTTTCGCCACCAACCTTGAGCAGGCCCTGCAGACCTGCCTGGACCGCCAGGCCTGTGACGACTTCAACAACCGCAGCTTCGGCGTGAACTTCATCGACCCGGTAGACCAGTACCTCAAGAGCGACCGCGCGATCAAATACGCGTTGCTGTTCATCGCCCTGACCTTTGGCGCCTTCTTCCTGTTCGAAGTGCTGAAGAACCTGGCAGTGCACCCGATCCAGTACGCTCTGGTGGGCGCGGCCCTGGCCTTCTTTTACCTGCTGCTGCTGTCGTTGGCCGAGCACCTGGGGTTCGCCCTGGCCTATCTGATCTCGGCGAGTGCCTGTGTGCTGTTGATCGGGTTTTACGTGTGTCATGTGCTGCGCAGCGTTGCCCATGGCCTGGGGTTTTCGGCGGGGTTGGCGGCACTGTATGGCCTGTTGTACGGACTGCTCAGCGCCGAGGATTATGCGCTGCTGATGGGCTCACTGCTGTTGTTCGCCCTGCTCGGCACAGTGATGGTGCTGACGCGCAAACTGGATTGGTACGGCGTGGGCCGACGCAAGGGGGCTCAGCCATGATGGGCTTGCGCGAGGATCAACAGTTAAGGGACCAGTTGGTGAGCAGGATCAACACGCTGCTGTGGCGAGCGGGCTTGCCCCGCGTTGGGGTGCGAAGCGCCCCCAATCCAGCAAAACGCGGTGAACCTGATACGGCTCAGCGCCTGGTTTTGGGGCTGCTGCGCAGCCCAACGCAGGACAAGCCTGCTCGCCACAGGGAATCTGCGCTTAACTCAAGGGCATTAGGGCAAGCCTGCTCGCCACAGAATGTCAGGCAGGTGGCTGGGTCTGCAGCATCGAAGGACGCTGGCTGACCTCGGCATACCACTGCGCAAGCTTGGGGTTATTCGCCCGCCATTGCAGGTCCGCATGGCGGAAATCGAGGTAGCCCAATGCACAGGCCACGCTGATGGCGGCGATGTCGAAGTGGCTGGTCAGCTCGGCCGTTGCCTCCTGTTCCAGCTCGTCGAGGGTGCGGCGTATCTTGTTGCGTTGTTCATCCAGCCATGCAGCCCAGTGCTTTTCCACCGGGCGCAGAGCGACTTCGTAGCGCGTCAGCACGGCAGCATCCAGGATGCCGTCGGCCATCGAGGCCAGGGTCAGGCGGCGCCAACGGGCCGAGCCGTCGCGAGGCGTCAGCGGGTTGCCGACGTGCTGGTGATCGAGGTAATCAAGGATCACCCGGCTATCATGCAGCATGCTGCCATCGGCCAGGCGCAGGGCCGGGATTTTGCCGACAGGGTTGCCTTGCACCACCTCGGCGTCCGCGCTGACCGGCGTTGGCACGCAGTTGTGCAGCGCCACGCGATCCTGCTGGCCGGTCTCGATCAGCAGCACACGGACTTTGCGCACGAAGGGCGAAGCGGGGTTGTGGAACAAGGTCATGCTGGGCGTGGACATGGGCATTCCTCGAAATGGACTGGGGCCTAGCCTAGAAGGTTGGGCGATGGCTGGCGAGGGGATTGTGGTGTTTTTGCGGGTCTCATCAGCCGCGCCGCCCCAACAACCCCCAGGCGCCAATCACTGCAGGAACCCCCAACCCCAGCCAGCTCAAAACGTCCCACAGCCCATCCCCCAACAGCGCCGCAAACAGCCCGGCCGCGCTGAGCAGGCCGATCCCCAGCGGTACGGCAAACACCTTCCAGAAACTCGACTGGCGCGGTTTCATGCCTTGCCCGCCTTGCGCCGCACGATCCACAGATACACGCCGCTGCCCAGCACGATAAGGGTCAGCACATCCAGGAATGCCCACAGGATTTTCATCGGCATGCCGCCGTAGTCACCGAAGTGCAACGGCTGCGACATGCCCATGGCGTCCATGTACCACGGCCGCTCGGCAATGGCGGTCACGGCCAGGGTACGGGCGTCGATCAGGACCGGGGTGAGCAGGTGCGAGGTCAGGTGCGTGCTGCCCTTCATGAACACGGCGTAGTGGTGCTCGCTGGAAAAACGCGTACCGGGGAAAGCGATGAAGTCCGGTTGCATGCCCGGCGCGGCCCTGGCGGCAATGTTCAGCAACTCGCTGGCCGGTGCGCGTTGCGTCAGCGGCGGGGCGTGTTTGTAGGGTTCGATCATGGCGCTGAGGCTGTCGGTGCGCCAGGCGGCGATGATCAGGTCGGCGCAGGCGCTGATCACGCCGGTTACGCCCACCACAAGGGCCCAGGTCAGGGTGACCGCGCCGAGCAGGTTGTGCAGGTCGAGCCAGCGCAGGCGCGTGGATTTATCCTGGCGCACCGTCCCGAACTTCAAGCGGCGCATGAACGGCAGGTACAGCACCGTGCCCGAGACAATCGCCAGCACAAACAGCACGCCCATGAACGCCAGCAACAGCTTGCCCGGCAGGCCGGCGAACATGTCCACATGCAGGCGCAGCACGAACAGCGTGAAGCCGCCATTGGCCGACGGCATGTCGACCGATTCACCGGTGCGCGCGTCAAGCATGAAGGTGTGCGACGAATTGGGATCGGTGCCGGCCGTCGCCGCCATGATCGCGATCACCCCGTTTTTGTCGTCCTCGTCCCAGGCCAGGTACTGCATGGCCTCGCCCGGTCGATGGGCCTGGGCCTTGGCGACCAGTTGTTCCAGATCGAGCTGCGGCGTGTCGGCCGGCATCTGCGCAAGCGTCGGCTCGTTGCCCAGCAGGTGGTCGATCTCGTGATGGAACACCAGCGGCAACCCGGTGAGGGCGAGCAGCAGCAGGAA
>Ga0302347_1002914_pt1 | contig 16224 bp, 18 predicted proteins | sample PhyWR1_FD_202178 | JGI IMG/M metagenome (GOLD analysis project Ga0302347, IMG submission 202178) | Leaf surface microbial communities from wheat plants in UC Gill Tract Community Farm, Albany, California, United States - DLSL W.R1 (v2)... | ecosystem: Host-associated > Plants > Phyllosphere >...
TTGAGCAGCGCGATCTCGTGGGCCAGCTTCTCGTTGACCGATTTGTGATGAGTGATTTGCTTGTCCATCGTCTCGACGCGCTGGATCAACTGCGCCGCCAAGGCACGCAGTTCTTCAGGGTTTAATTGATCGAGATTCGGATGCGAAGTCATGCCGCCGATTTTGCCAGAGAGGGCTAGTGGCGGCGATAGACTGATGGGCCAATTGCGCTGGCAAGCAGGCCATGGCAGGCGAATTAGAGCACCGTGATGGCTGCTCCGGAACCGACGCGTTGCCAAGGCAAGCCGAGCACCAAGGCTTGAAGTTGCTCTGCATCCAACTCGACTTCAGAGCCGTGCCGCACGCCCGGCCAAAAAAAACGTCCTTGATTCAAGCGCCGGGCAGCAAGCTAAATCCCCAAGCCATCATGCACCAGCACTTTCATGCGATTGGCACGACGGTTGGCAAACAGATAAGCACAGTGCGGCTTCGCCGCACCGAACACCGCCACGACCCGCGCCAGCGCAGCTTCAGTGCCTGCGCGCATGTCCATGGGCTCGGTGGCAAGCCAGATGGAGTCGATGCGGATCATCGCAGCAGGTCTCGCAGGAAAGCAGAACACGCCGCTGCATTTTCTGCCGGCCAACTCACCACGACTACGCCTTTTGAATGCGGCACTTCGATTCGGATCGTGGCAGGAAGGGCCTGATGCATCGGCACCGGCGGCGATGTCTTGACCGGGATGAAGGCGGTTTGAAGTGTCAGGTTTTTCTGTGCATGCACCCGAATCCATTTATGGACGAGGTTTGCATTGAGGTTGTGGGTCAAGGCGACATTGGCAATTGAAGTGTCAGGTTGGGCGCACTCAGCAATGACCTGGGCCTTGAAGGACTTGGAATAGGAACGGCGTTCTTGTGGCATGGGCGTCCGCTTAAAAAGGCTAAAAATGGTGTCCACCTATATTTGGGTGGACACCATCGCCTCAAGCGACGGTGTCAGGAAGGTGTGTTGCCCGGACGGTTACCAACCATGAGCTTAGTAAGACGATGTATGTGACGACCCCGTCCGCGCTCAGGTAAGTCACGGTGCCCCACCGAACTATGCGCCTGGCCTATTTGGCGCTATGTCATTGGAAGTTTGTCGATTTTAAGAAAGGGATTATCGGATGGTATCGATTCGAACAGGAGTTTTGATTCTTCAAGTAAATAGCCTTTGAGTGTCGCTCTCTTCCGCGGACCTTCGATTTGGCAAGTCCAGATGTTTAAGCCATTTTCACGCTTCCTGTGGACATTCAGTTTCTCGAACTGCTTCTGCACCCAGCGCCATTCTTCAATCTTTTGATTGGCACCCTGTGAGACACCGGGTAACTCCTGGGCGTAGCGTTGGAAGAGGCCAGGTGTTACCAGAAACACCAAACCGCTCACGGTGTGCACCTTGGCCTTGCTGTCGTTGATGATCAGCTTGTGGCTTAGGATGCCTTCCTTGACCCAATTCAGGAATGCCTGGCCAGGGTTGTCCGAAGCGGGATTTGAAATTCCGAGAGCGCTTTCTGACGGTTCTTCATGAACCTCAGGTTCTGCCGAGTCGAACATATCCAGTAGCGTTCCGAGATAGTCGGCATCTTCCATCGCTATGGGATCTGGCAACAAGGAGCTTTGACGCGATCCTGTACTAGCAGTCTTAGCCACTGGTGGTGATGCCGGAGCGTCAGTCGAGTGGTCATCGGCTGCCACGCTCAACGTTCCGCTGAAAGCCTCGGGGCGGTCTTCGTTCCCCCAGATCAACGCCGGCTGAAGGCGCAGAAAGGTAAAGCTCTGCTTCCAGTTTCCCTGTGTCACGAGAGCGGTCCAGATGGCTTTGCCTTCCGGGGTCGACTCAACCAACCCATGCGATTGCAGTTCGTCGAACACCGCGATGTTGGAGGAGGGAATGCCCTCAATCGATTGCGCCAGCAGATAGGCCCGTAACTTGTCGGTGACCGTCTTGCTGACCAGCCACAGTGCGTCTTGAGTCAACCAACCCGCGGCACCCGGCTGGTTGAGTTTCAACTCGTGTTGAACCAGGTGACGCAGTCCGCTGATCAAGTGGTATTGCAGCGAATGAATCGGTGCTTTCAGCGCCTTGCTCGGGTTGCCGCCGATGTTCTGCGCGGTGGAGACTCGGTCGGCCTGAATGACCAACTCGCCCAGCACACCGGCGCGCTCGTACTGACCGGCCAGGACATACAGCAAGCTGGCCCACAGTGACGGAAACCCACTGAGCCAGTCCAGGATTGGTCGGTTGAGAATCTGGGTGTAGAGCAAGCCGGCGGCGGCGCCGTGCAGGTGGTAGTCGCGACCTTTGAGGTAACGAAAACGGTAGGGCTGATCCAGCGGGCCCTGCCAAGGGTGCCAAACACGGCCATCCTGGCGTTCGACCAGCAGGTCCACGGCAATCTTGCCGATGTCATGCAGCAGGGCACCGTAGGCGATGCCAGCAGACCAAGCGTCGGTCTGGGCTGCTTGGTCTTCGGGTGCGGCGCCGGTGGGAAGCAGATACGACTGACGCAATTTCAAACTACAAGCGACCAGCTCCAACCCATGGTCTAGCATGCCGCCAAGATAAGCATGGTGGTGCGTCTCGCTGGCTGGAAGCTGCTGGACCAGCTCGGCGTAGCGATGGATCGGATTTAAATAGAGCAGGCTGAACTGCGGATGGGAGAGGGCGGTGTACTGCCAGATGCGATCAAGCAACTGGCGGCGGTGCTCCGCGGCTAACAAGTTACGGGGCGACTCGATGGACAGATAACCTTCAGCGACGTTTACGATTGGTGGCGAAGGAGGCTTTTGCCTTTTGTGCCGAAACAAACTGAGCATCATGGTCCTCCCGGGAACTGGCAGAGTCAGTGGCCTTTTCGCCTTTTCGGATAGGGCTCTTACCTTTGACTCCCCATTCCCTTCCAACCCTTACCGGTCCTTTTGACGCGTTTCCCTTTGTGCAGCAATCGGAATATCGATTTGTCCTGGTGCCGTTTTGTTGGATGCGTGTGCTGGTGCGAAAAAGAAAAGTATCGATACACTGCGGTGCGAATTTAATTGGGTCTTGCCATGAACCTCACTGACGCCACGCTCGTGCTGCTGCTCGCGGCACGTATTCACGGAACAGACGAAGCCGTCAGGGCCTCGGCGAAAAGCGTGGTCAAGAAGCTTCCGCGCAGCAAACGTGATCTGATCTACAAGGTGATCGACAGCCGAAGTCCACTCGAGCTGGTGGATTACCTGGCTGAGAATCTGGATACGTAACGGCGTACTTCGGTTATGGGATTATCTCATGTTCTTTGCGTCAGAGCTCTGCAGTGTGGGGATTTTTCTAGGCATAGAAAAAGGGTCCAACTCGTGTTGGACCCTATGAAGCGTTTGCAGCGGTGAGGTGACGATCAAGCTCCATCTTTCATGCATCGCGAGTCATCCATTACCGTCTGCCTCCGTTGCTGCTCCAGGTTGAGCACATACTCCGAAGCGCATCGGGCCTGGCCACTGGCGCGGAAAATTGCGCGGTTGTCAGCCTTGAGCAGGCCGAGCCAGGAGTCGATATAGCCCTCGTGCCGAAGCTCTCCCCGTATACCGGCGTAGGCACATAAAAAAGCGGCGCCCATTTCGGCAATCAACTCTTCAAATGCATAGCCTGGCGAGCCAAATGGACACGGAGAGGTCACGCCTTCGCGCTGCAACCGAGAGTGGTGTCCGGTCCAGTGCGTCAGCTCGTGAAGTGCAGTGGCGTAGTATCCACCTTGATCGTGGAATTGCGCTTTTGTCGGCAGTTGAATGAGATCCCTGATCGGGTGGTAAAAGGCTTCGTCGGCAAATCGATGAATGATATTTGCGCCCGAACTTAGCAGCAGATCTTCTGCAGCGCTGTTGGGGAAGAAGGGATCGCTCGGTTCTGTTTCGAGCACGGTTTCGTTGAGCGTTTCGAGCCCCTCCGTTTGCTCGATGTTGAACAGAAAATGCGTCCTGAGAATGCCAAAGTGAGCGATCTTGGGCTGACCATTTTCATCTAGTACGGTTGGCCTGATTCGGTCTGTTCCTCGCGCTCCATCGGTTTGTAGAGCACAGCCAGAGTGCTGTGCTTTCCCTTCCGGATGTGCCCGCCGGCTTTTTTGGCTTGGTTGAAGGTTAGCCAACGATCTTGAGTGAACCCCTGCAATCGGGCCTCGGCCCAGAGCAACGGTATATTGATACCCGAATAGGGGCGCTGCGTGATGGCGTTGATGGGATAGGGCTGGTGACGAGCGACGTCAGTTGAGCCATTTGAGGACCAGGGTTTGATCCAGGGCGCTACGCCTTGGTCTAACGCGGTAACGATCTTGTCTGTCACGTCTTGGTAGATATTGCGCATGGCATTTCCCTCGGAAAACCGGAGGAACGCCTTGCCCGTCGGGGAGGGTTCCCCGGTGGGTGTTGATTGGATTGGTGCAAGACTGCGTATAGCCTGAGTTGGATCGGTGGCCGGGTATGGCCGTTTGCGTTTAGCGTTGCTGCTCTTCCGCAAGCGCTATCAGTAAGGTGTTAGGTTGGTCTGATGCCTGAAGTAGGCTGAGGCTCAGTCGCAGCAATGGCTCATGATCTGCATCACTCACTGAGCCGAACTTGGCTACCTCAAACACCACGTAGGGTGCGTTTGGATTGGCCAGATGAGCTTTGAAGGCTGCGTGTACGACGTTGCTCAGCCTATCGAGCTGCAGTTTTTCAGGATGATTCGAACCATCGAGCAATACTGCGTGTTGCCACGCGTCTGGAGTGAACACAACGGGCAAGTGCAGAGTGTTCAGTGCTTCGGGTGTGAGTGAGTCGGACATGGTGTGCCTCCGTTGATAGCGCGAAGAAACCTGTCCCATAGGGGAAGGAATTCCCCGCGGTGGGTTGAAGAAAAACAAGAAGGGTTAGGACGAGCCGAGCTCGAAAGACGCTCGGGAGAGCAGTAGGCGTTCATCACCGTGAAACGTGACCGTGCGAGCCACCGAACGCTAATCGCACTTGGGAGGAGCCATCACCGGAGTGACGTAGCTTTGAAGGCTCTGGCTATCTGGGAAGGTGCTGTCGATAACAGCGATCCTTGCCTTGTATTTAACCGTGCAATTTATGCGGGTCAAACACTACAGAGGCGCTGGTTTATGAGGGTTGTCTGCTGACTTCCAGGGGGATTTTTTCGACTCAATGAACTGATAAACGGTCAGATATGCAATCGCATTGTTCTGAGCAGTCATCTGCATTCCGCGCGGATCGGGAGCGGGCAGTTGAAGGATGGCAGTAGGTGCCGGTCAGGTGCTGGAGGGTCGCAATCGACCCAAAATGGAAACTCATCCGGCCAGACACGCCTCGAACCTCTCACGAAAAGCTGATTGCAATTGACCTCAGAGAAAGCTGAGCCGACTATGCTGGCTGAATCATATTGCCATTACTGCCAATGCGAGAGCAGTCATGGTTTAAACGATCACAGCAAATGCTTCCAATGGATGGGATGATGATGGCCCTGCACTTCAAAACACACGGCTACAAGGTTGGAACCAGCGAGGAATGGTTCGACGACGTCCCTTCAGCAGGTCAACCGGAAGATTTGGAGCAGTTCGCAGCCAAGGCCCGAAAACGTCTAGAGCCGTGGCTATCCGCAGTCTTCCAAGCTGAGCACCTCAATCTTCTGATTGGGAGTGGATTTACAGTCGCAGTGGCTTATCTGGCCAAGGCCACATTGGCCGACATGAGCGCCCGCCCATTGGGCACTTCGCTTGATGAGAAAATCGACGCTCATGCGAATCGCAGCGCACCTGCCATGGGACGAGGCAATGCGAACATTGAAGATCAGTTCCGTGCAGCGTTGGTGGTTCTGGAAGCGCTAGAAATCGTCGAACAGAAAGATAAGCACTTGGAGTTAAAGACGGCGCTTGACGCCCGAATGACTGACTTTCTTGGTTCGGTATTAGCTACCGAGAAAGGTATCGTTGGAGCTGCTGAAGGTGACTGGGAGAAAGCCATCTCATGTCTTCAATCGTTCCTCCTGAGCTTTGCTAGCAGATCCGCGTCCCGAGAAAGGTTGCACGTTTTCACCACCAACTATGACCGCTTGATTGAGTACGGTTGTGATTTGGCCGGTCTACGGGTCATAGATAGGTTTGTGGGGGCTCTGGAACCTGTGTTCCGCTCTTCAAGGGTAGACGTGGACTATCACTACAATCCTCCAGGCATCCGAGGTGAGCCGCGCTTCATGGAAGGCGTAATAAGGCTCAGCAAGGTACACGGATCATTGGATTGGCACATTGACCCAAGGACGAGAAAGATTCTGCGCCGAGGAATATCGTTCGGAGAGGGCAAAGATGGGCGCAACGTTCCTAGCAGCCCAACCGATACTGTAATGATTTACCCCAACGCTGCGAAAGATGTAGAAACAACAGCTTACCCGTACGCCGAGATTTTCCGTGATATGGCCGCCGCGCTGTGTCGTCCCAACGCCGCCTTGGTGCTGTACGGATATGGTTTTGGTGATGATCATATCAACCGCATCCTGGCGGATATGCTGACTATACCCTCGACCCATATCGTGGTCTTCGCCTACTCAATTGATGAACGCTTGAAAGGTTTCCTTGAGAGGACAAGCCGGCCCGCTCAGATCTCTTTGTTGGTAGGTCCGCACTTCGCGGGACTGGATAGGATCGTTGAAAGCTACCTCCCCAAGCCTGCCATAGATCTAGTGTCGGGCCGTGTCGCTGAACTGCTCAAGAACAGGGCTCCATTGAACGAATCTCCGTGGCGTGGTAATGGTCAAGAACCGCCAACACCGTCTGCGCCTCCTCTCCCGAATGGTGGTGAGTGATGACGAGTCCTGTCGAGTTTTTAGCTGGGCTCGTTGTCGGGGTTGTAGAGTCGGTAGCGCCGGATGAGATCCGCGTGCTACTTGGGCTGGATACACCTCAATCTACTGCGTTTAACGCTGGATCCCCTGCGGCGTTTCCAAGGCTAAATAGCTACGTCCTTGTCCCCAATGAAGCTGGGGCGACCGTATGCTTTGTGTCGTGGATGGGGATCGAGCGCTCTCCTTACCCGAAACGTCGAGAGTCGGGCGATCTCGGATTGGTGGATTTGCCTTTCCCTGCTAGGAAGATGGCGGTAAGTCCCATCGGGACCTTAGCGAATCGAAGGCATAGGGAGACTGGAAAAGTCGTATATGAGTTATCGCGAGGGGTTGCCGCCTTCTCTTCGGTGGGCGACCAAGTTCTCATTCCTACCCCAGAGCAAGTGGCCGCGATCGTAGGTGCGAACGATCTGGAGCGCCGGGTAAAGATTGGCACGTCCCCCATGGCTGCTGATGCTCCCATTCTGGTGGACCCTGACAAGATATTCGGGCGTCATCTGGCCGTGTTGGGAAACACGGGGAGTGGGAAGTCATGCTCCGTGGCTGGTCTTATTCGGTGGTCACTTGAAGCGGCTAATGCTCAGCGCAAAGCTGATCATAAGGCTGGCCCTCCAAACGCTCGCTTCGTTGTACTGGATCCGAACGGCGAATATGCAAAAACATTCGCTGATATCGAGGGTGGTGCCCGAGTGTTCCGTGTTCCTCCAGTTGAGCAAAACATCCGCCCGTTAGATGTACCTGCTTGGCTCTGGAATGGACATGAGTGGGCTGCGGTAGCCAACGCGCAGCCAGGAGTGCAGCGCCCGCTGCTGCTTCAAGGTATTCGGGAACTCAAAGGTGGCAGGACCGAGGCATCGCCTAGGGAAGCAATCATAGGCAGATATCTCATGACCTACTCGACGCGGATCAGTGCTTTGCTTAATCAAACCATGCTTACACCTCAAGTCGACCTGTGGAAAGTGCGCGGAGACACCGTAGGGTTAATCGAGAAGTTAGTTGAAGACGCTGCCGTCTTTGCAGAATCGCTACCTGAAGGAAACTGTCAGGATCAAGTCGCCTCAGTTGGCATCGCCGGAAGCGCTTTGCTGGATCGAAGGAGAAATCCTAACGGTCGGTATGGAGACTTCGCTATTGCGGACTTCGAGGCGCTTCGGGGCTGTGTTGACGAGGTAAGGCTGAGTCTGCCAGAGCTGCCACCTCTCCCCTCGATAGGTGAAGATGCTCCCAGGCCTTTCGATGTCAATATTCTTGCTGACTACCTTGAGCAAATCGCAACGGAGCAAGGGGGAAACGTAGCGGCGTTTGTGTCGACGCTTGGGTTACGTATTCGCGGAATGTTAGCGGATGCTCGTCTTGGTACGGTGATAGCTAACGATCCACCTGTTCGTTTTGAAAACTGGCTAGAGGACTATGTGGGCGCCAACAATGCCGCCAATGGCCCTATTGCCGTCATCGATCTTTCCCTGGTCCCCTCTGAAATTGTTCATGTAGTCGTTGCAGTACTTGGGCGAGTCATCTTCGAGTCACTACAGCGCTACCGACGATTGCACTCAGAAGGAAAGACTCTGCCTACTGTGATGGTCTTGGAGGAGGCTCACACATTCGTTCGGAAAAGTTGGGATGACGATTCATCCTCCGCCGCGAAGCTTTGTCGTGAAACGTTCGAAAAAATCGCTAGGGAAGGCAGGAAGTTTGGTCTGGGTTTAGTTCTTTCATCCCAGCGTCCTTCCGAGCTTTCTCCGACAATTCTTGCTCAGTGCAACACTTTTTTACTCCATCGGATTGTCAATGACAGTGACCAAGACCTTGTGCGAAGACTTGTGCCGGACAATATCGGTGGGCTTTTGCGCGAGCTGCCGAGCTTACCTTCGCGGCAAGCAATACTTCTCGGATGGGCGACACCGATACCGGTTTTGGTAGATATGTCCGAATTACCGAAAAGCCATAGACCTTGGTCAGACGACCCCGACTACTGGTCTGTCTGGACAGGAGGAAGTCCAAGGGAGGTCGATTGGGGTCAGGTATCTGAGGACTGGAGTGGTGGATCTGCCCCGGAGCCGCCGGATGATGAAGACAGAGATCCACTGATTTGACACTGAGTATCTAAGACCATTGACTGGCACAGTGCTCTGGTAAGGCCTGTGTGCAGTTGGAGGGGGTAAGGTCACGACGTTTGTCTCTAGCGTCCACGGGGCTATTCCTGCTCTGAGCGAGCTGATAAACGGTCGGATGCAAACGATTTGAAGGAGTAGGATTTTGCTGCAGCACGATCATGAAAACTCTCAGAAGAGGGCGAGAAAATGCAGACGCAGAACCCCAATCAGGTTTCACATGTCCATCGCTGGGCGTACGCATGTGGCATGTCGGTAAAGCGTGGCTATCGCAAGTTGAAAGCGCTTGAGTCCCGCGTGGCTGAGCGTGCAGTGACGGCAAGTATGCCCGCAGGCAAACTACTTGTTCGTGGGAGCTTTCTGACTGCCCAGTTGGCCCTGCTCGGAGCATTTCTTTTTGTTAGCTTCTGGTTGTTTGTGCTGATGTGCACACTCGTCGCATTAGCAGCTATTCCAATTGTTCAAGATTCAGACACTCCAGATATTGATGATCTCGATAATCCACTGCATAGGACGTCTTGGCCTGAGCAGTACGATAAATGGGGTTCACTGAAGTAGCCTTGGGGTTATTTTGAGACCGATTTACCCGAAACAATCCTTGCACCGCGCATCAACTGAGAGGTCCCGTTAGCGCTCGCTGTCTGTGCAGTCTGGGTTCCCCTACTGAGCATTCCTTCTACGCCTGAACCTACGCTATATCCGGCCCAACTCATTGCGGCTAGAAAGACCATTGGCAGCACGATGAACATCGCCCCCATCACATACTCAATCACCTGTGCCGTGACGGTTCCATCCATAAATCCGGATGTGGGCAGCGACAACAGCACCTGATTGGACGCCGACACTTGGTTGTACAAGGTATCGAGCATGCTGGAGTCGACCCAGCGGGCCAACTCCCACCAGAAGGTCAGCATGTGCAGCGTGAACAGCGCGAACGTCACCGTCATGACGGTCTTTAGCTGGTAGGTACTGACCAGCAGGATCAGCGGCAAGCTGATGATGACGCCCATGATCAGGAAAGCCTGCACCATCGGCAGAGCGGCGCGTACCGCGTTCATCGCCGGGAAATTGCTGAAGGAGCCGAGAGCCAACCCAGTGTTGGTGGCCAGGTTATTAAGCCCCTGATTGATCGACCCGCCGCGAGCACTCGAGCCATAGTCTTGGTACACCTGTCCGGGCGACATGGACATCGATTGTTGGCGCGGGCTGACCAGTTCGCGTAGGGTGGCATCCTCGATCTCGTTGCTTGAGCGGCCAGTCAACCAGCCTTTCAGTTGAGTCAGCAGCGAAGGGTCAACTTGCTCGATTAATCGAGCTCGCAACCCGATACCGCTGTCACTCCACCACTGTTTGCAAGTGGGGTAGCCCGCGCCATTCTCCAGCCGTGGCAAGGACATATCTCGGGTTTCATCGTAGGGCCAACTGACTCGCGGTGTCCGTGAGCGATCGGTGTCGTAGTAGCCCGGAGTGTCGAGAAAATAGCGTGAGCCGATCCAGGACGCATCATGACTTTGCCCCTTGTCCAGCTGTGGACGATTGGTGAACAGCCGAGAACGGGAATAGCCGTAGCAGTCGCGAGTAAAATCTGCGACTTCCTGCAGCAGTACCTGGTTATCGATGCGCGAACTGTCGATCTCCATGCGCATCTGTCGGATATCCGGTGCACAGGGGATGGAGGCGGTGGCCGCTGCGGTCACTCCTTTACTTAAGGCGTGCACCAGAAACCACCAGATTGGCACGTTGGCAGAGCGTTCGCCGATGGTGTTGAACGTGGTGCCCCAAGCGGTTTCCGCTGGCTTGGCCACACTAATGCCGCAGCGCTGGCTTGCCGTATCATCGAACGCCACTGAGGCAAGGTTCAAAGGAAAGACGGGCGCACAGGCGAACAGTACGACGATGTAGGCCAGCCATAATCGGTTCTCAATCCGCGGTACCGAGAGCAGTCCTTTGTTGCCTTCATCCGCGCCTTGCTGGCGGGCCGACAACCATTCTTGCAAGATGATTGCACCAAAGGGGGCGGCGAACAGGCCAGTATCGGACAGGACGTTCCAGATACCGTTGTTGATGATCCAGGCCAGCAGCGAGAGGTAAAACTCCAGGTAGCTGTTGGTGCTCATGAGCATGGTAGTGACCTCACAACCGAGTGAGCTCGACGCAGGTAAAGAGCAAGAGCCCTAATGTCCCGGCGCGTTTCACGCGCAGTCGGTCCTGCGGTCGATGTCGGTAGCGCCTCAGCAGGTCCCACCAGAGCGCAAAGAGGACGCCGTAGAGCAGGGCGCGCCACCACCGCAGATAAGGCCGTATCGATTCCAAGGTTTGCTGCCAGACCTCGAAACTGCCCAGCGCAGTGCGGCTGATCCAGGCGACCAGTGCGGCGGTCAGGATCATCACTGCTGCAACCCAGAGACTTGAAAGCAAAGTGAATAGCCGTGAGCGTTTCATGGCTCACTTGCGCCTGGCGTCAGCGTCGTTGAGTCGGCCAGGTTCAGGGTCGCCTTGCTCGACGGTACGCGACGCATCAGCACCTCCGGCATGTCGATCGAGTGCAAGGCTGGCGGTATTGGTAGCCAACATTTGTCGGACCTGCAGCTCAGTCTGCAGTAGGCGTATTTCACGCTCCAGCGTGTCGATGTTTTTCGTCAAGGCCGTTTGGGCCGGTTCGGCGGAAGCGATGTTAGGTTCGTGGCTGCCTGCCAGCAGCGTGCGTAATAGCAGGAGCGCTTTGTCGAGTACGCTGGACAGGGCCGTCTCACTGGCCAGGCGCCGCGCCAGGAGTTCCTGATCAGGATCGTCGCGCAGGGCTTCGATCACACCACGGGTCACCGGCAGCATCGGGCTGGAGGCTTTGCCCAGATTGTCAGGGTTCGGCGGCAGAGATCCGGACAGTAATCCTTGCAGGGTTTTGAGGTGTTCACTGTAGGCCTCTTGGATCAGCGGCGTCAGTCCGCTGCCTGCGGTAGCCCGTAGAGTCTCGCAGGTGTCGCAGGTAGCGACTTCGGTCTCACCCAACACTCGAACAGCCCATTCGGATTCCTCCTGGGGTGAGGTCCACGCCTGGCAAATAGCGCCGCCCAGGCAATCACTGCTACTGATCGAGGCGCTGTCATCCACCGACCGGTTATGCAGCAGGTTGTAGCCCGCGCGCACCAGATCGGAGGTTGCCCGGATGGGGGGTTGTCCGCTACCTCCAGCCTTCTGCCCTCCGACCCAAGACACCCCATTGTTGCCGTTACGGGCCTCGGTGTTTTTCACCGCAGCCACCGCATCACCGCCGGTTTGTTCGAGGTTGCCCTGCATCTCCTGGCTCTTGGCCAATGCGCCCCAGCCGGCTTGACCGACCTTGTCCGCCATTTTTTCGGCCATGGCCTGGCAGGTCAGTTTTGAGCGGTCGAAGTCGATACGCCCCTGCATCACCCCGTTACTGAGCAACTCATAGAGACCGGGATTGGCGCGCTGGATGATCAACGCCGGCAGTGACATCACCGCTTGGGTCGCGTTCTGCACAATGCTGCCCATGATCTGCTGGAACCCTTCGGTGACGCCGTTCAACTGGTTTTGTAAGGTGTTGGTGAGGCTCATGTTTCCGCACATCATGTTCGCTTGCCAGGATCCGCCGACACCGAGCCCGTTGGGGCGATAGAGCGAGCTCGGCGAGCCCGCTGCCGAGCCGCCACCGATGGTGTACATCACCCTGTCGTCAAGCACTTCGCCTTGAGCGCCTAGACGGTAATCGTCCTCGGCGGCATGGGCATGCGTGGCCACGGCGAGCAGTCCGCAGAGCAACAAACCCATCGGGTCCAACCATGGTTTTGCAATATGCCTACTCATGAAGCACCACCTTCGAAGTCGATGCTGAACAAGAAGGTCTGTCCCTCACGCTTGCAGCAGCTATAAGGACGCCACAGCGACCAGGCGTAGCCGCCATCCGCGCTCTGCACCGGATCGCTGGGGAAGATGGCACATGTGGGTTGAACCAGAGGGGAGAGCAATTGCCATTTGTGGGTCGAAGCGTCGTTTTCAACGATTGGGCCTGGCGGCCAATAACCATCGCGTGGTACGGGTGTGAGCGGGACATACACGTGCGGTTGCCAGTTGCGGGTAATGATGTCACCCGCTCGCTGCGCCATCACCGCTGCGGCTTTGAAGTCGTCGGGTTGTACCAGAAATCCTTGCCGGGGATAGACGTTGCCCCACATGTTCCCCACGAGCTGACGACCGATTTCACGGACACCCGGCAAGAGCGACTCGGGATAAAGGCTTTCCGGGATGCCATGACGCCAGGCCAGTGAGTCCAAAGTGCTCAGGTAATAGGGCATGAACGCAGTGGCGCCGCTGGCGCAGGCGTAGCCGGATTGCGAGGCCAGTTGCGTGGCGGCCCAGCCACCTGGATGACCGATGGCATCAACGTTTTTGAAACGAGGCAGATTATCGCGCTGGGTGTTCGGCGTGATCAGGTTACCGCCTCCTTCCGCACCACTGATAGGAGAGGATAGGGTGGCCATCTCGGTCCAAGGATTGGCACCGGTGGTGGCATAGCTCGAGACCACCAGCTCAGGAATGAAGTGACGAACCTTGGTTGAGGTTTTAACCGTGCAGCCGAAGGGGGTGCAGAGCAACCAAAAGCAGAGGCCGACGACTCTGTACTCGAGGCAGTCTGGAGAAAGTACGGAGGCGGTAATGTTGCCGGTATCCAGCGCTACGCTTGACCCGGATGCCAGCAGAATGCTCAGCACCAACGGATGTAATTTCTGGGGCGAAATGTGCGGGCAGGCAGCAGACATGATCCAGGCTCTGGGTGTATGGCCTGGACAGGTTCAATAATCGAGAGAGGGGTGTCAGTGAGAAAGCCGAACGCAGGATTGTCGTTTTATAACGATCTTCTAGATCAGCAGATAGTCATTCAGCGCTCAGCGTACGAGCAAGCGCGTCAGACTCGATGAGCAATTGATCCGTTTTGATTTCGAAAATGTTGGCGAGTTTGCAGAGGACCAATAACGATGGGTTGCCTACCCCTCGTTCGATTTGACTCACGTAGGTACGATCCACCTCGGCCATGAGCGCCAATTGCTCCTGGGTAAGGTTCTTCACACGTCGCATCGAGCGGATGTTCTCCGCAAGTTGCAGACGGAGCTGTTCGTAGTCTTTAGTCATGCGCGCAAACTGCGCCTTGAGGGACTCTCAATCCACGGGATATAGTCTACATTGGCCTGATTGGGCTCTTTTTTGATGCTTAAGCGAAGTGCCAGTTTTGTTTCTATGCTGCTTGGGACAGACCCAGCATTAATAATTAAATCGAAAGCTAAGGTGTCTATGGACGAAAATTACGTTTCAATTCCGGCGGCGGACGGCTGCCCGAGTCTTTTGACGCCGTGGGGCAGCGAATTTGCGCCCATGATCGAACGTGGCGTGCAATGCGCCCAGGCTTGGCTCAATACACCTGGTGAGGTACCGCTGTGGTGGGAACTGGCGCAGGCACGTAAGACTTTTCCGGCAGGAGACGCTCAGGATGCTTTTGAAGCAGGGTTTTTATTGAGAATTCAGCAACGGCTTCAAGGCGTTTCACCATAGCCGTGCGGCTCCAACCCTGACGATATGGCCTACACGGGAAAATTTACTGGAAGGTATGGTTCCAGGCTCCATTCCTCTAGAATGGAGATCTGACAGAAGTGGCGTTGGTCTGTGATAAACAGATTTACGTAGCTAGGATTCTGATAAGTGCAGATTCTGCACGCTCTGAGAACGTGGAGCGCGATATGAAAGCCGATCAAGTGTTGAGTGATGATCTGGTGAGCCGGCTGGAGGGTAAAATCCCAGCCATGGCTGAAGGTGCGATCAATACGGCCTATATCAACGCGCTGGCGGCCGGACGCAGCGTGATGGAAGTCATGGACGGCCAGCTCGTTGAGACGACTGCTGACGGTAAGCACAAGGTTATTCGAGTGGCCAAGCCCAAGCATAAAGTGACCTTGGGCGGGATTATCAAGGTGCACCGCTGCTCATGACCGTCCCTCGGCTGAGGGTGTTTGCCGGCCCTAATGGTTCCGGTAAAAGCACAATGAAAAGTGCCGTCCCTTCCCACCTGATCGGGATCTACATCAACCCGGATGAAATCGAAAAGGCTGCCAAAGAGGGCGGACGCCTGGAGTTCAGCGATTTTCAACTGGAAGTCGAAGGTGACGAGGTTCTCGGCTTTATCAAGGCGCACCGACTGATTCGGTCGACCCAGCTCGTTGAAGAGGCAGCCAAAATAGGCTTCAGCAATAACGGCCTGAATTTCCAGTCCGTCGCGATGAACTCCTATTTTGCTTCCGTGCTCTCTGATTTCATGCGGCACAAGCTCCTTGAAGCCCAGTTGTCTTTCACCTTCGAAACGGTGATGTCTAGCGAGGACAAAGTCGCTTTTATGCTTAAGGCAAAAGCGTCGGGATATCGAACCTACCTCTACTTTGTCGCCACTGAAGATCCTGACATCAATATCAATAGGGTCAAGAACCGTGTCGCGGCAGGTGGGCACCCAGTCCCCACGGAAAAAATTGTGCAGCGCTACGGTCGTTGCCTGAACCTATTGCCAGCAGCCATCGCAGCCTCGAACCGGGCTTATATCTTTGATAACTCCGGCGCTGATCTGGTGCTGCTCGCTGAAGTAACAGACGGGACTGACCTTGAATTCAGGGCTGATGAGATCCCTGACTGGTTCATGCAAGCCTACGTGGAGAAGGTGTTCAAGGATTTGCTGCCGGGTTGATCGAAACCTAGGATCAGCCCCGTTTCACTTAATTCCTCGCATCCTATCGATCCGTTCAGCTACCCGGTAAGCCGCCTCCAATTCCGAGCAGCCGGTGCTCTGCATCAGTGTCCAGCGTTCGGCTTTTTCCTCGGGCTCCGTCATGGCCAGGGCGAGATAAAGACTGGGCGGCACGGCCCGAAACAGCGTTTCGAGCTTCTTCGATAGCACCACTCCTTCGGTGTATTTCCCCGGCTCCTTACTGGCGGAGAGCAGCAAGGCTTTCTGTGCCGGCGTGAGTTTCTTGAACCGTGCGATTTCTTCGATTTCCGCGGGCGGCATGTTCAAGCAAATCCACCATTCGATCATGTTGAGCATGGTCTGCGCGGCGGTGGGGAAGTCGGCAAGGTTTTGCGTCGCCAGCCAGAACCAGGCTCCGAGCTTGCGCCACATCTTCGTGCCCTTGACCACGAATGGCGCCAGCAGCGGGTTTTTGGTGATGATATGGCCCTCGTCAGTGACCAT
>Ga0302347_1002915_pt1 | contig 16221 bp, 9 predicted proteins | sample PhyWR1_FD_202178 | JGI IMG/M metagenome (GOLD analysis project Ga0302347, IMG submission 202178) | Leaf surface microbial communities from wheat plants in UC Gill Tract Community Farm, Albany, California, United States - DLSL W.R1 (v2)... | ecosystem: Host-associated > Plants > Phyllosphere >...
AGATTATCAACGGCCTGAAGCCGAAGTACGAAGCGCACCACGATGTGCGCTATACCGCGAAAGCGGTGCGTGCGGCGGTGGAGCTGGCGGTGAAATACATTAACGATCGCCATCTGCCGGATAAGGCCATTGACGTCATTGATGAAGCCGGGGCGCGGGCGCGGTTAATGCCGGCCAGCAAACGGAAGAAAACCGTCAATGTCGCCGATATCGAGTCCGTGGTGGCGCGTATCGCCCGTATTCCTGAGAAGAGCGTCTCGCAGAGCGATCGCGATACGCTGAAAAATCTCGGCGACCGCCTGAAAATGCTGGTCTTTGGTCAGGGCAAAGCGATCGAAGCGTTAACCGAAGCGATCAAGATGGCGCGCGCGGGCCTCGGTCACGAGCACAAGCCTGTCGGGTCTTTCCTCTTCGCCGGGCCGACCGGAGTCGGGAAAACCGAGGTCACCGTGCAGCTGGCGAAAGCGCTGGGCATTGAGCTGCTGCGTTTTGATATGTCCGAATATATGGAACGTCATACCGTCAGCCGCTTAATTGGTGCGCCTCCGGGATACGTCGGTTTCGATCAGGGCGGGCTGCTGACCGATGCGGTGATTAAACATCCGCATGCGGTACTGCTGCTTGATGAGATCGAAAAAGCGCATCCGGACGTCTTTAACCTGCTGCTGCAGGTGATGGATAACGGTACGCTGACCGACAATAACGGCCGCAAGGCGGACTTCCGCAATGTGGTGCTGGTGATGACGACCAACGCCGGCGTGCGTGAGACCGAGCGTAAATCGATTGGTCTTATCCAGCAGGATAACAGCCCGGATGCGATGGATGAGATCAAGAAGATCTTTACCCCGGAATTCCGCAACCGTCTCGACAACATTATCTGGTTCGATCATCTGTCCACGACGGTGATCCATCAGGTGGTGGATAAGTTTATCGTCGAGCTGCAGGTTCAGCTGGATCAGAAAGGCGTCTCGCTGGAAGTGAGCCAGGAAGCGCGTGACTGGCTGGCAGAAAAAGGCTACGACCGGGCAATGGGCGCACGTCCGATGGCGCGCGTGATTCAGGATAACCTGAAGAAACCGCTGGCTAACGAACTGCTGTTTGGTTCACTGGTGGACGGCGGACAGGTCACCGTTGCGTTGGATAAAGAGAAGGGCGCGTTGACCTATGACTTCCAGAGCGCGCAGAAGCACAAACCAGAAACGGCACATTAATGCCGCTCTGTGATAGCAAAAACCGGCCTGCGGGCCGGTTTTTTTATGCCGCTTTTAGCCGGCTGCAGATATGAAAAGACCGGGAATTATCCCGGCCTTCAGCATCTGACGCCACGAGGGCGGAAAACTATCAGCGACTACGGAAGACAATGCGGCCTTTGCTCAGGTCGTACGGGGTCAGCTCAACAGTCACTTTGTCGCCCGTCAGAATGCGGATGTAGTTTTTACGCATTTTACCGGAAATATGCGCAGTTACCACGTGACCGTTTTCCAGTTCTACGCGGAACATTGTGTTAGGCAACGTGTCAAGTACGGTGCCCTGCATTTCAATATTGTCTTCTTTGGCCATCTAGTCCTCTGGGGTATCACTACCGTAGTTTTGAACCGGCAAGATAATGCCGAAGTTCAGCGAGTAAGTAAAGGTTTACGTTTGTGCACTTTATCTTTCAGGCTGCCTTCGCTCACTCGGTTACATAGTTATTGACGCAGCCAGGCGCTTTGCGGTGCTACCTGACGCATCCAAAATTATTAAGGGTAAAATCATTGAAGTAGTTTTGGCGCATTGCCCGGAATTCACACGGATAAGCCGCATGACAGGCGCAAACGTAAAGGGGAGCGACAGAACGATGGGCGTTATCTGACTCTTATTATTCCCAAACGGCGGCGGGGCAACAGGCAGAAGCTACTCTACTGCGCAATTATACCATCACGGTAAAAAATGTGCTGAAAACATTTACACATTGCCGGTAAATAGCACCCTGGGCACCCAGAATCTTTCCGGCAGGCGACGGGTGCGCAATACCGACAGCGCATCAAGATAATCGCGGCGGGGGATTTCGACGGCGCCCAGCGATGCCGTGTGCTTATTCAGAACCTGGCAATCTATTAATTTCCCGCCGTCGCGGATAAACGCCTGGCAGAATATCAGCAAGGCCGTTTTCGACGCATTTTCCGCGCGGCTGAACATGGACTCGCCGCAAAACAGCGCGCCTTGCGCTACGCCATACATTCCTCCCACCAGCGTCTCGCCTTGCCACACTTCAATCGAGTGCGCATGGCCAAGCTCATGCAGCTGGTGATAGGCCTTGACGATGCTGGAGGTGATCCATGTCCCTTCATCGCGATTGTCGGCACAACCTTCAATCACCTGACCAAACGCGTGGTTCAGCGTGACGCGATAGGGCGATCGCTGATGAAAACGCTTCATGCTGCGGCTGAGATGGAACTGCCCGGGCCACAACACCGCCCGCGGATCGGGGGACCACCATAAAATCGGATCGCCAGGAGAAAACCAGGGAAAAATTCCGTGCTGATAGGCCATAAGCAGACGCGACGGACTGAGATCGCCGCCGAGCGCCAGCAGGCCATTGGGTTCGCGTAACGCTCCCTCCGGGGAAGGGAAGGCAATGGACTGACGGGAGAGCTGAACCAGACGCATTTTAACCTCAATACGCACCAGGCAATTGTTCAATATATTCGCTGTTATTCAAGCGGACGGTCCGTCGCCATGCTGGCAAAGCCAGGACGCAGCGGACCGCTCTTTTCAGCACGCCTGAAACTCATTGAGTATATACGCAAAACGGCGTGAAACAGCCGGACTACAGACGCTGCTTAAACTGGTAGTAACGCCCCTGTTCAGCCAGCAGTTCCGCGTGACTACCTTGCTCAATAATCTTGCCGTTGTCCATGACAATTATCCGATTAAACCGCGCCAGTCCGCGCAGGCGGTGAGTCACCATCAGCACGGTTTTTTCGCGCATCACTTCAGCCAGTAAATCGAGGATCTGGCTCTCTGTCGTCGCATCAAGGCCTTCGGTCGGCTCATCGAGTAACATCAGCGGCGCATCGTGCAGCAGCGCACGGGCAATGGCCAGTCTGCGCAGTTCACCGCCGGAAAGCTGGCGGCCGCCTTCGCCCAGCCAGGCGTTGAGACCGCTATCTTCCAGTAATTTTTCCAGCCCGACACGTTCCAGGGCTTTCATCAGCTGGATATCGCTGGCGCCGGGGGCGGCCAGCGACAGGTTATCGTGCAGCGTGGCGCTGAACAGATGCACACGTTGGGGGACGACGCTCATCGCCTGACGCAAAGTGGCTTCGTTGAGGTGAGTTAACGGCTGGTCGTTGAGTAAAATCTCGCCATTCGCCGGATCCCAGGCGCGGGTCAGAAGCTGCAGCAGCGTAGATTTACCGCAGCCGGTGCGGCCAAGAATGGCAATATGCTCTCCTGCGCCGACCTGCAATGAGATATTTTCCAGCGCCGGAGAAGGCTGCTGCGGATAGCTGAAGGTGACCTGGTTCAACGTCAATGAGACCTGCCCGAACGCTTGCCCCTCGCCGGCGGCGAAAGTGACCTCCGGCTGTTGCCCGGTAATCTGCGTAATTCGGCGGGCGGAAGCAATGACCTGTCCGAGATGCTGAAAGGCACCGGTAACCGGCGCCAGCGCTTCAAATGCCGCCAGCGCGCAGAAGACAAAAAGGGCGATCAGCGCGCCGGGCTGGCTGTTGCCGCCTACGCCAGCAGAGGTGAGCCACAGCATAGCAACCACGGCAACACCACCAATCAGCAGCATCAGCGCCTGCGACAGCGCAGTCAGCTCTGCCTGACGACGCTGGGCATCCTGCCAGCGCTGCTCGGTTTTCTCCAGCTGCTTGCGGTAGCGGTCGCTGGCGCTGAACAGCATCAGTTCAGCCTGTCCTTGCAGCCAGGCGGTTAGCTGTTGCCGGTACTGCCCGCGCATTTGCGTGATGCTCTCACCGGCGGGTTTCCCGGCGCGATAAAACAGCGGCGGCAGGACCAGCAGGGTCACCAGCATTATACCGCCTAGCGTCAGCGCCAGCGTGACATCGAGAATGCTTAAGCCTGCGGTGACCACCACAATGACAACCAGTGCGCCGATCAGCGGCGAGATGACCCGCAGGTAGAGATGATCCAGGGTGTCGACGTCGGCGACCACCCGGTTGAGGAGTTCACCTTGACGAAAACGCGCCAGCCCGGCAGGGGAGAGGGGGAGCAGCTTACTGAAGGTAAACACCCGCAGATGCTGTAACACGCGGAAAGTGGCGTCATGGCTGACCAGACGTTCGAAATAGCGACCGGCGGTACGGATAATCGCCGCCCCGCGAACGCCGGCTGCCGGCAGCATATAGTTGAAACTGTAAATACCGGCGACGCCAACGACGGCAGAAGCGGATAAAAACCAGCCTGATAGCGTCAGCAGGCCGATACTGGCCAGCAGGGTGACGATAGCCAGTACCACGCCGAGAGTCAGCAGCCAGATATGCCGTTTGTACAACGCCAGATAAGGTAATAGTGCGCGCATTTAAATCTCCTCCTGCCGGTGGGCCAACAGGGCGGCAAAAGGCCCGTTTGCCATAGCCAACTGGCTATAGGTCCCTTGTTCGACGATCTGACCATCCTGCATCACCCAGATGGCATCCCAGTCGGCGATACCTTCCAGCTGGTGGGTCACCATCAGCGTTGTTTGCTGCGAAGAGGCATTAAAGAGCGCCTGCATGACCCGCTGTTCGCTATGCGCATCAAGGCTGGCGGCCGGCTCATCCAACAACAACAGCCGGCACGGTACCAGCAGCGCCCGCGCCACGGCGATACGCTGCGCCTGCCCGACGGACAGGCGACCCGCCTGATCGCCGACCGGCGTATTAATCCCTTGCGGCAGTTGGGAGATGAATTCGCTCACCCAGGCCTTATCCAGCGCGAGCTGAAGCTGTGCTTCGCTGGCTTCCGGCCAGGCCAGCAGAACGTTTTCGCGTAGCGTGGCGGCCGGTAGCTGCGGGTTCTGCCCCACCCAGCTGAGCAGACGATGCCAGCGGCTGACGTCAAGATCGCGCAGTTCAACGCCGTTGACCAACAGCGAGCCGTCGTAGGGGAGAAAACCGGTCAATGCATTCAAAAGCGAACTTTTGCCGGAGCCGCTCTGCCCGACCAGCACGACGCGTTTACCGGCCGGGAGCGTAAAGTTCAGCGGCCCCGCCAGGACTTTGCCTTCCGGCGATTTGATAACCGCATCGCGCGCTTCGAGACTAATCAATTCGTTGTCGCTGAGGATCTTCTCGCCGCGAGTTTCCTGCGCCAGCGGCTTTTCCATAAACGTTTTCAGACTATCCGCAGCACCGATGGCCTGAGCTTTGGCATGGTAAAAGGTGCCTAAATCACGCAGCGGCTGGAAAAATTCCGGCGCCAGGATCAGGGCCAGGAAACCTGACATCAGGGTGACGCCCACGCCATAGTGGCCAAAGTTGAGCTCGCCGAGATAGGAGAAACCGAAGTAAACCGCGACCAGAGCAATGGAGAGCGAGGTGAAAAACTCCAGTACGCCGGAGGAGAGAAAGGCGAGGCGCAACACTTCCATCGTCCGCTGGCGGAAATCCTGGGAAGCATGGCGAATATTGTCCGTTTCCGCTTCGCCACGGTGAAAGAGGCGCAGCGTTTCCATCCCGCGCAGGCGGTCGAGAAAGTGGCCGCTCAGGCGAGCGAGCGCCAGGAAGTTGCGGCGATTGGCCTCCGCCGCGCCCATGCCGACCAGCGCCATAAACAGCGGGATCAGCGGGGCAGTGCCGAGAAGAATCAGCGCCGCCGCCCAGTTTATCGGGAAAATGGTGATCACAATCAGCAGCGGGACGCTGGCGGCGAGGGTCATCTGCGGGAGATAACGCGCGTAGTAGTCGTGCATATCGTCAATTTGTTCAAGTACCAGCGTCGCCCAGCTTCCGGCGGGTTTCCCCTGAATCCACGCAGGGCCGGCCTGCTGCAGGCGATCGAGCACCTGGCGGCGGATTTCATAGCGAATATGCTGCCCGGCATAGAAACCTACCCGCTCGCGTAGCCATACCACCCAGGCACGCAGAACAAAAATCAGCACCAGGACGATAAACGGCAATACCAGCGCCGTCGCCGGAATATTCTCCATAATCATGCGATGAAGGATCCGCGCCAGCAGCCAGGCCTGACCGACGATCAGCAGGCCGCTAATGACGCCCAGCGCGCGGGAAATCATCAACCAGCGACGGGAGAGAATGCTTTGCTCTTTTAACCAGCGTGTTAACTCTTGTTGACGGGTTTTATTCATTGCGCACTTAGCAGGTGTAGTTATGAGGTTTTTAGGCCACGCAATGTTACAACGAGGAAAAAATAAAGGCGACTTTTCGTCGCCTTCTTTACCTTTGTTACTGACTTGTAAAGATTATTTGCACGCGTCAGCTAAACCATCAAGATAACGTTCAGCATCCAGCGCCGCCATACAGCCGGTACCGGCAGAGGTGATGGCCTGGCGATAGATATGGTCCATCACATCACCCGCGGCGAATACGCCCGGAATGCTGGTCTGGGTGGCATTGCCGTGGATCCCGGACTGCACTTTGATATAGCCGTTTTCCAGCGCCAGCTGGCCTTCGAAAATGGCCGTGTTGGGGCTGTGGCCAATCGCGACAAACAGACCCGCGACCTCCAGAGACTCGACATTGTCGGCATTCTGCGTATCACGCAGACGCAGACCGCTGACGCCCATCTGGTCGCCCGTCACTTCTTCCAGCGTGCGATGGGTATGCAGCACGATATTACCGTTGGCCACTTTGTCCATCAGACGATTAATCAGGATTTTTTCCGCGCGGAAGGTATCACGGCGGTGAATCAGGTGGACTTCGGACGCGATGTTAGAGAGGTACAGGGCTTCTTCCACCGCGGTATTGCCGCCGCCAATGACGGCCACTTTCTGGTTGCGATAGAAGAATCCGTCACAGGTTGCGCAGGCGGATACGCCGCGTCCTTTGAACGCTTCTTCTGACGGTAGCCCCAGATAGCGTGCTGAAGCGCCGGTGGCGATAATCAGCGCGTCACAGGTGTACTCGCCGCTGTCGCCGACCAGGCGGAAAGGACGGTTTTGCAGATCGACGCTATTGATATGGTCGAAAATAATTTCGGTATCAAATTTCGTCGCATGTTCGTGCATACGTTCCATCAGCAGCGGCCCGGTCAGATCGTTGGGATCGCCCGGCCAGTTTTCCACTTCCGTGGTGGTGGTCAGCTGACCGCCTTTTTCCATGCCGGTTATCAGTACCGGCTGCAGGTTTGCGCGCGCGGCGTAGACTGCAGCGGTATATCCCGCAGGTCCAGAACCAAGAATAAGCAGTTTACTGTGTTTGGTCGTGCCCATGAGATCCCCATAATTTATTGGCATACATTGGGCTGGATTGTAGGGAATTTGTTGTCGTAAAAAAAGAGCGCAGCAGTTTTGTTAACGATATGTGCAATAGAGGCCGCCAATGAACTGGCGATTTTACGTGCGAAGAATATAACTAATTCTACTGTCGGCAGGACAATTATAAGAGGAAAACATGAGAATCACCGGGGGTGGATAATGAATATCTGGCATCTTGTACTAAAAATCGATGTTTTGCTTTGACAATCCCCTGTGCTTTTGCGAAAACATTCATGGAAGACAAAAAGCAGTGTTTCGCGTGCGGCGAATTTTCATGCACGCAAATGCCATTTTTATCCGGGTTAGCGAAATCTACGCATGGTGTGGACAGACGCCATGCGTGATGTCGGTGGCTGCCGTCAGGCAACGGGCTTCTCACGTACCCCTGGGGTTACTCGATGTCGTATACGGGTAAGAACAGGATGGACTCGGGCAGTGAAGGCTCTGAGTCGGAACAGGAGTAGGGAAGGAATACAGAGAGACAATAATAATGGTAGATAGCAAGAAGCGCCCTGGCAAAGATCTCGACCGCATCGATCGTAATATTTTGAATGAGCTTCAAAAAGACGGGCGTATTTCAAACGTCGAACTTTCTAAACGGGTGGGACTTTCCCCGACGCCTTGCCTTGAGCGCGTGCGTCGACTGGAAAGACAGGGTTTTATTCAGGGCTATACGGCGCTGCTCAACCCGCACTATCTGGATGCATCACTTCTGGTATTTGTTGAGATTACTCTGAATCGTGGCGCGCCGGATGTGTTTGAGCAATTTAACGCCGCTGTGCAAAAACTTGAAGAAATTCAAGAGTGTCATCTGGTATCCGGTGATTTCGACTATCTGTTGAAAACCCGCGTGCCGGATATGTCAGCGTATCGCAAATTACTGGGCGAGACCCTGCTACGTCTGCCGGGCGTGAACGACACCCGTACCTACGTGGTAATGGAAGAAGTCAAGCAAAGTAATCGTCTGGTAATTAAGACGCGCTAACACGGAACAGGTGCAAAATCGACGTAGTTTGATTACACTCCTGTTAATCCATACAGCAACAGTGCCGGGGTGACCCGGCACTGTTGTCCGTTTTAGCAGCAGGCAGGAAACAGCCTGATACCTGGAGAGCCTTTTTTGAGCCAGGAATACACCGAAGACAAAGAAGTCAAACTGACCAAGTTAAGCAGCGGGCGCCGACTCCTTGAGGCGTTACTCATCCTTTGCTCCCTGTTTGCCATCTGGCTGATGGCGGCATTACTGAGCTTTAATCCCTCGGATCCTAGCTGGTCGCAAACGGCCTGGCACGAACCTATTCATAACATAGGTGGCATTCCGGGAGCCTGGCTTGCCGATACGCTATTTTTCATTTTTGGCGTAATGGCTTACACCATTCCCGTAATTATTATCGGCGGCTGCTGGTTCGCCTGGCGTAATCAGGCCAGCGACGAGTACATCGACTACTTCGCCGTATCGCTACGCTTAATTGGCGCACTGGCGCTGATTCTGACCTCCTGCGGCCTGGCCGCGATTAACGCCGATGATATCTGGTATTTTGCCTCCGGCGGCGTGATCGGCAGTTTGCTGAGCACCACTCTGCAACCGTTGCTGCACAGCAGCGGCGGCACTATTGCGCTGCTGTGCATCTGGGCGGCAGGTTTAACGTTGTTTACCGGTTGGTCATGGGTCAGCATTGCCGAAAAACTCGGCGGTGCGATTTTGTCTGTTCTGACATTCGCCAGTAACCGTACCCGTCGGGACGATACCTGGGTGGATGAGGACGAATACGAAGACGATGAAGACGACTACGACGACGCCGTGAAGCCGCAGGAATCTCGTCGTGCGCGCATTTTACGCAGCGCGCTCGCGCGCCGTCAGCGTCTGGCGGAGAAATTCTCCAATCCGATGGGGCGTAAAACCGATGCCGCGCTGTTCTCTGGCAAACGTATGGATGATGCCGAAGAGGATGTGCAGTTCAGCGCCAACGGGGCGCCCGTAGCGGCGGACGATGTACTCTTTTCGGGTTCCAGCGCCGCACGTCCGGGCGATGCTGACGATGTGCTGTTCTCTGGCGCCAGCGCGGCGCGGCCGGGAGATTTTGACCCTTACGATCCGCTATTAAATGGTCACAGTATTGCCGACCCGCTGGCTGCAGCAGCTGCTGCCACCGCAGCGCCACAGGCATGGGCTGAACCGGTAGCTGAGCACGTGCCGCAGCCGGTTTACCAGCCAGATCCGTCTTATCCGCAGCATCAGGCGTATCAGCCTGAGCAGGCGCCGGTACAGCAGCCGGTTTACCAGCCGGAGCCGTCCTACCCGCAGCATAAGGCGTACCAGCCTGAGCAGGCGCCGGTTCAGCAGCCGGTTTACCAGCCGGAGCCGTCCTACCCGCAGCATCAGGCGTACCAGCCCGAGCAGGTGCCGGTGCAGCAGCCGGTTTACCAGCCGGAGCCGTCCTACCCGCAGCATCAGGCGTACCAGCCCGAGCAGGCGCCGGTGCAGCAGCCGGTTTACCAGCCGGAGCCGTCCTACCCGCAGCATCAGGCGTACCAGCCCGAGCAGGCGCCGGTGCAGCAGTCGGTTTACCAGCCGGAGTCACCAGCTCCTGCCGTAACGCCTGAGGCTCCGCAGGAAGAGGTGAAGCCACAGCGTCCGCCAATGTATTATTTTGAAGAGGTCGAAGAGAAGCGCGCGCGCGAGCGCGAGCAGCTGGCCGCCTGGTATCAGCCGATCCCTGAACCAGCAAGCCCGGTCGCCACGCGTCCTGTTACACCGCCACCGGTCTCTCCGGTCGAAGCCGCAGCGGTGACCACCCTTGCCGCCGGCGTACACCAGGCGACGAGCGCGGGTGCAACCGCGGCGACGGTCGCTTCCACCGCGTCATCCGCTGCACCGCTGTTCAGTCCGGCATCCGGTGGCCCGCGTGCTCAGGTGAAAGAGGGGATTGGTCCAAAACTGCCGCGTCCTAATCATGTCCGCGTCCCTACGCGCCGTGAGCTGGCATCGTATGGTATTAAACTGCCGTCACAACGTATGGCTGAAGAACGGGCGCGTAAAGCTGAACTCAATCAGGCCTATGACGACGAGCCGTTAACGGATGAAGAAGCGGATGCGCTGGAACAGGACGAACTGGCTCGCCAGTTTGCCGCCACCCAGCAGCAGCGTTACGGCGAAGTCTACGCGCAGGATGAAGAGGATGACTCCGCAGCTGAAGCTGAACTGGCCCGTCAGTTTGCGGCGTCGCAGCAGCAGCGCTACAGCAGCGAACAGCCGCAGGGCGCAACGCCGTTCTCTCCTGCGGATTATGATTTCTCGCCGATGAAAGCGCTGGTCGATGACGGTCCGAGCGAACCGCTGTTCACACCGCTGCCGGAGACACCGCCGCCGGTGCAGCAGTACCAGCAGCCGGCACAGCAGCAACCGGTTCAACAGTATCAACAGCCGGTGCCGTCGTCGCCGGTACAACAACCGTATCAGCAACCTGTGCAGCCGGCTCAACCTCCGCAGATGGCGCAGCAGCCTCAGCCTGCCGCACAGAGCTATCAGCCGCAGCAAGCCCATCAGGGCCACATGCCGCAGCAGACAGCCCCGGTGCCGTCGCAGGATAGCCTGATTCATCCGCTGCTGATGCGTAACGGCAACAGCCAGCCGATGCAACGGCCGACAACGCCGCTGCCGTCGTTGGATCTGCTGACCCCGCCGCCGAGCGAGGTCGAGCCGGTGGATACCTTCGCGCTGGAGCAAATGGCGCGCCTGGTTGAGGCTCGTCTGGCTGACTTCCGCATTAAAGCCGATGTGGTGAACTACTCGCCAGGCCCGGTTATCACCCGCTTCGAACTGAATCTGGCGCCAGGCGTGAAGGCCGCGCGGATTTCAAACCTTTCGCGTGACCTGGCCCGCTCCTTGTCCACCATTGCGGTGCGCGTCGTGGAAGTCATTCCGGGTAAACCGTACGTGGGTCTGGAACTGCCGAATAAAAAACGCCAGACCGTTTATCTGCGAGAAGTGCTGGATAACACGAAATTCCGCGATAACCCGTCGCCGCTTACCGTGGTGCTGGGGAAAGACATCGCCGGCGATCCGGTCGTTGCCGATCTGGCAAAAATGCCGCACCTGCTGGTTGCCGGTACCACTGGTTCCGGTAAATCGGTTGGGGTGAATGCCATGATCCTCAGCATGCTTTATAAAGCGCAGCCGGAAGATGTGCGCTTCATTATGATCGACCCGAAAATGCTTGAACTGTCGGTCTATGAAGGGATCCCGCATCTGCTGACCGAAGTCGTTACCGATATGAAAGACGCCGCTAACGCACTGCGCTGGAGCGTGAATGAAATGGAGCGTCGTTATAAGCTGATGTCGGCGCTGGGCGTGCGTAACCTCGCGGGTTACAACGAGAAAATCGCCGAAGCGGCGCGGATGGGCCGTCCCATTCCGGATCCGTACTGGAAACCGGGCGACAGCATGGACGCCGTGCATCCGGTGCTGGAAAAACTGCCGTATATCGTTGTTCTGGTGGATGAATTCGCCGACCTGATGATGACTGTCGGCAAAAAGGTCGAAGAGCTGATTGCGCGTCTGGCGCAGAAAGCGCGTGCGGCGGGTATTCACCTTGTGCTGGCAACGCAGCGTCCGTCGGTTGACGTGATTACCGGTCTTATTAAAGCGAACATTCCGACGCGTATCGCGTTCACCGTCTCGAGCAAAATTGACTCGCGTACCATCCTCGATCAGGGCGGCGCGGAATCACTGCTGGGGATGGGGGATATGCTTTACTCCGGGCCGAACTCGACCATGCCGGTTCGTGTACACGGCGCGTTTGTTCGCGACCAGGAAGTCCACGCTGTGGTTCAGGACTGGAAAGCGCGCGGGCGTCCGCAGTATGTTGACGGCATTACATCAGATAGCGAAAGCGAAGGCGGCAGCGGCGGCTTTGACGGTGGTGAAGAGCTGGATCCGTTGTTCGATCAGGCGGTGAACTTCGTCACTGAAAAACGTAAAGCCTCTATTTCCGGCGTTCAGCGTCAGTTCCGCATCGGATATAACCGTGCGGCACGTATTATCGAACAGATGGAAGCGCAGGGTATTGTCAGCGAGCAGGGCCATAATGGTAACCGCGAAGTGCTGGCGCCGCCTCCCTTCGAGTAAGTGCAAAGTTGGGTAAATAAGCGCAAAATCAGCCTGTTCTGCTGTTCCGTCGTGCCAGGCGGTCCTACATTAGGAGGCAGAAGAGGCTCCCGCGTCGGGAGTGACGCACATTAAGGAATAACAATGAAAAAACTCGCAATCACCTGTGCATTACTGTCTGGATTTGTCGTGAGCCAGGTTTGGGCGGATGCCGCCAGTGATTTGAAAAGCCGCCTCGATAAAGTGAGCAGCTTCCATGCCAGTTTCACCCAAAAAGTGACCGATGGCAGCGGTAACGCCGTACAGGACGGGCAGGGCGACCTGTGGGTTAAACGTCCGAATCTGTTTAACTGGCATATGACCCAGCCGGATGAAAGCATTCTGGTCTCTGACGGGAAAACCCTGTGGTTCTACAACCCGTTTGTCGAGCAGGCAACCGTCACCTGGCTGAAAGACGCTACCAGCAACACGCCGTTTATGCTGATTGCCCGCAACCAGTCCAACGACTGGCAGCAGTACAACATCAAGCAGAACGGCGATGATTTTGTTCTGACGCCAAAAAGCGGCGGCGGCAACCTGAAGCAGTTTACGATTAACGTTGGCCGCGACGGGACCATCCATCAGTTCAGCGCGGTAGAGCAGGATGACCAGCGCAGCAGCTACCAGCTGAAGTCTCAGCAAAACGGTGCGGTCGATGCATCTAAGTTCACCTTTACACCGCCGAAAGGGGTGACGGTGGACGATCAACGTAAGTAGAGGCGAATGTGAGCAATCTGTCGCTCGATTTTTCCGACAATGCGTTTCAACCTCTGGCCGCCCGCATGCGGCCAGAAAATTTAGCGCAGTACATAGGCCAGCAGCATCTGCTGGCGCCGGGGAAACCTTTGCCGCGGGCGATTGAGGCCGGGCATCTGCATTCGATGATCTTGTGGGGGCCGCCTGGCACCGGCAAAACTACGCTGGCTGAAGTGATTGCTCGCTATGCCAGCGCCGATGTTGAACGGATCTCGGCGGTGACCTCCGGCGTAAAAGAGATCCGCGAAGCGATCGAGCGCGCGAGGCAGAACCGCAATGCCGGACGCCGCACGATTCTGTTCGTTGACGAAGTCCATCGTTTCAATAAAAGCCAGCAGGATGCGTTTTTACCGCATATTGAAGACGGCACCATCACCTTCATCGGCGCGACGACGGAAAACCCCTCTTTTGAACTCAATTCCGCATTGCTATCCCGGGCGCGAGTATATCTGCTGAAATCGTTGTCCAGCGAGGATATTGAGCATGTGCTCACGCAGGCGATGAACGATAAAGATCGTGGCTATGGCGGGCAAAATATCGTGCTGCCGGATGATACCCGCCAGGCTATCGCCGGGCTGGTTAACGGCGATGCGCGCCGGGCGCTTAATACGCTGGAAATGATGGCCGATATGGCAGAGACGGATGCCTCCGGCAACCGGGTGCTGAAAGCGGAACTGCTGACCGAAATTGCCGGTGAACGCAGCGCGCGGTTTGATAATAAAGGCGATCGTTTCTACGATTTGATTTCCGCGCTGCACAAGTCCGTTCGCGGCAGCGCGCCGGATGCGGCGCTGTACTGGTACGCACGAATCATCACCGCCGGCGGCGACCCGCTGTATGTGGCCCGACGCTGCCTGGCGATCGCTTCCGAAGATGTCGGAAATGCTGACCCGCGAGCCATGCAGGTCGCGCTCTCTGCCTGGGATTGTTTTACCCGCGTAGGGCCAGCGGAGGGCGAGCGTGCTATTGCGCAGGCCATCGTTTATCTCGCCTGCGCGCCGAAAAGCAACGCGGTCTACACCGCATTTAAAGCCGCCATGGCCGATGCCCGCGAGCGTCCTGATTACGATGTGCCGGTGCACCTGCGCAACGCGCCAACCCGCCTGATGAAAGAGATGGGCTATGGGCAGGAGTATCGCTATGCCCATGATGAGCCAAACGCCTATGCTGCCGGGGAAGCCTATTTCCCGCAGGAAATGGCCCAAACTCGTTATTATCGGCCTACAAATCGGGGGCTGGAGGGGAAAATTGGCGAAAAGCTCGCCTGGCTTACCGAACAGGATCAAAATAGCCCCATAAAACGCTACCGCTAACAGAGACGTTGCGGTAAGGTTATCAAGATATCCCGGTGGTCGTAGTCTGCGGCCACTTTTCTTTTATTTATTCGATAAGCACAGGATAAGCATGCTCGATCCCAATCTGCTGCGTACCGAGCCAGACGCAGTCGCTGAAAAACTGGCACGCCGGGGCTTTAAGCTGGATGTAGATAAACTGCGCGCTCTGGAAGAGCGTCGTAAAGTTCTGCAGGTTGAAACAGAAAACCTGCAGGCGGAGCGTAACTCCCGATCGAAATCCATTGGCCAGGCGAAAGCGCGCGGGGAAGATATCGAGCCATTACGCCTGGAAGTCAACAAACTGGGCGAACAGCTGGATGCGGCGAAAGCCGAGCTGGACGTGTTACTGGCAGAGATCCGCGATATCGCGCTGACTATCCCTAATATTCCGCACGACGACGTTCCGGCCGGTCGCGACGAAAACGACAACGTTGAAGTCAGCCGCTGGGGTACGCCGCGCGAGTTCGATTTTGACGTCCGCGATCACGTTACGCTGGGCGAAATGCACGGTGGGCTGGACTTTGCCGCAGCCGTTAAGCTGACCGGTTCCCGTTTTGTGGTGATGAAAGGGCAACTGGCCCGTCTGCACCGTGCGCTGGCGCAGTTCATGCTGGATCTGCATACCGAACAGCACGGCTACAGTGAAAACTATGTACCGTACCTGGTCAACCAGGATACGCTGTACGGTACCGGTCAGCTGCCGAAATTTGCCGGCGATCTGTTCCATACGCGTCCGCTGGAAGAAGAAGCCGACAGCAGCAACTATGCGTTGATTCCAACGGCGGAAGTACCGCTGACCAACCTCGTTCGCGATGAGATCATTGACGAAGACGATCTGCCGATCAAAATGACCGCTCACACGCCGTGTTTCCGTTCTGAAGCGGGCTCCTATGGTCGTGATACCCGTGGTCTGATTCGTATGCATCAGTTCGACAAAGTGGAAATGGTGCAGATCGTGCGTCCGGAAGATTCGATGGCGGCGCTGGAAGAGATGACCGGCCATGCGGAAAAAGTTCTGCAGTTGCTGGGTCTGCCATACCGCAAAGTGGCGCTCTGCACCGGCGATATGGGCTTCAGCGCATGCAAAACGTATGATCTGGAAGTCTGGGTTCCGGCACAGAACACCTATCGTGAAATCTCCTCCTGCTCTAACGTCTGGGACTTCCAGGCGCGTCGTATGCAGGCACGCTGCCGCAGCAAGTCCGACAAGAAAACCCGTCTGGTGCATACGCTGAACGGTTCCGGGCTGGCGGTAGGTCGTACCCTGGTCGCGCTGATGGAAAACTATCAGCAGGCGGATGGTCGTATCGAAATCCCGGAAATTCTGCGCCCCTATATGCGCGGCCTCGAATTTATCGGCTGATTTTTTTACCTGTTTCTCAAAAGCGCCTTCGGGCGCTTTTTTTTATCCCCTTATTGATGCCGGGCAATAATCCCTCTGGCGATTCCCCCCATACTCCCTTGGTGTTAGCGCAGCATAAAAAACTATAAAAGATTAAATTCGTTATATATATATCTATATAACGATTGTCAGTGAATTGTGAGCAACCAAAGCGAGT
>Ga0302347_1002919_pt1 | contig 16201 bp, 13 predicted proteins | sample PhyWR1_FD_202178 | JGI IMG/M metagenome (GOLD analysis project Ga0302347, IMG submission 202178) | Leaf surface microbial communities from wheat plants in UC Gill Tract Community Farm, Albany, California, United States - DLSL W.R1 (v2)... | ecosystem: Host-associated > Plants > Phyllosphere >...
TGCGCTGAACGAATCTTACTCAGATGTGTGGGGAGAAACCATCGATCTATTGAATAATTACGAAGATGATGGAGAAAACCTCAGTGTAAGAACTACAACATCTTGTTCAGGTTCTTTGCGTTGGAAAATGGGAGAAGATGCTACGGCTTTTGGAGCACCAATCCGTGATATGTGGAATCCTAACTGTAATGGTGATCCAGGAAGAGTATTGGATTCTTCTAATTATTATTGTGGGACTGCTGATAGTGGAGGAGTACATTCCAATTCTGGAGTTACCAACCATTTATATGCTTTGCTTGTAGATGGTGGCACTTACAATGGCTACACGATGACAGGAATGGGATTTGTAAAAGCGGCTCATCTTTGGTGGAGAGCTCAAAAGAATTATTTGACAGCAACCAGTGATTTCGCAAACTTCGCCAATGCCTTGGAGGCAGCTGCCAATGATTTGGTTGGAATCAATCTGCAAGGATTGTCAACGACTACGACTCCAGCAGGTTTAACCGGACAAGCCTTTACAACTGCTGATGTGCAAAATGTGAAAAACGGGATCCTATCTGTCCAACTAAGACTATCTCCGGCGACACAATGTAACTACCAACCAATTTTGAAAGCAGTTCCAGAGTTATGTGCAACCGCAATAGCTAATCCATTGTTCAAAGAAGATTGGGAGAATGGCCTAGGAAACTGGACAGTTTCTAATGTTCCCACAAAACCATCCACTTGGGAAGCTAGAAATTGGACCATCAAAACGGATCTTCCAAAATCAAGGGCTGGTAAAGCAATTTTCGGAATTGATCCTATCAACGGAGATTGTGCAACCAATCTGCAAAACGGAATTCTACGTCTGGAAAGTCCTACCATTACTATCCCAACTTTCTCTTCAGGGAAATACGAGATGGCATTTAATCATTATGTGGCTACAGAATCAACTTGGGATGGCGGTAATATCAAATATAGTTTAAATGGTGGTTCTTGGACACTATTACCTGTAACAGCATTTACTTATAATGGTTACAACAGCACTTTGGATGGAACCAGTCAGAGTGATAATCCATTAAAAGGGCAACGTGCGTTCACAGGAACGGATGGCGGCTCTCTAGGAGGAAGCTGGGGACAAAGTGTGATAGACCTTTCAAAAATCAATGTGGTTTCTGGTTCTAATATCAAGTTCAGATTCGAATTAGGAACGGATGGATGTAACGGTATAGAGGGTTGGTATCTGGATGAGATCTATGTTTACAACTGCAGCACACTAGCTGTAGAAGATGCCCAAAAACAAAACGGAATCCAAGTATTCCCTAACCCGACCTCAGGATTCGTAACGATTCAAAATAAGAATAATTCTAATCTGAAGAATGTAGAAGTTTATAATGTCGCAGGACAATTGATCCAAAGATTCAATGTAAGTAATACCAAAAATGCGTCACTGGATATGAGCCAATTGGTAAACGGAACCTATATCTTGAAGGTTAATTCTGATACAGAAAGTAATACTGTAAAAGTGATCAAGAAATAATCTTCGAATTATAATCATAAAAAAATGCTTCTGAATTTTCAGAAGCATTTTTTATTTTAGCTGAAGACATTTAGAACTTCAAAGCAGTTTCAAGAGATAATTCCATCATCGTTCTCAAGGCCTGTTCTCTTTGGTCAGCCGAGATAAACTCGTGGGTTGGGATAATGTCTGAAACCGTTAAGATCGTTGCAGCATTTTTACCCAGATGTTTCGCATTGGCAAAAAGCGCAAAAGCTTCCATCTCTACCGCCGGACAATTGTGTCTTATCGCTATTTCCGGAACCGCTGGATCTTTTCTGTAGAAAATGTCGCTGGAATGGATGTTGGTTGCTTTGGCTTCAAGACCCAATTCTTTTGCCGTCTCATTGATCTTGTCAAATACAATTCCTTGGTTAGAGATCAAATCTTCTTCTATTCCCCAAGCAAATTTGGCATAAGTACTTTCACTCGCTGCATTTTCTACATTCAGGATATCGAATAACTTCAGATCTGTAGAATAAGCACCACAAGTTCCGATTCTGATGATCGTCTCAACCTCATATTCTGTGAACAGTTCGAAAGAATAGATCCCGATACTTGGGAATCCCATTCCACTCGCTCCAACAGTGATTTCTTTTCCTTTATAACTGCCTGTGTAGAAATAGATATTTCTCGTTTGGCTTACCAATTTGGCATCGGTCAAATAATTATCGGCAATATATTTTGCTCTCAATGGGTCGCCAGGCATCAAAACTGTCTTTGCGATCTCTCCTTTTTTAGCACTAATGTGAACACTCATATTCAATGATTTTTTTAAGACCGTGAATATAAAATTTATAATCCGATTACTGAAATTGATTTTAATAAAATTAGTCAGTGTCCCAAACGCGAAATCGCACATCAGTGACTTCAAGGGAGCGGCCTGCTTGTAAGTGGAGTTGGCAAAGTCTTTTTTGAAATTAAGGACAGTCTTAGAAGATATTTTTAATTTATTCGGTTGGACTAATGCTTATGTCTTCTGCATCAGTTACTCAATTTGTGCAGACAAATCACTCAACTTGTCTGCATAGATCATGCTATTTGTCCGCACAAATGACTCATCGGTTGCAGACAAATGCGAGAGCCGATTTAGAGGGACTTGGCGAAGGCTTTTTTTGAAATTACGGACAGACTTAGAATGGATAAAAAATTCTAAAGTTTTACTTATATCGATCAATAATGCCGGTCAAAAATGGTTTGTACTTTTCGCTTACCGGGATCCTCTCATCGCCAATCATAATGCTGTTTTTTCCCACACTTTGCAAATGCTGAAGCGAAATAATATGAGAATTATGCACCCGGATAAAATTATCGAAGTTCATCTTTTCCATAATGGATTTCATGGTTTGATGGACAATCAGCTTTCGGTGGCTGGTGTAGATCACGATATAATCTTTCAGTGCATTGATCCTCATGATGTCGTCCAGATTCAGTTTTACATCCTCGTTGTTTGATCTTACAAAGATGAAAGATTCTTTGAGTGCATTGCTGGTCTCTTGCAAGATTCTTTTGTTGTTATAAAGATTATAGCTTTTGTAAGTGGCTTTCAGAAATCTTTCAAAAGAAAACGGCTTCAGAAGATAATCGATCGCGTCCATCTCGAAGCCCTGGATGGCACAATTGTCATAAGCTGTTGTAATGATGACATTCGGGATTTTGTTAAAGCTTTTCAGGAACTCGATTCCAGAAATATTTGGGAGATTGATATCGAGAAAAATCAGATCTACACTGTTATTTTGCAATGCCACAATGGTTTCCTGGATGTCGTAACATTTTGCTACAAGATTTAGGAACGGAATTCTAGAGATATATTCTTCTATCACATGGTGCGCCAACTCTTCATCATCTACTATTAAGCAATTCATCTTTTTTCTAAATTAAGTTTTAAACGTATTTCGTATTCTGTTCCGTTGTCCAGGATGTCCAGTTGGTATTTTTCGGGATATAGCAGGTCGAGCTTCATCTTTGTATTCTTGATGCCGAGTTTATTGTTGTCACTTTTTTCACTTTGTTTTCTTTCATAAGAGTTTTTGATGTTGAAATCCAACACATCATCTTTGATATGAACTTTCAGTTCCAATGGGCCTTTAACAAAATCTGCGTATTTGAAGGCATTCTCCACGAATGTCAGAAGCAAAAGCGGTTCTATCTTGTAAGCATCGAAATTGCCATAGAACTGACAATGGATATTATTGAATTTGGTAAAACGGATGGACTGGATCTCTGTATATTTTTTGATGTTAATGATCTCATCGTTCAGATTATTCTTCTGCCCATTTTTATCATTCATCACATATCGCATAATGTCTGATAATATCAAAATCACTTTTGGCGTATCATTGGATTGAGTGATTGATAAAGAGTAAATACTATTCAGTGCGTTGAAGAAGAAATGAGGATTGATCTGCTCCCTTAGAATCTTCAGTTCGCTGGATTGTCTCTCGAATTCCAAGGCTTTTATCATTTTTTGATTCTCCAGCCATTTGTCCACAAAGAAAAGTAAAGTACTGAAAATGATAGAAAAAAGTCCAATTTTAAAGAAAATATCATGGAAATTGAGCCCATGTTCAAAGGGTTTCATCATCCCTCCATGTCTTGGGAAATTATTTGGCGGGAAAGGCATGGGTTTGCCAGGCATTACTCCCTGTATTCTATTCGGCATCAACATGACCTTCGGCATAAATAAAATAAAAGATCCCACGTAAAACACGACAAATGAAATAAGAATGCTTACTCTCATCTTGGGTGTCTGTCCGATTATAAAGGGTAAGATAAAATAGTAATTCAGATAAAAGAATAGAATTGAGATTAGAAAGAGTTTCATATTCGACCATAAAAAAAGATCTCCGAAAATGGAATGGTCCATAATGAGTTTGAAAAATATGAGAACCATCCAGATCACGCCATGGTAGATGTAGGTAGATTTAACTCTTTTGAAAGGGATTTGCATAATGCTAATTCTTTTTTTTTACCACAAAATTCCCTCAATACTTTTATTGAAGGAATGATTGCTTATTGAAATTTTTGGACCTTGTAGTCGATCTTCATGGAGTCAAGTTCATTTACAGAGATCCGAGGAAAGGATGAGCTCCCTATTTTATGGATGACAAGCTCGGCTGTTTTTCTTGCCTGCATACTATCTTTGAAGGGCTGCTCTCCCTGTATCGCTGGTATAAATGGCTGATCGATCAGAGATTTTCCTCTTTTGATAATCTGATAACCATAGCCTGTCTTTTGTTTGGTGATCTTGATATCTAATTGGTTTCCTTTCTTCTCACAGGACATCAAGATCAATCCCGAAAGCAAGATCAGTTTTGAAAGTGTTTTAATCATCTTCGTTTTCTGTTTCTGTCGGATGGAAGACCCATATGTCATCAAAATAAGATGATCCGCTATTTCCAGTAAGCACATAACCGTAGCTGCCAATAGAAAAAGCGCAGGCACTTTCTCTGGAAGAACCTTCGAAAGCGGTTCTCTCTGTCCAGTCGTCTGTAGAGGGATTGTATTCCCATGTGGTACTGTTCACACCACTTACAGTTCCTGTGGAAACATATCCCAGACCAGCTGTAGAAGCCCGGTTTTGTGTGTCATCATCATTACTTGTATCTGCTTTTCTCGTCCAGGCTTCTGTGTCTGGATTGAACGCCCAAAAATCAGAAACAAGACTTCCGTTATTGGTTCCGAATCCAACATAGGCTGTTCCGTTGATCACGAAAGCTGCGCCGTCTCTTCTTTTAGAGCCACCAAGACTTACTATAGAACTCCAGCTGGAAGTAGATTCGTCATATTTGTAGAAGTCTTTCAGTTCGCTGCCGTCATATCCGGTTCCTACAAATCCTTTATTAGCAGCCCCGAATGCCAAAGCCGCATATCTTGCAGTTCCAGGGAAATCATCTATCTTGGTCCAAGAGTTGGCCGTTGCATCATATTTAAAGAAATCGTTCAACTTATTCACGCCATCATAACCTGTTCCCACATATCCGTAAGAATTGGTAGCAAAGCCTACCGCAGAACTTCTCTTAACGCCTGGGAAATCTGCTTTTTGTGTCCAGGAATTGGCGTTCGGATCATAGCTCCAGAGGTCACTGTAATAATATTCTCCATCGTAGCCCCCGGTCAAATATCCTTTACCGTTCACTACAAAAGCAGAAGCATTGGAACGTGGTTTCCCATCCAGATCAGATACTCTTACCCAGTTTCCTACTAACTCATCGTCATCATCATTTCGACAGCTTGATACTAAAAATATTCCTGCAAAGGCAAGAATCAAGACCGAAAGTTTGTTCTTCATTATTTTTTTCTGCAAATAAATTTCATTCCTCACTCTTTTGAAAATTTATTAGACGAACGTGCTTTTTTTGTCGTTAAACTCTGTTTTAAATTCGATGATTGAGAATTGTTTTTGATAATTCTGATCGGTCTATATAAATCTGGCAGTTGTCGAAAACTAATAATGAAAGGAAGAATAAATTTTACCTCTATACAAGACTCAGTGTATGTTTACAGAAAAAAATGTACAAATATCTGTTGTTGTGTGTTTCTATTCTGCTTTTATATTCATGTGAAAGGGAGAGTAACACTTATGAAGTAGGAAATTCTCTGGTGTCTTCTCAGTCCAAAGTGGTGATGATAGATACCCTGACGCTGAAGATGTCCACCATAATGAAAGATTCCGTGATCACATCCGGAAAAAGTGCGATGTTGATTGGAGATATAAGAGATAATACATTCGGGCATGTGAGATCCTCTTCTCTGTTTGAGCTTACACCTTCCAGCTATTCTTTGGCAACTACGACCAATGTGGTCTATGATTCTATCGTGATGTATCTTACCAATACAGATTTCTATTACGGCGATACGCTGAAGACTTTTAAGATGAATGTCTTTCCGTTAGAAAGCAGAATAAAGCTTAATAATAACTATCTTTATAATAATAGTGAGGTCAGTTATTCTTCTAATTCCATCGGGAGTGCGGAATTTCTTCCCAGACCTAATACGGACAGTAGCTTTGTAAAGATCAGACTAGATCAGTCTTACGGGCAGAACCTGTTCAACCTGTTGAAAAGCAAAGACGCCAATAGCCAGGAATATTTCCTTAATTTTTATAAAGGTTTGGCTCTCGTTCCATCTTCTGAAAATAATGCAATGCTGCGTTTCGGTATCAGCTCTTCCTATCAGGTGCAGATCAGTAAAACTACAAAAGAAAAGGTTTCCAATATCGTACGCTTATATTATCATACATCTTCCGTGAATGGAACGGAAGAGGTCAAATATACTTTGGACCTCAGTCCTAGTACCACCTATCAGTATAATAAGGTCAAAAGTGACTTCTCAGGTTCACAACTCGCCGGTCTGTCTCCCACCAATCCTATAGAATCTAAGAACTTAGGAAATAAAACCTATATGATGGCGGGAATAGGCGTTTATACGAAAGTGGAGATTCCTCATCTGAAAACTTTGAAAAATCTCTATAATAATTATAAGATCATCAGCGCCACTCTCTCTCTGAGTCCAGTGATAGGCTATTATTCTAATAATTTTTACAATCCAAGTCCACTTTATTATTATTTGGGAGATAGAAAAAATAATATATTATCTACCTTTTTACAATCCGATGGGACTATGGAGATCCAAGTCGGTTTATCCGCAGAGAGTGAGTTCCAGAGTGATTATGGATATAATTTCGATATGCTCAGTTATGTCAATACAATATTGGCAGAAACATCAGATTCCAATTCCCATATTTTGATATACCCGTCATCCTATTCGGATGTGCGTTCTGGAAAAGTGGTTTTGGGCGGTCAAAAGAATACCACCAATCCAGCAAAACTCAAACTTTACATCTTAGGTTATTAATACAGAAGTTATGCATCAGAATATAAAAAATATAATCGTTCTTTCTGCCTTGCTTTTTGTGCAAAAGTTCACCGCTCAGGAGTCTTCTCCCTATTCATATTTCGGTATTGGAACACTTAACAATGTAGATAATACAAGAAATGTCTCTTTGGGAAATACCGGAATAGCTTTGGAAGCTCCAGATTACATCAATTCCAAAAACCCGGCATCTCTTACCTCTATCGGGTTACAAAAAAATGTCATCTTCGATATTGGAGGCTCTCTAAAAAGCAATAGCATTTCCAGTAATCAGGGAACGGATAATAGGGTAAGTGGGAATTTTACCAACTTAGGATTGGCGATGAAGGTGTCCAACAAGTTTTTTGTGGCTGCCAATGTACAACCTACAACTTCCACGGATTACAAATTTGTTTCTACAGTTCCGATAGAAGGAACTTCTGCCAACTACCCGATCACTTATGAGGGAAGTGGTGGCATTTCCAATCTCGGTGTCAGTTTGGGATACAGGATCAATAATAATTGGAGCTTAGGGGGGAAAGCAAAGAATAACTTCGGGACCATCATCCGCAAAGAGATCGTTACCACAACCTCGGAACTGGAAATCAGCAGGAACGTCAGGTATACCGGTTTTAGCTATGGTCTGGGAACACAGTATAACAAATACTTCCAGAAAGAAAGGCTACAATTGACTTTCGGAGCAATCGTAAATTTCAAGAGTAATCTGAATGCCAAAGGAGAAACCATCTACACAGAAAATAAAGATTATAACAACAGTGTAACCACCAAACTCTCTTCCAAGAACTCTACTCTGCCTTTAGAAATGGGAATAGGAGTTAGTATTTTGAAGAACGACAGATACCGTTTCAGTCTTGATTATACCCAAAGCAATTGGAATGAGGTGAAAAACACGGTGACCACAGAGAAATATTACAGACAAAGTGTTTATGGATTAGGCTTCGAGCTTCTTCCCGAAAGAAAGAACAGCCAGATATTTTCCGAGAATCTGATCTACCGTTTCGGACTCAATTATGATACAGGTTATTACAAAGTCAATAACCGCGAGATCAATAAAATGGAAGCTACAGTTGGAGTCGGAATACCGATGAACAAAATCAACCTGAATGTCGGTTATGGCTATGGAAAGCGGGGTATTCTAAACAATTCTGCCATAAAGGAGAACTATCATATGCTGAATATCAGCATAGATTTCTTAGACAAATGGTTTGCTAAGAAATATCTGAACTAAACAAAAATCCTGCAATGTACTTTGCAGGATTTTTTTATTTGTATGATAGTTACATCGGGCCTTGTTGCTCATCGCCAGAAGCATTCGAGTTGATATCTTTTTTACGCTTTGGTTGTTCCACTTTTTCTCCTTGTTTGAATCTGTAGGTCAAAGACATTGTAAATTGTCTAGGCTGCCATTGCATATAAGAATCTCTACGGCTGTTTGCTGTGTAGGTTGTAGACTGCATAGCTCTGGTGTTGAAAACATCCTGGATATTGAATGCCAATGTTCCGTTTCCATTCCAAATAGTCTTAGATGCGCCAAAATTGATAGCATACATATCCTTTCTGGTTTGATAATCTGTTTTTGTTCCTCCTCTGTAAAAACCTTGAAGCTGAAGATTTAAGGTTTTGTCAATTTTAAAAGTAGTGGTTAGTCTTGATCTTGTGGAAATGCCTTTACCAGTAAAATTAGCAGTATCGGTAATCTCATTACCATCTTTGTCTAATGTTTGGTAGAGAGTGCTTCCTTTTGTATTATAGCCAAATACATCTACGTTACCCATGAATTTTAACCAACTAGTTGCGTCCCAATTGAAGTTTAGATCCAAACCATATCTATCATCTGTTCCCAAATTGATGGGCTTGGTATGGAAAACAATTCTATCTTTAAAGACACCTTGCGTTACTTCATACCTTTCTTTTGTATTATAAACCAACATTTTTACGTCATCTTCCTGATGTCTGTAATATAGTGTTGGATTTATAGTGAATTTCTTTTTAGAGATACTGTAACCCACTTCATAAGAATCTACATATGATGGATTAAGGTCTATATTGCCATCAAAGATGTTCTGATTATCACTATAGCTAGGATTTGGAATCAAAAAGAATCCTCTAGGGCGGTCAATCCTTCTAGTGTAATTAACTAACAACTGATTGTCTTTTGCAAACTCGTAACTTAAAAATACACTTGGGAATAGATTGTTATAGCTTTTCTTTTTGTCCACAATTGGTGTCGTATATCCGGTAGCTCCCGGAACTAAAAGATTTTGATAATCTATTGTAACATCAGATAATTCATTCCTAAGTCCTAACTGATAGCCTACGTTGCCAATTTTGCTTTTAAATTGTAGATAAAAAGCATTGAATAGCTCCTTATAATTAGCATCATAAGTATAAAGTCCCAGATTTCTAAGGGTAGGGAAGGCTGTTGTACTTTCTAAAACATTATTATCATAGCTATTGTTATTAGAATCCAAACGATAACCAGCTTCTAACTTGGAAATCTCACCAATTGGTAATTCGTAATCAGCTTTTGCGACAATGTTTTTATTGATTGTTCTTTGATTGATAAAGTTTTCAAGAGATGTTATATCACTGTAATTGTCATATTCTTTGATATTCGTATCATTATTAGAACGGTTTCTCTGCAAGCTCAATGATAGGGATAGATTCTGACCTTTGTCATCAAATTTATGGTCTAACCCAAAATCTCCCTGAAATGCAAGATTATTGTTGGTCCCAATATTTTTTCTGAGAGTATAGGTGTTTGAAGCATTGAAAAGCGAATAATTGTAATCAATATTACCAACATTGTCACTTTCAAAAGTTCTTACAGTTCCGGAAGCATTTATCGAGGTTTTATCAGAAATGTCGTAAACGATTCCAGCTGTAGCGTTGTAGTTACTGTTTTTATTTTTTATTTCAGAATTTTGATGAGATTCTGTTTCATCTCCAACAGTTGTAACGTTGTTATAATAATTGTTATTTCTATTGGTATTTTTAGACTCTCTGTAACCACCGCCGCCATTCAGGAACCAGGAAAAATTTCCTTTTCTCCAACTAAGACTTGTGTTGAGATTGGTCTGCGGAAGATATCCCAAGGTCCCAATTACACTACCATTGAAACCGGTTTTTTTATTTTTCTTAAGAATGATATTAAGAATACCAGCTGTCCCGCTCGCTTCGAATTTCGAAGATGGATTGGTGATGACCTCGATTTTTTCGATTTGATCTGCTGGAATACTTTGTAGAGCATTTGCACCATCATCTATTCCAAGAAGAGCAGAAGGTTTTCCATTGATCAAAAATCTTACATTAGAACTACCTCTCATGGAAACCGTTCCATCTGTATCCACGGAAACCGATGGAACATTAGATAAAACATCTTGCAAACTCCCGCCTTTGCTTACCAAATCCTGAGAAGGATCATAGGTTTTCTTATCCAGCTCTACTTTGTAAGGCTTGGTAGATTGTGCAGTGATCACAACACCTTGGATCTCCGTTGTATTGGTAAGATTAGCCTTTCCATTGGAAACAATCACGAAAGGTGCTATAGCGCCTGCTTTTTCAACTCTGATAGTCTGAGTGAATTTTTTATAGTCAATAGCTTCTATGCTGACATCGTAATTTCCTGGTACTAATTCTAACTTGTAATTTCCATCTGCATCTGCCAAAGCAGCATCACTGAATTGAGAATTCTGCTGATTCTTAAAAGTGATGGATGCATAACCAATACTACCATTTACATCTTTTACATTCCCAGAAATATTGACTTTCTGCTGAGCCATTATGAAGCTTGCCGCTCCGATGGTCAAGGCCAAACCAAAGATTTTTTTCTGAAGTACACTACGTACAATTTCCGTTCGTTCCATTATTGTTTATTTTCGCTTTTGCTCTATTTTATCTGCTTGCTGTTCAGCCAATCTTGATATGCTTTTGCATTTTTGGCGTGTTCTGCATCATTATCCGTGAATTTATGATAACCAAATCTCGCAGGATCGGCGCACATGAAAATGTAATTGTTTTTCTCGGCTTCCAAAACCGCATTCAGAGAGTTCTTGTCCACAATACAAATTGGTCCTGGCGGAATGCCTTTGTTTGCATAAGTATTATATGGGGAAGGCTCTTTCAAGTGTTTATAGTAAACTCTTTTGATCTGTTGTGTGAAATTGCTCGCTTTGTTGACAGCATAGATTACCGTCGGGTCACTTTGCAATTTCATTCCTTTTTTATACCGATTGATATAGAGTCCTGCAATTGTTCTTTGTTCATCTGGTTTTCCGCCTGATTCTTTGTAGACAATAGAGGCCAAAGCATAAATCTGATCTCTCGAAAGTCCGGATTGTTTTTCCTTTTCTATTCTGTCGGCCGTCCAAAAATCTTTGTAATCCGATTCGAATTTGTTGAAGAATTCTTTTGGCGTAACTGTCCAGAAAAAATCATAAGTGTTGTTGAAAAAATATTTCTTCAGATCTTCAGCATTTTTATAACCTTTGCGGATGGCGACTTCGTTCAGTTGATTAGCAAATTTCAAAGAATCTATTTCGGTCTTTTTAGAAACTCGCCCAATCATTTGATAAACATCGTCAAAATCTTTGATCCTAAAAGAATTTGGTGTTTGATTTCCCGCCAAGATCATATTCACAATTTCGCGGTTGTTCATTCCGGATTTCAATTCATAACGGCCGGGTTTATAGTTTTGACTAAGATTTTTATCTTCAGCAATATTGGTGAGGTAATCTGTGTTTTTGATAAAAGGTGAAATCGAATCCAGAATTTGCTGAGCTTTAGCATTGTGTGGAATCAAAACAAAGCCCTCTTTTTCAATATTATTTCCAAGATATTTATTATAAAAACGAATCCCGACAAATCCCAGGATTACAATGATGATAACCAATATGATAAGAATTGTTTTTTTCATAGTTTAAAAATATCAGGTTTATTTTATAAATTAATATCTCCTTTAAAAACCTGAACTGCCGGACCTTCAAGCCAAATGTTTTTGAAACCGCCATTGTTTTTTTCTGCATAAACTTTTAAGTTCCCGCCCATCACTTTTATTCCAACAAACGTTTGATTATTATTTTGCATAAAAGTTAAAGCCGCAGCTGTAACTCCGGTTCCGCAACTGTAGGTTTCATCTTCCACGCCACGCTCATAAGTTCTTACAAAAAGCTCCTTATCGGAAAGTTTTTCCACGAAATTGACATTAATCCCTTCTTTTCTATAAGTTTCAGAATTTCGGATTTCGTTACCGATTTTGTAAACATTATAATTATTTAACAATTCAACATACTTCACATAATGTGGAGATCCTGTATTCAAAACAAAATCGTTTCCATCTGCATCAATTGTGTTAACATCACTCATTTTAACTCTTACAACACCATTTTTGATTTCCGCTTCGTGAATTCCGTCAATGGCTGTAAAAGTTGTTTTATCTTCAATAATGTCCAAAAAGTGAGCAAACGAGACCGAACAACGAGCACCATTGCCACAAAAACTTTTGGATCCGTCTGAATTATAATAATCCACCTCGAAATCAACATTTTTAGCGGAATTGATTTTGATCAATCCATCTGCGCCAATCCCGAATCTTCGGTCGCAAAGTTTCTGAATGCTTTCAATCGAAAGATCGTCCCATTCTCCCAAACGGTTGTCTATCATTACGAAATCATTTCCTGTACCTTGATATTTATAAAATTTCATTGTTTATTTCTCTGATATTTAATTAATTATTGATTTTGTTTCTGCAAAAATCAAGCCCGTAAAAATACTCAATTTATCAGGACTTCAATCTTGATATTTGTTATTTAAATTGGCTCTAAATGTTAAATGATTTCGAGTCAGAATGATAGAATTTCTCAATCTTTCAATGTTAATGTTTTTTAATAATTATGCCTATCTTTGTTCGTCAGAAAAATGAAAGAAGATCAGCTGTTTGCACTCATTATAAAAGCCAGAGACAAAAATCAAAAGGCTCAGACACAACTCATTAATTTGTTTTGGGTAGATGTTTTTTCTTTTGTTATGAACAAAGTGAAAGACGAAAATGATGCCGATGAATTGACGGTCTCTGTTTTTTCTAAAGTTCTGAATAAATTAGACCTTTTTGATCCCAATTTTCAGTTCAAAACTTGGATTTTGACAATCGCCCAAAATACGATCATTGATTTTTGGAGGAAAAAGAGCAAAGATAATGAGGACCCGAAAGATGACTTGCAAGATGTAAAAAACGAATTTGCCAGATCGCCGGAAGAACTCTTAATCTCCGAAGAAGACCAGCAAAAAATCATCAAGATCATCGAAACGATGGATGCGAAGAATCAAGATATCATCAGGTTGAGATTTTTCGAGGAAAAAAGCATCAAGGAAATTGCAGAAGAACTCAATCTTTCTGTTGCCAATACAAAAGTGAGAATAATGCGCGCCAAAAAGATCTTGGCCGAATTATTAAAAGAAGACGAAACCGATTTTTAAATTTAAGATCAAAAATGGAGGAATTAATTCAACAAGATACAGCCATTCAAAAACCCAAATGGATCCGTGTAAAATTGCCAACTGGCAAAAATTACCGCGAACTGAGGCATTTGGTAGATAAATATAAACTGAACACGATCTGCCAAAGTGGAAGCTGCCCAAACATGGGAGAATGCTGGGGCGAGGGAACGGCAACATTTATGATCCTAGGAAATATATGTACCAGAAGTTGTGGTTTCTGTGGTGTAAAAACAGGAAAGCCTTTGGACGTAAACTGGGACGAACCAGAAAAAGTAGCACGTTCTATCAAATTAATGAAGATCAAACATGCGGTTTTGACTTCCGTTGACAGAGATGATCTGAAAGATATGGGGTCTATCCTTTGGGGCGAAACGGTAAACGCCGTTCGTAGAATTTCTCCAGGAACTACTATGGAAACTTTGATCCCGGATTTCCAAGGCATAACAAAACATTTGGATAGAATGGTAGAAGTTGCACCAGAAGTGATTTCCCACAATATGGAAACGGTAAAACGTCTGACAAGAGAAGTAAGAATCCAGGCAAAATACGAACGCAGTCTGGAAGTTCTTAGATATCTAAAAGAAGCAGGACAAAAGCGTACCAAAACCGGAGTAATGCTAGGTCTGGGCGAAACAAGAGATGAGGTCTTCCAAACAATCGAGGATATTAGAAGTGCAAACGTAGATGTGATCACGATGGGTCAATATCTGCAACCAACCAAAAAACACCTTCCTGTGAAGAGTTTCATCACGCCGGAACAGTTTGATGAGTATGGCGAGTTTGCAAGAAATTTAGGTTTCCGCCACGTGGAAAGTTCACCTTTGGTTAGAAGTTCTTATCACGCTGAAAAGCATATTCACTAAAATTTCAAATCAATATAAAAACAGAAAAGACTCCTAAATGGAGTCTTTTACTTTTTGTTCTACTGGTTTTATATTTTCAGTTTTGTTCATATTTTCCACCTGTTGTGGGATGAACATCATGTAACCGAAATAACCTAAAAGAAAGATAGCAACTATTATGATAATTGCGATCATCGGACCTTTGTTGGTTTCGCTGTCTGGTTTTGGAATATCTGATCTCATATCTGATTTTTTTAATACATTGCAAAACTAATGCCTTATTATTATTTAAATAATTTTTGAAATTATAATTTATTTTATATAAAAATCATAAGGGTTTTGATTTGATTATGCATGATTTTTGAAATTAACCCTATATATTTGCAGGGTTAAAATTTTAAAAATGAAAATTGAAAAACGCTGGGTCATTTCTTTTGTTATTATCAGTATTGTTTCTATCGCCGCACTTTTCTGGCCGGAGCAAACATCTTTACCATTATCAGGAACTTTTCTTGGGGAAGATAGTATTGTGGGAGCAGATGTGGCTTGGATTTTAGCGTCTTCGGGTTTGGTTTTATTGATGACACCAGGACTTTCGTTTTTCTACGGCGGAATGGTTGGCAAAAAAAATATGATTTCTACAATGTTGCAAAGTTTTATCGCTCTGGGCGTGATTAGTATTTTATGGGTCGTTGTAGGATTCAGTTTATCGTTTGGAGAATCTATCGGAATTACAATTAATGGTGAACACTATGGACTGATTGGAAATCCAACTACTTATTTATTTTTCAATAATGTTGGCGTATTTCCTCACAGCAAAATGGCTTCTACAATTCCGTTTGTATTGTTTGCATTATTTCAAATGAAATTCGCAGTCATTACTCCCGCTCTGATTACAGGTTCATTTGCCGAGAGGGTAAGATTTATTTCTTACTTACTGTTTATGGTTTTATTTCATTTAATTATCTATACCCCACTTTGTCATATGGTTTGGCATCCGGACGGACTTTTGAATAAATATTTCGGAGTAAAGGATTTTGCAGGTGGAACTGTGGTTCATATGAGCGCAGGATTTGCTGCTTTGGCGGGTGCGATGATGATCGGAAAAAGAAAAAATCCACATCACGAACCATCAAATATCCCTTTTGTTATTCTTGGAACAGGAATGCTTTGGTTTGGCTGGTTTGGATTCAATGCGGGTTCAGCTTTGTCAGCTAATGCCACTGCTGCGATGGCCTTTGGAACTACAACTATTGCATCAGGAACGGCAATGCTATCCTGGATCTTCTTTGATAGGGTGAATGGTAGAAAAGTTTCCGCTCTAGGAGCTTGTATTGGAGCTGTTGTTGGTTTGGTAGCGATTACGCCGGCTGCAGGTTTTGTGACATTGCCTCACGCTATTTTTATTGGATTTATTTCAGCTATCGTTTCAAACCTAATGTGCAATTGGAAA
>Ga0302347_1002921_pt1 | contig 16200 bp, 16 predicted proteins | sample PhyWR1_FD_202178 | JGI IMG/M metagenome (GOLD analysis project Ga0302347, IMG submission 202178) | Leaf surface microbial communities from wheat plants in UC Gill Tract Community Farm, Albany, California, United States - DLSL W.R1 (v2)... | ecosystem: Host-associated > Plants > Phyllosphere >...
ACACGGCATCGCTCGTCACAGCGAACGCCTGTACCCCGATCAATACTCCAGCGCAGAACCGCTGCAGGCCGTGATCGAGCGTACCCGTCAGGCACTGACTGCCTGATCGACCCGAGTCGCTGAAACACGAAAAACCCTGTTTAAAAAGCAGGGTTTTTTATTGCCTGCGATTCGTGCATTGACGCTTTGCACTAAGTTCAAATAGATATAAACATTATAACTAAATGAGAAAGATGTTTTAAAAACAGTCCTTTACATCGTAAATATGACACTACACTTCAACTCAAGCGGCATGATCCGCTTCCGGCGAGCCTGAGATCCGATCCACTGCTGCCAAGCCCCCCCTTCTCAGGCCTCGTCGACCACTTTCACGGATTGAGGCCTGTATGGGTATCGCTGCCAGCGAATTGTGTCGTTATGTGATCCGGCCGACCTTAATGTACCTCGGCCGCCATAACCCGACGGCTGAATCCCTGCTGCTGGGCATTGCCGCCAGCCAGTCGGAACTCGGTTCCGCCTTGCACGACCGGCGCGGGCACGGCCTGTACAGCATCACTGAACCACGCCATCGGGCCCTGTGGGATAACTACCTGGCGCTGGACCCCGACCGCGCCAGCCTGGTACGCGGGCTGGCCAGCCAGCATGCCTTCCTCAGTGCGCCGCAGCTGGAACTCACAGTCAACCTGCGTTACGCCACGGCAATCGCCTGGCTTTTGGTCGAACAACACACTCCCGCACTGCCACCGGCCGGTGATGTCTTGGCAATGGCACGTATCTGGAAAGAAATTTTTCACCCACAAGGACGGCTGCGCGATTTCACTCAAGCCTGGCAAACCTGTGTTTCACCCATGAATCAGGTGGTTTGCTGACCGGGCAATTTGCGAGATTCGTTAAAAACTCTAAATTTTGGTCGGATTGTCCTACAAAACCGCTCTATCTCCTGCATTACAGCCTATAGCGCGATCTTAAAATTATTGTTACTTTCCGCAGCGGTGATCACCACGGAGTTCTAATAATGAAAAAAGTAATGCTCAAGACCACACTTAGCCTCGCCGTTGCCATGGCCTCTTCCCACCTGTTTGCAAGCGGTTTCGCATTGAACGAACAGAGCGTCAGCGGAATGGGGACGGGTTTCGCAGGTCGCTCTTCTTCTGCCGATGATGCAAGCACTGTTTACGGTAACCCTGCCGGTATGGCTCGCCTGAGTGGCCAACAAATCACGGGCGGTGTTGCGGCCATTGATGCTTCGACCGATATCAGCAATGTCAGCGGCAATACCAACACCACCGGTAGCAACAAAGGTGACATGGTGCCCTTCACAGCCGTTCCATTCGGCTTCTACACCAACAAACTCAACGACCAGTGGGCTGTCGGCTTCGGCGTCTATGCTCCGTTCGGCTTGGTAACAGACTACGAAAGTGGTTTCCAAGGCCGTGGCTTCGGCAGCAAGAGCGAAGTGAAGGTCATGACCTTCCAGCCGACTGTCAGCTACGCTTTCAACGACAAAGTCTCCATCGGTTTCGGCCCGACCATCAACCGGATCTCTGGTGTACTGGAGTCAGATGTTTCGTTGCCTCAGGTTCCAGGCAGCGGCCCGAATAACATCAAGATCAAGGGTGACGACACCGCCCTGGGCTTTAACTTCGGTGTTCTGGTTCAAGCCACCGACACCACTCGCGTGGGCCTGACCTATCACTCGAAAGTGAAGTACAAGCTCGAAGGCCATACTGAAGTGACCCCGGGCACGGGTGTTCCAGGCATTGCCTTGCGCGGAAACCGTTACGATGCTTCGCTGAAAATCGATACCCCTGAGTCTTGGGATCTGTCGGTCACTCAGGACATGAACGATGCATGGAAACTGTATGCAGGTGCCACCTGGACCCGCTGGAGCCGACTGAAAGACATCACCGTCAACAACGAAGGCGTAACCGCTGTCAGCGGCGGCGGCGTTGCCCCGGCCCTGGTCGGCACCATCAAAGAAGACCAGAACTGGCACGATACCTGGGCATATGCCGTTGGTACTTCGTACCAGCTGACCAAGCAGGTTGTACTGCGTACCGGCCTGACCTTCGACCAGTCGCCCACCAACAATACCGATCGCTCACCGCGCATCCCGACAGGCGACCGTACGATCTTCAGCGTGGGCCTGGGCTACGCGGTCATGGATAACATGACCATCGACCTGGCTTACTCTTACCTCAAGGAAGAAGACGTCAAGGTGCAGCGCACCAACGCCCTGCGTCAGACGTACAATGCCAAGTACGAAAACAGCGCCAACGGTTTCGGCCTGGGCTTGACCTACAAGTTCTGAGTAAAACCGTATAAAAAAGCCCCGCTCTCCTGCAAAGGAGGCGGGGCTTTTTAATGGCTCACTATCAAGGCTTGGACGCTATCGCCTCCTCCACGGCCTTGATCAGGTCCGGACTGTCCGGCTTGGTCAGGCTGGAAAAATTGGCAATCACCTTGCCCTGCCGATCCACCACGTACTTGTAGAAATTCCACTTCGGCGGCGCGTCGGTCTGCTGCGCCAGCACCTTGAACAGATGCACCGCATCCGGCCCCTTGACCTTTTGCGGCTCGGTCATGGTGAAGGTCACGCCATAATTCACGTAGCAGACCTTGGCGGTCTCTTCACCCGTCTTGGCTTCCTGCTTGAAGTCATCGGACGGCACGCCGATTACTTCCAGCCCTTCGCCCTTGTAGCGTTGATACAAGGCTTCGAGGCCTTTGAATTGCGGAGCGAACCCGCAGAAACTGGCGGTATTGACGATCACCAGCGGTTTACCAGCAAAGCGCTGGCACAGGTCGATGGATTCCTTGGCGCGCAGCTTGGGCAATTGGCCTTCTAGCAGCGGCGGGCAACTGGCGGCCAGGGCGGCACTGCCAATGGCCATCAGGACGGGTACAGCGAGCCAGCGCATGTGCATGTCGTGTGTCCTTGACGATATTCAGACAATCAACTTAACAGATCGACATACCCAGTTGCATCAACGCCAGCCCGCCGTGTTGCCAGCCCCACCAGGCCAACAGCACCAGGAAGCCCCCGGCAACGAGTATCACACCGCGTACCGCTATGCTCATGCTGCCTCCATCTGCGCCTGCAATCGCGCCACCGGCCGCTCACGCACCGGCCAGTTCAGCGCCGCCGCGAGCAGGCTCAATAGAATTGCCACCTGCCAGATCAAATCGTAGTTGCCGGTTCGATCATAGACCACCCCACCCAACCAGCCACCCAGGAACGAGCCGAGCTGATGGAACAGGAACACGATCCCACCGAGCATGGAGAGGTTTCGCACACCAAACAACGTCGCGACGGTGCCGTTGGTCAGCGGTACGGTGGACAGCCACAGGAAGCCCATGGCCATGCCAAACAAGTAGGCGGTGACCTCGGTGACCGGTGCCCACAGAAACAGCACGATCACCACCGCGCGCAGCAGGTACAAGCCTGTCAGCAAACGGGGCTTGGGCATGCGCCCACCCAGCCAGCCGGCGGTATAGGTGCCGAAGATATTGAACAGGCCAATCAGCGCCAATACCGTGGTGCCGACGGTGGCCGGCAAATGCTGGTCCACGAGGTACGCCGGCAAGTGCACGCCGATGAACACCACCTGGAAACCGCAGACGAAAAAGCCAAAGGCCAACAGCCAGAAACCGGAATGGGAGCACGCTTCCTTCAAGGCTTCACGCAGGGTTTGCTGGCCGGCGAGCACCGGCAGCGGCTTATCCTTGAGCATCGCGACCAGTGGCAGGATCAGGGCCACCATCAGGCCCAGTGCCAGCAGTGCTGCAGACCAGCCGAGCCAACTGATCAGGCCCAAGGTGCCCGGCACCATTGCAAACTGTCCAAACGAACCAGCAGCGCTTGCAATGCCCATCGCCATGCTGCGTTTTTCCGGAGCCACGGCCCGGCCGACAACACCGAGAATCACCGAGAACGACGTGCCAGACAGACCGATACCAATCAGCAAGCCAGCACTGAGGGACAACGACCACGCTGAATCGGACATCCCCATCAACACCAGGCCCACGGCGTAGAGGACACCGCCGACAAACACAGCTTTGGTGGCACCGAAACGGTCGGCCAGGGCACCGGTAAACGGCTGCGCCAGCCCCCAGATCAGGTTCTGCAAGGCGATCGCAAAGGCGAAGGTCTCACGACCCCAGCCGAACTCGCTGCTCATCGGCGCAAGGAACAGGCCGAAGCCGTGTCGCACGCCCAACGACAACGCCAGGATCAGCGCACTCCCCACTAGAATCCAGCCACTGGTGCGCCACATCGAGGTCATTTCTTATTCTCCGTTCGCGGGTATATACCCGCTTATAGTCGAACGAACCCGCGTTCAGGCGAGTTCGTCCAGCAAGGCCAACAAGGTTTCGCGTTTTTCCGCGCCGAGTTGATCGATCAATTTCTGCTGCGCCGCCTCCCAGGCGGGCAACGCGGCGGCGAGTCGTGCCTCACCGTCCTCAGTCAACTTCACCAGGCGGTTACGCAAATCGTCGCCCTCTACCAACTGCACCAGGCCCTCGCCTTCCAGCACCCGCAGGTTGCGCCCCAGGGTGCTGCGATCCAGGCCCATGGCTTCGGCCAAGCTGGAAATGCTTGGCTGGTCGAGTCGCTGCAGGTTGCACAGCAAAGAATACTGGGCAACGTTAATCCCGAAGCCATCAAGGGCGCCGTCGTAATGCCGGCTGACGCCACGGGCGGCACGTCGCAGGTTGGTACACAAACATTGGGAGGCAAGCATGGTAGGTGTATATACCCGCGATTGAGGAAATGCAAGAAAGTGTTACAGGGCCAGGCCGACCAACACCGCGACTTCCAACAGCTCCAGCAAGGCCCCTGCGGTGTCGCCCGTGGTACCGCCCAGGCGGTTGACCATCAGTTGGCGCAACGCCACAAAGCAGATAGCCGCAAGCAGCACGGCAACCCCACCGCTGAAGCCACCGATCAGGATGCACGCAAGACCGCTGAGGATCAGCACCTGTTGACCGACGATTCTCGGTAAATGATCCGACAATGCCTGGCCCAATCCACCGGCACGCACATAGCGCGTGGTGAGAAACAACGCCAGCATCGATGCGCGGCCGATCAACGGTGCCAGGATCAATGCCGCGCCGTTATGTTGCTCGATCAAAGCCACCAACGCGGTGAATTTGACAAGCAACACCAGCCCAAGGGTGACCACGGCAATGGGCCCGCTGCGCGGGTCTTTCATGATCGTGAGCGTACGCTCGCGATCGCCGAAGCCACCCAGCCAGGCATCGGCGCTGTCTGCCAGGCCGTCCAGGTGCAGGCCACCACTGAGCAACACCCAGGCTGTCAGCAACAGCGCCGCGTGCAGCAACAACGGCGCGCCCATCAACGCGGTGTTCAGTGCCCACAACAGCACGCCGAACAACACGCCCACGAGCGGATAAAATAACAATGAGCGTCCCAGCTCCTGGGGCTGCGGCATGCCCGGCAGGCGAATCGGCAGGCTGCTGAGAAATTGCAGGGCGATCCAGAACGGCAGCATGTCTACCCCACTTCCTTCAGCGCGCCGTCAGCGCACACCTGCAGGTTGAATAACCCACCGTGACCGACTTCGACATTTAACAGCTGCTCCCTGGGCAAGTCGCGCGCCTGCGCCAGCAACAGCCGCATCACACCGCCATGACTGATCAGCAACACACGCTCACCAGCGTAGGCCTGGTGCAAGCGTGCGACTGCACCCAGCACCCGATCGGAAAAAGCGCTGACGGGCTCGCCGTCCGGTGGCGTAAAGCTGTAGGGGTCAGCCCAGAATAACCCCAGCCCCTCGGCGTCGGTCTCCATCAAGGCTGCCGCACTCTGTCCTTCCCAGGCGCCGAAGTGCAGCTCTTGCAGGTCCTTCTCGAGCGTCACTGGCAGGTTGAGCCGAGCACCCAATTCGTCGGCAAACCGCGCGCAACGCTGCAGTGGCGAACTGACCAAACGGTCCCACGGCCCCTGCGTCACCACCGCGTCGCGCATCTGTGCCCACCCCTTGGCGGTGAGGGCGTCGTCGAGGCTACCGCGCAGGCCGCCACCCCGTTCGGTTTCGCCGTGGCGCAGCAGGTCCAGGTGCAAAATCATGCCGGGCGGTCCGCCACGGCGGCTTCGGCGAAGGTCGCCATTTGCCCGTGCAACGCACAGGCCAGGCGCAATAACGGCACCGCCAACGCAGCACCGCTGCCCTCACCCAGGCGCAAGCCAAGTTCCAGCAGTGGCTTGGCGTCGAGGCTCTGCAGCACATGGCGATGACCCGGTTCGGCACCGCCATGGCCGAACACCAGCCACTCGCGGCACGCCGGGTTCAAGCGCGTCGCGACCAGCGCCGCGACGGTACAGATAAACCCATCCACCAGCACCACGATGCCTTCCTGGGCACAGGCCAGATACGCACCCACCAGCGCGGCAATCTCAAAGCCGCCAAGATTGAACAACGTCTGCAATGCATCACCGTGCTGGCCGGCATGCAACGCCAGTGCGCGTTCGATCACCGCCACCTTGTGGCTGACGCCCTGGGCGTTCAACCCGGTGCCCGGCCCCGTGAGGTCGCTGACCTGGCAATCAAGCAAGGCACACGCCAACGCACTGGCAGCGGTGGTGTTGCCGATGCCCATCTCGCCACCGATAAACAGTTGCGTTCCGTTTGCCAACGCACGCCGTGCACTGTCACGACCGGCTTGCAGGGCGAGCTGCCCCTGGGCCTCGGTCATCGCCGGACCGTGGACGAAGTTGGCGGTGCCCGTGCCGATGTTCAGGTGACGCACACCGGGCAGGTCCAGGGACGAGGTCACTGTCCCCAGGTCGACCACGTCCAACTGCGCATCCAGTTGCCGCGCCAATACGCTGATGGCCGCGCCACCGCTGACGAAGTTTTGCAGCATCTGCCCAGTGACTGCCTGGGGATATGCCGACACTCCTTCTGCAACCACGCCATGATCGCCAGCGAAGATGGCGATCCACAGCCGATCCACCGATGGCTTGACCTGGCCCTGCAAGCCAGCCAATTGCACTGCCAGCGCTTCCAGCTGGCCCAGGGAGCCGGCCGGCTTGGTCAACTGCTGCTGGCGTGCCAGAGCGTGTTCGTACGCTTGCGCGTCGATCGCCTTACAAGGGTTGAGCCACCAGGTGTCAGTCATAACGCAGTACCTTTCAAAGTCAGGGGCAGGCCGGCGACGGTCAGGACAACACGCTGACAACGCTCGGCCAAGGCTTGATGCAGCCAACCGGCTTCATCCACATAGCGGCGAGTCAATTCGCCCAGCGGCACGACACCCAGACCGGTCTCGTTGCTGACAAAAATGAGTTCACCCGGCAGCGAGGCCAGGGTTTCCAGCAGTTGATCGCGCTCGAATGCCAGGCGCCCGGCGTCTTCGAGCATCAGCAGATTAGTCAGCCACAAGGTCAGGCAGTCCACCAGCAGGCACTGCCCGGCGGCTGCGTTTTCCCGCAACACACGCGCCAGTTCAATCGGCTCCTCGATCAGGCCCCAATGGTCCGGACGACGCTGGCGGTGCAGGGCGACGCGCTCGTTCATCTCGCCATCCAATGGCTGGCTGGTGGCGATGTAAGTGACAGGCAAGGCACTGTCGCTGGCGAGCTTTTCGGCCAGGCGGCTTTTGCCGGAGCGGGCGCCGCCGAGGATCAGTTGAAGCATGGGATGGCACCTCGGGTGGGCTGAAATGGGTTGACCGTCAGGCCGCCTTCGCGGGCAAGCCCGCTCCCACATTTTGAGCGTGGTGCGTCAGTTAAATCGCAGGCAAGCCAGTCCTCACAGGAGGGACGCGTGCGCACCCTTAAATCCCACATAGATTGCGCAACAACTCAGTATCCAAATGATTCTCCACCAGGTCAGCCAGGCGCTCGATATCGCGCTCGCGCAAGGCGTGGTAGTCAACCTCCTGCACGTCCTGCAACCCAGCCCAGCGCAGCAAGGCGCTGCAGGCAGCCGGGCTTTCGAACAGCCCGTGCAGGTAAGTGCCGAGGATCTGCCCGTCGTCACTCTGGGCGCCATCGCTGCGACCGTCATCGAGCAACACCGCCGCATTCGACAAGGCCTCGCCGGTCGTCACGCCCGCATGGATCTCATAACCGCTGACTTGCGCATCCTCCAGCAACAACCGCCCGCGCACATTGCGCAGTTGTTTCTCTTGTTCCAGCGTGGTGCTGAACGCCAGCAGCCCAAGGCCATCGCTGGTGCCGGCAGGCCCCTCCAGGCCTAGCGGGTCATGCACCTGCTCGCCGAGCATCTGCAAGCCGCCACAAATACCGAGCACCTTGCCGCCATAGCGCAAGTGCCGCGCCACAGCGGTTTCCCAGCCGTTGGCGCGCAGGTAGGCCAGGTCGCTGCGCACGCTTTTCGAGCCCGGGAGGATGATCAGGTCGGAGGCCGGAATGGGCTGGCCCGGGCCGACAAACTGCAGGTCCACTTGAGGATGCAGGCGCAGTGGATCGAAATCCGTGTGGTTGCTGATGCGCGGCAACACCGGCACCACCACCTTGAGCACCTGCGCCGCCTTGTCGATCTGGCGCTGGTCGATGCCATCTTCGGCTTCCAGGTGCAGGTCCATCACGTAGGGCAGAACGCCCACCACCGGTTTACCGGTGCGCGCTTCCAGCCAGTCCAGGCCCGGTTGCAACAACGCGATGTCACCGCGAAAGCGGTTGATGATGAACCCTTTGACCCGCGCCTGTTCCGTGGGCGACAGCAATTCCAGGGTGCCGACCAGGTGGGCAAACACGCCGCCGCGATTGATATCGGCGATCAGCAACACCGGGCAGTCGACCGCCTCGGCAAAGCCCATGTTGGCGATGTCATTGGCGCGCAGGTTGATCTCCGCCGGCGAGCCCGCGCCTTCGACCATCACCACCGGGTAGGCGTGGCTCAATCGAGCGTGAGAAGCCAGCACCGCCTGCATCGCAATGGCTTTGTAGTCGTGGTAGGCCACCGCGTTCATGCTGGTCACGGCACGGCCATGGATGATCACTTGCGAACCCGTGTCGCTGTTGGGCTTGAGCAATACCGGGTTCATGTCGGTGTGCGGCGCCAGGTTGGCGGCCTGGGCCTGCACCGCCTGGGCGCGGCCGATCTCGCCGCCTTCGGCCGTCACCGCGCTATTGAGCGCCATGTTCTGTGGCTTGAATGGCGCCACTGCGACGCCCTGGCGTACCAGCCAGCGGCACAGCGCCGTCACCAGCGTACTTTTGCCGGCGTCAGAGGTGGTGCCTTGCACCATCAGCGTCCTCATGTCGCTTCCTTGTAGGCGATCAGGGCCTCGTCGAGGCGCAGCCAGTCGGCCTCGGTATCGGGCAGGCCAAAGCGCAGGCTGCTGTCGTGGACAAACAGGCGCAGCAGGATGCCGCGCTGGGCCATGAATTCGTGCATGCGTTCGGCGTGGGGCGTGATCAGCCATTGGAACAAGGCACAGCCGCCCTGGGGTTGAAAGCCGTGGCGCTCCAGCAAGGCGAACAAGCGCTGGCCGGCCTCGATGCATCGCACGCGTTGCTGCACCTGCCCGGCCGTGTCGCGCAAACACACTTGGCCCAACACCCGCGTCGGCCCGCTGACGGCCCAAGGGCCGACCTGCTCGGCCAGTAACTTGAGCAGCTTGCGCTCGGCCAACACGAAGCCCAGTCGCACGCCGGCCAGGCCGAAGAATTTACCGAACGAGCGCAACACAATCAGGCCGACCTGATGCGCCTGGCCCGCCAGGCTCAGTTGCGGGGTCACGTCCATGAACGCTTCATCCACCACCAGCCAGCCGCCGCGCTGGGCCAGCCGCGAGTGCCAGTCCAACAAGCGTTGCGGGGTGAGGGTCAAGCCGGTGGGGTTATTGGGGTTGACCACCACCAACACGTCGAGGCCATCAAGGAAGAAATCGACTTCCTGCTCCTGCACTTCGCGCACCACGTAACCGGCGCGGCGCCAGGCTTCAGCGTGTTCGGCATAGCAAGGCGACAGCACGCCGACCTTGCCGGAGCGGCGCAGGCGTGGCAGCAACTGGATCGCCGCCTGGGAGCCCGGCACCGGCAATAGATGCGCAGCGCCGTAATACTCGCTGGCGGCCTGCTCCAGGCCGTCGTCGGTTTCGGGCAGGCGTGCCCAGGCGCGCAGGGGTATCTCGGGGATCGGCCAGGGCCAGGGCGCAAGGCCGCTGGAGAGGTCAAGCCAGTCGGCCTCGGCTATCCCGTACTGAATCGCTGCCTTGCGCAGCCGGCCACCGTGTTCAAGCATAGAATTGCGCCCCTGCACATAGGATCAGCAGCCACAACCATACGCCGCGCTGCACCAGTTGCCAGCCCCGGTCGATGGCATCGGCATCCGCCGCCGGACCTTCGCCCAGTTGCGGGCGCTCGTGCACCTCACCGTGGTAGATCGCCGCACCGCCCAACGCCACGCCCAGGGCACCTGCACCGGCGGCCATCACCGGACCGGCGTTGGGGCTGTCCCAGGTCGGGCCCTGGGTGCGCCAGCATTTGAGCGCCAGGCGCGTCTTGCCCAACACCGCGTAGGTCAAGGCCACCAGGCGCGCAGGAATATAGTTCAGCACATCGTCGATTTTTGCCGCTGCCCAGCCGAAACGTTCGAAGCGTTCGTTGCGGTAGCCCCACATGGCGTCGAGGGTGTTGCTCAGGCGGTAAAGCACCACGCCCGGTACGCCGGCGACCACAAACCAGAAAATCGCGGCGAACACTGCATCGCTGCCGTTCTCCAGCACCGATTCGGTGGCAGCGCGGGCGACTTCGGTGCGGTCCAGCTCACTGGTCTGGCGGCTGACCAGGTAGCTCACGCGCTTGCGCGCTTGCTCCAGGTCGTCGCTGCGCAGGGCCTGGGCCACCGGCATCACATGCTCGCCGAGGCTGCGCATGCCGAGGGCGCAATACAACGCCAGGATCTCCAGGACCCAACCGATATACGGCGCCCACGACAACGCCGTGGCCAGCAGGGTCAGCGGCACCACGGCGATAAACCACGCCGTCACGCCATGGCTGCGCCAGCCGCGCCCCCCGGAGTTGAAACGTCGCTCGATGCGCCCGGCGAAATTGCCGAACGCCACCAGCGGATGCCAGCGCCTCGGTTCGCCCAGCAGCGCATCCAGCGCCACGGCAGCGACACACAACAAGGCCACACTCATTGACTCACTCCCCACGCATTCTCATACACCATGTCACTCAATGGCCGAGGCTCGGTCCAGCCTTCGAGTTGCAACATCGGTGCCGGGTAAAACTCGGTCACCGGCCCAAGGCACAGGACGGCCAGGGGTTTCGCGCCCGGCGGCAAACCCAGCAGATCGGCCAGCGCCTGGGGCTCGAACAGCGAGACCCAGCCCATGCCCAGGCCTTCGACGCGAGCTGCAAGCCACAGGTTCTGGATCGCGCAGGATAACGACGCCATGTCCATTTCCGGCAAGGTACGCCGACCGAAGATGTGCCGCTCGCGATCATCCATCAACGCCGCGACCAGCACTTCGGCACAGTCATGAATGCCTTCGACCTTGAGCTTCATGAATTCGTCGGAGCGCTCGCCGAGGGCCTCGGCGGTGCGTACGCGCTCTTCTTCCACCACCTGTTGAATCTGGCTACGCAAGGTGCGGTCGCTGATACGAATAAAACGCCACGGCTGCATCAGGCCGACACTCGGCGCCTGGTGCGCAGCCTGGAGCAGCCGTTGCAGCAATTCGGGAGCGACAGTGCCGCCGCTGAAGTGGCGCATGTCGCGGCGTTCGGCGATAGCGCGGTAGACGGCCTGGCGATCGGCCTCGGGAAAGGCGTTATCGGTCATGGCCTCTTCGCGGGCGAGCCCGCTCCCACAGGTTGATTGGTGAACACTGTCGATGTGGGCGCCGGCTTGTCGGCGATAACGGTCTCAAGGCTCGGCGCAAACAAGGCCGCTACCGCAGCCGGATTCGACGGGAAATAAAAATGCACGTAGGACGCGGTCATCCGCCCCTGCCGATACACCGCCTCGGCACCGCGCCCGCCATTGGGGCTCAGGCCACGGGCAATCGGCTGCCACTCGGTGCTGGTCAGGGAATGATGATAGGTATGGCCACGCAGCGTGCCTTCAGGCAGGTCGACACTTTGCAGGGCCAGCGCCGCGAGTTTCTTTTGCATCACCGCATCGCCCTGCAGCAGGCCGACCAGTTCGGCGCGGGTGCCGTCGACGTCGGTCAGCGAGTCGAGCAGGTAGAGCATGCCGCCGCATTCGGCGAGCAAGGGTTTGCCGGCCGCGTGGTGAGCACGAATGGCGTCGAGCATCGAAGTGTTTTCCGACAGCGCCTGATGGTGCAATTCCGGGTAACCGCCGGGCAGGTAGAGGCTGTCGGCGTCAGGCAATTGGCGATCATGGATCGGCGAGAAGAAACTCAACTCGGCCCCCATCGCACGCAGCAGGTCGAGGCTGGCGCCGTAGGTAAAGGCGAAGGCTTCGTCACGCGCCACGGCGATGCGCACGCCTTTGAGCAAGGGCTCAGCCTCGATCACTTGCGGTGCGGCAAAGGTCACGGGCGGCGGCAAGGCCACTTCGCAACTGCTGCCCAACGCCTGGGCAGCAGCGTCCAGGCGCACGTCGAGGTCATTGAGTTCGCTCGCCTGCACCAGGCCGAGGTGGCGGCTGGGCAACTCGATACCGGTCTCGCGGGACAACGCACCGTACCAGCGCAGGCCTTCGGTGAGGCTACCTTCGAGCAATTGCGCATGGCGCAGGGTGCCGACACGGTTAGCCAGCACACCGGCGAACGGCAGATCCGGCTGATAACGGGCCAGGCCCAAGGCCAACGCGCCAAATGTCTGCGCCATGGCCGTGCCGTCGATCACGCCCAGCACCGGCACGCCAAAGTGTCGCGCCAGGTCGGCGCTGGACGGCGTGCCATCGAACAGGCCCATGACGCCTTCGATCAGGATCAGGTCGGCGTCCTGCGCCGCTTCCCACAGCAAGCGGCGACTTTCCTGCTCACCCACCATCCACATGTCCAATTGATACACCGGCGCACCGCTGGCGCGCTCGTGGATCATCGGGTCAAGGAAGTCCGGACCGCATTTGAACACGCGCACCTTGCGCCCCAGGTTGCGGTGCAAGCGGGCCAGCGCCGCGGTGACAGTGGTTTTGCCCTGGCCGGATGCCGGTGCGGCGATCAGGACAGCAGGGCAATGACGGGGCTGATTCAAAGTTCGACGCCCTTCTGTGCCTTGATACCGGCCTGGAACGCGTGCTTGAGCATGCCCATTTCGGTGACCGTGTCACCCATTTCGATCAACTCTGGCTTGGCGCCACGGCCGGTGACCACCACGTGCTGCATCGGCGGGCGCGCTTGCAGGTCGCTGAGGACTTGGTCGAGGTCGAGGTAACCGTGCTTGAGCGCGATGTTCAGTTCGTCCAGCACCACCAGGCCGACGGCCGGGTCTTGCAGCAACTCGCGGGACACCGCCCAGGCGGCCTCGGCGGCAGCGATATCGCGCTGGCGGTCCTGGGTTTCCCAGGTGAAGCCTTCGCCCATCACGTGGAAGCGCACTTGCTCAGGGAAGCGGCGGAAGAACAATTCTTCACCGGTGCTGTTACGCCCCTTGATGAACTGCACCACACCGCACTGCATGCCGTGGCCCATGGCCCGGGCCAGCATGCCGAACGCGGAACTGCTTTTGCCCTTGCCGTTGCCGGTCAATACCAGCAACAAACCGCATTCGTTGGGGGAATTGGCGATGCGCTCGTCGATCACGGCTTTTTTGCGCAGCATGCGTGCCAGGTGGCGTTCGTCGCGGTCGGGGGAATCGGTCATGGCAGCTCTCCGTTGGGGCTGGACAAAAACGGCGGGCAGGAAAAAAGAAAAACAGACAGCCAAGCATCGCCCACCGTGATGCTGTTGGATGTTTCAGGCCGGTCTCCGGGCTCATGAGTGGTGCGCCTGCTGTGTAGAGAGAGCAGGTGCTGGCCGACGCGGCGCCTTCCCATATCGCGGGCGATACAGTGGCAAAAAGCAGCGTCTTGTCTCATTTACCGTTGCGGGGGCAGCGCCGGAATCGCGGCAACACTGTGTACAAGTGCGCTCACTCACCGGCTTCCCTGTTTCACTCCGTCGACCCATGGGTCACAGAGCACCTGTAACAAGCGGCGAAGGTTAGTGGGTTGGGGGTGGAGCGTCAATTAAAGCTGACCTTACACTTGAACCATCGCACCGCCGCCCTCCTCTACCGTTACAGGTATCAAGGAGAACACCATGCATAAAACCAGACTCGCCCTACTCATCATGGTCGCCGGCACCCTCGCCGCCTGCGGTGAAAGCTCCACGCTTCAGGTCTCCGACGGCACCGGGCCTTCGCCCAAGTTGCCGGAACCGAACAAAACCCTGATCCCCACCGTCAACATTGCACCGGCCATCGGCTGGCCCGAGGGCGCGAAACCAACGGCTGCCGCTGGCACCCAGGTGGCGGCGTTCGCTGAGGGCCTGGACCACCCGCGCTGGCTGTACGTACTGCCCAATGGCGACGTGCTGGTGGCGGAAACCAACGCACCACCCAAGCCGGATGACGCCAAGGGCATTCGTGGCTGGGTCATGGAAAAAGTCATGGGCCGCGCCGGTGCAGGGGTGCCGAGCCCGAATCGCATCACACTGCTGCGTGACGCCGATCACGACGGCGTCGCGGAAACCCGCACGGTTTTCCTGGAGAACCTCAATTCGCCGTTTGGCATGACACTGGTCGGCAACGACCTGTACGTGGCCGACTCGGACAAGCTGCTGCGCTTCCCCTATCAACCGGGCGAAACCACGATCAAGCAAGCAGGCACCAAAGTTGTCGACCTACCAGGCGGCAGCATCAACCACCACTGGACCAAGAACGTGGTGGCCAGCAAGGACGGTAGCAAGCTGTATGTGAGCGTCGGCTCCAACAGCAATGTCGGGGAAAACGGTCTTGAAGCCGAACAGGGTCGGGCAGCGATCTGGGAAGTGGATCGCGCCAGCGGCGAGCATCGCATCTTTGCCTCCGGCCTGCGCAACCCGAACGGCATGGCCTGGGAGCCCCAGAGCGGCCTGCTGTGGACTGCCGTCAATGAGCGTGACGAGATCGGCAGCGACCTGGTGCCGGACTACATCACTTCAGTCAAGGATGGCGCCTTCTACGGCTGGCCGTTCAGCTATTACGGGCAGCACATCGATGTGCGCGTGACACCGCAGAATCTGGACCTGGTGGCCAAGGCGATTGCGCCGGACTACGCCGTGGGCCCGCACACGGCGTCTCTGGGGCTGACGTTCGCCGAGGGCAGCAAACTCCCGGCGCAGTTCAGCAACGGCGCGTTCATCGGCCAGCATGGTTCGTGGAATCGCAAGCCACACAGTGGCTACAAGGTGATCTTCGTGCCGTTCGAGGGCGGGCAACCCAAAGGGCAGCCGGTGGATGTGCTGACCGGGTTCCTCGACAAGGATGAGAAAGCCATGGGCCGGCCGGTGGGCGTGGTGATTGATCAGCAGGGGGATTTGCTGGTGGCGGATGATGTGGGGAATAAGGTGTGGCGCGTTTGGGCAGCTAAATAACTCATCTCAAGAACGCCACACAACAAGGGGGGAGCGGGCAAGCCCGCTCTCCCCTGTAGAGCGACGTCAACTCAGGGATTGCGCGCCAGGTTTGCTGGCAACACGCGCTTGGCGCTCAGGTAAGCATTCTGCCAATACGCCTTGGACAGGGTATCCAGCTTCACCGTACCGCCGGTTTGCGGCGCATGCACAAAGCGGCCTTCGCCTACATAGATCCCGGCGTGGCTCACCTGGGAACCGCCACCGGTGGCGAAGAACAGCAGGTCGCCAGTCTGCAGGTTCTGCTCGCTGACATCTTGTGCGCGCATCACGATCAGCTCGCGGGTGGTACGCGGCAGGGAGATCCCGGCCGCATCGCGGAAGACAAAACCGATCAAGCCGCTGCAATCAAACCCGGAATCCGGGGTGTTGCCGCCCCAACGGTAAGGCGTGCCGACCAGGCCCAGTGCGCGAAAGAGCACATCTTCGGCCGCAGGCGAGAAGTTTTGCGTGGAATAGTTGAACACCGGCTTGGGTCTGACCGCTACGGGAGCGGGCGGCGGTGGACGGCTTGCGCAGGCGCTGAGCAGCGCGGCGCAAACAATGAGAATCAGGCGGGCCGAGGTCGACATGTGCAGAACAATCCTGGTCTGGATGCGGCTTTCGCTGCCGAACGCTGAAAACCAG
>Ga0302347_1002925_pt1 | contig 16188 bp, 16 predicted proteins | sample PhyWR1_FD_202178 | JGI IMG/M metagenome (GOLD analysis project Ga0302347, IMG submission 202178) | Leaf surface microbial communities from wheat plants in UC Gill Tract Community Farm, Albany, California, United States - DLSL W.R1 (v2)... | ecosystem: Host-associated > Plants > Phyllosphere >...
GTTCGCCTGCTCTTTCTCTATAGGCAAAAACTCTTTCAATGAATTTGCTCAAGTCGTTGGCTGCCGTCAGCTCAATCACCATGATTTCCAGGGTTCTGGGCTTCATTCGCGACACCATTATTGCCCGTGCCTTCGGTGCCGGAATGGCCACGGATGCATTCTTTATTGCCTTCAAACTGCCAAACCTGCTGCGCAGGATCTTCGCCGAGGGCGCTTTTTCCCAGGCCTTTGTGCCGATTCTGGCCGAGTACAAAAGCCAGCAGGGCGAGGAGGCGACCCGCACTTTTGTCGCTTATGTCGCCGGGCTTTTGACCCTGGTGCTGGCCATTGTCACCGTGCTGGGCATGGTGGCGGCCCCCTGGGTCATCTGGGCAACGGCCCCGGGGTTCGCCACGACCCCTGAAAAATTCGAGCTCACCAGCGACATGCTGCGGGTCACCTTCCCTTATATCCTGCTGATCTCGCTGTCATCCCTGGCGGGGGCGATCCTCAATACCTGGAACCGTTTTGCGGTGCCGGCCTTTGTGCCGACCCTGCTTAACGTCAGCATGATTGTGTTTGCGTTGTTCCTGACGCCGTATTTCGATCCGCCGGTGATGGCTCTGGGCTGGGCCGTGCTGGTGGGTGGTCTGGCGCAGTTGCTGTTTCAACTGCCACACCTGAAAAAGATCGGCATGCTGGTGCTGCCAAGGCTCAATTTGCGCGATACCGGCGTGTGGCGGGTGATGAAACAGATGCTGCCAGCCATCCTTGGGGTCTCGGTCAGTCAGATCTCTCTGATCATCAATACGATATTTGCCTCATTCCTTGTGGCTGGATCGGTGTCATGGATGTACTACGCGGACCGTCTAATGGAGTTGCCTTCAGGAGTGCTGGGGGTGGCGCTGGGCACCATCCTGCTGCCAACCCTGTCCAAGACCTACGCCAACAAAGACCGTCAGGAGTATTCGCGTATTCTCGACTGGGGCTTGCGCCTGTGTTTTGTGCTGGTGCTTCCATGTTCCCTGGCGCTGGCCATCCTGTCCGAGCCGCTTACCGTTTCGCTATTCCAGTACGGCCAGTTCACGGCGCTGGATGCGGCCATGACCCAGCGTGCATTGATCGCTTATTCGCTGGGCCTGCTCGGAATCATCATTATCAAGGTGTTGGCGCCAGGCTTTTATGCACAGCAAAACATTCGCACGCCAGTCAAAATAGCGGTATTCACCCTGGTGGTGACGCAGTTGCTCAACCTAGTCTTTATCGTTCCGTTGCAGCATGCGGGGCTGGCGTTGGCCATCAGCGTAGGCGCCTGTATCAATGCCGGGCTGCTGTTCTGGCAGTTGCGCCGGCAAAAGCTGTTTGTCGCCCAGCCGGGCTGGACCAAATACCTGTTCAAGCTGGTGCTGGCCGTAGCCGTGATGTCGGCGGTATTGCTGGGCTTGATGCACCTGATGCCGGCCTGGGATCACGGCAATATGCTGGAGCGCTTTATTCGTCTGGGCGGCTTGGTTGTCGCGGGCGTGCTGGCGTATTTCGGTATGCTGCTGCTGTTGGGGCTGCGTTTGAAGGATTTCGCCCGCAAGTCACTTATGTAAGCTAATGACGGGTCAGACGTCGATTTTGTCGAATTGACCCGATTTGCCTTGCGCTGTTGCCTGTCGTACTGGGCCGGGTGTGGTTATAATCGACCACTTTATGAGCAAGAAGCGCGTTATGCAGCTGGTTCTAGGCCTTCACAATCTGCGGCCCCAGCATCGGGGCTGTGTCGCCACTATTGGCAACTTTGACGGTGTACACCGTGGTCACCAGGCTATCCTGGGCCGGCTGCGTGAGCGTGCACTGGAGTTGGGCGTGCCCAGCTGCGTGGTGATTTTCGAGCCGCAGCCGCGCGAATTCTTCGCCCCGGATACGGCTCCTGCACGTCTGGCCCGGTTGCGCGACAAGCTGCAACTGCTGGCAGACGCCGGAGTCGACCGGGTGCTGTGCCTGGCGTTCAATCAACGTCTGTGCAAGCTCAGCGCCGCCGAATTCGTCGATACCATTCTGGTCGACGGCCTGGGCGTGCAGCATCTGGAGGTCGGTGACGACTTCCGTTTTGGCTGCGATCGCGTCGGCGATTTTGACTTTTTGCAGCAGGCTGGCCAGATGCAGGGTTTCACCGTCGAGGCGGCGCAAACGGTTGAGCTTGATGGCGTACGCATCAGCAGCACCAAGGTGCGTGATGCTCTGGCCAGTGCCGACTTCTCCCTGGCAGAGCGTTTGCTGGGGCGCCCTTTTCAAATCGCTGGCCGGGTATTGCACGGGCAAAAACTGGCGCGCCAGTTGGGCACGCCGACCGCCAATATCCAGCTCAAGCGTCGTCGTGTGCCGTTGACCGGGGTGTACCTGGCCAGCGTCGAGATCGACGGTAAAACCTGGCCCGGCGTCGCCAATATCGGCGTGCGGCCAACCGTAGCAGGGGATGGCAGCGCCCATCTTGAAGTACATCTGTTGGATTTCGCCGGCGATCTGTATGGTCGGCGTTTGAACGTGGCATTCCACCACAAGCTGCGTGATGAGCAGCGTTTCGCCTCCCTGGAGGCGCTCAAGACGGCGATCAATGCGGACGTCGCCGCCGCCCGAGCCTATTGGCTGGGTCAACCGCTTAAAAAGAGCCTGAAATGACCGACTACAAAGCCACGCTAAACCTCCCGGACACCGCCTTCCCAATGAAGGCCGGCCTGCCACAGCGCGAACCGCAAATTTTGCAGCGCTGGGACAGCATTGGCCTGTACGGGAAGTTGCGCGAGATTGGCAAGGATCGTCCGAAGTTCGTACTTCACGACGGTCCTCCGTACGCCAACGGCACTATCCATATCGGTCATGCGCTGAACAAGATTCTGAAAGACATGATCATCCGCTCCAAGACCCTGTCGGGTTTTGACGCACCGTATGTGCCGGGCTGGGATTGCCATGGTTTGCCGATTGAACACAAGGTCGAAGTGACCCACGGTAAAAACCTGAGCGCGGATAAAACCCGCGAGCTGTGCCGTGCCTACGCCACCGAGCAGATCGAGGGGCAGAAATCCGAGTTCATCCGTCTGGGTGTGCTGGGTGATTTCGCCAACCCGTACAAAACCATGGACTTCAAAAACGAAGCCGGTGAAATCCGTGCTTTGGCTGAGATCGTCAAGGGCGGTTTTGTGTTCAAGGGCCTCAAGCCGGTGAACTGGTGCTTCGATTGCGGTTCGGCCCTGGCTGAAGCTGAAGTTGAATACCAGGACAAGAAGTCTGCGGCCATCGACGTTGCCTTCCCGGTTGCCGACGAAGCCAGGCTGGCCGAGGCCTTTGGCCTGGCGGCACTGAGCAAACCTGCTTCGATCGTGATCTGGACCACCACCCCGTGGACCATTCCGGCCAACCAGGCGCTTAACGTACACCCGGAATTCACCTACGCGCTGGTCGACGTGGGCGACAAGTTGCTGGTACTGGCTGAAGAGCTGGTCGAATCGAGTCTGGCGCGTTACAACCTGCAGGGTTCGGTCATCGCCACCACCACTGGCTCAGCGCTTGAACTGATCAACTTCCGTCACCCGTTCTATGACCGTCTGTCGCCTGTTTATCTGGCCGACTACGTTGAGCTGGGTGCTGGCACTGGTGTGGTTCACTCGGCTCCAGCCTACGGCGTAGACGACTTCGTGACCTGCAAAGCCTATGGCATGGTCAACGACGACATCATCAACCCGGTGCAAAGCAATGGCGTTTACGTGCCGTCGCTGGAGTTCTTCGGTGGCCAGTTCATCTGGAAGGCCAACCAGAACATCATCGACAAGCTGATCGAAGTCGGTTCGCTGATGTTCACCGAGACCATCAGCCACAGCTATATGCACTGCTGGCGCCACAAGACGCCGCTGATCTACCGTGCCACCGCCCAGTGGTTTATCGGTATGGACAAGCAGCCGACTGATGGCGATACCTTGCGCACCCGTGCGCTGCAAGCGATCGAAGACACCCAGTTCGTTCCGGCCTGGGGTCAGGCGCGCCTGCACTCGATGATCGCCAACCGCCCGGACTGGTGCATCTCGCGTCAACGCAACTGGGGCGTGCCGATCCCGTTTTTCCTGAACAAGGAAAGCGGCGAGCTGCACCCGCGCACCGTCGAAATGATGGAAGAAGTGGCCAAGCGCGTTGAAGTCGAAGGCATCGAGGCGTGGTTCAAGCTGGATGCTGCCGAGCTGCTGGGCGACGAAGCGCCGCTGTACGACAAGATCAGCGACACCCTGGATGTATGGTTCGATTCGGGCACCACGCACTGGCATGTTCTGCGCGGTTCGCACCCGATGGGTCACGAGACCGGCCCGCGTGCCGACCTCTACCTTGAAGGCTCCGACCAGCACCGTGGCTGGTTCCACTCGTCGTTGCTGACCGGTTGCGCCATCGACAACCACGCGCCGTACCGCGAGCTGCTGACCCACGGTTTTACCGTGGACGAAGCGGGCCGCAAGATGTCCAAGTCGCTGGGCAACGTGATTGCACCGCAAAAGGTCAACGACACCCTAGGCGCCGACATCATGCGTCTGTGGGTTGCCTCGACCGACTACTCGGGCGAAATCGCGGTTTCCGACCAGATCCTGCAGCGCAGTGCGGACGCCTACCGACGTATCCGCAATACCGCACGCTTCCTGCTGTCGAACCTGACCGGTTTCAATCCAGCCACCGACATCCTGCCTGCCGAAGAAATGCTGGCACTGGACCGCTGGGCGGTGGATCGTGCGTTGCTGCTGCAACGTGAGCTGGAGCTGCATTACGGCGAATACCGTTTCTGGAACGTGTACTCCAAGGTGCACAACTTCTGCGTTCAGGAGCTGGGCGGTTTCTATCTCGACATCATCAAGGACCGCCAGTACACCACCGGCGCCAACAGCAAGGCTCGCCGTTCGTGCCAGACCGCGCTGTTCCACATCTCTGAAGCGCTGGTGCGCTGGATCGCTCCGATCCTGGCGTTCACCGCTGATGAGTTGTGGCAGTACCTGCCGGGCGAGCGCAACGAATCGGTGATGCTCAACACCTGGTACGAAGGCCTGACTGAACTGCCGGAAGGCACCGAACTGGATCGCGCCTACTGGGAGCGAATCATGGCGGTCAAGGTTGCGGTCAACAAGGAAATGGAAAACTTGCGCGCAGCCAAGGCCATTGGCGGTAACTTGCAAGCAGAAGTGACCTTGTTCGCCGAAGATCAGCTGGCTGCTGATTTGTCCAAGTTGAGCAACGAGCTGCGTTTCGTGTTGATCACCTCCACTGCCAGCGTTGCGCCTTTTGCGCAGGCTCCAGCAGATGCCGTGGTTACCGAAGTGGCTGGCCTCAAACTCAAGGTGGTCAAGTCGGCCCATGCCAAGTGCGCCCGTTGCTGGCACTGCCGTGAAGACGTAGGCGTTAACCCCGAGCACCCTGAAATCTGCGGTCGTTGTGTAGACAATATCAGCGGCGCTGGTGAGGTACGTCACTATGCCTAATACCAGCACTACCGGGCGCTTCGGGCGCCTGGGCTGGCTCTGGTTGACTGTGCTGGTCCTGGTCATTGACCTGACCAGCAAGGTCTACTTCGACAATTCGCTGCAGATGTACCAGCAGATTGTGGTGATTCCCGACCTGTTCAGCTGGACCCTGGCTTACAACACCGGTGCGGCCTTCAGCTTCCTGGCGGACAGTGCCGGCTGGCAGCGCTGGCTGTTTGCCCTGATCGCGGTCGTGGTCAGTGCCGTGCTGGTGGTCTGGCTCAAGCGTCTGGGGCGCAATGACACCTGGTTGGCCATTGCCCTTGCCCTGATTCTGGGCGGCGCACTGGGTAACCTGTATGACCGTATTGTCTACGGTCATGTGGTCGATTTCATTCTGGTGCATTGGCAAAATCGCTGGTACTTCCCTGCGTTCAACTTCGCCGACAGTGCGATTTGCGTAGGTGCCGTGATGCTGGCACTGGATATGTTCAAAAGTAAAAAGCCCGAGGAACCCGCTCATGACTGAGCAGCGTATTGGTCAGAACACGCAGGTCACTCTGCATTTTGCTTTGCGTCTGGAAAATGGCGACACCGTTGACAGCACCTTCGACAAATCCCCGGCCACTTTCAAGGTGGGTGATGGCAGCTTGCTGCCAGGGTTTGAAGCGGCGTTGTTCGGTTTCAAGGCGGGTGACAAGCGCACACTGGAGATTCTTCCGGAAAACGCCTTTGGCCAGCCTAACCCGCAAAACGTGCAGATCATTCCGCGTTCGCAGTTCAAGGACATGGAGTTGTCGCAAGGTTTGCTGGTGATCTTCAACGATGCGGCCAATACCGAGCTTCCGGGTGTGGTCAAAGAGTTCGATGACGAGCAAGTCACCATTGATTTCAACCATCCGCTGGCAGGCAAAACCCTGACCTTCGACGTGGAAATCAAAGACGTTCAAGCGCTGTAATCCAGTGCCCGGCTGCGGCCGGGCCTGATTGGCATTATTTTTCTGCGCGTCCCACGAGGCCCAGCATGCATATCAAACTCGCCAACCCCCGTGGCTTCTGCGCCGGGGTGGACCGTGCGATTGAAATCGTCAATCGTGCTCTGGAAGTTTTCGGTCCGCCTATCTATGTTCGCCACGAAGTGGTGCACAACAAATTTGTCGTTGAAGACCTGCGTTCCCGTGGCGCTATTTTCGTCGAAGAGCTGGATCAGGTGCCGGACGACGTCATTGTGATATTCAGTGCCCACGGCGTTTCCCAGGCCGTGCGTACAGAGGCTGCCGGGCGTGGTCTCAAGGTGTTCGACGCGACCTGCCCGCTGGTGACCAAGGTGCATATCGAGGTCGCGCGCTATAGCCGTGATGGCCGTGAGTGCATTTTGATTGGCCATGCCGGTCACCCGGAAGTCGAAGGCACCATGGGCCAGTACGACGCCAGTAATGGTGGCGCGATCTACCTGGTCGAAGATGAAAAGGATGTTGCGAACCTGCAGGTCAAAGACCCGGAAAAACTGGCCTTTGTAACCCAGACAACCTTGTCGATGGACGACACCAGCCGTGTGATCGACGCCCTGCGTTCGCGCTTCCCGGCCATTGGCGGACCGCGCAAGGACGATATCTGCTATGCCACGCAAAACCGTCAGGATGCGGTCAAGCAACTGGCTGATGAGTGCGATGTCGTGTTGGTAGTGGGCAGCCCGAACAGCTCCAACTCCAACCGCCTGCGCGAACTGGCGGAGCGTATGCAGACCCCCGCCTACCTGATCGACGGTGCTGAAGACCTGCAAAAAAGCTGGTTCGACGGCGTAAATAGCATCGGTATCACCGCCGGTGCATCGGCCCCAGAGGTACTGGTACGTGGCGTGATTCAACAGCTGCATGCCTGGGGCGCAACCGGTGCCGACGAGCTGGCCGGCCGTGAAGAGAATGTTACGTTCTCCATGCCCAAAGAGTTGCGCGTTCGCGCCATTACCTAAGCGTGCCTGCATAAGGCCTGTGCAGTTTTATCGCTGCGCAGGCTGATGCGCCCGCTCTTGGCCAGCACCACTTGATAGTGGCTCTGTGCAGTCCTTGCCTGACAAACATGCAGTGTCCCGGCTTGAAAGGCGCCTCCAACCAGTTGTGGCTCGCCCAGTGGGTTGAAGCGCACATACCGTTTAACCGGTGTATTGCCCGCAATGGGTATGCGCCCACTGCCCTGTGACTCGACCAGCACCGGGTTGCCCTTGTCCAGATGGCCTTGGCCGCTCAAGTCCAGAATCGTCCTCCAGCCTCGGCTCCAATCTTCTTCGTACGGATAAACCACCACAAATTGTTGGCGTAGCAGTGCTTGTGCGCGTGCATTGCGCAGGCTGCTGGCCAGTTGTTCGGCAGTGATCTGGCGCTGATGATGCTCGACAAGGGCGCTATAGGCCGGGCTGGCAAAACGGGCCGTAAGCGCCACGATCGTCAGCGTCAGTAGCAGCTGGATCAGACTCATGCCACGTTGATGCATAGCGTCCTCCCTGGACGGTTCAAGTGTGTTTTCTCTATATAGCGAACTCTGGCACTACAGGTTCTCGGCAATGGTTTCATCATGTTTTCTGACCGTTAACAGCTTACGAAGTCAGGCGAAAAATCCGGCTGGTTTGCTTGGCTTCGTCCTGCCGTGCAGAGCAGCGGGGGAGGCTAGGCTTTTGTCTGGGCGGCACAGGGCGTGCCGTCGAACCCTCTGATATGGACGATTCGGATGCCTCGATTAGTTAAAAGTCGACAAGACGGGATGAGCTTGATCGAAGTGCTTATCGCGCTGTTGATTCTGTTTATCAGCCTGATGGGCTCTACTGCTATGCAACTCAATGCCTTGAAACATACGGCAAGCGCGCTGATAAGCACCCAGGACAGTTTTATTGCCTACAGCAGGCTGGATCAGATGCGCGCGGAGGTCGTCCACCCCTTGTCGAGCGGTCATGCCGGGGCCGGGTCATCATGAGCAATCCCCGTTCAGGTTTTGGCCTGATCGAGCTGATGGTGGCTCTGGCGCTGGGAATGCTGGTAGTGCTGGGCATGACGCAGATTTTCTCAAGCAGCCGCGAGGCTTACTTAAGCCAGCGGTCGTCGGCAAGGCTGCAGGAGGATGCGCGTTATGTGCTGAGTAAACTGGCTCGGGAGATTCGCATGGCGGGCATGTTTGGCTGCCTGTCAGTCGATCGTATTGTTGATGCGCCCTCTGTTTTTAAAACACCGGTCTCCTGGCAGAGGGGGGTGTTGCGCATGATCAGTTCGGACGTGGCGCTTCAGGCTGCCAAGCCTGACTGGACTGTGGTCTCGGACTGCACAAGTTTCGCCCGGGCCTATCCCGGGGCAAGGTCGTTTTTGGCTCCCGGTGAAACGGCATTTCCCGTGCGTGAATTGTTTTACCGTCATGAGCACGGGCAGTTAAAGATCGGGCCCAATAAAGCGGTCCTGCTCGATAATGTGGCTGCCTTTGACGTGAGTTTTGGCGTGGCCGGGACGGCAGGTTCGCACTCCGTGCTGCGTTATGAGAGTCGTCTGGTCAAAGGTTCCAGTCTGCGCAGCATCCGTATCGGCCTGACATTGCGAGACCGCGCCGGGCGGGTCAAGGACCAGGTCTATCAGTTGGAAATCGCTTTGCGTAACCGGCTGGCTTAGGGCACGCATCATGCCTTTGCCATTGATTTATCAGCGCGGCATGGCACTGCTGGTCAGCCTGGTTTTCATGCTGTTGCTGAGCCTGATCGGGATGGCTGCAATGGTCAGTGCGACCCTTCAGGAAAAAATGTCTGCAGGCGTTCAACATGCCAACCACTCATTTCAGGCCGCAGAAGCGGCGCTTGGCAGTGGGGAGGCCTGGCTTCAGATCCAAGGGGGCAGGGTATTGCCTTGCACTTCGCCAGCAAGCTGTAACCCGCCCCCAGAGGCGCGTACTCAGGCTGTGCCAGGCATCGATCCGGCCTCCGGGGTACGTTGGATAAGCGTTGCGAACGGGCTGTATGGTGTTCAGAACCTTGGGCCAAGCATTACGCCAGCCCATTTACCAGTGACCACCACTACCCGTTTGTATCGAGTTACCGGTATTGGCTGGCACGGGCAGTCGCGCACCGTACTGGAGAGTATTTATGCGCGTTATCAAGGGCCGGATAACGCTTCGCAAGAGCGTGTTGCCAGGGGTTTTCACCGGGTCATGTGGCGACAGCTGCAATAGGACGCACGAAATGTACAGGTATGTAGCAGGTTTTACCCTGATCGAACTGATGATCGTCGTGGTTATCACCGGTATCCTTGGCGCATTCGTTTATCCGTTGTACGGCGATTATGTAAAGCGGGCTTACCGCTCTCAAGTCGTTGTCCTGTTGACGGAGCAAGCCCAAAGTCTTGAGCGCTTTTACACAAAGAACGCGGTATATAGCGGTATGAAAGACCTTAGTTCAGGCAATCAGCACTACGACATCAGTGCCGATCTCGTCGACCACGGCTACTGGCTGAAGGCGACGCCCAAACAAGGTTCGGCAATGGCGGGGGATTCGTGCGGGAGCTTTACGCTGGCTCACACCGGTATGGCAACGATAACCCAGGCCGCCCCTGGCCTGACACTGCAGCAGTGTTGGGGGCGCTAACGATTGATTTTGAATGACGGGCTGGATTAACAGATGGCTAGGCAGCAACGGGTGGTGATTGTCGGGGGCGGTGTCATAGGCCTGCTGACTGCGTTTAATCTGGCGGCTGATGTAGAGCAGGTGATTGTGCTGGAGCGTGGCGGGGCGGGCCAGGAGTCCTCCTGGGCCGGCGGCGGTATTGTTTCGCCGCTTTATCCGTGGCGCTATAACTGTGCTGTAACGGCCCTGGCGCACTGGTCTCAGGACTTTTATCCGCAATTGGCCGAGCGTCTGTTTGCTTCGACGGGTATTGATCCTGAAGTACACACCACCGGGCTGTACTGGCTGGACCTGGACGATGAGGCTCAGGCGCTGGAGTGGGCCGGGCGCGAAGGGCGACCTCTGGGGGCGGTCGATATGTCGGCAGTCCATGATGCCGTGCCCGTGCTGGGCGGTGGTTATGCACACGCAATTTATATGGCTAATGTGGCCAATGTGCGGAATCCGCGGTTGGTGAAATCGCTGAAGGCTGCACTGCAGGCGATGCCGAATGTCACTGTGCATGAGCAGTGCGAGGTGCTCGGTTTTGTTCGCGAAGGCGAAAGAGTTTGCGGGGTCAATACGGCCCGGGGTGAGATCCGCGGCGATGAGGTGGTGTTGTCGGCGGGGGCCTGGAGCGGTGAGTTGTTGAGCGGGCTGGGGCTGGAGTTGCCTGTGGAGCCGGTCAAGGGGCAGATGATCCTGTACAAATGCGCATCTGACTTTTTGTCGTGCATGGTGCTGGCAAAAGGGCGTTATGCCATTCCCCGCCGCGACGGTCATATCCTGATCGGTAGCACGCTGGAGCATGAAGGCTTTGATAAAACCCCGACCCTTACGGCCCTTGAGAGCCTCAAGGCCTCGGCAGTCGAATTGATCCCGGCCCTGGCCGATGCTGAAGTGGTGGGGCACTGGGCTGGGCTGCGGCCAGGTTCGCCCGAGGGCATTCCGTATATTGGGCGGGTGTCAGGTTTTGATGGTCTGTGGCTCAACTGCGGGCACTATCGCAACGGGCTGGTATTGGCACCGGCGTCCTGCCAATTATTCGCGGACTTGCTGCTGGGGCGTGAGCCGATTATCGACCCGACGCCTTATGCGCCAGAGGGGCGGATTTAAGCGGCTACAAACACAGAGGGATTTCTGTCGATACTCTGTTGTAGATCAAGCCCTATTGTGGGAGCGAGCCTGCTCGCGAACGACCTTCGCGAGCAGGCTCGCTCCCACAGTTGCCGTTTTCCTGTCGTAGCCTGCGGCAGCGACCGCAGGTGGCTTAACCCCTTGGTTTTGGCCCTTGCTCCAGATGCTGCTGGGTGCAATACCACTCTTGTTGCTGGCTCAGGGCGCGGTCACGGGGCAGGTGTACGCCACAGTGGGCGCAGCGCACCATTGGCTGAGCGCTCGGGTCGACCGGTTTTTTGGTCGCGGCCATACCGGTCTTGTATTTGCGCCACAGCCAAACGCCTGCAGCAATCAGCGCTGCCCAGATCAGTAAACGAAGCATGGTAATTCGCTATTCGAGAAAAGATGCACCAGTTTAGCCAAGGACCTGGCAGGCGCACAGCGGTAAATCAAACATAAAAAAAGAGCTCCGAAGAGCTCTTTTTTTATGTGCTGAACGATCAGTCGAACAGGCCCAGGGTCATGTAGCTGAACCAGGAGCGGCTTTTACCTTCAGCTTGCGGTTCTTCGATGATGTCGCCATCGGCATCCTTTGGCTTCAGTTCTGCCGGGATTGCATCCTTGGCATCCTGGTACTGCTTCTGGATATCCATGTTTGCACGGGTTTCACCCGGTGGCAGCGGTGTGCTGGATTCGATCAGGCCCAATGTGGCCTTGCTCAGCCATGAACGGTTGTCCGACTCGGAAACCTGCGGCACAAACTGGCCGTCTACCAGGCTCGGGTGGTCCGGGTAGTTGGTCTTGAGCACTTCAAGGCTGGTGTTGGCCAGTTGGTCGAGATGCATGCGCTGGTAGGACTCAACCATTACCGCCAGGCCGTCGCCGACCGAAGGAGTTTCCTGGAAGTTTTCGACCACATAGCGGCCACGGTTGGCAGCGGCTACATAAGCCTGACGAGTCAGGTAGTAATCGGCTACGTGGATTTCATACGCTGCCAACAGGTTGCGCAGGTAGATCATGCGCTGCTTGGCGTCGGGTGCGTAGCGGCTGTTGGGGAAGCGGCTGGTGAGCTGGGCGAACTCGTTGTAGGAGTCGCGTGCAGCGCCCGGGTCACGCTTGCTCATGTCCAGCGGCAGGAAGCGCGCCAGCAGGCCAACGTCCTGGTCAAAGGAGGTCAGGCCCTTGAGGTAGTAGGCGTAGTCAACGTTCGGATGCTGTGGATGCAGGCGGATAAACCGTTCGGCAGCCGACTTGGCCGCTTCGGGCTCGGAGTTCTTGTAGTAGGCGTAAATAAGTTCAAGCTGGGCCTGGTCGGCGTAGCGACCGAACGGGTAGCGTGACTCAAGGGCCTTGAGTTTGGCGGTAGCACTGGTATAGCTGTGGTTGTCCAGGTCGGCCTGTGCCTGCTGGTACAGCTCCACTTCGCTGAGGTTTTCGTCAACGACTTCTTTAGTCGACGAGCAAGCGGCGGTCAGTGCGAGGATGGCGATCAGCAGCAGGTGTCTCACTTGCATGGCGGCTTGCGTCCCTATGACGGCCGCTGTCTTGGGCGGGTCCGTCCTGTTATGATGAGTGCCCCGTGAAAAGCCTCGGGGCAAAAGACGCCGTATTTAACCACAAGCGCGCAGCCGAAACCAAAGGCTTGGCGCGGTCCTGATGAGCATGTCCGAGAAAATTCAACTTCGCGAAGAGGTGCCGTCCGAACTGGGTGGCCAACGCCTCGATCAAGTCGCCGCACAATTATTCGCTGAGCACTCGCGCTCGCGCCTTTCCGCCTGGATCAAAGACGGCCGCCTTACTGTGGACGGAGCCGTCATACGCCCCCGTGACATCGTACACGGCGGTGCCATCCTGGAGCTGACTGCAGAGCAGGAAGCCCAGGGTGAGTGGATCGCTGAAGACATCCCCCTGGATATCGTCTACGAAGACGATGACATCCTGGTCATCAACAAGCCTGCGGGCCTGGTGGTGCACCCGGCTGCAGGGCATGCCAGTGGTACTTTGCTCAATGCCTTGCTGCATCACGTACCGGACATTATCAATGTGCCGCGTGCGGGGATCGTGCATCGCCTGGACAAGGACACCACCGGTCTGATGGTGGTCGCCAAGACCATTCAGGCGCAGACACAACTGGTTACACAGTTGCAGAGCCGCAGTGTCAGTCGTATCTATGAGTGCATCGTTATCGGTGTCGTGACCGCCGGGGGCAAGATCGACGCGCCTATCGGCCGTCACGGCCAACAGCGCCAGCGCATGGCGGTAATGGAAGGCGGCAAGCAGGCGGTCAGTCATTACCGTGTGCTTGAGCGTTTCCGTTCCCACACCCATGTGCGGGTAAAGCTGGAAACCGGTCGTACGCACCAGATTCGTGTGCATATGTCTCATATCAACTTCCCGTTGGTCGGAGACCCTGCCTACGGCGGTCGCTTCCGTATTCCGCCGTCTGCCAGCGTGACGATGGTCGAGTCCCTGAAAAACTTCCCGCGTCAGGCGCTCCATGCCCGTTTCCTCGAGCTGGATCATCCGACGACCGGTAAGCGCATGAGCTGGGAATCAGCACTGCCTGACGACTTTGTCTGGCTGTTGACGTTGCTCAAGCAAGACCGTGAGGCATTTATCGGGTGAACACCTTCCTGATTCCTGACTGGCCAGCGCCGGCAGGCATCCGGGCCTGTGTGACCACCCGTGCGGGCGGCGTCAGTGTGGCGCCGTTCGATAGCTTCAACCTGGGCGACCATGTAGGCGACGACCCTGTTGCCGTTGCGCATAACCGCCATCGCCTTACCCATATTTTTGACGTACAGCCCGCCTGGCTTAGCCAGGTTCACGGGGTTGTGGTCGCACCTGCCAATCCCGAACTGATTGTTGAGGCCGATGCCAGCTGGACGGCCACCCCCGGTATTGCCTGTACGGCAATGACGGCGGATTGCTTGCCTGCATTGTTCTGCGATCGTGCTGGCACTCGTGTTGCGGCAGCCCATGCCGGTTGGCGCGGGCTGGCGGCCGGGGTGCTTGAAGCCGCCGCACTAAGCCTCAATGTTGCGCCACAGGAGCTGCTTGTGTGGCTGGGGCCGGCCATTGGCCCCAAGGCATTTGAGGTCGGGGCCGAGGTGCGGGAGGTCTTTGTAAAAGACATGCCCCAGGCCGAAGCCGCCTTTGTGCCCAGCATCAATGCCGGGCGTTTTATGGCCGATATCTATGAGCTGGCGCGTTTGCGTCTGGCCCGCTTCGGTATCACGGCTGTGTACGGCGGGGGTTTTTGCACCGTGACCGACCCGCGTTTCTTCTCCTATCGGCGCAGTCCCAATACTGGCCGCTTCGCATCACTGGTTTGGATCGAAAGACCGTCCAGCTGATCTGCGTCATTTTCCAAACGCTTGAAACTCTCGTAATCGCCCGCATCTACTATGGTATCTGGCAGGTTTCTTCATTCAGGAGTTTCCATCCCTCCGGCCTGCTCATAAGGAAGGTGACGAATGCGTATAGATAGATTAACCAGCAAGTTGCAATTGGCGTTGTCCGATGCTCAGTCATTGGCCGTTGGCCTCGATCATCCGGCCATCGAGCCTGCGCACTTGATGCAGGCATTGCTGGAACAGCAGGGCGGTTCGATCAAGCCGTTGCTGATGCAAGTCGGTTTCGATGTAAACAGCCTGCGTAAAGAGCTGACCAAAGAGCTCGATCAGCTGCCAAAAATTCAGAATCCGACTGGCGACGTAAACATGTCGCAGGATTTGGCACGTCTGTTGAACCAGGCGGATCGTCTGGCGCAGCAAAAAGGCGACCAGTACATCACCAGCGAAGTTGTATTGCTGGCGGCGATGGACGACAACAGCAAGCTGGGCAAGTTGTTGCTGGGTCAGGGCGTGAGCAAGAAAGCCCTGGAAAATGCCATCAACAACCTGCGTGGCGGCGAAGCGGTCAATGACCCGAACGTTGAAGAGTCACGCCAGGCGCTGGACAAGTACACCATTGACCTGACCAAGCGCGCCGAAGAGGGCAAGCTCGACCCGGTGATCGGTCGTGACGATGAAATTCGTCGCACCATTCAGGTCTTGCAGCGCCGTACCAAGAACAACCCGGTACTGATCGGTGAGCCTGGCGTGGGTAAAACCGCGATTGCCGAAGGTCTGGCACAACGGATCATCAATGGCGAAGTGCCTGACGGCCTCAAGGGCAAACGTCTGCTGTCCCTGGACATCGGTGCGTTGATTGCCGGTGCCAAGTTCCGCGGTGAGTTCGAGGAGCGCCTGAAAGCAGTGCTTAACGAGCTGTCGAAGCAGGAAGGGCAAGTCATCCTGTTTATCGACGAATTGCATGTCATGGTTGGCGCCGGTAAAGGCGAGGGTGCCATGGATGCGGGCAATATGCTCAAGCCTGCACTGGCTCGCGGTGAGTTGCACTGCGTGGGTGCGACCACGCTCAACGAGTACCGCCAATACATCGAGAAGGACGCAGCACTTGAGCGTCGCTTCCAGAAAGTACTGGTGGACGAGCCGAGCGAAGAAGACACCATTGCGATCCTGCGTGGCCTCAAAGAGCGTTATGAGGTTCACCACAAGGTAGCGATTACCGACGGTGCGATCATTGCAGCGGTCAAACTCAGCCATCGTTACATCACCGACCGGCAGTTGCCGGACAAGGCGATTGACCTGATGGACGAGGCTGCCAGCCGTATCCGCATGGAGATCGACTCCAAGCCTGAGGTACTGGACCGTCTTGAACGTCGCTTGATTCAACTGAAGGTTGAAGCCCAGGCGTTGAAGAAAGAAGAAGACGAGGCCGCGAAAAAACGCCTCGAGAAATTGCAGGAAGAAATCGAGCGTCACGAGCGCGAATATTCGGACCTCGAAGAGATCTGGACCTCGGAAAAAGCCGAAGTGCAGGGTTCTGCCCAGATCCAGCAGAAAATCGAGCAGGCGCGCCAGGAGCTTGAAGTGGCCCGCCGCAGCGGCAACCTCAACCGCATGGCCGAGTTGCAGT
>Ga0302347_1002926_pt1 | contig 16181 bp, 17 predicted proteins | sample PhyWR1_FD_202178 | JGI IMG/M metagenome (GOLD analysis project Ga0302347, IMG submission 202178) | Leaf surface microbial communities from wheat plants in UC Gill Tract Community Farm, Albany, California, United States - DLSL W.R1 (v2)... | ecosystem: Host-associated > Plants > Phyllosphere >...
AAAATTCTAATCGCTTCTCCATAAAATGGTCTTGCCACACGATTGACGATAAATCCGGGTGTATCTTTTGCAATCACAGGAAGTTTTTTCCAGTTTTCTACTAAACTTTTTATTTTCGAAATTAAATCTTTATCCGTCTGAACTGCAGGAATCACCTCAACCAAAGTCATCAAAGGCACCGGATTAAAAAAATGAATTCCAATTACTCGTTCAGATTTTTCACAAGCGGATGCAATCGACGCAATGGATAACGATGAAGTATTGGTCGCCAAAATGCAATCTTCGGAAACGAGACTTTCCAGCTTTTGGAACAGGTCTTTTTTGATTTCCAAATCTTCTACAATGGCTTCGATTATTAATTCTGAATCTTTTAATTCCGATAATTTATCGCTCAATCGGATATTATCGAAATAAGTCTCCGCTTCTTCGAATGTCGTTTTGCCTTTTTCAGCCAATTTTTGAAACTGCGCTTCAAGCTTTTGTCCGGCTTTTTCTACGGCAAGTGGATTGCTGTCATACAACAAGACCTCGTTTCCGGCTGTTGCCAAAACCTGTGCTATTCCGCTTCCCATTGTGCCGCTACCGACTATTCCTATTTTCATTTTTATTGTAAAATGTATAATGACTTTTTATTTTTTTAACGTAAAGTGCGCATTTTTTTATCTAATAATTTTTTTAAGTGCACAAAGGTGTTAACACCAATAAAATTAGATTTAATTCATTTCTCCATTACTCCAATATTCTTCTGCAATCGGAATTTTTTTTAAAACTTGCTTACACACTTTTTTATAGATATTACCAAATAATACTTTTTTGTCATAACGAAACCAATCTTCAGTTAAACTTTCATCGTTATTTTTCATAACATTCTGTATTCTTTTTCTTTTATTTAAATTATGCGCTGTCAAATTTTCAGGTTTAATAAACTCTCCCCAATGAGTTTCATATCCTTCAGGATTACTATTACTAATTTCTATAACAAATCCTCCTCCCCATTTATCGAATTGAAATGTTAATAAATTAATTTTTTCAGCAGTTATTCTCCTATAATGAGGAAATGAACCTTTGAAACCTACCTCTTTTAATTTTGGTATAACTATATCTTTCAGGGATTTAATCATTTCATCTCGTGAACTATTCATTTTAAACTTGGAAATAATTGTTAATTCTACAAACTAAATCAATGGCATTTAAAATAATCAAAAGGTTCCTTACAATCATCGCATTGGTATAATGCTTTGCAGGCTGTGGAACCAAACTGACTTACCAAATGCGTGTGTTTTGAACTGCAAAGCGGACATTCTACCTCATCTGTTTTTGAGAATAATTCATCACTGTTTTTTGAATAAATAGGTGGTGCGATGCCGTAAGCTTTCAGTTTTTGTTTTCCTTCTTCCGTCATCCAATCGGTTGTCCACGCAGGACTCAATTGGTTTGTTATTTTGATATTGTTGAAACCTTTTTCAATTAGTTTCAGTTTAATCGACATATTAATCATCGATGTTGCGGGACAACCGGAGTATGTTGGTGTTACTACCACTTCGATTTCGTCATCATTGAATCGGACATCGCGGATGATTCCCAAATCCAAAAGATTGAGAACAGGAACTTCCGGGTCGGGAACTTCCTTCAGGATTTGCCATATTTCATTTTCCGTGATTGTCATTTTTTATTTTATACGCCGTGGTTTTTAAACCTCACAGGTTTCGTAAGCCTTTGAGGTTTAGTACAATAACATTTTTATTAGTGTAAAACTATTTCTTGACTAATTGTATAGACTTATAATTAAAATCAACTACGTTGTAAATTCCATTTATTTCTGGTAGACTAGTATTTAAAGATATTGTTTTATATTCCTGTTTCCAGTTACCTTGGGTATAAATGGTGTCGTATTTCGTTTTTTCACTTGTGGTAGTATTTCCATAAATTAATACTCTTTTAACTTTTAAAATATTGGTAGTTAAATCCAATTCGATGTGCCTTTCAAAAACATTTTTAGGAAGATTATCTATTCCTAAAAAATAGTACCCTCTGGAATACGTATCGCAATTATTCGAAATAAAATCTATTTCTCCTTCATCATAATCTTGACCTTTTTTGGTTAAAAAAATAGTGTCCAAATTTTTAGTTATTCCAGCAAGCCATACGTCTTTTAGTTCTATTGTTGAAAAATCAGTATTAATTTTTCTTAAACGGATGGTGTCCATATCCCAGACACTTCCTTCTGAGACGCCACCACGTCCACTTTCAGCACTTAGATGTCTTTTTTCGTAACCTGTCTTTGTAATTTCTTCATCTATAAAAATAGGATTTCTACCAAATAGACTAACAAATCCCATATCTGTTATTTCTGACAATTCAAATCGTCCATTTTTATTTGTAAATGTTTCTCCAACTTTACAACTATCTACAGGAACTCCATTCTCATCAATGATTACCCCTATTAATTTGGGTCTCAAAACTTTATTAGTACAAGAAAAAATGAACAACGGAAAAATTAATAAGAGAATTAGGTTTTTCATTTTTAAAATTTGTTTTTTCTGACTCGCTCTTTTTAAATCCCAGCACTTCGTCCTCGATAATATTTAATTATGGATTTATTTGTTTAATTTCCTGATTATAAACAAACGATTAGCTAACTCGTGCCTTTGCGTTAAAAATTACCATTCCATATTAGGATAAGTGCGTTGCATTATTTGCATTTCTGCTAGGATGTAACCCATTTTCTCTGTATGTTTTCCGTCTTTTCCGCCTGTCAGTTTTCTTGATTTTTCGAAATCGATGGATAAAGTAGCTTCATTCAGGATTTCCAGAACTTTGGTTTCCCATTTGGTTCGGAAGGTTCTGATGTCTGGGATGATGTTTTGTTCAATTAATTCTAATTCCCAGTTTGTTGGGATGAACATTTCGTCTGTAAAATCTACCAAATCATTGACTGACTTCTGGATTCTGCTGTGGCTTTCTTCTGTACCATCGCCCAATCGAATCATCCATTCGCTGCTCCATTTTAAGTGATACGTCACTTCTTTCAAGGACTTTTCTGCGATGGAAGCAAGTTTTAAGTCTGAATGGTGTTTCAGTTCTGTCAATAATAAATGATGATAGGCATCGAAGAAAAACTGTCTCGCAATGGTGTCTCCGAAATGGCCGTTTTCTTTTTCTACCAATAAGAGATTCTTGAAATCACGCTCGTTTCTGAGGAATGCCAAATCGTCTTCAGTTTTTCCTTCATTCTGAATCTCTGCTGCATATTGATAATAGTTGGAAGATTCTCCCAGCAAATCCAAAGCGATGTTTGACAAGGCAATATCCTGTTCCAAGACTGGACCTTTGCCACACCATTCGCATAAACGTTGTCCGAGAATGAGGCTTGTGTCTGCGAGATGCAGGAGATAATTGAGCCAGTTGTTTTTATTATTTTCCATTTTATTAAATTTTGAACGTCAAGCGCACAAAGTTTTCTATTTAAAATTTACATTCTTTTTGTCATTCCGTAGGAAACCTAACGAAGTGTTCGACGAAGTCAATCTCAACAGTCTAGATTCCTACGGAATGACAAACTGCGTGGTTATAGCGAAACTTGTTTTTATGTAGAATCTGCAGCCCGACTTGAGTGGAAATCCTTTTTTGTGGCTGGAAAAGCCTAGGCAAAAAGATTGGGAGCGGAAGGCGGAATTAGCTGCCATAAAAATCATTTCTATTTATATTTTCATCTTCAAATTTGTGCTCTGGGAAGTCCTTCTGAGAGGGACTTTGCAAAGGCACGTTAGGTTTCACGCAAAACCACGCGTGGTATCGGTCAACTCTACGCGTAGTATTGAGCAACTCTACGTGTGGTTTTTTGCCAAAGTACGGCTTTTACATATTCTTCACCTCCTCCGGAACGTGGTAAAACGTTGGATGGCGGTAAACTTTATCCTCCGATGGTTCGTAAAACGCTTCGGAATCATCCGGGTTTGTGGCGTGGATATGCTTGGATTCTACCACCCAAATACTGACGCCCTCCATCCTTCTTGTGTAAACATCGCGTGCGTTTTGGATTGCCATATCAGCATCTGCCGCGTGGAGACTCCCAACGTGTTTGTGGTCGAGACCTTGTCTGCTTCTGATGAAAACCTCCCAAAGTGGCCATTCTGTATTTTGCATAGTATTTCAGATTAGAGACGGATAGATTAGAGATGATAGACTTTAATCTGCCGGCTTATATTAAATTGTTTTTCGGTTTTGTTCTTCTCTTAACTTTCTTTTTTCGTGATAAGCGGTTGCGGCTTCTCTCACCCAAGCGCCGTCATCGAAGGCTTTTTTGCGGGTCTCGACACGTTCTTTGTTGCAAGCGCCGTTGCCTTTTACCACTTTCCAGAACTCATCCCAATCGATTTCTCCGAATTCGTAATGTCCGGTTTCTTCATTGAATTTCAAGTCAGGGTCGGGAATTGTCAAGCCCAGATATTCTGCCTGAGGAATGGAAACATCTACGAAACGCTGTCTCAGCTCGTCATTGGTGAAGCGTTTGATGCGCCATTTCATCGAGAGTTCTGTGTTTCCGGATTCGGCATCTTTGGGTCCGAACATCATCAAGGTTGGCCACCACCAACGGTTGAACGCATCCTGAGCCATTGCTTTCTGCTCGGGCGAACCTTGTGCGAGTTTCATCATCAATTCGTAACCTTGTCTCTGGTGAAAACTTTCTTCCTTGCAAATCCGAACCATCGCTCTGGCATACGGTCCATACGAAGCGCGGCAAAGTGGTACTTGATTCAGAATAGCAGCACCATCTACCAGCCAGCCAATTGCGCCCATATCTGCCCAAGTCAACGTTGGATAATTGAAAATACTTGAATATTTTGCTTTTCCTGAGTGCAAATCATTGATGGTTTCGTCTCTTGTAACGCCCAAAGTTTCTGCAGCACAATAAAGATATAAACCGTGACCAGCCTCATCCTGAACTTTTGCCAAAAGGATTTTCTTTCGGTTCAAAGTTGGGGCGCGCGTAATCCAGTTGGCTTCTGGCAACATTCCGACAATCTCTGAATGCGCGTGCTGAGAAATCTGACGAATCAGGGTTTTTCTGTACGCGTCCGGCATCCAGTCTTTTGGTTCGATGCGGATTTCGCTGTCTATTTTATTCTGAAAATGTTCTTCTAAATTGATTTCTGTTGTTTCCATAATGTTTTGGTTTAATGGAATTTATTTGTCACTCTAAATACATTCATTTCTCACTGTTATTCCTTTAGCTTCTAACTTATCTTTAAAAAGAAGCCAAGTTTTGTCTCTCAAAGTACCAGCTGGATAAATCTTATTTTTAAAATCTTTCGTTATTACTCTCATACAATTTGGTTGTTTCCCTTGTGTCTCGAAAACAATTTCTTTAATATCAGATAACTGATAAATCTTAATCTTCCATATAAAATTATGGTTTCTTACTACAAGATAATCTTTGGTTAACTCAAAATAATGCATCAACCAAGAATTTAAAACGAACCAAAAAATTAAGAATAGTAAAATAAATATCATAGGTCCAATCTTAGCAGGTTGGTCTTTCAATAAAAATATAAAGCCGAAAAAACCAATAACTCCCCAAAGTGAAATACCTCTTAAACTTGTTAATTGATTTCCTTTAAATATTTCTTTATCAGCAAAACGAATGACATCCTTATCTATATTTTTACTAACTATTGGTTTATACTCTTGTTTATTTAAAACAACTTGTTCAAGAAATAGTTTTACTTCCGAACTATTAGAATACATATCATCAAATAAAATCTTTTGCGTCCCATCATTGAATAACAAAGCTGTTCCCTCCATCGGAAGAGTTATGATAAATCGAAAAGGCATCTTACCTGTTAAAATAATATCTTTTATATCTCTAAGATTGAATGACTGATTTCCGATTTTGACTATATCCTGATTAATTACTACTTGTGGCGAGCTTTTCCAATATGTATAAACAATCAAAAATGCAGAAGAATAAAGAAGAAAACTAATAACAGGCAAAAAATATTCTTTGTTTTCTATATTTTCCTTTTGCAAAGTTTTGATACTTATTAACATCAGCATTGTCCCTAAAGCAAATAAAAATAGAAAGCCAAAAACTAATGAGGCATAAAATTTTAATGGATGTCGTTTTGTTACAATCACTTTTTAATAAAATTTATTTAATATCAAAATTCACAACCACTTCCTCCGACCTCGGATGCGCTTGGCAGGACAAGATAAATCCTGCGGCAATCTCGTCCGGTTCCAAGGAATAATTAATGTCCATCACGACTTCGCCTTTTTCCAATTTGCATTTGCAAGTGGCACAAACACCGCCTTTGCAGGCGTAAGGTAAGTCGGCTCCGTTTTGCAAAGCGGCGTCCAGAATGGTTGGGCCGTGGTAAGCTAAATCTAATTTCAGAGCGGTCGCATCCAACTTGACGGTGACTTTGCTAAAAACATCATCCGATTTATTAATTGCGGACTCGTGTTCTTTTTTCTTTTCGGCAGAGGCTGCGCTGAAGAACAATTCGAAGTGAATCTTATTGGCATCAACGCCGGAACTGACCAAAGTATCTCTCACACCAAGAATCATTTCTTCTGGTCCGCAAAGGAAAACCTCATCGATTTTCTCTGCCGGAATGATATTATTGAGGAATGATTTTGCTTTCTCAGAATTGATTCTGCCACTCAACAAATCTGCATCGGCAACCTCGCGGCTGAGAATGTGATAAATGCTGAGGCGTTCCATAAATCGGTTTTTCAAAGCTTCGATTTCTTCTTTGAAGATGATGGTTGCTTTGTTTTTGTTTCCGTAAATCAGAATGAATTGGCTTTGAGGTTCGTTTTTCAAAACTGATTTGATGATGGAAATAATAGGTGTGATTCCGCTTCCTGCTGCAAAAGCAACGTAGGTTTTTTTGTTTTCGGGATTAAGTTCTGTGTAGAATTTTCCCATTGGAGGCATTACTTCCAGGATGTCGCCTTCTTTCAAGTTGTCATTCATAAAAGAAGAGAAGAGACCCTCGGGCACTTTTTTGACAGCGACTTTCAATTCGTTTTCGTGCGGACTTGCACAGATTGAGTACGAGCGTCGAAGTTCCTCGTTGCCATTGATTTGTCGGAAAGTCAAGTATTGGCCTTGCGTGAATTTGAACTGTTCTGCCAATTCTGCAGGCACATCAAAACTCACGGAAACACAATCCTGCGTTTCTTTCTTGACTTTTTTGACTTTTAATTGATGAAAATTTACTGACATTTTGTTTTTTTTGAACACAAAGTGCACAAAGATTTTTTTTACATTATTGAAAATATTTTAAGGTTCACAAAGCCACTTCGACAGGCTCAGTATAAACTACAAACTTAACTAAGCTAAATGTTTATTCAGCAATCCATTATCTATTCGTCTATTATCTATCATCACTTAACATTCCTTTCATTAATAATGTTTTCAAATCATCTTCCAGTTCCTGTGGTGTGATTTCGCGGCTTGGTTTGTACCAAAGTTCTATCCACCTTAATGAAGATAACATTGTGAAAAGTGCGACGGAAACATTCATTTTTTTGAATTCGCCGTTTTGCATTCCTTGTTCTATGATGTTGGCAAAGCTTTTTTCGTAGGACTTTCTGGTTTCTTTATATTGTTCTTTCTTGTCAGTAGACAAATATTTCCAATCGTTATTTGCTACAGAAACTGATGCCGAATCTTCGATAATCAGCTGAACGTGAAGTCCGATAATGGCATTTAATTTCTCTTGAAAAGTCTGGTTTGTATTTTCGATTTCCTGAAGTTGAGAGATGTATTGATTGGCGATTTTGAAGCAAATCAATTCCAGAATTTCGTCTTTGGACTTGATGTGATTATACATACTTGCCGCTTCCATTCCCACTTTTTCGGCAAGGTCGCGCATACTGGTTCCTCCGAAACCTTTTTCTTTGAAAAGCATTGCGGCTTCGGATAAAATCAATTCTTTTTTATTGATTTTTATTTTGTTTGGAATTGTTTCTGTTTCCATATTTTTAACGCAAAGTGCGCAAAGATTTTTTTGATATTATTGAAAATATTTTTAAGGTTCGCAAGGGCGCTAACGCTCAGCTAAGATTTTTAATACTTTAATAATTGTTCTATTTCTTTAATTAATTTCTGTGTGTTCGGCAACATTTCCTTTTCCAATTCGGAATTGATAGGAATTGCAGGTAAATCTTTTGCGCCGACTACTTTTACCGGAGCGTCCAGATGTCTGAAACAATTTTCACTGATTCTCGCTGCTAAACTTTGAGCAAAACTATTATTCACAGGTTCTTCCGTCAAAACAATGCAACGATTATGTTTTTTCACACTTTCGAAGATGCGGTTTTCATCTAAAGGAGCGAGCGTTCTTAAATCAATAATTTCGATTTGATTGTTAAATTCCTTCGCTGCATTCGAAGCCCAATAAACGCCCATTCCGTAAGTGATGATGGTCAAAGTTGGTTTGTCCTGGCGATTTTCGCAAAGCAAAACTTCTCTCGCTTTCCCAAATGGAATAATATATTCTTCATCGGGCTCTATGGTTTTTGCATTTTCTGTGCCTTCTATTTTTGACCAGTAAAGACCTTTGTGTTCCAACATTACAACCGGATTTGGGTCGTAGAAAGCAGCTTTCATCAAACCTTTCAAATCTGCACCCGTTGAAGGATACGCGATTTTGATGCCTTTGATATTCGTCAAAACACTTTCCACGGAACTTGAATGATAAGGTCCACCGCTTCCGTATGCGCCAATCGGAACCCGAAGAATCATCGAAACCGGCCATTTTCCATTAGATAAATAATAACTCCTGGAAACTTCGGTGAATAATTGATTCAAACCTGGCCAAATGTAATCGGCGAATTGGACTTCGACAATTGGTTTCAGTCCGACTGCGCTCATTCCGACTGTTGAACCGACAATAAATGCTTCCTGAATTGGTGTATTGAAAACCCGTTTCTCTCCAAATTGTGCTGCCAACGTAATTGCTTCACGGAAAACGCCGCCTAATCTCAGTCCAACATCTTGTCCATATAATAAGGCTTCCGGATGTTTGGCCATCAATTCTCTGATGGCAAATAGGGCACAATCTACCATTACGGTTGGGATTTTTCCACTTGGGGAACGTTCTCCTTTTTCTTCTGTGATTGGCGTTGGTGCAAAATCGTGCTTGTAAGCGTCTTCCGGTTTTGGGTCTTCCGCTAAAATGGCATTTTCGAAATCGGTTCTTACGAGTTCTGCAACTTCTTTTTCTATGGTTTCCACTTCAGAATCTTCTATGCTGAATTCTGAAAGTTGATTTCTTAATTTGATTAATGGGTCGTTCTTTGCGCATTCTTCCAAATCATCTCGGTACCATTCTTTTCGTACGCCGGAAGTGTGATGATTTAACAATGGAACTTTGGCATGAATCAGCATTGCCCGTCTTTCTTCACGGATGATTTTGATGCATTCTTTGACGGTTTCGTAAGATTTGATAAAATCTGTTCCATCGATGGTTCTGGTTTCGATACCATTGAAACCTTGCATATATTGTGTGATATCCTGCGCTCGGATTTCGTCCGCACTGGCAGAAATGTCCCATTCGTTGTCTTGAACCAGATAAAGAATGGGCAATTGTTTCAATGCTGCCATTTGAAAAGCCTCAGAAACTTCGCCTTCTGTACAACTTGCATCGCCGAGTGAGCAAACAGCGATTGGTTTTTCGTCAAGATTTTCGGCGATTCCGGTTTCTTCTTTGTACTTCATTCCCATTGCAATTCCGGTTGTAGGGATAGCCTGCATTCCTGTTCCGGAACTTTGGTGGATGATTTTCGGGAAATCGTCGCGTCTTAAACTTGGATGGGCGTAGTAAGTTCTTCCACCAGAAAATGGGTCGTCGCGTTTTGCTAAAAGCTGAAGCATCAATTCGTAAGGTGTGATTCCTATTCCGAGCAAAATTGAATCGTCTCTATAATAAGGACTCACGAAATCCTGTGGCAACAACTGCATTCCCAAAGCGAGCTGAATCGCCTCGTGTCCGCGGGAAGTGGCGTGAACGTACTTCGAAGTGATTTTTTTTTCCTTCTCGAACAAATCGGTCATCGTTTTTGCCGTAAACATCAGACGATAAGCTGACTTGAGTAAATCAGTCAGAGAAATTTCTTTGTTTAAAAAATGTGTTTTGGTCATTTCCATATTTAAACATTTGACATTCAACTAATTATTCTCAGTTTGGATAATTGAATGTGATTTATTCAAAAATACACTTTTTTATTAAACTAACAAATGTTAGTTAGTTTAAATTTAATATTGGGATTTCATTGAAAATCATTACTTTTATAAAAAACTTAACCTATGAAAAAATCTTTCCTTTTTATCTTTACTGTAATTACTTTTACTTTAGGATTTGGGCAAATAAATCCTGTTCAAAATTTAGATTGGACTCATTATTATGATTCCAGTAATTATCGAAATATTTTCTCGCTTTCTTGGCAAGAACCAGAAACACCTCGTAATGAATTAATTGGATATAATATCTATCGTGGCAATGAACTGTATAAATTCCAGACTACAACATCCATAGGTTGTAATCCAGATTGGGGAATAACTTCTGGCTGTGATTTTGTTACTGCAAATCCTTTTACAGGCTTTGTCAAAGCTGTTTATGAAGGAAATATTGAATCAGAATCTGTTTCTTTCGGAGTAGGAGGTGTTATGCTGGATGTTACTGATTCTAAATTGAAATCGTTAAGTATTTTTCCAAATCCGACAAAAAACATTCTCAATTTTTCAGAAGAAATATCTAATATTACAATATCTGATTTTTCTGGAAAAGTTATCAAACAAATTCCCAATTCAGAAAAATCAATCAACGTTTCAAAACTTACAAAGGGCAATTACATTATATCTGGTAAAACAAAGACTGGGGAAACAATCAATAAGAAATTTATAAAAGAATAAATTATGCTTCTAAATATCTAATCCTTTCAGCTCTTGAAAGGATTTTTGCTTAATATCATTAAAATATCTTCGCCTTTACAAAATAAAAATTTAAATTTTGTAGTTTTGAAGATTAAACAAGATAGATGAAACGCCAACGTTCAAAATTTCTTTAACATTATTAATAAAAACAATTATTGGCGTTTCATCTGACAATTAAAAAGGATAAATAAGAATAGATGAAAATTAAAATACTTTTTGGAATTGCATTTTGGTCACTTTTGCTATTAACAGGCTGTAATCGTGATGATATTTCTTTTGATTCACCCACTCAACTTTTGAGATTCTCTACTGACACGGTTTTCTGTGATACAGTTTACAACCAAATGCGTTCGGAAACTTATGCTGTAAAAGTTTATAATAATGAAAACAAAGATGTTCTGATTCCAAGAATTGCTTTGGAAGGCGGAAGCGGTTCGCTTTACAGAATCAATGTGGATGGAAAAGTCGGAACGAGTTTCGAAAATGTAGCTCTGAGAAAAAAGGACAGTCTTTATGTTTTTGTAGAAATTGCACCAGTTGCCAATGCTCCAGAAATGATTGCTGAAGACAAAGTTGTTTTCAATACACCAGCGGGCGAACAAAAAGTAACACTTCTTTCCGTAGTTCAAGATGCGGAATATTTCATCAAAACGGATACAAATCCTAACATTATTTCTGAAAACACCACTTGGACAAAAGATAAAGTGAAAGTGATTTTTGGAGATTTGACTATTGCCGAAGGTAAAACTCTGACAATGGAACAAGGGACGAAAGTCTATTTCCGAAAAAATAGCGGAATGAATTTCGCAAAAAATTCGATTCTTGATGTAAAAGGTGCTTTAGGCGAAGAAGTGATTTTTCGAGGTGATAGAAGCGACACGAAGTATGACACTCTCCCTGCCAACTGGAACGGAATCAAAATGGAAGAAGGTTCTCTTCTTAATATGAATTACGCCAGAGTTTTCGGTGGGAATGTTGGCCTTCAATTGAAAGAAAGTAACGCTGAAATTAACAATTCTATTTTCCATACCTTTCAAAATGCCGGAATCTATGGAATTCATTCAAATGTTACAGCTAATAACCTAGTAATGAACAACTGTGGAGAAGCAGACCTTGCTATTGCAGGAAGTGGAACTTACAATATAAATTATTCTACATTGGCTAATTATTGGAACCTTAACTCTTCTATGTCTGCTGTAGGAATCTTTGCAAGCAATACTTGGGAAAATGAAAATGGCGAATTAGAATCTGGTCTTGTAACTTTAAATATAAAGAATTCTATTATTTATGGAGATACTTTAGATTTAGTTTCTTTAAGTAATAATTCGGCAGGGACTGCAATCAGTGCGCATTTTGATAATACTTTACTGAAACTAAGTTCTAACTCAGCCTTCACTCCGATTGGGGATAACATAATCAAAAACGAAGACCCAAAATTCCAAAACTATTTCACTCAGAAAATGAATTTAAGAGTAAAAGAAGGTTCTCCAGCGATTGGAAAAGGAAAAGTTGCTGATATTGTTATTCCAACCGATATTGTTGGTAAATCTAGAGGTAGTTCTCCAACCATTGGCGCATATCAATATTAATAATGGAAATCACAACACTTCAGAATCAGGTTGATGAGTGGATAAAAACCATCGGTGTCCGTTATTTCAATGAGCTGACAAATATGGCAATGCTGACGGAAGAAGTCGGCGAAGTTGCCAGAATCATTGCCAGAAGATACGGTGAACAATCTGAAAAAGAATCTGACAAATCTAAAGATCTGGGTGAAGAATTGGCTGATGTCCTTTTTGTAACGCTTTGTTTGGCCAATCAAACCGGAACAGATCTGCAATCGGCATTTGATAAAAAAATAAAAGTTAAAACAGAGCGTGACAAAAACAGACACGCCAATAATGAAAAATTAAAATAGTGAGAGGTAAAATGTAAGAAGTCAAAAGTTTTTATTGACCTTTTACATTTTACTTTTCACATCTCACAAAACTATGATATTAAAAAAATCAGAATTAATAGACGGAAAAAATATACAAATTACCGGTTCGAAAAGTATTTCGAACCGTCTTTTGATTTTAGGGAAATTGTTTGGGAATATTGATATGCTCAATCTTTCCAATTCACAAGACACAACTTTACTCAAAAAAGCTTTGGAATCAGATTCAGAAACCATTGATATTCACCACGCTGGAACTGCGATGCGATTTTTGACTTCTTATTATTCCATTTTTGAAGGCAGGAAAACCATTTTGACAGGTTCTGACAGAATGAAAAACCGACCAATCAAACCTTTGGTAGATGCACTTCAATCTCTTGGGGCTGACATCACTTATCTTGAAAAAGAAGGATTTCCGCCGTTGCAAATCATCGGAAAGAAATTGCAGAAAAATTCGGTTAAAATTTCGGCCAATGTTTCCAGTCAGTTTTTGACTTCTTTGATTTTAATTGGAGGAAAATTGGAAAACGGTTTAACATTGGAATTGGAAGGCGAAATCACATCCCGACCTTATCTGGAGATGACTTTGAAAATCCTAAACGAAATCGGAATCAAATCTCATTTTGCAGAAAATAAAATCGAAATCGTTACGCACAACAATCAATATAGAACAGAACGTTACGAAGTAGAAAGCGACTGGTCTTCAGCTTCTTACTTTTATTCTTTGTCAGCGATTGGCAGAAAATCAATCACCTTAAAAAGTTATCACACACTTTCTCTTCAAGGTGACAGTGTAATTAAAGAAATCTACTGGAAATATTTTGGAATCAACACAGTTTCCGATTATGCAGAAAACTCGATTTCATTATTACCTGAACCCGCTTTTGAATATCCTGAATTGATTTCTTTGGATATGAATGATTGTCCTGACATTGCGCAAACCCTTTGTGTAACAGCAACGGTATTGAAAATTCCATTCATTATAACCGGACTTCACACTTTGAAAGTAAAAGAAACCGACCGATTGGTGGCGCTTCAAAATGAATTATTAAAAATCGGAGCAAAAACGCATATTACGGTTGAGAAAATAGAATCTTCGGAGTTTATTGAGCCTGAAGAAAACATTTCAATCGCGACTTACAACGACCACAGAATGGCGATGGCTTTTGCGCCGTTTGCCCTCATCAAAGAATTGAATATCGAAAATGAAGACGTTGTCGAAAAATCTTATCCCGAGTTTTGGGAGGATTTTGAGAAGGTAACTACGAATTAATTTTACATTAATGAAAAAGCATTTTCTACTTTTCTTATTTTTAATTTCTTCCACAATTTGGTCGCAATATCTTTTGCCTAATGAGGAAATTATCTACTCATTTGAAACTAAGAATGGAAAGAAAATGTCTTTGGTAAAGGATAAATCCAACAAGTACATTCAGTACCGTTTTGGAACCAGAAGTAAAATTGAGATGGAATTCCCAGCCAAGAGAACAAAGGAAAGTTGGAAGCAATTTCATTATAATTCTTACTATCGTGGTGGCGGAATTCAAAATGCGGGAATGGCAATTGACAATCTTCAGTTTACTAATGAAGGCTACAAATATTTGCTATTTCGAAGTTATCACGCAGAAGGAGAAACTTACTCTGCCGGAATTATCATTACTGACAAAAAAGGAAAAGAGACGCGCATAAGTGGAAATTACAAAACCGTCAAAGGTTGTATTTGTAATTTGGAAGATACGGGAATGATTGAAATAGAGGATATTGGATTAAGTTTCTAAAATGTAAATCGATGGGGAAATTTCTTTCTTTTTTAGTCATATTTCTTTTCACATTTTCATATGCTCAGGAATTGAAAGATTTCTCAATCCCAAAGGGTTACGAGAAAATCTTGGAAACAAAAGGAGATTTGGACAAAGATGGCAAAGATGAAACCGTTATGGTATTCAATACTGATAAGATTATTAATAGCATATCCAAAGGCCTTGAAAGAAGACTCTACATTCTGAAAAACGTCAATGGTAAATTGAAAATCTGGAAAGAGAATTCTAATTTAATATTTGACAGCAAAGAAGGATTTTATCCGGAAAGCAATGAATTGGAATTGAGTATTAAAAATAATTGCCTAATCATTTTTCAATCTTATTTCTCAAATTCCCGTCATACTGTGACTTCAAAAAACACTTATAGATTCCAAAGCGGTGATTTTTATCTGATTGGTGCTTTGGTTCAATTTGATGATACCTGCGAATTCAATTTCTCTAGCGAAATTAATTTTTCAACTGGCAAAGTGATTATTGATGACCAATATTCTGATTGTGATAGCGGATACGAAAGAGAGATTCCGAAAAATTACTATAAAGAATTCACTTATAAAATTCCCAAATTAATAAAAATTAACGAGTATAAAATGGGAAAGAATGAAATCAAAATCCCTAATTCAAAAAAATCATTCAATTTCTAAATGTCAAAAACAATCATCATCACAGGCGCATCATCCGGAATTGGATTGGCCTTGGCAGAATATTTCGGAAAGAAAGGAAACAAAGTTTACGGGCTTAGTAGAAAAGTTGTAAGCTCCGATTATTTCGTTTCGATTCCAACAGATATTACGGAGAAAGAACAAATAGACAACGCCATTTCTGAAATCCTGAAAACAGAAACCAAAATTGATGTTCTGATTAATAACGCCGGAATGGGAATGGTTGGCGCAATTGAAGATTCTACGAAAGAAGATATTTCGAAGTTATTCAATCTTAATTTAATTGGTTCTGTTCAAATGATGACGGCTGTTCTTCCAAAAATGAGAGAACAGAAATCTGGAAAAATAATCAATGTTTCCAGCATCGGTTCAGAAATGGGATTGCCTTTCCGAGGATTTTATTCCGCTTCCAAATCGGCTTTGGACAAAGTGACAGAAGCAATGCGCTACGAAGTTTATCCTTGGAATATCCACGTTTGCTCGCTTCATTTGGGCGATATCAAAACGAATATTGCAGAAAATCGTGTGAAAACAAAAGTTTCTGAGCCTTACAAAAATGTCTTCGAGAAAGTCTATGCTTTGATGAATTCTCACGTTGGCGATGGAACCGAACCTTTTGATGTTGCAGTTTATGTTGATCAGCTTTTAGGAAAATCAAAATGGAAAGCACATTATTATTTTGGCAAATTCGGACAAAAAATTGGTGTTCCTTTGAAATGGATTTTACCTCAGAATACTTATGAAAATCTGATGAAAAAATATAATAAAATGGATTGATGATGAAGAAATTACTTTTTTTATTAATTGGAAGCCTTTAT
>Ga0302347_1002928_pt1 | contig 16180 bp, 15 predicted proteins | sample PhyWR1_FD_202178 | JGI IMG/M metagenome (GOLD analysis project Ga0302347, IMG submission 202178) | Leaf surface microbial communities from wheat plants in UC Gill Tract Community Farm, Albany, California, United States - DLSL W.R1 (v2)... | ecosystem: Host-associated > Plants > Phyllosphere >...
CGAAACCGACAAAGAGCTGCTGCGCAACCTGATCGCCTACTACTGCGTGCTGGAAGGCATCTTCTTCTACTGCGGCTTCACCCAGATCCTGTCCATGGGTCGCCGCAACAAGATGACCGGCGTTGCCGAGCAGTTCCAGTACATCCTGCGTGACGAGTCGATGCACCTGAACTTCGGTATCGACGTGATCAACCAGATCAAGATCGAGAACCCGCACCTGTGGGACGCGGCGATGAAGGAAGAGGCGACCCAGATGATCCTGCAAGGGACCCAGCTGGAGATCGAATACGCCCGCGACACCATGCCACGCGGCGTGCTGGGCATGAATGCCGCGATGATGGAGGACTACCTCAAGTTCATCGCCAACCGTCGCCTGACCCAGATTGGTCTGAAAGAAGAGTATCCAGGGACTACCAACCCGTTCCCTTGGATGAGCGAAATCATGGACTTGAAGAAAGAGAAGAACTTCTTTGAGACGCGAGTGATCGAGTATCAGACGGGTGGGGCGTTGAGCTGGGACTGATTTTCCGGGCTGAACATCAAGAAGGCTGCCGATTGGCAGCCTTTTTATTGGCTCGGGAATGGCAGAATGGGGTTCTTCGCGGGCAAGCCCGCTCCCACAGAATCAGAGCTCTAGCTTTTTGGCGATGTCTACCTTGAGACTGCAGCCTGGGACTGCCATATCCTGGAGGCCTACTCGAGTCGCTCAGCGGCCTTTTTGTAAGCTTGGTCTCTTTCACGGCGATCGACAGCGACGACAAAAACCACGATCTCTTGGTCAATGACCTGATAGATCAGCCTATACCGGCTGCTGCGCAGCTTTATCTTGTAGCAGTCTGGTAGCGAGTGAAGACGATTGGCTTCAACCCGAGGATTCAGCAGAACCTCTGCCAGTTTCTTCTTGAACTGCTGACGCACGGTATCGCCCAGTTTCTTCCACTCTTTCAATGCACGGGAATCGAAGTCGAGGCTATAGGTCATCCAGCTGCACCCTCACGCGCTGCGGCGAAGCCAGTCGCTCCTGCACAGTGGCAATGAGGTCTTCATCTTCTTCGGTCATGAGGACCGGCCGGAAGGGTAACTTGCCCCGCTCAGCTACATATTGCAGAGCCTGTCGCATGAGTTCAGAGGGGGTTACGCCGAGGCGCTCGAGCTCTTTGTAGGCGCGGGCTTTGAGATCATCGTCGACGCGGATGTTGATGGAAGCCATAACCTGGCCCTCATGTAATGACGAATGTCATTACAATGCACTGATCTTGGTGATTCTGCAATGGCGGATTGTTTGCTGGCAGTGCCACAGTCCATTCACTTATGAGCCGCTAGCGCAATCACCTTAGGAGCTGCTTTGGGTCGTGCAGCGGCCGCAAGACCCCGCACCTGTAATATTGCCGGGGCCGCTGTGCGGCCCTTTCGCGACACAAGGCCGCTCCTACAGGGAATCGCGAACCCGCTCGTACCAAAGGCCGAGCGCCATCGAAGGCCTGGGAGTGGACCAGGTCATCGTATGTCTTTGTCCGCGGCATTGTAGAGCACGCGCGCCCGGTTTTTCGGTTATCGCAGCCTTGATCGCTGGCTCATTACGGATTGACAGCCCACCGCCGCCTAGCTAATAATCGCCCGCAGTTGTACGACAACGCATAACAAAAACAACAATCAGTGGACGAAATCATGTCGACACTCATCCCGCTCCATCCACGCCTGTTGCACACCTCTTTTCCCGCGGCCAGCCCACGTACATCCACCGGTACCTAGCCGCCGGCTAGTACGCAGTCACCCCAGGCCCTGACCGGCCCGTAATCTACTCGCCCCTGCCGCAGGCCGCTTGCGCGTGCCCGGTGGACGGGCTGCTACACCCTTCGGGAGCACAACAATAATGAAAATCTGCCAAACCCTTCCCTTCGCCCTGCTCGGCGCCGGGGTCATTGCCGGCCTGCCAGGCACTAGCCTGGCGGCGGGTTTTGTCGAGGACAGCAAGGCCACGCTCGGGCTGCGCAACTTCTACATCAACCGTAATTTCACCAACCCCGCCAACCCGCAAAGCAAAGCCGAGGAGTGGACGCAAAGCTTCATCCTCGATGCCCGTTCGGGATTCACCGAGGGCCCGATCGGGTTCGGCGTGGATGTGCTGGGGCTGTGGTCGGTGAAGCTCGACGGCGGTGGCGGCACCTATGGCACGGCGCTGCTCCCGCGTCATGACGATGGCCGGCCGGCGGATGACTATGGGCGCCTGGCGGTAGCAGGCAAGGCGCGGATTTCCAAGACCGAACTGAAGATCGGCGAGTGGATGCCGGTGCTGCCGATCCTGCGCTCGGACGACGGGCGCTCGCTGCCGCAGACGTTCCGCGGCGGGCAGGTCACCTCCAACGAGATTGCCGGCCTGACCCTGTACGGCGGCCAGTTCCGCGGCAACAGCCCGCGCAATGACGCCAGCATGGAAGACATGAGCTACGGCGGCGGGGTGTCGGACCGCTTCAACTTCGTCGGCGGCGAGTACAAGTTCAACCAGGACCGCACCCTGGTCGGGCTGTGGAACGCTGTGCTGAAGGACGTTTACCAGCAGCAGTACCTGCAACTGAGCCACACCCAGCCGCTGGGCGACTGGACCCTGGGCGCCAACCTGGGCTACTTCCATGGCGATGATGACGGTTCCAGGCGCGCAGGCGAACTGGATAACAAGACCTACTCGGGAATGTTCTCGGCCAAGTACGGTGGCAACACCTTCTGGGTGGGGTTGCAGAAGGTCGATGGCGATACCTGGATGCGGGTCAATGGCACCAGTGGCGGGACCCTGGCCAACGACAGCTACAACTCCAGCTTCGACAACGCCAACGAGCGTTCGTGGCAGGTGCGGCATGACTTCAACTTCGTCACTGTGGGGGTGCCGGGTTTGACGCTGATGAACCGCTATATCAGCGGCCAGGATGTCCACAGCGGGGTGGTGACCGATGGCAAGGAATGGGTGCGCGAGACCGAGCTTGCCTATGTGATCCAGAGCGGGGCGTTCAAGGATTTGAGCGTGAAGTGGCGTAACTCTTCGATTCGTCGGGATTACAGTAATAACGAGTTTGATGAGAACCGGTTGATTTTCAACTACCCGTTGTCGTTGCTCTAATCAAAGGCTACGGGATATGGCACCGGCTTCGCCGGTGTTCGCGGGTGAACCCGCTCCCACAGGGATCGCGTAGGTCAGAAGAGCATCTATCTCCTGTGGGAGCGGGTTTACCCGCGAAGAGGCCGGCAAAAGCCACACAAGCCTCATTGACAACCACCGGAACCACCGCCAATAATCACAAAAGTCATACGACAACCTACAACAATCAACAACAAGAGCCGGCCATGACCACTACCCCCCTCAATCGCCTGCTGCTCACCGGAGCTGCAGGCGGCCTGGGCAAGGTCCTTCGCGATCGCCTGCAAGGCTACGCCGAGGTCCTGCGCCTTTCCGATATCAGCCCCATGGCGCCCGCTGCCGGGCCGCATGAAGAGGTCGTCACTTGCGACCTGGCCGACAAGGCTGCAGTGCATGCCCTGGTCGAAGGCGTTGATGCCATCATCCACTTCGGTGGCGTATCCACCGAGCATTCCTTCGAAGACATCCTCGGCCCCAACATCTGTGGCGTATTCCACATCTATGAGGCGGCGCGCAAACATGGCGTAAAGCGCATCATCTTCGCCAGCTCCAACCACACCATCGGCTTCTACCGCCAGGACGAGCGCATCGACGCCCATGCCCCGCGCCGCCCCGACAGCTACTACGGGCTGTCCAAGTGCTATGGCGAGGATGTTGCCAGTTTCTACTTCGACCGTTACGGCATCGAGACCGTCAGCATCCGCATCGGCTCGTCGTTCCCGCAACCGCAGAACCCGCGAATGCTCTGCACCTGGCTGAGCTATGACGACCTGCTGCAGCTGATCGAGCGAGGCCTGTCTACGCCGGACGTTGGCCACACGGTGGTCTACGGCGCTTCCGACAACCGCACCGTGTGGTGGGACAACCGCCATGCCGCGCACCTGGGCTACGCGCCCAAGGACAGCTCGGAAGCCTTCCGCGCCGCCGTGGAAGCCCAGCCGGCGCCTGCCGCCGATGACCCGAGCATGGTCTATCAGGGCGGCGCTTTCGCCGTGGCCGGCCCGTTCAACTGACCCACTGCGCCAGGAGGCACGGCCATGAACTGCGAACTGATCGTCGACGCCCGCAACGGCACCGGCGAAAGCCCCGTGTGGCACCCAAGCGAACAGGCCCTGTACTGGGTCGATATTCCCGCACGCCAACTGCACCGTTGGCAGGCGGCCGATGGCATGCACCAGGTCTGGCAGGCTGACGAGATGCTCGCCTGTATCGCCCGCAGCGGCGAAGGCTGGGTGGCCGGTATGGAAAGCGGCATATTCCAGCTGCAGGCCAAGGCTGACGGCAGCCTCGACAGCCACCTGCTCAGCAGCGTGCAGCATGCCCAGGCTGGCATGCGCTTCAACGATGGACGCTGTGACCGCCAAGGCCGCTTCTGGGCCGGCAGCATGCTCATGGACATGCCGCAGGGCGCCCACGTTGGCGCGCTGTACCGGCATGATGGCGAAGGCCAGCTGCATCTGCAGCTGGATGGCATGATCGTGCCTAACGGCCTGGCCTTCAGCCCCGATGGCAAACGCATGTACCTGTCCGACTCGCACCCCAACGTGCAGAAGGTCTGGGTGTTCGACTACGACATCGACAGCGGCACGCCGCACGACAAACGGCTGTTCGTCGACATGCGCGGTTACCCCGGCCGGCCCGATGGCGCCGCCATCGACCAGGATGGCTGCTACTGGATCTGCGGCAACGATGCCGGGCAGGTCCATCGCTTTACCCCCGAAGGTCGGCTTGACCGCTCACTCGACGTGCCGGTGAAAAAGCCTGCGATGTGTGCCTTTGGCGGCGCCAACCTGGACACCCTGTACGTCACCTCGATCCGCCCCGCGGGCTCCGACCTCAGCGACCAGCCCCTGGCTGGCGGGGTATTTGCCCTCAACCCTGGCACCAAGGGTGTCGAGGAACCTGCCTACCGGGGCTGAGCCCTTTGCCACACCAACACTTGCACGCCCGAAACCGGATAATAAAAACCACGGAGTTTCATCATGACGTTCAAACGCAAGCTGCTTCTTGCCGCACTCCCCTTCGCCCTCAGCCTGTCCATGCCCGTCTCGGCACTGGACATCAAGTTCGCCGAAATCCACCCGGCCGGCTACCCGACGGTGGTTGCCGAACAGAACATGGGCAAAAAACTCGAACAGGCCAGCAATGGCGACATTACTTTCAAGATGTTCGCCGGTGGCGTGCTGGGCTCGGAAAAGGAAGTGATCGAACAGGCGCAGATCGGTGCCGTGCAGATGACCCGCGTCAGCCTGGGGATCGTCGGCCCGGTGGTGCCGGATGTGAACGTGTTCAACATGCCGTTCGTATTCCGCGACCACGAACACATGCGCAAGATCATCGACGGTGAGATCGGCCAGGAGATCCTCGACAAGATCACCAACTCCGATTTCAACCTGGTCGCCCTGGCCTGGATGGACGGTGGCTCGCGCAGCATCTACACCAAGAAGCCAGTGCGCAGCCTTGAAGACCTCAAGGGCATGAAGATTCGCGTGCAGGGCAACCCGCTGTTCATCGACATGATGAACGCCATGGGCGGCAACGGCATCGCCATGGACACCGGGGAGATCTTCAGCGCGCTGCAGACCGGCGTGATCGATGGCGCCGAGAACAACCCGCCGACGCTGCTCGAGCACAACCACTTCCAGAGTGCCAAGTACTACACCCTGACCGGTCACCTGATCCTGCCGGAGCCGGTGGTAATGTCCAAGACCACGTGGAACAAGCTGAGCCCCGAGCAGCAGGTGCTGGTGAAAAAAGTGGCCCGTGAAGCACAGATGGAAGAACGCGCACTGTGGGACGCCAAGTCCGCCGCCAGCGAAGAGAAGCTCAAGGCCGCCGGCGTGGAATTCATCAGCGTCGACAAGAAGCCGTTCTACGACGCCACCGCCTCGGTACGTGAAAAATACGGCGCGCCGTACGCCGACCTGATGAAGCGCATCGACGCCGTCCAGTAACCCGGTCCCTTCCCGAACGACCTCGGCAGTGCGGCGCCCGCCGCCCTGCCGCTTTGGTGATGCCCATGAAAAACCTTTTCCTGCGTGCGAACGACACGCTCTACCGCGGCTGCATCTGGATCGCCGGCCTGTCGATCCTGGCCATGTCGCTGATCATCCCCTGGGGCATCTTCGCCCGCTACGTGCTCGGCACTGGCGCCAGCTGGCCAGAGCCGGTGGCCATCCTGCTGATGGTGGTGTTCACCTTCGTCGGCGCCGCCGCCAGCTACCGGGCCGGGGCGCACATGGCGGTGGCGATGATCACCGACCGCCTGCCTCCGCTGCCGCAGCAGCTGGCCGCGCTGCTGGTGCAAGTGCTGATGATTCTGGTGTGCGTGTTCATGACCTGGTACGGCACCAAGCTGTGCATCACCACCTGGAATCAGTTTCTGGCATCGCTGCCGGGCGTGCGGGTGGGCATGACCTATGCGCCGATCCCGATCGGTGGTGTGCTGACCCTGGTCTTTGTGCTGGAGAAACTGCTGCTGGGCGACCAGAGCCAGCGCAAGGTGGTGCGCTTCGACCAACTCGAAGAAGAAAGCGAAGGAGCGGCATAAATGGATGCGTTCATTCTGTTGGGCAGTTTCGTCGCCCTCATCCTGCTCGGCATGCCGGTGGCCTATGCCCTGGGCCTGTCGGCACTGATCGGCGCCTGGTGGATCGACATTCCGCTGCAGGCGATGATGATCCAGGTGGCCAGTGGGGTTAACAAGTTCTCGCTGCTGGCCATTCCGTTCTTCGTGCTGGCCGGCGCGATCATGGCCGAAGGCGGCATGTCACGGCGCCTGGTGGCGTTTGCCGGGGTGCTGGTGGGCTTCGTGCGCGGCGGGCTGTCGCTGGTCAACATCATGGCCTCGACCTTTTTCGGTGCGATTTCCGGCTCGTCGGTGGCCGACACCGCGTCGGTGGGTTCGGTGCTGATCCCGGAGATGGAGCGCAAAGGCTACCCCCGAGAGTTCTCCACCGCCGTGACCGTCAGTGGCTCGGTGCAGGCATTGCTGACCCCGCCAAGCCACAACTCGGTACTGTATTCGCTGGCGGCGGGCGGCACGGTGTCGATCGCCTCGCTGTTCATGGCCGGGGTGATGCCAGGCTTGCTGCTAAGTGGGGTGATGATGGGCCTGTGCCTGTTGTTCGCCCGGAAGCGCAACTACCCCAAGGGCGAAGTGATCCCCCTGCGCCAGGCGCTGAAGATCGCCGGCGAGGCGCTATGGGGCCTGATGGCCATGGTCATCATCCTTGGCGGCATTCTGTCGGGCGTATTCACGGCCACCGAATCGGCGGCAGTGGCCGTGGTGTGGTCGTTCTTCGTGACCATGTTCGTCTACCGCGACTACAAGTGGCGCGACCTGCCCAAGCTGATGCACCGCACGGTGCGGACCATCTCGATCGTGATGATCCTGATCGGCTTTGCCGCCAGCTTTGGCTACGTGATGACCCTGATGCAGATCCCGTCGAAGATCACCACGGCGTTCCTGACACTGTCGGACAACCGCTACGTGATCCTGATGTGCATCAACTTCATGCTGTTGCTGCTGGGTACGGTGATGGACATGGCACCGCTGATCCTGATCCTCACGCCGATCCTGCTGCCGGTGGTTACCGGTATCGGGGTGGACCCGGTGCAGTTCGGCATGATCATGCTGGTGAACCTGGGGATAGGCTTGATTACACCGCCGGTGGGGGCGGTGCTGTTCGTCGGCTCGGCCGTTGGCAAGGTGAGCATCGAATCGACCGTGAAGGCACTGCTGCCGTTCTACCTGGCGCTGTTCCTGGTACTGATCGCGGTGACCTACATTCCGGCCATTTCGCTATGGCTGCCTAGCGTGGTGTTGTAACTGAAAGCGGGGCCGCTTTGCGGCCCATCGCCGGCGAGCCAGCTCCCACAGGTACAGCATCAAGCTCAAGCCGCGCAGTCTCTGTGGGAGCTGGCTCGCCGGCGATGGGCTGCAAAGCAGCCCCCTACGCGAAACCTGCAAATGGATCCTGCACATGGCTGTCCCCTCCTCTGCTGCAACCCTGTTCCCGCGCAAACTGGCAATCGCCCTGCTGGCGCTGCTGGCCTGCTCATTCGCCGGCAACCACATCGCCGCACGCATCGCCTTCGATGACGGTACCGGGGTGTTGCTGGCAATCCTCTGCCGCTCGGGCATCACCTTGCTGGTGCTGGCCTGCCTCCTGCTATGGCAGCGCCAGGCACTGGGCCTGCCCGCCGGTACCCGCCACTGGCAGTTGGTACTGGGCCTGTTGATCGCCACCCAGAGCCTGTGCCTGTACTCGGCAGTAGCGCGCATTCCGGTGGCCTTGGCGCTGCTGGTGGGCAACACCTTCCCGATGCTGTTGGCCCTGCTGACCTGGGCACTGGGCGGCGCCCGCCCGACCGGCCGCACCGTGCTGTTCATGGGGCTGATCCTGTGTGGCCTGGTACTGGCGCTGGATGTGCCGGCGCGCCTGGCCGACAGCGGCGCAGCCAACCCGCACTGGGCGCTGGGCGTCAGCCTGGCCTTCGGCGCCGCCTGCGCCTTCGCCTGCGCGTTGTGGATCACCGACCACAAACTGGCCGGTGTGCGCGGGCCAGTGCGCAGCCTGCTGACATTGCTGATCGTGTTCTCCAGCATGCTGGTAGCCGGCTTCAGCGGGGTGATGCCGTCCGGTCTGTCACTGCCGGGCAGCAGCAGCGGCTGGCTGGCGCTGGCCTGCCTGGTGGTGCTGTATGGCCTGGCCTTCACCTTGCTGTTCGTCTGCGTGCCACGGCTGAACATGGCGCAGAACGCACCGGTGATGAACGTCGAACCTATCGCCACCCTGCTGCTGGGCTGGGCTTTGCTCGACCAGCAACTGAGCCCCCTGCAACTACTCGGCGGCGCCGTGGTGGTGTGCGGCATCGTGCTGCTTACCTACCGCCGGGCCAGCTGACTTTTCAAAGGAGCCTTGAATGGCTGTGACCGAACTGCACCTGCAGGACCGCCTGACCCGCCTGAGCCTGGCCCCGGAGCTGGGCGCCAGCCTGGTGAACTGGGAAGTGAGTGCGACCGGGCAGGCGCTGCTGCGCCATTCCGACCCGGCCGCACTGGCCAGCGGTACGCCACGACGCCTGGGCTGTTATCCGCTGGCGCCGTGGTCCAACCGTATTGCCGAAGGTGGTTTTGCCCGCCCCGAGGGGTGGCAGGCCTTGACGCCGAACACCGGGCATGACCCCTACCCCATTCATGGCAGTGCCTGGCAGCAGGCATGGCAGGTGGAGCACCACAGTGAACGGCGTGCACGCCTGACGCTGGACAGTAAGGTGCCATTTGCCTACCACGCCACACTGGATGTGCACCTGCATGAGGGCTGCCTGAACCTGGACCTGCACGTGACGCACCTGGATGAGCCAGCCACCTGGTATGGGTTGGGGCTGCACCCCTACTTCCCTCGATATCCCGATACCAAGCTTTATGCAGCGGCGCGCAGGGTATGGCTGGCCGAAGATGGGCGGTTGCCGTCGTACCAGGCCGAGATCCCCGAGCAGTGGCGTTTTCAGACCATGGGCCGGTTGCCCGAAACCGTGGTTGATCATGCCTTCAGTGGCTGGGCAGGAGAATGCTTGATCGAACAACCCAGTGCAGGCTATCGGCTGGCATGCAGCGCCAGCGGGGCTGAACACTTTTTGCTGTTCTGCCCGCAAGGACAGGGCTTTTTCTGCTTCGAGCCGGTTAGCCATCCGGTCAATGCCCATCACCTGCCGGGGCGGCCCGGGCTGCGGTTGTTGCAGCGAGGGGAAGCGATGAGCCTGGGGTTCCGGATGCAATATCGAGCGTTGTAACCGTTTCGCCTGGGGTGGGGCCGCTTTGCGGCCCCAAAATCTGACGCTTTAAGCGAGCGCCTCGGTCGACGTCGCCATCGGCTTGCCAGATGCAGCAACCCCACACACCTCCCGCGCCACCTTCCACACCAGCACCGCCGCCACGATATCGAACGCCGCCAGCACCACGAACAGCGGGCTGTAGCCAACCTGCGTCACCAGAATGCCGAACACCAGGGTAAACACCGCCGCCCCCAGGTACCCACACATGCCGCCCATGCCGGTGGCAGTCGCCACCTGATCCTTGCTGAACGAGTCAGAGGTGATCGAGTACAGCGCACCCGACAACGTCTGGTGAGCAAAGCCGCCGATGCACAGCAACAGAATCGCCGTATACGGGCTTTCCACCAAGCCGATGCAGGCCGGGCCGATCATGCAGCTGGCGCCAAACACCAGCACCATCTTGCGCGAGGTGAACAGCGACACCTTGAAGTAGCGGTGGAACAGCGGGCTCAGGTAGCCCCCCAGCACGCAGCCGATGTCGGCAGCCAGGAACGGCAGCCAGGCGAACATCGCCACTTCCTTGATATTCATGTGCCGCTCGGTCATCAGGTACAGCGGGATCCACGCGTTGAAAGTTTGCCAGGCCGGCTCGGAAAGGATTCGCGCCGAAGCGATGGCGTAGAAGTTGCGGGTCTTGAAGATGCGTTTCCACGCGCCTTTCTCACGGGTGTCCTGCTGAAAGTGCGCCTCCTGCCCGGCCAGGATGTAGTCGCGCTCCTGGTCGCTCAAGCGCTTCTGGTCGCGCGGGTGCTTGTACAACAGCATCCACAGCAGGGTCCAGACGATGCCCGATGCCCCGACGATGACGAATGCCAGCTGCCAGCCGCTGTGCAGGATCGCCCACACCACCAGCGGCGGCGCCAGCAAGGCGCCGAGCGACGAGCCAATGTTGAACCAGCCGATCGCCACCGAACGCTCCTTGGCCGGGAACCACTCGGTGGTGGCCTTGACCCCGGCTGGCAGGCCGGCGGCCTCGGTCATGCCCAACAGCCCGCGCATGAACGCCATGCTCTGCCAGCCCGTGGCCAGCGCCGCGCCGGCGCAGGCCAGCGACCAGGCCATGGCAAACACGGCAAAGCCCAGCTTGGTGCCGATGAAGTCGATGAACCAGCCCGCTATCGGCTGCATGAGGGCGTAGCAGATCTGCCAGCTGGCAACGATCTTGGCGTATTGCTCGGTACTGATGGAAAGATCGGTCATCAGGGTGGGCGCGGCCACCGAGAGGGTATTGCGGGCGAGGTAATTGACGACGAGCCCAGCCGTGACAAGGCTGACCATCCACCAACGGATGCCTTTCATCTTCATGGTTCACCTGAATTTTTGTTTTTAGAGTTGCGGGTGATTCGCGCTTATGCCGGCAGTGGTCATATGCGACAAATTGTTTCAGGCGGAAGATTGCCACGTCATAGGTCATCGTACAACACTTATTGTTTCGAGATGTTTTTGCTGCTGTTGTACGATCTCAATTCAGCTGCTGTGCGCGCAAGGTCTGGGCGAGCATATCGATGAAGGCCCTGACCTTGGCCGAGCCATACTTGCTCTCCCGGTGCAGCACATGAATCGGCCATGGTGCTTCTTCATACTCGGCCAGAATCACTTGAAGCTGCCCGCTGGCCAGCTCGTCTGCCACCTGGTAAGACAGCAGGCGGGCGATCCCCAGCCCGTCGCTGGCGGCAGCGATCGCCCCATCGTTGCTGGTCACGGTCAACCGCGGCTTCATGCGCACCAAGGTCGGCTCATCGGTCACCCCAAAACGCCAGCCGGCGCGTGGCGACAGGTTGGTGGTGCCGATCACCGCATGCCCTGCCAGGTCCGAGGGGTGCGTGGGCATGCCATGGCGGGCCAGGTAGTCTGGGGACGCACACAGCATCCGTCGCACCCTGCCCACCCGCAGTGCTTTCAGCCCGGAGTCAGGCAACGGGCCAATGCGCACGGCCACATCCATGCCCTCTTCGACCATATTCACCACCCGGTCTAGAAAGTAGGCAGACACATCGACCTCGGGGAACTGCTGCAGATAGCGCACGATGCAGGGCATGACGAACTTCTTGCCGAACAGGATCGGGGCGGTGACTGCAAGTTCCCCTTTGGGTGTGGCGTTGATACCGGCGGCCGCTTCGTTGGCTTCGTGGATGCTGGCAAGGATATGCCGGGTGTCTTCCAGGTAACGGCTGCCCGCCTCGGTCAGGCGAACGCTGCGGGTGGTGCGCAGCAACAGCTTGACCCCCAGTTGATCTTCCAGGGCACTGACGGCGCGGGTCACCGCTGCGGGGGAGATGTCCAGGCGGCGGGCAGCGGCGGCGAAGCTTTCCAGTTCGCCGACGGCGACGAACACCTTCATCAGGTGGATCTGGTCCATGCGGGCCTCGGGGCTATGAAGTGCGCAGATTATCTTTCATTTGGGCTTTTGGGGTTGTCTGGCCTGGCCTGTTCGCGGGCAGGCGAATCAGGCATCCAGCACCAACGCCTGCCCGCCCTCCTCCATCCGCGCCGGCACAGCACAGCAGATCAACACGGTCCCGGCATCCGGCATCTCTGCCGGCGGGTTCGGGTAATGCACCTGGCCACTCACCAGCCTGGTCTTGCACGTTCCACATGACCCGCCCCGGCAACTGAATTCCGGCGCCAACCCGCGCGCTTCTGCCAGCTCCAGCAGCGTACCGCTGCCGGGCGCCCAACGCGCCTCTTTGGCCGAAGCCGCAAAATACACCGGCACCGGCTCGCTGGCAGCAGGCGGCTGCTGCAACGCCGGCTGGGCGCCGTCGGTGTGCCGTCGTAGCGTCGATGGGCCAAAGGCTTCCGCGTGGATCCGTGCATCCGGCACATGCACCCCGCGCAGCCCTTCATACAGGTCCTGGGTAAAACTACCCGGGCCACACAGGTAGAAATCGTAGTCGTCCAGCGCCAGCGTCGCCTTGACCTGCTCGATGCCCAGCCGCCCGACGAACTCATGATCACGCCCCACCACCGCATGGCTTTCCGGCTGGCTCAGGGCACGGTGCACGTGCAGCATGCCAGCGGCCTGTTGCTGCAAAGCTGTCAGTTCCTGACGGAACGGCAAGTCGGCCAGGCTGCGGGCGCCATGGAAAAGGTGAATACGCCGTGCCGGGCCGCTGCTCAGCTGCTCGCGCAGCATGGCCAGTAACGGCGTGATACCGACGCCCGCGCCGATCAGTACCAGCGGCCGGGTACTCTGCCGATCGAGGGTGAAGCTGCCCATCGGCGCGCGTACGTTCAGCACATCACCCGCCACAACGCGCTCATGCAGGTACCGCGACGCCGGGCCCTGGGCCTTGACGCTGATGCGCAGGTAGCCGTCGGCAGGCGCGCTGGACAAACTATAGGTGCGGATCAAGGCAGCCCCACCGTCAGGCTGGATCTGCACGGGAACATGCTGCCCCGGCGCAAAAGCCACGTTGCTGCCGGCCGGTGGCTCAAGGTAGAACGAGCGAATATCGCGGCTCTCCTGCTCCACCCGCATCACTTGCCAGGCCTGCCACTGGCGCTGTTGCTGACGTTGCTGGATACGCGCTGCGGCCTCGGACCAGGTGCCGGTCGTCAGGCTGGTGGGCGCATACTCCTTGAACGCCCAGCGCAGCGAAACGGCAGCCGGGCGCCACACCACCTGTTCGACCTGCAATGTCCATAACCGCTCGGCGCCTTCGAACGCCTGGGTTACCGGGCTGTCCAGCAGCACCTCGGTACGGCCGCCGAGCTGCAGCACGTTGCCGTTGTTGAAATCGATGAACAGCAAGCCTGCCTGCGGGTTTACCAACAAGTTGCCCAGGGTGTTGAAGTGCAGGTTGCCGGCATAGTCGGGAATGGTCAGGCGGTTGCCTTCTACCTTGACGAACCCGGGCCGGCCGCCGCGGTGGGAGACATCCACCGAACGCTGGCCGTCGCTGTGCTCGACGTAGCTGGCGACGAAAAAGGTATCGGCCGCCTGGATCATGCTGACTGTCGCGGCGTCCAGTGTGCTCGCGTCGACACGTGCCAGGCGGGGCTCATCGACGCGGGTGTAGTCACGCAGCTGGATGTATTGCGGGCAGTTGCCGAACGCCTGCTCTACCATCACCTGCAATTGCCCGCCCGCAGCCTGGCGGATCTGCCCGTTGATACGGTTGCGCCGGCGAGTATGCAGCTCGATACCCAGCAGGCCGATCGCCTGCCCGGAGGCCAGCCCCGGGGTGGCAGGGTCATCTGCAGGCAACGTGGTATCGATCGTCAGCTGACGAGGATCAGGCGAACTGACGAACCCCTCCGGGCCTTCCAGCAGGGTTGCCCAAGGGTGGCCGTCAGCGTCCACGCTGGCAGCGATCATGAACGGCAGTTGATGATAGAAAATGCGGTGCTGGTCGGGCATGAAGTCACGAATGACCTTTTGCCCGAACGCCTCCATGCGCTCTGCTACACCCACCTTTTCCTGGAGGGTCTTCTCGCCGGCATGCCAGGGCGAGGGGCGGTGGTCCGAGTGCTGTTGCATGGCGGCGGTCCTCCCGATGGCAGGGTGTCAGGCGCTGGTTTGCAGCCCGATCACGGTACGCGGCATGGGCACGAAGCCTGGTAGCGCTTCGATCCGCGCCAGCCAGCTGCGCACGTTGGCATAGGGCTCCAGCGACACATTGCCTTCGGGAGCGTGGGCGATGTACGAGTAGTTGGCGATGTCGGCAATGGTCGGGCTGCTGCCAGCCAGGAAGGGGGCCTTGGCCAGCTCGGCGTCGATCACCTTGAGCAGGGTGTGGGCACGGGCGATCACTTCGTCGGTGTTGAACGCGGCTCCGAACACCGTGACCAGGCGTGCGGCGGCAGGGCCGAAAGCCAGCGGGCCGGCAGCGATCGACAGCCAGCGCTGCACGCGAGCGGCTGCGGCAGGTTCCTCGGGCAGCCAGGTGCCGTTGTCGTACTTTTTCGCCAGGTACACCAGAATCGCATTGGAATCGGCAATCACAATGCCGTTGTCATCAATTACCGGAACCTGGCCGAACGGGTTGAGGGCCAGAAAGTCGGGCTGCTTGTGCGCCCCTTTGGCCAGGTCGACGAACACCAGTTCGGCAGGCAGGTTCAGCAGCGAGAGCATCAGCTCGATGCGGTGGGCGTGGCCGGACTTGGGAAAGTTGTAGAGCTTGATCGGGTTCGACATGGGCTTGGCTCCTGGTCAGCGCCGGGTTGGGCTGATGGAGCACATCCTGCACCGGTTCGGCTGGCAGCAGAATCCGTGCGCAGGGGAAACCATAATTTCGCTGAGCGGAATAATCGTCCAGTCTACACCGCCTTATCGCCGGCAAGACGGCGGTAGGGCCAATAGGCATGCCAAATCAGTGCAGCTTGTTGAAATACCGGAACAGCTCACGCGCGGCCTCGACCACCTGCGGCACGCAGGCCTGGATATCGTCTTCGCTCATCTGGTCAAGCAATTCGAAGTTGTCTTCCAATCCATGCAGCGAGATAGCCTTGAGCAGTTGGTCCTGCTCAGGCGGCAGTTCGGTCCAGCCAGCGATCTGGGTACCGCGCATGTAGCCGAAGCACCATTCCTCCATGACGATAACGCTGCCCTGCTCGCCTTCGTTTTCCTCGAACAACGGCTCGAAGTGATCGACGTCGTCGCTCAACTGTTCCGCCACCTGGCTGGCATAGCGCAGCATCAACGCGGTATAGGCCTCTTCATGTGCAGGCTTCTTGAACTTCGGCACCTTGCCACCGGCTACCGCTGGCAACCAATGTTCAGGGGTGGCGGTAATCGGCGAGCTGGCCAGCGCGGTGAAAAAGCCATTGAGCTCGGCCAGGTTGAGCACCGAATAGTCATTGCCGTAAGTGATCAGCAGGTCCTCGAGGCGGACGAGTTCTTTTTCGCTGAGAAGGGGAAGCATGGATGGACATCCTGGAAAGCAAAAGTGTGTGCACACTAGCACAGCAGTGCCTCAAGAGCTGCCCGCGGCGGTCGCTACGCGGGCAGATTCGTTACTGAGACAACCAGCTTTGCAGTGCCGGTTGCTCACCGGTACCCAGCAGTAACCACAACAGAATGCGGCACTTGCGCGGGCAGAGCTGCCCGGCCATGTGCACCCCCTTGCGCTGCAGATCGATCTCGGCTCCGGCAAACCCGTAGGTGGCTCGGGCGGTCGAACCACTGCCGGTGCGGGTGGCAACGATCACCGGCAAGGCAGATGCGAGCTGATCCAGCAGCGCGGCCCAGCTGCCGGAAACATGCCC